>Ga0247840_10008383_pt1 | contig 13877 bp, 17 predicted proteins | sample LaCruzMarch2015__FD_192404 | JGI IMG/M metagenome (GOLD analysis project Ga0247840, IMG submission 192404) | Freshwater microbial communities from meromictic Lake La Cruz, Castile-La Mancha, Spain - LaCruzMarch2015_17m | ecosystem: Environmental > Aquatic > Freshwater > Lake | place: Spain...
AGAGGCCCAAGAGGCCCAAGAGGCCCAAGAGGCGAGAGGGTTGTCTCCCCTAGAAATTTCTCTCCTTAAGGCTTGCTTTAAAACGGCACGAAACGGAAAAGAAATTTTGGCGGCAACAAGTTACACTGTGCGAACGGGCAACTTCAAACGTGCACTGAAAAATCTTTTGTCCGTCCGACTGATTGAAATGACCCTCCCCCAAAAACCAACCAGCCGTCAACAAAGATATCAAATCACGCAAAAAGGGCGACGTGCCTTTACCCGTGCTATAAAAAAAATATCTGGGGTTCGATCCGTCTCCATTCAAAAACCGCTAAAATCAAGAGTCTCGCTGAAACAAAATTTTCTGAAGGGGGAAAACCCAAAATGAGCCACACCCCCGTGGATAAAAAATCAAATCCGACTCTTTCTCAAAAAAAGCTAGACTGCCAACGGGAGTGTCCCGATTTAGACATCCATGCCTACTTGGAGGCCGTCGCCCATGGTTGACCGAGAACGCGTTCTGGCTAAAATAGATGAACTGGACGGTTATCTCCGCGAGTTGGCGGAAATAGCCCCGCGGGATTTTAATGATTTTCAAAAAACGACCACCAAAAGAGCCTGCGAGCGACTCCTTCAAATTGCCGTGGAAACAGTCCTCGACATTTGCCAACTGTTTGTCAGTGGGTATCGTCTGGGTCTTCCCACGCAAGAAGAAGATTTGTTTGAAAGGCTTTCCAAAGCGGGCCACATAACGTCTTCTTTAAAACATTTGCTTAAAGACATGCGTGGCTTCCGCAACATTCTTGTCCACGAATACGCCGAGGTGGATGATGAGATCGTCTTCGAAACCATTCACCGTCGCATCGGGGACTTCGAATCTTTCAAACAAGAAATCCTCAACGATCTAAGGACCAAGCTCTGATGATCATTCAATTTAAAAGAATGTTTTCGCTCGTCATTCCGGTGAAAACCGGAATCCAGAGGTTTTTAAACAACATTTTTACAGACTGGATACCGGCGTTGGCCGGTATGACGAAACAACCTAAACCGTCATTAGAAAACAGTTCTTTAACGGCTGGTTTGTCTTGGGTTTTTTCGTTTACCTTTGGTTGGTTTTTCCTCCCCATAAGGCGATTTGAGCACGCTTTTTTGCCGGTAGCGGGGCCCCCTTGCTCCAAAACAATAGTGGCCTGCTATTTCGTTGTTCCCTACGGGGAATCCAACGGCTCCATGCCGTTTATGCGAAAACTCCATGGAACACAACCCATTCTCCACCAACTTGCTGGAGAAATCCCTTGGTGCCCCCAATGACCCCAAAACCCGTCACTAAAAAACTTTCCGCCCGCCCGCCGTCTAACGCGGCGTTGTCCCATTCATCGTTATGGGAGACCCTGGCCGACACTCGCCTCCAACTCCAATTTTTGCAACAACGGGCCCGGGAAGCCAACGACAAAGCATTGGTGAACACCCTCACCAGCCAAATCACCGATCTCCGAAAAACAATCAGCACAGCCCGAAAAAAAGATCACAAAGACTGGACGAGCGAAGCCTCAACCCTTGTTCCGCAACTAATAAAAGCCCAGTCCCGGTTACAAACCATCATCCACCAATCCGAAACCGACCAAAAATGGATCCGCACCCTCACCCGCACCCTCGGAGCCGTGGACAACATCTTAACCCTAGCCCGTCGGGTGATTTGACATAAACAATGATTAAAGGAATATTTTAATGATCGATCGTAAGGTTGTTCTCGTCACAGGTGGGACCGGTTCGTTTGGACAGCGATTTGTAAAACGGATATTGAAGGATTTTCATCCCAAAAAAGTGATTGTCTTTAGTCGAGATGAATTAAAGCAATTTGAAATGAATCGGATGTTTTCCGATGATCGTTTACGGTTTTTTATCGGTGACGTTCGGGATTATTCCCGCCTCCGTCGTGCTTTTGATGGTGTTGATATTGTGATCCACGCCGCTGCTTTGAAACAGGTCCCGACGTGTGAATACAATCCTTTCGAAGCTGTAAAAACAAACATCATGGGTGCACAAAACGTCATTAATGCCTCCATTGACAGCGGAGTGTCAAAGGTTGTGGCACTGAGCACAGACAAAGCTGTTAATCCTGTGAATTTGTACGGGGCAACAAAACTTGTTCATGAGAAGCTTTTTGTCAATGGGAACGCTTATTCTGGAAAGCACCCCACTCGATTCAGTGTTGTTCGCTATGGGAATGTTATGGGAAGTCGCGGAAGTGTTGTCCCCCTCTTTGTTCAACAAAAAAAATCCGGTGTTCTCTCCGTGACTGACGAAAGAATGACTAGGTTCTGGATTACGCTCGATCAAGGAGTGGACTTTGTTCTTCAGGCACTGAAGAATATGAAAGGGGCCGAAATCTTTGTCCCCAAAATTCCCAGTATGCGTGTGATTGATCTCGCTCGGGTTGTATCGCCCAAGGCCAAAATTAAAATTATGGGGATACGTCCGGGAGAAAAACTTCATGAAGTATTGATCCAAAAAGACGAGTCCCGATTAACCCTCTCTTTTAATCGGTTTTTTGCCGTTTTCCCTGAAATAGGGATGTTCCCTCTTTTGGGAAAACGGGGAGGGCGTTCTCTCCCGGATGGCTTCGAATACACCAGCGATACTAACAAGGAATGGCTAACGGATTCCCAAATGAGAACGATGCTTATTCCATTTCTCGAAAGAGAATTTTGACAATGGATGTTCTTTCCTATGGTCGCCAGTGGGTGGATGAGGAAGATATTATCGCGGTGGTGAAGGTGTTGCGTGGGGATTGGTTGACACAAGGCTCTGTTGTTAAGGAATTTGAATCTTGTATCGCTCGTTATTGCGGGGTCGCCCACGCGGTGTCTTTCAGTAGTGGGACAGCGGCCCTCCATGCTTCGGTCTTAGCATCAGGTGTTAAGGCCGGAGATGAAATAATAACTTCCCCTCTCAGTTTTGTGGCTTCTGCCAATTGTGGGGTTTACGCGGGGGCTGTTCCGCGATTCGCTGACATTGAACCTGAAGGATTTAATATTAACCCCGATGCGGTTAAAGAAATTTTTACCGATCGTACGCGTGTGGTGATCCCCGTGGATTATTCTGGGCACCCGGCGGAGATGGATGAAATTGTTTCCATCGCTCACAAGCGGGGATCTCTTGTGATTGAAGACTCTTGTCATTCCTTAGGTGCCGATTATCGTGGGAAGAAGGTGGGAGGCCTTGCGGATATGACGGTGTTTAGTTTTCATCCTGTGAAGCCTATCACGACGGGGGAGGGCGGGATGGTTATGACAAACGATCCGCTTCTGTATGAAAAGTTGTTGCGGGTGAGATCCCACGGGATTGCCCGTCCCCAAAACGAGGTTCGGCCTTGGTATTATGAAATGGTGGAATTGGGGTTCAATTACCGGCTCACGGATATTCAGTGTGCTCTTGGGCTATCTCAGATGGCAAAACTAGATTTCTTCGTGAAAAGACGTAGGGGTATTTCGAAACGTTACGACGAAGCTTTTAAGGGGTTGTCGAACGTTCGAACGTTCGTTGAGAAAGATTATGTTCAATCGTCCCGGCACCTCTATGTTTTGAGCATTGATTTTTCAGCTTTGGGGAAAACACGGGCCGACGTTATGTCGGAACTTCATGTGTTGGGTGTCGGTTCTCAAGTGCATTACCAGCCCATCCATCTCCACCCTTTTTACAGGGACCGTTTCGGTTGTCGTCCCGGCGATTTTCCGCACGCGGAACGTTTTTATGAGAAAGCCCTTAGCCTCCCTCTTTATCCTAAATTGACAGACGATGAGGTTTTGCGGGTGGTTCGGGCTGTTCAGCGAGTGCTTTCTTGAGAATAAATAAATGAAACTTGGTATGGGCGGGGTCTTGTTTGGGCAGGATTATGGAGTGGCACATCCTAAAAAATGTGTTCCGGAAGAAGAGGTTCGGAGAATACTGTCTCGGGCATCCGGAGAAATTCAATTTTTGGACACGGCGATTTCTTACGGAGACAGCGAAAAAGTGATCGGAAGATGTTTACCTAAAAACCATCATTTTCAGATCATCACAAAAACATCTTCTTTTCAGGGAAATAAAGTGTCGTCCAACCATCGCCACTCGGTTCGACTTGATTTTGATCAATCCTTGCGGAATCTTCGCCAAGATGGCCTGTATGGCCTTCTTGTCCATCACGCATCGGACATCCTGTCGGAAGGTGGGGAAGATATCGTTTCCGAAATAATGAAAATAAAAAAAGCGGGGGATGTGGAGAAAATCGGCGTCTCTGCCTATTGTCGTGATGAAGTCGAAAAAGTGATGGAGCGTTTCCCCTTGGACATCATTCAAGTGCCTGTCAGTGCTTTGGATCGGCGATTGTTAAAAGACGGGTGGTTGCAGTCCATGAAAGAGCGAGGAGTGGAGGTTCACGGACGGTCCCTTTTCCTTCAGGGTGTTCTCCTGATGGACCCTGTGGTGTTGCCCCCCTCCTTGGAGGGACTTAAATCGGGTCTAAATGGTTTTTTATCGTTTTGCAGGCAAAAGGGGTTCACCCCCTTAGAAGGGGCTGTTCGTTTTGCCGTTGATTCAGGGGTTTTGGACGGAGCTGTTTTTGGGGTGGGGCGATGTTCGGAGTTGGAAGAAATATTGAAGGCCGTTCAAGCAACAGAAAAAACATCAACCGTCTGGCCTGATTTCCCTGTCATGGAGGAAAATACTCTTGATCCCAGAACGTGGACACACGGATCTCCTGTCTGATGTCTGTTAAGCCCGTTGCCATACTACAGGCCCGCGTGGCCTCCACCCGCCTTCCGGGGAAAGTGTTACTCCCCATTCGGGGTGTTCCCATGCTCTTGCGGGAAATCCGCCGGATTCAACAGTCGTTACTGTTGCGAGAGGTTGTTGTGGCCACGAGCGTTCAGTCGGAAGACGATGCCATTAACGATATGTGTTTGCGGGAAAAAATTCCCTGTTTTCGCGGGTCTCCGACAGACGTTCTTGATCGATATTATCAGACGGCACAGGTACATCACGCGGAGTTGATTGTCCGATTGACGGGAGATTGTCCTCTTATTGATCCCCAAGTTATTGATGAAACGATTGACTATTTTCTTCGGGGAAACTTTGACTACGTCAGTAACGCATTGGAATCCACTTTCCCCGACGGTCTGGACACGGAAGTTCTCCGATTTTCAGCCTTGCGGTCAGCGTGGGAAGACGCCTGTTTGCCCTCGGAAAGGGAACATGTCACACCGTTCATTTACAAGCATCCTAAAAAGTTTCGTATAGGGGTTTATCGGCACGAGACGGATTTGTCTTTTCATCGGTGGACAGTGGATGAAGTAGCTGATTTTGAATTTGTAAAAGAAGTTTATAGGATTTTGGGTGATTGTCATCCAAATTTTACAATGAAAGACGTGTTATGCCTGTTGGAAAACCACCCGGAAATAGGAAAATTAAATCGGGGCATCGCTAGGAACGAAGGGTATCGTCTTTCGGTATTGGCGGAGAGAAAAAATAAATAAAAGCGAGGATTAAATGAGCCATCGCTATCTCAAATCGGAACAATGGTTAGAACGTGCATTGAAAACCATCCCATTGGGTTCCCAAACGTTCAGCAAAAGCAAGACGCAATATCCTCACGGAGTTTCACCTTTTTTTATCGAGAAGGGGCTCGGGAGTCATGTGTGGGACGTTGATGGAAACGAATATGTCGATTTCGTCAATTCTCTTGCGGCAATCACGCTGGGGCACAACGACCCAGACGTCACTGGTGCTGTGAGCACTCAATTGGAACAAGGAACACTGTTTTCCCTTCCCCATAGACTGGAAGTTGAAGTCGCTGAACAGATCGTCAAAATGGTTCCTTGTGCGGAAATGGTCCGGTTTGGAAAAAACGGTTCCGATGCAACGACTGGGGCCGTGCGCTTGGCTCGAGCATTGACTGGTCGGGACCATGTAGCTCTTTGTGGATATCACGGTTGGCAGGATTGGTCCATCGGTGTGACTTCTAGGCATCAGGGGGTTCCTGAGGCTGTGCGAGGGCTTAGTCATGCGTTTCAGTATAATGATTTAGATTCTTTGCATCAGATATTCGTTTCTTACCCGGATCAGATTGCTGCTGTTATCCTTGAACCCATGAATGTTGAATTTCCCCGCGATGGGTTTTTACATAACGTGCGAAAATTGTGTGATCAGTATAAAACACTCTTAATATTTGATGAAGTTGTGACGGGGTTTAGACTGGCACTGGGTGGGGCTCAGGATTTGCTGGGCGTGACCCCGGATTTGGCCTGTTTTGGAAAAGGGCTCGCGAATGGATTCCCTCTGTCCGCGATCGCCGGTCGTGAAAAATTTATGAATTTTTATGAGGAAGTTTTTTTTTCGTTTACGTTTGGAGGTGATGCATTGGCGTTGGCTGCGGCTTTGGCAACGCTAAAAAAACTTGAGCAAGAACCTGTCTTGCAGAATATGGCTCAACGCGGACTGGTGGTAAAAGAGGGAACGGAACGTCTTCTTAAGCAATGGGGCTTGGAAGAATATGTGACCATTTCAGGTCATCCAGCTTGGAGTTTTCTTCGATTCCGCTCTGTCTCCAATGTGAACGAGTGGGAAGTAAAAACGTTGTTTCTTCAAGAGGTTTTCTGTCGAGGAATCTTGAGTTTGGGGACGCACAACATGAGCTATGCACACAGCGATTCGGATGTGGAGTGTCTCTTGCGGGTCTACGGTGAAGTGTTTCCAATTATTGCGGATGCGGTGCACAAGAAGGATGTGCTCGCTCGGTTGCATTGCGTTCCGTTACGTCCTCTTTTTAAAGTGCGGGGGTGATTGATGCACGTTGTTTTCAGGGTTGATGCCTCTCTTACGATAGGAACGGGGCATGTTTCTCGTTGTTTGGCTTTGGCACAATCTCTTGGTTCGGACGTAAACGAAGTGGTTTTCCTTATGAGGGACAGAAGTGCAATGGGGACAGATTTGGTGTCAAGTCGGGGGTATAAAGTTTGTCTTATGGCGAACGAATCGATGGGCAAGGATTCGTGGTTTCAAGATGCAAAACAAACGAGCCAATTTCTGAACAGACGAGAATGCCCATGGGATATTGTTGTTGTAGACCATTACGATCTGGATGCCCGATGGGAGCGTGTCGTTCGCAAGCACACACGTGTTCTTGTCGCCATTGACGATATGTTTCATCGGCCTCACGAGTGCGATATCGTTGTTAACCCTTCTGATACGCAGAAAGCCAAACGGAAGGCAAGGCCTAGGGGAATGGCTGGAATCAAATACCTGAGCGGAGGATCGTATGCTTTTCTTGACAGACGTTTTTCTTTGGAACGTGAGAACTTGACGAGGGCGAGGATTGATCGGCTTCATACGCTTCAAATCTTTTTTGGAGGGACCGATGAGGCCAACCACACAGAACGTTTCTCCCGCTGGGTCGCTTGTTATTTCCCACACCTGAAGATTCAAATCGTGATTAGCAAATGGTATCCTTATTTACGATCATTGAAAATTCTGCGGGGACAGTTTAACAACGCTATTTCATTGTATCAAGATGTCCCCATGGCTCCATACATGTCTAGATGTGAAATGGCACTTGGTTCACCAGGGACCACAACGTGGGAACGTGCTTGCCTTGGGTTGGCTCCGGCTTATGTTTCCGTTAATCCTAACCAAGAGAAAATCCTTCAGCGATTAGAGGATCAAGGTTTGTGTGTGTATTTTGGTGCAGCAGCGGGAATGGTAAGGGGAGTCTTTTTGAAAAAATTTTCAGCGTTCCTTGAAAATAAAGCGGGGCGCAAATTCATGGGACGAAAAGGGATGGCTCTCGTCGATGGGCAAGGGGCAGAACGCGTGGTTAATACCATCCGTTCCCTGTTGTGACGTTAAATCCTTTGGTTAACCCCGAGATCCACCTCATAAAATACACGCCTGTGTTTGATCTTACGACCGTACGGTGGTTGAATGCACCGGATTTACGGAAAAGTTTTGGTTTAACCTACCGTGTGACGTTGGCATCACATCGAAGGTGGATGAAACAAAACAAGGCAGTTCTTGCGTGGGGGATTATTGATGCTGAGGGGCAACATCTGGGGAATGTTTTTGTCCATGCGAATGAGCGACATCGGAGTGCGTATTTACAGATATATCTTGGGAATCCCTCGAGTCGAGGGCAGGGGGTCGGGAGCGTTGCATTGGTAAAGGTCTTAACATTATTGTTTTTTCGTAAAAAGTTCCACCGTGTATGGTTGCATACACTTATTCAAAATACGCGGGCGGAGCATTTCTACGAAAAGCATGGATTCGTATCCGAGGGAATTGAGAGAGAGGCTCTTTCTCGGTCAGGGCATTATGAGAGTCAGCGTCGCTGGTCAATCCTTGCCCCGGAATGGAAACGGCGAGTAGCCTCTTTGCGGATATGAGATCTTGTGCAATTATGCAACCGACTTATTTTCCATGGCCTGGCTATTTTCACTTAATTTCTTTGGTGGATGCCTTCGTTTTTCTTGACGATGTCGCGTATGAGAAATCATCTTGGCAAAACAGAAATAGGGTGTTGGTGTCCGATCGGGAACATTGGATAACGGTTCCGGCAAGACGATTGTTCCTAGGGCAAAGTCTGCGTGAGGTTGAAATCACCGAAAACAACAGATGGCGTGAAAAACAAGTGCGTTTGTTGCGAGAGTCCTACGCAAAGCATCCGTTTTTTGGTGAGATGATGGATATCGTTTCAGTTCTTGAAGATAAGGGTTTGATTTCTCTGGCGGGGCTTAACGTGGAGATTATCAGGCGGGTCTGTGATCGGTTGGGTCTGTCCACTCCTTTTTACAGTGCACACGCATTAAAGGTTGTGGGAGGAAGATCAGAGCGTTTAACTCACATGTGTTTGACGTTGGGGTGTCGTACCTACCTGAGTCCACAAGGAGCGAAGGACTATTTGGAGCGTGACGGATTTTCCACTGATGGGACGGTTCTCTTGTCTTTTCAGGATTATGTACCAAGCCCTTACCCGCAGAGAGGCAGGACATCCTTTGTTGATCATTTGTCAATTTTAGACGTAATCGCAAACATTGGTTTTTCCGGAGCGGCAAATTATGTACGATTCGGGCGGGTCTGAGAGGTCATGGATGGACAAAAAATACACACTTAAAAAGCATCCGTTGTATGGTTTCTTTCAAATCGCCCCAACACCGGGGCGCGAAGAAATCAATGCCTATTACGCAAAAGAATTTTATTCTTCTCAATACGTGCAGTGCAATGATTCACATATTGATGTTCAAGACAAAGAAAAATCTTTTTACCAAGGGCATTTTGACGATGTTCTTCATGCGTTAGAAGAGGTAGGCCAGAGACCTCTTTCCGGGATGAGTTTATTGGATATCGGGTGTGGATGGGGTCAGGCGTTGGTTCATTTCCGAAGGCAAGGGGTTGTGTGTACAGGTATTGACCCTGCGACAGAAGCCGTGCGTTTTGTTCGCGATCTGGGGTTTGAGGTGTTTGAATCAGATATCGATGATTTAACGATTTTTAAGGACCGGAAATTTGATGTTGTTTGTCTACTCAATGTGTTGGAACATGTAACAGATCCTGTGCGAGTCCTTCGGGCCATTCATTCTAATCTTTTGATGGAAAATGGTCTTTTGGTTGTGGAAGTCCCCAACGAATTTAACCCTTTTCAAATGTGTGCAGATGAATGTCTCCATCTGGATCGTTGGTGGGTGGCCCCTCCAGCACATTTGAATTATTTTAGTGTGGAGAGTCTCAGTCGGTTTATGGAAGGGAACGGATTCTTGCCTTGCGTAAAACAGGCATCGTTTCCCCTAGAAATGTTCTTGTTATTTGGCGAAAATTACGTCAAAAAAGCACGGCGTGGTAAATTCTGTCATCAAAGAAGAATGGAGTTCGAGCACCGTCTTCGTTCCACAGGACGATCGGATGTTTTGAGAAAGTTTTATCGGTCATTGGCCGAACAAAACCTTGGGCGGCAGATAACAATTGTAGCTAGGAGGATTGAGCCATTGGTGGGAAGTCTTCCGTCCGGGTCTAAATAAATCATGGGCAAATTCTCTTATCAGAACGGATTACTGTTTGGTTCCCTAGGTTTTGTCTTGTGAACTTGCGTGATGTGTGCATCGGCGACCGCGTTATTGGCCAAGACCACTCCCCTTGGATCGTGGCTGAAATGTCGGCCAATCATGGCCAATCGCTTGAGAGAGCTCTTCGGATTGTTGACGAAGCGGCACGGGCGGGTGTGCACGCCTTGAAACTGCAAACATACACACCGGAAACGATGACCCTTGCCCTTGAGACCGGTGATTTTAGAATTAACGACCCTCAGAATATATGGAGCGGGCAAACTTTGTTCAAATTATACGCATCCGCTCACTGCCCATGGGAGTGGCACAAGCCTATCTTTGACCGGTGTCGAGAAAGAGGACTAATCGGATTTAGCACCCCGTTCGATGAGACTGCCGTTGATTTCCTAGAGGGGATGAATGTTCCACTCTATAAGGTTGCTTCTTTTGAAAACACGGATATCCCTCTTATCCGAAAAATTGCACGAACGGGAAAGCTCTTGCTCTTGTCCACAGGAATGGCAACGGTTGATGAATTGGCGGAGAGCATTGAGGTTTTTCGAAGGGGGGGTGGAGGGGACCTTATTCTCCTAAAATGTACGAGTGCATACCCGGCGACAGCGGCCGAGGCCAATCTCACCACTATTTTGGATTTACAGAATCGGTTTAATTGCCTTGTGGGAATTTCAGATCATACGTTGGGTATCGGTGTTTCGGTGTCGGGTGTGGCATTGGGTGCACGAGTGGTTGAACGGCATTTTACGGATTCCAGAGAGAAAGGGGGGCCGGATGCGGCTTTCTCTCTGGAAGGAAGCGAGATGCACCAACTGGTACAAGAGGTGGAGCGAGCCTTCCTCTCTCTGGGGGGTGTTCATTACGGGCCGACATTGAGTGAGTTGGGTATGGTTCGCTATCGGCGGTCTTTATACATTACAGAAAATCTAAAAAAGGGGGATCGTTTGACACAAAAAAATGTGCGGTGTATCCGACCCGGAGGCGGTCTTGCTCCGAAGCACTTGGAAAAAGTTCTTGGTCAATCGATCGATCGTGATGTGTGTAAAGGGACTCCTCTCACGTGGGATCTTCTGAAGAGAGAAAAAATAATCTTAGAACAAAGTGAGCACTAAACGATGGAACTCATTGACCTCTCTCGGTATGCCGGTATTAAATCGTCTTGTGCCATTCCCCCTTTTGATGAAATCAGGCAATCCCCACCAATACAATTTACTCAAACTCTGGATCTAGTGGAAACAAAGGAAAATGTGGCACGGGTGGATCATGCAATTCGCCAAGGATGGCGTGTCGTTCGTGTACAACGAATTCCAGCGGATGATCGATTTTTAAATCGGAGTTCTTTCCCCCGAAGGATTTTGTTCGAAATGACGAGCAATTGCAATTATAATTGCCGCATGTGTCCCCAAGTTAATCTCAAGCGACCACGAATGCATATGGAAACAGAGTTATACAAAAGAGGATTAGATGAAATAAGTCTCCACGGTGTTGAAGGTTTATGGTTGTACCATTTGGGCGAATCTATTTTACACCCAAGTTTTCGCGAGATATTAAATCACGTTTCAGAGAAAAGAAGCCTTGGAATTGTTTGGATGAGCACCAATGGAAGATATTTTAATGAAAGCATTGCTCGTGCGGTGATGGAGTCATCTGTTGATTATGTCAATTACTCGGCACATGGGGTGACGCAAGAGGCTTATGAAAGCGTCATCCCCATGGGAAACTTCTCTGTTGTGCAAGAAAATCTTGAGCGTTTTTATCGAATGAAAGGACAGCCTAATAAAAGAAAAAAACCATTCATTCACACACAGATGATTGAGCAAGAGACCACACGCCACGAGGTGGATCCGTTTATTGCACGCCATATAGAACGTGCTGATCTGGTCAGTATTAATATGTTGGAATATGTGAATCTTCCGGGCAATCAATATGGATTACAGCAACGTGTGAGATCCCCTCTTCGGTCTTGTCTTCGCGTTCAACGGAACGATTGTTTCATCTGTTCCAACGGAAGTGTTACTCTGTGCGATGCCGCTTATAACGGGGAATTATACTTAGGGGATATTCATTCACAAACGATTCATGAAATTTGGAACGGGGACAAACGAAAAAAAATTTTGGGGCTTAACAGTTCCGGGTGCATGAATGAAATAGAGTTTTGTCGAACCTGTACCGATTATGATATTTAAGTGTCCGGGAGTGTTTGTCCCTCTCACGCATCGATAGTCTGTTGCACTGGATTATCAGTGGAATGAGGAGCGTTTAGAGGGTGGTGTGGATGCTACTTTTCCGTTAGAGCTACACGAGTTTGATTCGTTGGTTCGAGAGGTGCGTTTCGCATGGCAGTCTACAGGACGAGTTCAGGATGGACCAACACCCAGTCAAGGCAAATCCCTCTTTTATCAGGAGAATGTTTTTATGACGAGTGCTGAATCGAATGAAACAGATCGAATTGATGCTCGTGTGCTTTTAGACGAAATGATACCCGACGATATCGTTTTCATTTACTATCCTGTCCCCACCAATGTGGAACTGTCCGTGAAGGGTACACCAAAGGGGCAAAAAGAGGTTTTTATCATTTTCAATCGAGTGGTGTTGGACGATAATTCCTCCGTTCCCCCGTCTTTCAATGTCCAGCAAGACAAGATGAAAATGAAATTCCTCGACAAAGGTGAAAAGGGGAGTGGCCCCATCCGCCTGTCCTACTCAGACAAGTGGCAAATCAAGATTTCACCACCCAATTGAAATCTCATGTTGTTTAATTCATTCGAGTTTATTCTTCTGTTTCTCCCCTTGGTCCTTTTGGGATATTATTTTTTAGGCAGAACACTTGGGTATCGCTGGGCCATTGGTTATATTGTATTGAGCTCTCTATTTTTTTATTCATGGTGGATTCCTCAGTATTGTCCCTTGATTATTGCCTCAATGACGTTCAATTATTTTGTTGGAACGGCAATAAACAGTGCAACGAAGATTAAGCAAAGAGTCTTATTATGTCTGGGGCTATTTGTTGATCTTGGTCTTTTGGTCTATTATAAATACGCCGTATTTGGAATGGACGTATTGAATCAAATCACCCAAGGGTTTGTTGGGAAGATCGGACATGAGATTGTTTTGCCCCTGGGCATTTCGTTTTTCACATTTCAACAGATTGGCTATTTGGTTGACAGTTATCGAGGGGAAACGTCCAAGTATAAATTTTTTGATTATTGTGCCTTCATCTGTTTTTTCCCCCAATGGATCGCTGGGCCAATCGTATTACACAATGAAATTATGCCGGAATTCCAAAAAAAAGACTTATTTCATATTCACTGGAGAAACATCGCTCTTGGTCTGTCTTTCTTTGTTATTGGTCTATCAAAAAAAGTTCTGGTGGCTGACAATTTAAGTCTAATCGTCGGGCCCGCATTTTCCAGCGTAGATGTTGGGCATCTACTTACTTTTTACGAAGCTTGGGGTGGACTCCTAGCGTATACATTTCAAATTTATTTTGACTTCTCTGGGTATTGTGATATGGCAATTGGCCTTGGGCTGTTTTTTAATATTAGGCTTCCCCTTAATTTTTTCTCTCCTTATAAACAGTTCTCAATCATAGATTTTTGGCGCACATGGCACATCACATTATCGAGATTTTTGAGGAACTATTTGTACATCCCATTGGGAGGAAATCGACATGGGCCAGCCCAAAGATGATTCTCTCGTAAAAAGCCCTTAAACCTAAAAACGGAAGTTGAAACTCGTTTTCTTTAGATTCGTCATTCCGGCGAAAGCCGGAATCCAGAAGATTTTTTATTTCTCCGACGGAAATTTCAAAGA
>Ga0247840_10008390_pt1 | contig 13871 bp, 12 predicted proteins | sample LaCruzMarch2015__FD_192404 | JGI IMG/M metagenome (GOLD analysis project Ga0247840, IMG submission 192404) | Freshwater microbial communities from meromictic Lake La Cruz, Castile-La Mancha, Spain - LaCruzMarch2015_17m | ecosystem: Environmental > Aquatic > Freshwater > Lake | place: Spain...
TGGTTTATTGTCTGGTGTCTCGTCCTGCTCACGGGCGGAGGATGGTGGTTTTTCCTTACCCTCGGGGAAAACGGCGATCCCGTCATCGAGATCGGCGCAGATGCCGCCTTCATCGGCCGGCAGAAGGCGATTAACGTCACTTTTGCAGATTCAGGCCGGGGTCTCCGTCGCACAGAAATTGTAATCACCCAGGACAATCGGCCCCGAGTCCTTTCCTCCATCGACTACCCGGAAGCGGGCGTCCGGAGCAAGGTGGTACCGGTTGTCGTGGACGCCTCCGCCCTGAAACTCCATGACGGACCAGCCACGCTGACCCTCACCGCTTTCGATCACAGCATCTGGAAGAACCGGACCACGCTGGTCCGGCCCGTTCAGATCGATTTCCTGCCGCCCCAGATATTTCAGCTCAATACTCAGAACCACATCAACCCCGGAGGAACCGGTGTCGTCGCCTATCGCCTGTCGGAAGCGGTTCCACAAACAGGCGTCCTGGTCGGGAATCAATTCTATCCCGGCTACCCGGTCACACTGGCAGGGAAACCCGCTTACACGGCCTACTTTACGCTGCCGCTTGATGCCTCACCGGGCGTCCCGCAGATCCGCATCATGGCCCGGGATCAGGCCGGAAACGAAACGGTAAACGGCATCCCGTCCCTGATTTTGAAACGGAAATTCCGCAGCGACAAGATGGTTCTGTCGGAGAGTTTTCTCGGGCAGAAGATGCCCGAATTCCAGGCGGCCATCCCGGAGCTGAGGGGGAAAACACTCGTCGAAACATTCGTTTACGTAAACACCTTGCTGCGCGCGGACAATCTCAAGACAATCCAGTCCATCTGCATGAAATCGGAGCCCCGGCAACTCTGGCAGGATACCTTTGTCCGGATGAAGAACGCTGCCCCGATGGCACTCTTTGGTGACAGCCGGACCTATCTTTACGGCGGAAAACCGGTGGGGGAAAGTCTTCACATCGGCGTCGATCTCGCATCTCTCGTTCATGCCCCGATCGAAGCCGCAAACAGCGGGATTGTCCGTTTCACCGGGCTGCTCGGAATCTACGGCAACACCGTCATCATCGATCATGGCCAGGGACTCTCGAGCCTCTACGCCCACATGAGCGGCATCCAGGTCAAGCCGGAACAGGCCGTCAAACGCGGGGAAGTTATCGGTCTCTCTGGCGTGACCGGCCTTGCCGGCGGGGATCATCTTCATTTCGGTGTGGCGATCAACGGCCAGTTCGTTGACCCTCGCGAATGGTGGGATCCACACTGGATCGCCGACAACGTGACGAAGAAGCTGGAGGCGGGTTACTAAGCCTCCTGCTGATACACATGTTTGTCCGTCTTTCAAGCTTTGAGAGATCAGACTGCTTCAGCGTCGAAACCTGGGGTCGAGGGCGTCCCGGATGCCTTCGCCGAGCAGGTTATAGCCGAGAACGGTGATTAGAATGGCCAATCCCGGATAGAAGGAGAGCCACCAGGCGATGTCGATGTTGTCCTTCCCCGCCGTGAGGATATTCCCCCAGCTTGGCGTCGGCGGCTGAACCCCGATGCCGAGGAAGCTCAGGGCAGACTCGGTGAGAATCGCACCTGCCACGCCGAGTGTCGCCGTGACGAGGACCGATGCCATCGCGTTCGGAAGGATATGGAGAAAGATGATCCGGAGATCCCCGGCGCCGATCACCCGTGCGGCCTGAACAAAATCCCGCTCCTTGAGCGAGATAAAATCCGCGCGGACGAGCCGGGTTACCCCCATCCAGCCGGTCAGACCGATCACGATCATGATGTTCCAGATGGAAGGCTCCAGCAGCGCAATCACAGCCAGAATAAGGAAGAAGGATGGAAAGCAGAGCATGATGTCCACGAACCGCATGATCACCGCATCCACCCACCGGCCGTAGTAGCCTGCCACCGCCCCGAGCATAGTCCCAATAAGAATGGCGATCCCGGTCGCCACGAAGCCCACTTTGAGAGAAATCCCCGCCCCCCACATCATCCGGGAGAGGACATCCCGCCCGAGCGGGTCGGTGCCAAAAAGGTTCCCTCCCGAGGGCGGTGCAAGAACGTTCTTCAAGTTGATCGCATTCGGATCGTAAGGGGCAAGCCACGGCGCAAGCACGGAGATGATAAACAGCAAGAGAACGATGACGCTCCCCGCAACCGCCATCCGGTTCTTCCAAAATCGCTTCCGGAAATCCTTTCCCATCGTCATTTCCTCATGAGACCCGTATCCGCGGATCGGCCAGCGCATAGGAGACATCTGCCAGCAGGTTCCCCAGCAGGGTGAGCACCGCGCCGATGAAGAGGATCCCCATCACCACCGGATAATCCCGCGCCATAACGGCCATGTAGAAGAGCTGGCCCATGCCGGGAATCGAAAAGATCGTCTCGAAGATGACGCCCCCCCCGATAAGTCCGGGCACCGACAGGCCGAGGATGGTGATCACCGGAAGGAGAGCGTTTCTTAACGCGTGCCGGTAGATGACGACCCGTTCAGAGAGCCCCTTGGCTCTTGCCGTCAAAATGTAATCCTGGCGGATTACCTCCAGCATGTTTGCCCGCATGTATCGCGAAAGGCCGGCGAGCCCCCCGAAGGCGGCAAGCAGAACCGGCAGGATGAGATGCCGGATCAGATCCCAGAAAGCCATCCCCGGCGGCAGATACTCAGAATTCAGGGAGCGGATCCCGGAGATGGGAAGCCAGCCCAGTTGCACGCCAAAGAGGATCATCAGCAGCAGGGCAAGCCAGAAGGTCGGCACGGCAAAGCCGATGAAGACAATTACACCTGCGACCCGATCGAAAAGGGAATCCTGGCGGACGGCAGAGAGCACCCCCAGCGGAATCGCAACGATGAGGATCAGAATCAGGGAAAGCACGTTCAGCAGAATTGTGATCGGCAGCCGCTCCAGGATCTTGTCCGCCACCGGCCGGCGGTCCGTCGAGAAAGAGATTCCGAGATCAAGAACGGCGAGTTTGCTAACCCATCGGATATATTGCTCATGCAGGGGTTTGTCCAGGTCGTACATGGCCCGGAGCCGCTCTTTCATCTCCAGTGAAGCGCGCGGGTTCATCTGGGTCTGAAGATCAGTCGGGGAACCTGGCGCCAGGTGCATGACGGTAAAGCAGATAACCGTGATCCCAAAGAGGAGAGGAATCATGAAGAGCGCTCTTTTGACGATATAGCGAAGCATCGTTTATGATTTCCTGTCCAGGAGTTCCATGGTGCGGATGTTTTCGAGCATCCGCCCGAGACCTTGTTCCGAATGGGATTCGACGGTGAGGATCGGTCGGAGGTTCTTCTCCCGGAGCAGCGAGAACAGCGCCGTAAACGGGATGTTACCCTCTCCGACCGGCAGGTGCTCATCGGCCGTGCCGTTGTTGTCGTGAATGTGGATCTCCCCCAGAAAATCGCCCAGCGCATCCATCCAGACGCCGATCGGTGCGCCACCGAAGGCGTTGGCATGACCGGCGTCAAAACAGAAGCGAACCTGCGGCGAGGCGAGCGCGTCCAGGAGAAGTTTCATCGGCCCGGGATCCCGCTCATAGACGTTCTCCAGCGCGATGATCGTCTCCATGCCGCGAATCTCCCCAAGGAGAGTCCGCCATGTTTCCAGGCTGTTATCGAGCCACTGCGTCTCGGTGGAGATGTAGTATCGCTCATCGAAGGAGGGATGGCAAACCACAGAACGGGGCCGAAACCAGGGGATCAAATCGAAGACCTGGCGGAGACGGTCAACGGTAACCTGACGGATCCGGGGATCGAGCGCCCCCGGTCTCAGGTCCATAAAAGGGGCGTGAAAGGTCACCGAAAGTCCCGAGTCCACCAGACGGTCAGCGACCTCCCGAAAATCAGCCGCCTGATAACGCTCGAGGTCGATGTGGTTGAAGCTGATCTCCGGATTCATTCCATCCCCGATCACGCGCTGCAGCAGCTTTTCCCGAAGGAGATAGAAAGGCACATGAACCTGTATTTTTTGAAGAATCTCCCGCATGGGGATTGTACCTCCATTCGTATGAGCGTCTCGTTTATCACAAGCGGTTCCTTTTCACAATGACGCGATTTTCGATTAAAATATCCATTGACAAGCAAAAACAGCCCCCCTATACTCCAACCCGTCGGAAATAATAACGATGAACTGGAACAATCGGGATCAGAGTTTGACCGATCCCCGACTCCTCACCCAAGCCGATGATTACCCTTAACCATTGAGAAAGGAGTTATGACCACTTGAACAACTCCTTGTTTGCCAGGATGCCATTTTGGCTAAAACGACTGGCGCCGCTGCTCTTGCTGATCTTTGTTTCTGCCTGCGGGGATCTTTCCAAATCCGATTCATCTGTTGATTACAGTGAACCGCCTCTGGTTGCAACCAAGCCAGAGGCGCCCAATCAGGGGCTCTATCTCGGGGCTCTGCTTCTTACCGGCCAGACGTCCATCGCACAGTTCAATACGAAAACCGGGGTAAAACATGCCCTTTTCGCGGAATTTCTTCAGTTTCCCCGTGTTCTTGACACAAACGATTCCGAATACGGGAAGATCGTCTCGTTTATCAAAGAGTGCAAGACAAACGGCGCCCAGCCGATGCTGACGCTGGAGACGCCTGGCGGACTTGCCTCATACACCCGTGATCAAATCGTGGCATTCGCCGATTTTCTCTATAACTCGGATGTTTCCATCTTTCTGCGCTGGAACCATGAAATGAACGGCAGTTGGTATGCGTGGGGACAGCAGCCCGCTCTCTTTATTGCCAAATTCAGGGAGTTTGCCGACATTATCCATGCACGGGCGCCAAATGTCGCCATGGCCTGGACCCCCAATCAGGCGTGGGGCTATCCGTGGCCAACTACCCCCAGCCGGACTACCCCCGGCAGCGCCGACTTCGCCCTGCTTGACACCAACAAAGACGGCGTCATTACCGACGCCGACGATCCTTACACTCCCTATTACCCGGGCGATGCTTATGTGGATTGGGTCGGCCACAGCTTTTACCACTGGTCGAATCGTTCCGCCAGGGGGTACAACGAAATTCCCTATGCCGGGAAGTGGGGGCAGGCCAACGGAATCGGCAATTCCGTGCCAAATTTTCATGATCTTTTCGCGGTCGGTCATAACAAGCCGATGATGATTGCCGAAACCTCTGCACTGTTTGATCCCCTGGACAAAAATGGAGGTAGCGCCGACGAGGCGGATATAAAAACAGGATGGATGGGGCAGGTCTACAACCTTTCCGACTCCAATTATCCTTCGCTGCGGCGTGATTTCCCAAAACTAAAGGCGATCTTCTGGTTCAGCCAGAAAAAGTACGAGCCCGAAGTGGGAACTGATATCGACTGGCAACTTGATTCGAACCAGACCGTGAGCGACCATTACCGCCGGATGACTTTGGACAGCTATTTTATCAAGGGGAAATAACCCATTTGTTATCTCAATAAAGGAGAAACGTACAGTGGAAATGAAAACCTGGAAAGCCGACGATGTCTTCGTCGTGCAACCGCTGGTCAAAAGAATCGATTCCGCGACCGCAACCGATTTCAAGGCAACCATGATCGATTACATCAACGCCGGCAACATGAGGATAGTGCTCAATCTCTCCAATGTGGAGTTCATCGACAGCACTGGTCTCGGCATGATCATCTCGACCCTGAAGAGCCTCGGACGCGATGGGATCATGACCATCTGCTGCCTTTCCGATATCGTAAAAAGCCTGTTTTCGCTGACCCGAATGAACAGACTTTTTGAAATTACTCCCTCCGTAGAAGAGGCAATCATGAAGGCTCAGGGGCAGCCGGACCATGGCTGATGGACCTCAAATAGTCCGTACCCTGGCCCTGGCCATTGACAGCCGACTTGAAGAGGTACTGCTCGTCAGCCTGGCTGTCAGGGGGATCTGCCGGTACACCCTGAAGGATGATGAGGTTCCGGGCCAGATGGAGTTGAGCGTGGTTGAGGCGGTCAACAACGCTATCAAACATGCCTATGCCGGCCAGGCCGGCAATGAGGTTCGGGTTACGGTGGTTCTCTATGGAGATCACATCGTTTTTGGGGTGAGTGATTCAGGGCGAGCCATGTCAACGGCAAATCAGCCGGACCCGAAGATTGATCCGGGCGACCGGAACAGTTTGCCGGAATCGGGAATGGGACTCTTTATCATTCGTTCCGCCATGGATCAGGTGGATTACCGATCGGAAGGGGGCTGGAACACCCTGACCATGACCAAATATTTCCATAACCACCTATGAATACAACCATGAAATACAAACAATACCTGGCATTTGCCCTTCTGTTGGGCGCATCAGCGCTTCTCGCCATCCTGTGTTATCATGGACTACGGCAGGATATGATCCTCTTCAGAAAAGGCGAACAACTGCGTGTCCGGCAGGATTTCGGGAGCGCAATTCCACTTTTTGTCAAATCCTTCAAGCTGGGGAACAGCTCCCCGCAACTGCTGAAATCCCTTGGAGATGCCTATTCCGGGGCTGGAATGCCTTTGTCAATTGATGTCTATCGCCTGTTTCTAACCAAATACCCACAGGATCACACGGTCAGAATCCGCCTGGCGCGTGAGCTGGCCAGGCATGGCCGTTACGATGAGGCGGTGCTCGAATACAGGAACCTCCTTGGAGAAAAACGATGACCACCCACATTTTGCGAACCATTTACCTGCTCCTATTTATTTTGTTAATTGTATCCTCTGCCGAATCGGCCGAATCGCTTAGAAATCAGTCACTGGGCGTTGCCATAGGCAAACCGTCTCCCACCGTTTCATCCAGTGATGAAATCCCTGACTGGATTGCCCGTTGGGAGTTGGCGAGGGTTTTAAGCCATGCAAAACGGTATGACGAGGCGATTACGGAGTACCGCAAGCTCCTGGCAAAGAAGCCTGACCTTCATGAAGCGCGCACGGAACTGGCAAACGTTATGGCGTGGCAGGGAAACCGTGAAGGAATGCGCAGGGAGTTGGAGCAATTGCCACTCAACAAGATCGATGACAAGACCAGGCTCATGCTTGCGGAATCATACGTAATCCAGAAGGAGTACGGCCGGGCCGAGGCGATATACAGGGAATATCTTGCGCGACGTGCCGATGACCTTAACGTGAGACTGAAGCTGGCGGAAATGCTGAGCTGGGGAAAGAACTACGACGCATCTCTGACGGAGTACGAACGGATTCTCAAGGTTCGACCCGATGACATCCAGGTGCGACGGAAATATGCGTTTGTGCTGATCTGGAAGGGAAACATGGACGAAGCGGCGAACGAACTCCGCAAGACCCTGGAATAGTATGGAGAGACAAGCAAAATCGTTCTTGAAGCTGAATGCCGTGAGCCTTTCTCTCGCTATGATGGTCATGCTTGCAGGGAGATCATTTGAGCCTGCTCATGCCGCCGGAGTGACGGACACAGCCCTTTTTGAGCAGAGCCTTGATCGCCTTTCGATCGTTCCCGAGGATTCCCGGATCTCCGACCTCGAAGCGCATCTGTCACTTGCCGAGATACTTTCGTATCGCCAAAATACCCAGAGAGAGGCAGCTCAGGAGCTGAAACTTCTCGTCACAACCACCTCTTTGTCATCCCCGAATTCTCTTATCGGGGATCGTGATACGCTGGTCAGGCTTGGCGCTGTCGCCGCCAACATCGGACATGCCCGGGAGGCCCGCAACCTTTACGACAGGGCGTTGGGACTTCCCGGCGCCACTCCCGAGCTTGCTGTCAGGTATGCCGACCGGATGGGCGGCTGGGGAGACTTCCATGCGGCAGAACGGATATACCGCGCCTACCTCCTTAACAACCCTGCGTCACGGGAAACGCTGATAAAACTTGCAAAACTTCTGGCCAGTTCCGAGCGCTACGAGGAGGCAGAAGGTATCTATCGGCAGCTTCTTTTGCAAGAACACGATCCGCCTGATATTCTGGCTGAACTTGCCAGGGTAAAGTCCATGGATAAAGATTTTACAGCTTCTCTTGAACTGATTGAACGAGCCCTTGCTCTGGCACCCCACGATCCCGGAATGCTTGGCCTCAAGGCGTCAACCCTGTTGCGGGCCGGACGCTTTACAGAAGCACGGAACGTCTACCGGCTCCTTTCAGATCAGAAGGCGTTTATGGCGGATGCTTTTATCGGCATTGCCCAAACATACATTGCGGAAAAGTCGCCACAAATGGCCAGACCTTATGCCGAACAGGCGCTTGCTCTTTCTCCCGGCAACCTCGATGCGCGTTTTTACAGGGACTGGAGCCGTATCACGGATGCAAAGTATCTCCAGAGCTTGCTCACCGAAGATTTATGGGCGCCTCAACTGGAGCAACTGGGAAACCTCTACGCATCACATGGCTTTGCCAAGCAAGCCGAGCAGTGTTATACCGCTGCCCTGGCACGTGACCCGGAGTATTTCTCCGCCATGCTGGGTCTTGCCGATATAGGTGCCTTCATGGGTCGATATGACGAAGCCGTGGAGGCTTACAAAAGGCTTGTTGCTGATTTTCCCGGCAATTCCAAGATAAGAATCGGCCTGGCCCGGATACTGGGGTGGTCGAAGCGGTATGATGAGTCAATTGCCCTCTACGGAGAAATATCCAAAGGGAACCCGGCTGATCCGCTGCCCGTCAAGGAAAAGGCCCGCACCGCCGTATGGGGCAAGCAGATGGACAGAGCCGTGGAGTATTACGACAGCCTCCTCGATCCTCTCCAACGAACCGAAGCGGCGAAGCGGATCCAAAAAGGGGCCATTCTGGAACGGGACGCCAAGCTCCTTGCCTGGAACAAACGTTTTATCCATGCCATCGACAGATATGAAGAATTAATCTCCTTCCAGCCGGGAAATGAAGAGGCCTTATTTGACAAAGGGCAGGCGGAATGCGCTCTCGGCCTCTGCTGCGATGCCCGAGAGACCTATCGACGGCTCCTTGTGCTCGACCCCCTGCACAATCTGGCCGGCGAAGCACTGCATCAGGATCAAATCAACCGGAGCCCATCCCTGGAAATCAGCCAGGACTACTGGCAGGAAGAGGGACGCGGGGAACTTTCCCGGATCAGTCGTTACAAGAGCGCCGCGGGTGTGAACATCCCGGTTTTCGGCTGTTATAACCTGAACATGGCAGGCAATGCATGGGTTGAGGCGCCGAAAAACCGTGGAGAGAGCTATGCCGCTTACGGACACACGATCGGGTTCAGCGGGGTGATCAACCGATACGTATCGGGCAGCATGGGCTGGACACGGAAGCAGTATGAAATGAGCGTTCTCGGCGTGAAAAACTCCGGTCATGCCCATCTCTCCGTCAACCTGAACGATTTCCTGCGGTGGGACCTCAACTATGACCGGAAGGACGAACTGTATAACAATTACGGCATCCGCCAGGGGGGAGTCCAGTCCGATACCTGGTCGATGGGGATTTCCGGAAATCCGGTTAGAAACCTGTCACTGGCTGGCACAGCCGGCTATCTCCGCTACAATGATCACAACGAAGGCCGATTCGCCACACTTTCAGCCGGCTATGGGTTTACCGATCATCCCCGAATATTTAAAATCACCGCAAATGCCGAATACCGGAACATCGTCAACGAGAACAGGTATGTATATAACCGGGCCGATCAGGTGATCGACATTACCCACCCCTACTGGACGCCGAAAGATTACATCGGAGAGAGCCTGACCTTTGAATGGTACCATGATCTCTCGCCACAATTCTTCTGCGGCAGCCGGAAACATTTCTACGACGTGAAGGTGACCTTCGGGACGGATACAGATTCTAACCCGTCAGCACGTTTCGAGGCCGAATGGCGTCATGAATTGCATGAACATTGGTTGTTCTCCCTCAAGGGAATGATCCACCGTTCGCGTGAATGGGACGCTATCGGTGGCTGGTTTGAGATAGGATACAGGTTTTAACGATGGACGGACTACGCATAACGATCCCAAAAGTATTTATCCTCGGTGGTCTTGTTATCCTGACCATAACGAGTGCTTCTCTCTATCTTGCGGCGCGTTTCGTGTTTTTCCTGCTCGCGGATTACGCCTGGTATGAGCAGTGCGCCGCCTTTTTGCTGCTGGGCGCCGAGACCTTTATCCTGGTGCACAGCTTCGGATATTTCCTCAATATCCTCCGCGTTGTCATGCGCAGCAAAAAACTCGTTTCCGAGCCACTGCCACCCGAACTTCCGGACAGTTACCCGCCGGTGGCGATCATCGTCTCCTCCTTCAAAGAGCCTTTGGAAGTGGTGGATGACACCCTGACCTGCTTCTACAACCTGACCTATCCCAACAAGCATCTCTACTTCCTTGATGACACCCGCTACGATCTGCCGAATCAGGATGCGGACGAAATGGCCCGGTATCGCGAATCGATCGACAACCTTTGCCGCAGCCTGGAAATCAGCCTGTTCCGCAGGCGATGGCACGGGGCCAAGGCCGGGATGATCAACGACTTTCTTGACTATGTCGCGGGTCGGCCCCGGGAAGGATTTGTGATGCAGCATTTTAGCAACAAACCTCCGACGATTCAGGAAAAGTACATCATTGTCTTCGATGCCGATATGAATCCGCTACCCGATTTTGTTGAGCCGCTCGTGGCCCGCATGGAGCATAACGAGCGGCTGGCCTTCATCCAGACCCCTCAATACTATACGAATTTTGAAGACAACCGGGTGGCGCGAGCATCGGGATTGCAACAAGTCATCTTCTACGAATACATCTGCGAAGGGAAGAACTTGCAGGATGCCATGTTCTGCTGTGGCACCAATGTGATCTTGCGGCGCGAAGCTCTGGAGGATGTGGGCGGTTTCGACGACACTTCGGTAACGGAGGACTTTGCCACCTCACTCAAGTTTCATTTGCGAGGGTGGCATTCCGCTTATCTCAACAAGGTCTGCGCCTTCGGCATGGGGCCGGAAGACCTGCCTGGTTACTTCAAACAACAGTTTCGTTGGGCACTCGGCACACTGGGGCTCTATCGCATCATCCTGACCGAGTTCATAAAAGATCCGCGTCGGCTTCAACCCACCAAATGGTGGGAGTACTTCCTTTCAGGCACCCATTACTTCGTCGGTCTGGTTTTTCTGATTCTGGTGCTCTGCCCTGCACTCTACCTGATCGGCGATGTCCCGAGTTTTTTTATCAAGCCAGAGCTTATTTTTGTCCTTTTTGCCCCATACATCGTCTTGAGCATGTCTATGTTTCTCTGGACGTTGCACAAACGCAGCTATCAGTTTAAGGAGATCTTCGTCGGACTTTTACTCACACCGATTACATTCCCGGTCTATATAAAGGCATCTTTTCTGGCGCTGCTTGGCGTACGCGGCACATTCGGCATTACCCCCAAAGGAGGTGGTACGTCGTTGCCCCTCACTGCACTCTGGCCCCAGCTGCTCCTTGCCTTTATCTGTTCTTTCGCCTTCGTATGGGGGGGAATGCGGCTCTACTACGAACGTGAGCCCGCGGTCGCACTGATCATCAACAGTTTCTGGTGCCTCTATCATTTCCTGATTCTCACCTCGGTGCTCTATTTCAATTTTTCCAAAGAGAAGGAGTAGCCCGTGGGATATCGGTCTCTCTCTTGCCCCCTGCTTGCCCTCTTATCGGTCCTCGGCATCATCTCCATCAGCGGCTGCGGCGGCATGAAGGGAGCACCTCCTTTTCTGGGCGTGGCACTCGAAGGTCATCCGATCACGACCCAGAAGCTGGAGTTGGTAACCCGCGAGTTCCCTGTTCCTCCCGAAATAGTACTCTTTTACCTCCAATGGCCTTCATCCCCGGAACGGAACAACTTCCCAACCATGAGTCTGGATGCCATTCGGGATGCCGGGGCGATTCCCTGCCTGACCTGGGAACCGATGTATTATGAGGGCGATCAGGAGCATACCATTGGAAACCGCCTGATTCTGGACGGGAACTACGATCCCTACATCACCGCCTTTGCATTGGAGGCAAAACGATGGGGCACACCGTTCATCATCCGTTTTGCCCACGAAATGAACCTCTCGCGCTACCACTGGGGAACGGCCAAAGCTCACTACGGGCCTGCCAGTCCGGACCTGTATCGAAGGATGCATCGGCATGTGGTGGATATTTTCCGGCGGCAGGGGGCAACCAACGTGCTGTGGGCCTTTGCCCCCAACGCCGAATCGGTCCCCGATCTGAGCTACGACGCTGACGCGGGGTGGAACAGGATCGCCAACTATTATCCCGGCAACGACTACGTGGATATTCTGGGTGTTGACGGTTACAACTGGGGAACCTCGAAAACCATGACAAGGGATGGCTGGGAGAGTCGCTGGCTCTCTTTCGGCGAAATCTTTACATCACCCCTTCGCCAACTCAGAGAACTCTCCCCGCACAAACCGCTGATCGTTTTCGAGACCGCCTCGACAGGCCAGGGAGGGGACAAGGATCGTTGGCTCAGGGAAGCCCTCGGGACGGCCGCGGAATGGGAGGTGGACGGGTTTGTCTGGTTTCAGGTGAAAAAAGAGGAAGACTGGCGGATCGGCAAGGGCGCATTGCCGGACTTTCCCTTGCGCGAGGGGCAATCGCAGAAGTGGCTTCAAGGCATTATGGAGGCCGGGCGTTGAGCCTATCCATACGTTACAGTGCAAGAAGGTAGATCATCACGGCAATGTTGAAATTGCTGTAGAGCTTCTTTTCGAGTTCCTTGATGGCCGAGATGTAGATCGCTGTTTTCCCGGATTCGAATGTTGTCGCAAAGATATCCGAACTGATCTCCGAATCGACCATGGCGCGAAGCTCTTCCAGATTGAGCCGTTTCGGAATGTCCTCGTTTTCCTTGCAATGCTCCGCAAAATTCCGGCACAGATTGTTTAGCTTGTCATGGTTTGTCAGGACATGTTGGCGTATTTCGTCGAGCACCGTATCTCTCAGAAGCGGGTAATCTGTCTCGGGATAGTTGCCGATACGGGAAAAGTAGGGGATCAGGTGTTTCAGGTAGATAGCGACCCCCTTTTTCAGGAGAGAGCAATCCCTGATGGTTCGTGCGAGATATGCCGGGAGCGATTCGATGCTCTCCATGTCAACGACGATTTCGGCGTGTTCGGCTGAAATGGCAAAAGGCGAATGTATCGGCATTTTTTGGAAAAGCGAGACCGCGCAAAGTTCCGCATAGGCTGTTTCATCCCACCGTCTCCACACGACCTTGCCCTTGGCGAAGCTTGATCCCTCATGCACCAATGACAGATGCAGATTGATAACGGCGTCCATCTCCAACCGCTCGCGACTCACCGCCCATTGGGGCAATACAAACTTGGCGCCGCTCGGGCTGACGTCAACCAGCAGATATTCAAATGATTGCTGGTTTTCATCACGGGTAGCAAGGAAAGGCATCGTGATCATTTCCAGCGGTATCCGCCGTTCGCTGCGCTTGTTGATTTGCATGGTATTGTCCATTGGGTCCGGTCCATTCCCATTATAATCTGCCATTTGTGATCTGCCCGTGGTGACTCTAGCACATGTCAAGTTAGAGGTCTGTCATTTTTTATAATCCACATGAAATGTTCCCGAACGGAATCCGTATTTACCTTCAACAGAAAGCATCTTCCCTTTCAAGATAGGATTCGCCAAAGGAGACAGTGAAGGAGCGGACAACGGATGGTCGTTGACACAAATCCCCTGATCTGCTACAAAAACCGTCATTCGTGCCATAGAAGCCGTGAATAAACAGAACAGCGGCCGCCGGGACCGGTTTCCCGGCAACAAGAGAACTGGGGGGCGATTGGCCAAAAAAAAAGAACCTGATTCGCGTACGAGGGCACTCCTGTGCGTGAACGCATCACTGGAAAAAAAGGCGAAGGAGCTCGTCATTCTGAACGTCAGCGCGATCTCCGCCTTTGCCGACTACTTCATCCTCTGCAGTGGGACGTCCGATCGCCAG
>Ga0247840_10008395_pt1 | contig 13868 bp, 14 predicted proteins | sample LaCruzMarch2015__FD_192404 | JGI IMG/M metagenome (GOLD analysis project Ga0247840, IMG submission 192404) | Freshwater microbial communities from meromictic Lake La Cruz, Castile-La Mancha, Spain - LaCruzMarch2015_17m | ecosystem: Environmental > Aquatic > Freshwater > Lake | place: Spain...
GCGAAGAAAATCACGAATTCAACCCTCTATAAGTTCGACGGGTCCATCCTGCTTTTCCGGGCGCGTGCTGGCGATGATAGCGCGGTTGCTTTCCACCAGGTCAAGGTGCGTCTCGAGGATTGGGAGCATGAAGTCAGGGCCGGGCAAGGAAACGCCTATTTGCCCGCAGCGGCGAACGCGGCACGCGGGCGGGTATCATTCGACTGTGATTGTGGCCGGCATCAATACTGGTATCGCTACCTTGCCACCATCGGAGGGTTTGCGCTGGATCCGAAAGAATTTGCCTTCCCAAAGATCCGGAACCCGAAGTTGCAGGGCGCGTGCTGCAAGCACGTCATAAAGACATTGGCCGTCATGCAGGCGCCCTTTGTCCAGAGCCGAATCGCCCTGGAAATGAAAGAACAGGCAACGAAAAAGGGATGGTTCAGCCGTCTCCTGAAGGGCGAGCGCCCAACCGAGACCTTCATGGAAGGCGATGATCTGAAGGCGTCGGAGCTCAGCGGAAATGTCGATATCAAGAAGGCTTTTGACGGCATGAGGAAGGCACGGCAGAGTTTCGGGCAAAAAATGAAGAGCCTGCTCACAGGTAGAACGAAAAAGAAGGCGGACACGATAATGGACATGACCGGCAAAGGGACTGTGGCCGAGACGGTGGCCAAGAAAGAAATCAGCAAGCGGCGGCAGCTCGAAAAGGATATGGCGGTTCAGAAAATGGCGACGGGCCTTGCCCTGAAAATCCATCGGGACAAGATGAAAAGGGATGAAGCCGTCAAGTCCTATGCCAAGGAAAACGGCATTGATCTCAAAGAGGCCACTGATATGGCCAAACAAATCAACGTATAGGGGGCGACATGAAGGGACGCGACTACAGGGACTTCAATAAAGCAATGTCGGATGATTTCATGGTCTTTGTCAGGAGTCACCCGGACGCCTTTGATATTCTTCTGTTCAAGCCCGACCTGGCTTCAATGGAAAAGGTGGCCGTCGATCAGGATGTTGTCGGGGCTTTGGAGTCTGAGGAACGTGCGCTTGAATACCTTGATCCCGTCATGGTCAAGGCCGTGCTGATTCCGGATGAATTTCCGTTTGGGTCCGTAGATGCGGGCGGAGAGCCGGACGGGGACATGGAGCACCCCGCCGTTCTCCTGATTGCCGATCCCAATATCCCGAAGCAAAGCGTGGTGCAGTACCGTGAATACATCAACGATACGGATGTGAGGGTGGTATCGCTCTATGTCCTGCGAAGCGAGATTATAGGCGAGGCCCCCGGGTCATGCGAAAAGCACTATTGCGTACCCTTCCAGGTCTTTGATTTTGAATTCATCGAGCCGCCTTTGAATGAAGCCCCTGAAAACGAGGCCGAAGGTATTTCCCAAACGCCTACGTTGTCGGCAAGCGAGTTCGTTGTGCATGGGTCCGATGACATCCACGGAAAGAGTCAATGGCAGGTTCGCGGGGAAAGCGGGGTCTATGCCGATCCGGTCTATGACAGCGAGGCGTGCGCGGATCTGAGAAGCCACATTGTTCCGGATGACAAGTTGATCGCCGATTCTGTCTATTTCTGGCATGTGCGGTATCGGGGCGCGGCTGGCGATGAAGAGGGGGAAGAGGCCGTGTGGTCGGAATGGTCCGAAGAAACGAAATTTTCCACAATGGAGGCGGGTGAATGAGCAACGAATTTTCCGAGCTGCAGGCCGTTGACTTTGGCCTCGGGGCCTTTATTGCGGCGGCCCTCTCTGGCCTGAATGCCCAGGCAGGCCCCAAAGGATTCAGGGAGTTCCTTGGGAGGCCGACGAACAGACAGATATTTCGCCATGACGCTGGGACCCCGGCAGAGTTTTTGAAGGCGTACAGGGGCGCGAAGGCCGCTGAAAAGACCACAGCCGGCGCGAAGGCAAACCTTGTCGAGCTTCCCCTGATCTACTATTTCCGAAAGCCCGGGCTCACCAACGGGACCGACAAGGAAATGACGCGACGGGGCCGCTTCATGTTCTCGGAAGGAGAGGAAGGGCTTGAAAATATCTATAAGTTCATGGTCCTTCCGCTCGTTCTGGATTATCGATTGTTTTTCCTGGCATGGGATAAGCCGACCCTCGATAAGATTCAACTGGCATGGTACGCCTACACGTCAAGGCATGACAAATTCACATGCCGCTACCAGGTCGGCGAGTCGGATCTATTCGAGATCACGGCCTACCTGCTTGACCATAAATCACTTCTTTGCGCCGATGAAAGCGTTCCGCCCGGGCAAGACATGAGCCGTGTCTATGCCGTGTCGACCGGGATGCAAATTGCCACGGATGTGATCTTTGGTGCCGGTGTGGAGATCCCGGAAGAGTTTGAAATTCAGGGCGCCCTTTCAAGCCTAACAAACTATGGAGATCCGTCAAATGGCTGAGCTTGTCAACCAGGAAGACTACCTATTGCAAAAGGTCACGCTGTTCAAAAACGGAGCTGAGGCTGGGATCTTCGATCTATCGTTTTTGAAGGAAGTGACCTTTGTGGAGACGATTGATCTGTCTGGCCCCCGCCTCATGATGACCTTCGATGATACGCATTCCATCATCCGGGATGAGATGAAGGTCAAGGAACGGGACGTGCTGGAAATCCGGATCGCCGACGTTTGGGAAAGGGACGGCATTGATCAGACGATTCAGTTTGTGATTTGGACCATGCCGAACGCTGGCAACATGATCACCCTGAACTGTATGCAGAGGAACGTCGACGCCCTGAAGCAACCGGCAAAGGAGGCCATTCTGTTCACGCGAAAGCCCACGGAAACCATCCTGAAGCGTCTCGCGCCGGGCCTGAAATACGACGTAGGGTCTTTCCCTGTCCTGGAAGACTATCACCTATTGCCCGGAGAGCGCCCCACGAGGCTGTTTAGGCAGATGGCCAAGGAAAAGGGCGGGCTCTGCTTCTATCGGCGGGGCACTCTTGTATTCAAGAAGTTGGCCGAGCTTGCCAAGAAAGAAGTGAAACACACCTATGAGCATGACAACCCGGTAGCGAAGAACCAGATCATTCATTTTACGAGATCAAACGCCAAGTCGGTGATCAGGGACCGCGTAGAGAGGAATATCATCGGGTGGGATATGGTGAAGGGGGTCGTGAAGTCGGGAAAGAAGACGACAAAGCCGCCTGAATTTGTCTCAGTCTCCAATATGTCAACCATGAACGGCCTTCTCGAGATACCGTATCCGGCACTCGATTTCACTGTGCTGGGAAGCGGAGCGCTCATGCCGGGAATGCCGATTTCTTTGAAATGGAATATCGGCAAGATTGACGCGCCCATTGATGAGAGCTTGCCCGCGAAGGTTGTTATCGGAACGATTTCGCATTTCTATTCAGCACAGAAATATTATTGCCGGATCAAAGGGGTGCAGCCGACATGAACGATGAAAGACCGAAGGGGCAGCAGCAGAACCGATTCTATGGCGAATACATAGCAATAGTCGAAAGTGTGAGCGATCCGGAAAATATGATGCGCGTGCAGGCACGCGTCTTCGGCGTCTTTACGGATAAGGTGCCGAAGGAAGACTTGCCGTGGGCGGAATACCTCCTACCCATCGGGGCAAGAGTCAACGACGGCTACTTTACGCCCGTAGATATTGGAGATCATGTGTGGGTACGGTTCCCCTTTGACGGCGATACGCGGCGCCCCATGATCATCGGGTCCGTGCATCACGCCCCTGAGAAGATCCCGAATTTCCCCCATGAAGCCTTTGCCGGATCCCGAAAACTGACCCACAAAACGACCGGCGAAGAGCCCGCGCCGGCAGCGGCGGAATATCACAAGAATTGCGTCTATACTCAGCACGGTGTCACCATTGAAGTCAACGAAGACAAGTCTCTCGCCATTACCCAGCGGGCCACCGGGACGGCCATCCGCGTATCTCCCCAAGGGGACATCACTCTTCACGGCGAAAAGAACATCTTCATGTCGGCCATCGAAAACCTGAAGGTCATTGTGGAGGGGAATGCGCAGGTTGACGTGAGCGGCAACACGGATATCACTACGCGAGGCGCATGTACCATCATCGCCCTGGAAACTGTCACAGTGAAAGGTGATGCCGGCGTCAACATAGACGGCGGAAGTGGAGACCTCAGCGGCGTGGTAACAAAAGACTGCATCTGCCCGTTCCTCGGCAAGCCGCATTCCGATTTCTCCGCAAACGTAAAGGCATCGAAGGGATAAGGAGATCCATCATGTTAGGAAAGCAGACATTGAAAGATAAAATATTATCAGAGCTGGCAGCACAAGGGTTTGATATCTCCGCAAGTGGCCGCGATGGCGCGGACTGGCTGGTGAAATTTGTTCAGGCTATTTCAAATGCGATTGTTGATGAGATCCAGCAAAATGGCGTGGATTGAATACCGGTTAGAACACATCGCCTCGAAGCCCCATAGTGACCCCGTGCCAACGTCAGAAGCATCTCGCTGTTGATTTTATCCGCCCATTCTCACAAACCTGCGTTATTCTATCATAAACCTGCGCTTTTCCCCTATTTCATTTAACTGCGGTTCCCCTTACCCTTTTCCCAAAGGCCCATTCTGTATGCGGCAACCCCCGCGCCGCGATTGGAGGAAGAGCAAGTAATCAAAACAGACAATGAGAAACGGAGGTTAAGGGTAAAATGAAAGAATATCAAGAAAGAGTAAGAACAATCTCGGAAAAGGCGAACCATCTGCGGGATGTCCTCGTGATTCCGGTACTCGATCAAGCATCTGGACAGTTCATCGGCGACCAGAGGGCGAGGGCGGACCGGCTGGAACTCGCAACCAAGAACAGCGTCTTCGAAGGACTTGGGAAGGGTGCCGCCACGATTCAGGCAACCTGGTCGAACGCGCTTCGCCACTACTGCCTGCAGCGCGGACACATGCCCACGGACGAGATGCTCGCGTGCGCACACCAGGCCCTCGAAAACGCCATCTTTGCCACAGCGGGAAAGGGGCAGCAGACTGTTGGCGGCATGGTCCTTGAAGCAGCCAACATTTCAACCACGGAAGGCATCCTCATGAGGGATCGCATGGTGGCGCTCATTCTGCCTGTCATGCTTCTTTCCGTTACCGGGAACATTGTTTCCTACATCCCCGGCACCTTCAATCAGAGCGAGATCTTTAAGGTTTGGCGAGTAGCCGCCAGCACTTTCGGCGACCTCACCGTGAACGACAGGATCACGCACAATTTCTCCGGACAGTATTCCAGCATGGATCAGCGATTCCTGACCGGTACCGGGAACGGAACAAAGACCGGAAGCGGAACGACTGACTTCGATCTGAATTCCAACACGAAATGGAGCAGCGTCCGACCGTTCAAGAAGAAATCCATCAAGATCCTCCATGACCGCAACGTTGTGGCAATCGATGATGGTGCCGGTGCGCTGCATGGCAGTTTCGTGGTCAGTGGTTCAACCATTACCGTTACCGGCACGGTGAACTATGCAAGTGGCATCGTTCATCCCGTGTTTTCGACGGCGCCGGCGAACGGAATCGAGATCCATGTCGGAATCGACATCGATATTGAGAAAGACCCGACCCTGATTCCGGCAATCAACCACGAAATGGATTCGCGAGTCATCTATCCTCATGAGTCGGCCATCGAAGCGAGCACCACGCTCCAAGCCCTTTGGACCCTGCGGCGGGAGTACAATTTGAACGCCGACAGCATGGCGATGCTTGCCATGAGGAATCTTCTGAGCGCCGACAAGGACCGGAAGCATCTCGCGGACATGTATTTCTACATGAAGGGCCAGGTGTCCTGGAACATGCACGTGCCCGACCAGACCTATTTCCAGGAGCACTATGAGACCCTGAAGCAGTCCCTGCTTGAAGTGGACTCAGATCTCATGTCGCAGTCCGGGACCTCCGGTCTCGTGGGGATTGTTGCCGACGCCAAGTCTGCGGTCGTGCTCAAGAGCATGAGAGAGCCCAATTTCGTTTCCGCTCCCGGATATGTGCGGATCCCCCAGCCCCACTATGTCGGTCGTCTCTTCGGTATGTGGGACCTCTATGAGGATCCGCAGCGGGCCACGGACTATAGCTGTCTGTGCTACGCAAAGGGCAAGGGCCTCGGCGAGGCTGGTTACATTGCTGGGGATGCAATCCCGGCAATGGCTTTCAAACACGCCATGCAGAGCGACCTCAAGTACGAGAATACGCTTTGGGAGCTGGCCTATCGCGACCTGAATCCGTTTGACGGTCGAGAGTATTTCATGGAATTGGCCATCACCAACCAAGCATAAATCTGCCATAAGGCAATCCGTCCGTGATCTTTGCGGGCGGATTGCCCCTCCTGGCAGAAGGAGGCTAAGCCATGAAAATCAACTTTGTTAATAACAGCGTATCGGGCGTCAACCGAAAATATCGGGGCTTTGTTCTCGATATCCCGGGCCAGTCCGCAAGAACCGTCGATGTTCCTTCTCAGTACGTCAACGACGCCATTTCCTATCTCAAGTACAGGCACCCCGCAGTCATTTGCACGCCGATTGCCGTGGAGAAGCCCGAAGCGCCCCCCCAGGCACCCCTTGTCGTTGAGGCCGAAGCGCCCGCAATGGATCAGCAGCCCGAGGGCGATGCTGAAAAGGGGGCGCCGGAGGCCATCGTCGCCGTGCCCGTTGCTGACACCATCTCCGATGAGAAAACCGATACAGGCGACGAACCAAAGGCAGCGACAGAGGCAGTGGCCGAAGCCAAAGCGCCAGCGGAAGCCCCGGCGTCGACAGCAATAGCCAAGGCCAAGGCACCAGAGGAAAAGAAAGTCGCAAAAGCGGAAGAGAAGAAAGCCAAAACGGCGGACGTGAAGGGTAAGACAATGAAGGAGATCAAGGGGATCGATAAAAAGAAAACCCAAAAAACCGGAGGTAAGAAATGAAATCAATTATCACGAATGCCGCTGAAATTACCGTTCTGCGGCTGATCGACAATACCTACAAGACGGGCGGCGGCCCCATCTCCGTGGGGGCCACGGTAATTGTGGCCAGTAAGGGGCCGGTCGGGAAAGTCACCCAGGTGCGAGACGATAACTGGGAGGATATTTTCGGCAAGCCGCTCTCCAAGCGGTCGAGCTTTATGGAAGGACTCAGGCATTTGTCGGACGCTGTGCAGAACTGCAACTACGTCAATGTCGTTCGGGTTGTGCATACCGATGCCCGGTTCCCCTCCCTGTTGGTCAAATTGATCAACTATCATGGCGCATGGACGTCCGGTCATGCTTATGTGGCCGGTGACGTTGTCGTGAACAGCGATGTCAAATACATCTGCACTCTTGCGCACACCGCATCGGCAGAGAATGACCCTCCCAATGTAACAAATTGGGCGGTATTCACGGGCACCGTGGAAGTTGGGGAAACGTCCGATCAGGACGGGCACCCCTACGGAACGGTCCTTTCTTTGGGCGCTGGCTATGTCCTGCAGATTTGGCCCATTGATGGCGATCCGAGCGTTAACCGCTCCTTTGAAATCGCCAATGTCATTACCGAAAAAGGCGACTGGCTGACTGATACTGATTACGAGGTCAACGATGTTACCACCGTAACGGGCGGAAAGCTCATTTGCATTACCGCGCATACCTCTGATGATGCTCCGACGATGGCCGTTCCCGGCACCAGTTGGAAGGCTTACAAGGGTGAGTATGATCAGCGCTTCACCCTGAACATCTACGACAAGGATGAGAACGGAGACGAATACATCCTTGAAAACTACCTGGTCGGCATAGCTCCCTCCGACAAGGACGATATGGGCCGCCCGGCCTTTATCGAAACCGTTCTGGAACAAAACAGCGACCGTTTCAGGTGCAGCATTGACGAAGACCTGACCTGGGCTTCGCTGCAGGCCAGCATCAAGTACGCTACGAAAACCGCTTTCGCGGGCGGAACGAATGGTTCGGATCCTGAAACGGAAGACTGGATTGCCGCGTGGGATCTGTTCAGGAACGAAACGTTCCTGTGCAATCTGATGTTCGCTGCGGGCGTCTACGACGAAGACGTTTTAGCAAACTGTAAAGACATCGCTGATGAACGGCATTGCTCGTTCTTCTTTGATGTCAACCCGAACCTGCAATCCGATGCGGCTATCGCTTGGATCAAGGGGACCGGCCTCGAGAGTCGTCAGGCTGCTGTTTACTATTCTCCCTTCTCCGCCAATGACCGCTGGTATGGCGGAAAGACGGTTTGGGGAGCTTCCGGGGCCGCTGCAAACGCCTGCGCAAAGGGCGATGCGAATATGACCGGCGCCATACCGGGTATTCATTACGCTCCGGCTGGAATCCACCGGGGCCGTCTGGAAAGAACCGGCGTGAAGCCGCTTTACCCCGAAGATGCGATCAACCGGGATGATTTCTATGATGCCCGAATCAATCCCATCGTCGCGGGCGATGCGGGCGGGGCCATGATTGATGACTGTCTGTCGATCCACTACAAGCAGAACTACAGCCGGTTCATTTGGGTCAACCGGATCGCGAACTACATCGACCACCGTTTTGTTGAGGGTGCTGCCTATATGAAGTTCGAGCCGGATGGGCTGACCAAGCAGGGGCTTACGCGCCTGACCAAGGAAATCTTGGATCAGCTCGTCGTTTCCGGCGCACTGGTTACTCCCCGCGATTCCGCTGACGGGAAGGAGCCCTACCGGCTGGTGGTAAAGCAAGAGGAAATCGACCTCTGGCTCGTAACGTGGGATTTCTGCCCGACTGGTGCGGCCCGCCGTATCGCTGGACAGCCGCGACTCATTAAATAAGCAGGAATGACGAAAGGCATGAAGGAGGAAGACATGTTTGGAGAAAACGAAGCCAATCAAATCTTCGGCGGCTTGATTTTTGAGAACGCTGAGGAGAGCAAGATCTTCGAGGAGGCTGCTGATGCTGGCGCAATTGAAGATTTTGCCAAGAAACAGATGCGGGCTCAGGCCATGGCGTGCGCCCTGACCTGGGTGGAGAACGGAGACTATTCCTCTGCGGCCCTGGAGGCTTCCGTCGCTACTATTGCGGACCTGGATGGGGACGAAGAGGTCACAGCCGACGAGGAAGCCTACTATAACGACCTTTTGGCTGAGGTCGGCAATGCCCTTGCCGCCTTGGGCGCGGATGCCGGAAATGTTCAGACCTTCATCGACAACGAGGATGACGAGGAAGGCGCGAAGCTGGGAGCCTTTTTGTCCGAGAAGATGCAGGGTGTCGAGGATGATGATGACACCCTGGTCAGTCACTACGCCGTCAGCAATGCCCCGATCATGGAATCCATGATCAAGGTAATCAGGGGAGGCAAGATCACGCTGAAAAGAAAGCGGATCGGGCGCCCGCACAAGATGACGGCGGCGCAAAAAGCGGGCCTGAAGGTTGCGCGGCGGAGAGCCTTCACTGGTGCGGCAAAGCTGCACCGGGCAAAGTCCATGAGGTTGCGGCGTAAAAGAGGCATGTAAGTGGCTCTTACGGATGAAGACAAGAAGAACGCTCAGGGGAAGGCCGTAAGCCTGCAAATATATGGAAACGCAGACGATAAGGTTAGCCCCTACCTGAAGGCATGGATAGCCCAGCCGGATGAGGAAAGCAAAATAAGTGCGTGTGTCGTTGGTCTCATAGGGCCGGGAACGTCCCGGTCCTTACAGGCCAACTGGAACAGCCCTTTTGAGCAAAGCAACCTCGGGGGGATGTTCGAAAAGACGGGCGAGCTTCTTCAAGCAGTAAGCGAGAGAACATCCGTAACTACGCTTTCATCAACACAAATTTGGGAAGGGAATAGGCCGCACACCTTCAACCTGACCCTTTCGTTCTATGCCATAAACGATGCGCTGAAAGAAGTCATGTACCCTCTTCGCGAGCTTGAAAGGATGATGGGGCCGAATATCCAAGCGGGCGATCCGAGTGCGGGCGGCGTGATGGAGATGTTCAAGAGCGCTATCCCTGGTGGCCGGATCCCGCTTCCCGTCATTTTGACCATCGGTCGGCGCATGATGATTCCGAACTGCGTGATCGAGTCCATGTCGGTCCCTCTGGACAAGGAAAGAACCAAGGAGGGCTATTTGGTAAGAGCGGATGCAACGGTGTCAATATCCACAAAGGTTATGCTCAATAAAGAGAATATCAGACAGACATGGGCGTAAAAACCAAGAAAGGAGAAACTTAAATGCCAAACATTTCTAACGTTCAGCAAAATGTCCCGCTGGTGAAGAATTCATATAAAAACCTCGTTTCGATGGGCGAGGGAGCCAAAGGCGACGATTTCAGGATGACCATTGAGGGCTATGCCGATCTCGAATACCTCGTGCAGTCAACGCAGCTTCCGGCGATCAAGCGGGAAATGATCGAATCTAAGGGGCCGCATGGCGTGATGTTCAATCAGCAGGGCAATTTCATGAATGCCCAGGATATCACCATCACCTTCAAGGAAGTCATTACCGGGAAGGCCCTGGAAGCAATTCGCGACTGGGTAAAGCAGAAGAGATATTTGCAGGTCACGCTTGCGCTGATCTCCGAGAGCTTACCGGAATCGGTCATTGCAAACTCCGTTGTTCTGGAAGACGCCTGGATCGAAATCGACGCCGTTGACCTGTCTGTCGATGACACAACGACGCTGGTTAAGCCGTCCGGCACCATTCACGGCAACTGGGTAACATGGTCGGATGAGGAGCAAGAAACGCTTCCCTGGGAATAAGCTATGACGCCAAACGCATTATTGGACCTGGTTAAGGCTCAGAGCCAGGTCCTCTATCTTGATTCAACGAAACTGGCAAACCTGTTGAGGCAGGCCCTCGGGGTTTACCAGGACAAGGCGGGTCTGATTAGAAAGTTACGATTCGGCGATGACGATACAGAGGCTGACACGCCGGATGATCTGCTGGAGATAGCTGTCGCGGCGGATGCAGAGGGGCGCTGGCATGAATATCGGATGGGTGAAACCTCCATCACGATAGTCGAGCAGGCAGGAAAGAGCGTCAAGCCGTATACCGTCTCATACTTTGTCAATCTGCGGGACATGGATATTGACGAGGATGAGTTACCGCCTGAAGCGGTCGGCCCCCTAAGCAGCTACCTTGAAATCCTGATCGCCATTCCAAATACGGCAAGGGCAAGACAGATAGCCACGGCGACCGGAATGCAGGTTGAATATCCGTCCGATGAAGAGTTGAGGGGCAGGAAGGAAAACTTGGAGCTGGATATGGAGGATTCGCAAGCCATTATCCCGATGGCTACGGTGTACTGATGCAGGAAGATTTCAATCAGTTGCGGCTGGCAACCAAACAATTAGTGCATACGCCCTTCCAGGAAGGCTGGCAGTTTCGGCTTGATATTGATGACGAAAATGCGCCGGATGACCTTGATATTTATGTCAAGGACATCACTTTCAGCCCGATTGAGATCGAAACGGAGGCTGTCAGGGCCGGGATACAGACGTTGACCTATCCCACGGGGACCGTCCCCGTGGGACTTTCCATGACCATGAGAGATAACCAGGACCGGCGCATCTATGATTGGTTCACGGCATGGTCAAAGTCGGTGGTCAACGACGACGGGACTGTGAATCTGCCGTCTGAGTATGTGAGGAAGGCGGAACGCATCAACCTGGTGAATGACGAAATTCAAGATACATGGTCCATGTTTCCGACCAAGCTGGGGGACATCACGGAGTCCGTGGATTCACAAGGCAGCTTCCTTGAGTTCCCGATATCGTTCACGCAGTTTCGTTCATGGGGTGAATAATGATTACTCCTTTTTCTCTACCCTCTAACCCGAATGTTCAGATCCAATTACGAGAGGCAACTGTGGCCGATGCCCTTGACTTCGCGGATGTGGATGAGGGCCATGAGGAAGAGCTGACAACCATGTTTTTGGGGCGGATGCAGGACGGCGGAACCGTCCGAGACCCCCGGAAGTGGACCGCTGAGGATCGGCGCTTTGCGCTCTACTGGTACTGGCTACATACATCGAAAGATCATGAGGTTGCCTTGTCCTACGATTGCCGTCATTGCGGCGGGAATCATGTCTATCTTCAGGATTTCAGAAAGTTGGCTGACCTCTACACGCCGATTGATGGATCTGCGGAGAGAGACGGAAAATGGAGAGGCGAAAAAATCACCGTCCGGCCTCTTTCGGGCTGGAACATGGAGGCCCTGGAGCGCATGAAACTTGCCCTCGATATCTCAAAAGGGGCGGCGCACAAAAAAGGGCAGGCCATGATGATGTTCGAGCGCCTTGCAATGTGCATTGCCTTCTCAGGAGAAAAAGAGGTCGACAGAGCGAAGCGCGAAGAGAAGAAAAAAAAGAAAATCATGGCGATGTCGCTGGATGAATTCTCGGAATTCACAGATCTCGTCTTTGGGATGCTCGCAGAGATGAAGCACGGCCTCGAAATGGAATACGACGAGGGCCGCTTTTATCTTATCATGCCAGCTCATACGTGTCCGGAAGGAGGGAAACAAACGCGCCTGCGTTATACCTTTCGGAATATCGACTACATTCCAGGTCTATAGCGAAAGGTCCTGGAGCATCATGGTTGAAAACCTCTGCTTGCACGGCGGCCAAAACATTGATGGTCTGAGGCGAGTTCCGCAAGCTCAGGTCGTTTCGTTGCACGAGGCACTGAACCGCAAATTGAAGGCCACCAAGAAGGGGCGAAGATGATCGGAAGCGAAGCAAGAACCGAGAAGACGACAACCGCTATCGCTCCCATCGCTGCGGATGAGCCCGACAAGATACTTTCCTTCGCTGAAATCCTTAGAAAAATGGGGGAAACGGAAGAAAAGACCGTCGTTCCTCTGTTGAAAAAGATCGAATTCAACACGGCACTCCTAAAGAAATTCTCGAAAACGATATCCGTTTCCCGCGAACGGGCGGTTACCGCCAAGGGCTCGATTACGCAACCCGCTCCGCTGACCCGTACCGAAAAAGGTCGGACCCTGACAGCGGCTGAGGAGCGTACGCCCGGCATAGCGCCGGAAGGGAAGTCCAGTCCGGTGCCCGTGCCAATGGCAACCGCAAGGCCCGCCAAGGGCGAAGGCGCAGTGTCCAGAGCGGCCCAGGAAAAGGATGTTGCTACTACTCCCATCGCGAAGCCAGAAGCCTCTCCGGTTCAGGAGGCGCTTCCGGAAATAGTCAAGGGCGAGGCCCGGAGGCCAGCAGCGGAGAAGGTGCAAGCCCCTCCCGCTATCCCGAACCGAGCAAGAGGCAAAGAACGGACGAAAAAATCAGCGGTAGAGGCCCAGCCGACCGAACCGAGCAAAGCGAAATCATCCATGGCGCCGGACCTTACCGCTGTGTTGCCTGTCGAATCCGAATCGGGAAGGGATAGGAGCGGTCGATTTGTCGGGAAAAGCAAGTCCCAGGAGGCGAGAGCCGAGCAAGGCGCTAAGGCGGAGAAAAAATCAATCCTACAATCCCTGAAGAGTGGGTTTGAGGGTATAGGCGCTAAGGGGAAGAGCACGTTGGCATCCAATTCCGGTACGGTGGAAGAGGCGGCGGGACGTGCGGCGGGCGGCCCGATGTTCGAGGCGGCCATGGAGATGAAGGGCGCTATCGACTCTGCCCGCGATGAAGACAGCATGATCGGCAAGACCATAAGAAAGATCGGTGAAAAAACAGGGCTCACCAAAGATAAACAGGCCCCCGTGGAGGGCCGTACCGAAAAAGGCCGGACCCTGACGGCGAAAGCTGACGACACCAACAAGATCATCGAATCCCTTCAATCCTCGGAAAAAGAGGATGAGAAACGTCACGACGAACTGATCAAGGCCATCCTAAAGGGAGACAAGGAAGGCAAGAGCAGCAAGGGCGCTGAAAGCGCGGGTCTCCCTTCTCCGGAAAAGAGAGGCCCGGGGTCCGTGGCGCGAGGGAAGATGAAAAGGGCAATGAGCAAGCCTCAACTTCCGACCGAAGT
>Ga0247840_10008399_pt1 | contig 13862 bp, 9 predicted proteins | sample LaCruzMarch2015__FD_192404 | JGI IMG/M metagenome (GOLD analysis project Ga0247840, IMG submission 192404) | Freshwater microbial communities from meromictic Lake La Cruz, Castile-La Mancha, Spain - LaCruzMarch2015_17m | ecosystem: Environmental > Aquatic > Freshwater > Lake | place: Spain...
ATTCGGGTTCTCACAACAGTCTCAAACCGCGGCAGTTTGGGTTTGATGTACGAGGAAATCACCGAGAAGCTCGGTTTCCGTCGGCACAGCGGTGAAGGGAAAGTGATGGGGCTTGCTGCGTATGGGAAGCCCGATCCTGCCGGGTTGCCCTTTGTCAGATGGGGTGGCGATATCCCGGTCATTGATCCTGCCGCGCGCAAAGTTTTTGTTGATTCTCTCAAGCTACGTAGAAAAGAAGACCCGATCACTTCGGCGCATGAAGACTTGGCTGCAACACTTCAGGATACCCTGGAACGGGCCGCTATTCGCATGTCCGAGTGGCTATATCAGCAAACTGGATTTCGCCGGCTTTGCATGAGCGGCGGCTCCGCGCTCAATTGCTCCATGAACGGCAAATTGGCCCTTTTGCCGTGGGTCGAGGCGATCTTCATTCAACCAGCAGCCTATGATGCAGGAACAGCGCTTGGTGCAGCATTGCAGGTGCATGTGGAGAAGACGGGGCAGCGACCAGCCTGGCGTATGGAACATGCCTATTGGGGGCCTGAATTCACGAACGAGCAAGTCGAAGATGCACTGAAAGCTTTCCAAGATATTCGTTATTACCGAAGCGACGATATCTGCGCGGAGACGGCGGGTCTGCTGGCGCAAGGCAAGATCGTCGGCTGGTTTCAGGGGCGCTCAGAGGTAGGGCCGCGCGCGCTGGGCAATCGTAGTATCCTGGCAGATCCCTCTCGATCTGAAATGAAGGACCGTGTAAACAATCAGGTGAAACATCGAGAGCCGTGGCGGCCTTTTGCTCCTTCTGTGCTCGAGGAGAGAATGGCTCGTTTCGTGGATCATCCCATGTCATCCCCCTTCATGATCCTGGCTTTTGACACGAAGCTCGCAGTTCGCGACCAAATCATCAGCGCGGCCCACGTAGATGGTACGATTCGTCCGCAGACAGTGAGCAGAAGCACCAATCCACGCTACTGGGAGTTGATCAAGCGATTTGAAGAGCGCACTGCTATCCCGGCAGTCCTTAACACCAGTTTCAATGTGGATTCGCAACCCATCGTGAATACGCCCCAAGAGGCTATTGATACTTTCTTGGCGTGCGGGATCGAGGTGTTGGCGATTGGGGACTATCTGGCATGGAAACGAGAAGAATCATGAATAGCCAATTTCCGCTTCCGGCAACTGAGGAGGCAAAGGTGCGCGCGATGTACAACGCGCATCCTTTCCCGAATAGCTACACAATTCCGCCTAATCGCAGCGACGAACGTTTCCGTCGCATTTACGAGGATTTCCTCCATATTCCCATCTCGGAACTGGCAGAAAAGACGTTCCTTGACGCAGGATGCGGTACAGGTGAAAACACGTGGTCTTGGCGCCGCCTGCTTGATTCAAGCGCTCGGGTGGTGGCCGTGGATCAGTCGCGGGCTTCCATCGGCATTGCGCGTCACGCTGGGGAGGAAGAAGACCGCAGTCCATTTTTCGCAGTCGCCTCGTTGCTGGATCTGGCGCTGCCCAGCGAAAGCATTGATGTCATCTTCTGTAGTGGTGTATTGGTGGCAGTGACGGAACCGGATCAAGCGTACCGCGAGTTGGTACGCGTTCTTAAGCCAGGTGGATACATGATTCTTGTGCTTTATCACCAGTATGGAAGAGCCTTGCATGGGATGCGACGCTCAATTGTCGACCTTCTTGAGCGGGATGACCTTGATCGTCGTGCGCAACTTGGCGGCAAATTATTTGGACGAAGTATGAAGAAATTAGCTGACAAAGAGAAGGTGCCCTTGGAAGGTGTCCTCTATGACCAATTTGGCTTACCCTGTGAAAGTCGCTACAGCGTTGGACAGGCACTGACTTGGTTTCGATCGGCAGACATAGAATATCGTGGCACTTGGCCGCCCATTGAGTGGTCTCAATTTGGCAATGCCCTGCGTTTCTCATCCGTCTTCCGGCAGCGTCGGCCCTTGCTCCACAGCCTGCTCATGCCCCTTTTCCGGGGCAATAGCACCGCGCCCCGTCAAGCGCCCGGCCTTTTTACGCGCGCAACTATGCAGGCGCTCTGGGCATTCGATCAACTTCAGCTATTCGCTATCTCAGGGCAGAAGAGATGAGCCTCGTGGCTCTCTCTGTGGTGCTCTTGGGTTGCTCCACACCTGTATGATGCGTGTACTTGGAAGCTGTATTCGGTTAGGCCGGCTGCTTATGCCCTTCGTGATGTTTGCTGCGGCCGGCGTGGCCTTGCTGGTGGTCTGGAGACAAGGCAGTGAACTTCTCCAGGCGGGCATCCGCCTCAACATTCCTTTAGTCGTTTTATCCTTCGCGGTCGAATGTGCGGGGCTATTGATCGCAGTGCCGCTTTGGCGACGCATCTTGACCTATTATGGGATTCACCAGCGCTGGCAGGACGATTTGCGATTATACTGCTACAGTGCCTTAGGCGCTGTTTTGCCGGGCAGTATCTGGACGATAGCGAGCCGATCCATCCTGTACCAACGCCTGGGCTGCAGCGGGGCCCGAGTTGCTGCCGCAGGTGTAATCGAGGCCCTCTTGATCGGTGTCGCGGCAACCGGAGTATATGGAGCCATCTCGATTCTTCATCCAGGAATGGGCTTTTGGCGGCAGCCTGCGATAGGCACGGCCGTGTTGGTGCTAGCCCTGGTATTGCTTCACCCCAGGATGTTCAACCGTATCGGTGCAGAGGTGATCGCTCGAACGGGTCGGGCGCAAGGGCAAGCAATTCCACCATTTCGTTTACGGAGTTTATTGACATGGGTCATGCTAGAAGCCCTCATGGTGGTTATCGGCGGAACCGCCTTGTTTATCCTTCTTCTTAGTTTCATCGGAGTCAGGGCAGACGTCTGGGTGCAGGTGGTTGCTGCTTGGGCGGCTGCTTCCGTTGCCGGCAATTTGTTCTTCTGGCTTCCAGGAACTGCAATCTTGCGTGATGGGGTGTTGGTGCTCGCAGTTCGCCCGAGTCTGAATTTGCCTACAGCCGTGCTGTTTGCTGTGCTGGCGCGGGCTTGGTCGTTCATCTCGTTGTTGATTGTTGCTGCTCTGATCTGGCTTCTATTCGACTCTCCTCTGCGCATTCGTCAACGCACAAGCGATTCCACCAAGTAATCACATGAAAGTCTCCACCTTAACCCAAATGGCGTATTTACTTCTGGCCGTTATTATACTATACTAGGTTCAGTCTGCAGTATTATTACTAAAAGGAGGGTTCTATCCATGAAAAAAGCGTTTCAATGGTTGACGGTCCTTGCTTTGCTGATCGTGGTATCTCCACTATCAGTGATGGCGCAGGGCCCTGATGTGGCACCTGCTGACACGGTGACCTACACCTCGGGCTTCCAGTTGCAGAACTTGACGGGTTCGCTAGCCACGATCGCGATCGCGTTCTACAACCAGGACGGAACAACTGCAAATACGGTGAACGACACCATCGCCGCCAATAGCGGCAAGACGTACTACCCCTTGAATGCCGTTTCCGTAGGCTTCAACGGATCGGTCGTTGTTTCCTCGGATCAGCAGTTGGCGGCCATCGCGAATGTGCTCGGAAACAACGGCCAACGCGGTGCCTCCTACGGTGGCTTCAGCGCGGGGGCCTCGACAGTCAACCTGCCGTTGGTCATGAAGACGGCGTATGGCATTGATACATGGTTCAATGTACAGAACACCGGTACCGCAGCTACCACGGTCAATATCGCTTACAAGCCAGGCTCCTGCACCGAATCGGTATCTGTTGCGCCAGGCGCGGCCAAGACGTTCAAGCAAGCGGATAATGCCTGTCTACCTGCGGGGTTTGTGGGAGCCGCGACTATCACAAGCGTCGAGCCTGTAGTTGCTAGTGTGATACAGGTGGACGCTAAGTCGTTGTTGGCTTACAACGGCTTCACAACCGCCTCCACCCAACCGGTCATGCCGCTGGTCTCCAGCAACTTCTACAAGTCAGGTACCGGTATCCAGGTTCAAAACACCGGTGCCACCCCTACAACCGTAACTATCTCCTACAAGCCTAGTGCAGGTTTCCCAGGTGCCGCTTGTACAGAAACCAAGAGTATCCCGGCTGGTCAATCGGTCACTTTTGGCTTCCCTCAATTACCTGCGACATGTGGGACAGCAGGATCTGGTGTGTCTGATACTGTAAATGGCGGTTTTGTCGGTTCAGCCGCAGTAACAACCAATAGTGCCAATATGCCCTTGGTGGCCATCGTCAACCAGGTTACCCGTGGCGCAGCGAATGCAGCGGCTTATGAAGCAGTTGATCCGAGTACGGCCACAAGCAAGCTGAGCCTGCCGTTGATCATGGACCGTGTGTATAATATCTTCACGGGTATATCCGTGGCCAACGTGGGTACCCAGCCGACCAACGTGACTTGTACCTTCACTGGCTCAAGTTATACTACTTCGGTAAGCAACTTACAACCTGGTGCGGCGCTTACTGACGTACAGCTCAACAAGGTTTCGTCGGGCTACGTTGGGGGCGCTACTTGTACAGCCACTGGCGGCGATGCAAAGATCGCTGGTGTCGTGAACGAGTTGACTAATGGGGCACCAGCGACCACTGATGCCTTGCTGGTCTACGATGGTTTCAACTACTAAGCCTGATTAACCGTGGACAAGGAAGGGAGTCGTCTTTGGATGGCTCCCTTTTTTGTGCGCTTGGGAATCAGGTGCTATAATCGCCTTTGTATTAGTTTACAAAGGCAGATTAGTTTCCTTCTGGTAATGAATGATGACTAAAAACACATCGGAGCGCATAGTTTATGCTGTTGTATTGCTGATGGCGGCGATAGGGGTGTGTGCTTGTCAAGCTGTGCCCGCGGAGCCACTTAAGCCATTGCTGTCAACGATTGTTTTCGGCTCACCTGTGCCTGTACCTACTCTTGCCACGCTGACTTCTGTCGTCGCAACACCAACAATTCCTCGTGCCGATGCACAGGGGGAACTTAAGATGAGTCCGCTCCCGCGACCACCTAGTGGTGGGACAGTTTCCGGCATGCTGTTGGTGGGTGTCAATGCGCCGGTTCCAGCGAGAGGGGCAATTTTGTACTTAGGCAACGTTTATTTTGACGCGAAGGGTATCCCACTCGCTGGTGGTTTTGAGAAACAGACGGCACCGCGTACTCAAAGTGATGAGTCTGGAGGTTTTGTGTTTTCCGATGTGACAGATGGAACATATGTCCTGATCTTTGATCGCGGGTACGAAGCCTTCCTTCTGAACCATCCAACGACCGGAAAAGACATGCTTATAAAGATTAGTGAAGGACGATCGGTGGACTTGGGCAACTTGATCTATCGCACCATACCAGGAGAAGACTTGGCCCGATGACGAGCGTTGGGATGCGTGAGGACGGGGCAGGATCAGATCTCCAGAATTATCATCGAAAAAATGCGGATCAGGGTGAGATCCCCAATGACTGTGCCCCGAAGCCTACGTGCAATATACGAGATGTTCCTGATAACCAATCGCATCTCCTCAACATACCAGCCCCTCACTTCCGCATCCTGATGCTCGCCCCCACTAGCTTCTTCGCCGACTACGGTTGCCACGTGCGCATCCTGGAAGAGGCGATGGTCTTGCAGAAGCTGGGGCACAAGATCACGATCGCGACCTATTACAACGGCAATGGCGTGCCCGGCTTGGACATCCGCCGCACGCTGCCCATCCCCTGGCGTCGCAACTACCTGGTCGGCTCCAGCAAGCACAAGGTGGCCTTCGATGCGCTGCTCGGCCTGAAAACCCTCGAGTTGCTCCTGCGCGGGCGCTATGATGTGATCCATGCGCACCTCCACGAGGGTGCGCTGATCGGGCTGGTACTGGGCCGGCTCTTTCACGTGCCGGTGGTGTTCGATTTCCAGGGCAGCCTGACCGGTGAAATGTTGGATCATCACTTTCTGCGTCGCGAGGGCTTGCCACATCGCCTTTTCCGTTGGCTGGAGACCCGGATCGCCCAGAATGCGCCGGTGATCCTGACCAGTTCGTCCCATGCCGCGCAGATCTTGCGGGATGAGTTTGGTTGCCGGCCGGAGCGCATCCGTGTTCTGCCAGATTGTGTCAGCGCCGAAACCTTCCGTCCGGCCGCGTCCTATGCGCCGGGAGAGCTGGCGACGTTCCGCGCTGAACTAGGCATCCTAACCAATCGTAAGCTGGTGGTTTACCTGGGGCTCCTGGCCGAATACCAGGGCACCGGTTTGCTTTTGGAAGCGATGGCGCGTATACTGAGCGCGCGCCAGGATGTCCACCTGCTGCTCATGGGATTTCCCAATGAGACGCTTTATCAGCAGCAGGCGCGCCGGCTGGGCATTGAATCACATGTGACTTTCACGGGGCGGATCCCCTACGCTCAGGCCCCGCGCTATCTGGCATTGGGTGATGCCGCGGTGGCACCCAAATTGAGCCTGACCGAGGGGGCTGGCAAGCTGTTGAATTACATGGCGGTCGGGCTGCCAACGGTGGCCTTTGACACGCCGGTGGCGCGGCAATATCTGGGTGCGGAGGGATATTATGCGGACAAGGGCGATGTCGGCGGCTTGGCCGCGCAATTGCTGGCTGTCCTCTTCCCGTCCGACGGCCAGGCCGCCGAGGTCGCGGCGCGCGGCGCGCGGTTGCGGGCACGCGCCAGCCAGACCTTCGACTGGCAGGCGGCCGGTGAGCAGATCATGGACATCTATCACGAGTTGCTGCAGGATGCGGCCGGCGTGAGGCAATGGCCGCAATTTGAGGTGAAATGAGCGCAGAAGGGATATCGGCGCAGCTTGAACGGGGCGCGGATAGTCGTAACCCGGAGATGGGCGGCGCAGGGGGGGGCCGCCCGACCCCGATACGCGGGGCGGAGCCGCACGTGTCCCTGTGGACGCACGTACGTGAGCTCTGGCGCTATCGCGATCTGATCCGCAACCTGGTGGTGCGAGATCTGAAGGCCCGCTACAAAAACAGTGTGCTCGGCTTCTTGTGGAGCCTGCTCAACCCGCTCGGCATGATGTTCGTCTTCATGTTCGTTTTTACGGTCATGATGCCGAGCCAGGTTGATCGGTTTCCGGTCTTCCTGTTGTGCGGTCTGTTGCCGTGGAATTTTTTCAGCGCGGGCGTCATGGTCGGCATCACCAGCATCACCGGCAACGCCAACCTGGTGAAAAAGGTCTATTTCCCGCGCGAGGTGCTGACGATCAGCAGCGTGCTGGCGAATCTGGTGAACTTTCTGCTCGGTTTAATCGTTTTGTTCGTGGTATTGTTGGTCTCGCGCTCGCCGCTGAGTCCCTGGCTGTGGCTATTGCCGGTCGTGATCCTGATCCAGACGTGTTTCGTGCTTGGCGTGGCGTTTGTGCTGAGCACGCTCAACGTTTTCTATCGGGACACCATTATGATTATGGACGTGGTGATGCTGGCCTGGTTCTTTTTGACGCCGGTGGCTTATCCCATCACGACACTACCGTCGGCCTATCAGTTTCTGGGGATGACCGTGGATGTACACCGGTGGATGTACATCTTGAACCCGATGGCCTCGTTAATTGCCGCGTATCGCGATCTGCTCTATGGGGGCTATCGCACCGATCTGGATTTTCTGGCGCGTACTGCGGTGACTGCGTTTGCGGTGTTGGCTTTCGGGTATTGGTTTTTTGTGCGTTTTCGCGACCGGTTCGGCGAGGAAGTGTGATGGAATCGCGCGCATTGGGGTGAAGAGTCGGATATCGTATAATGTTCGCACGTGAACGGGCGACGTTTGGAGCAAGAACATATGACACACCTAGATCGTTTTCGGCCCAGGCTGGTTGGCCTGGGTTTCTTCCTGGGCGTAATTCTGTTAGCCTCTGCTGGCATAGCCAGCGGCGCGGCTCTGCCGCCAATCAATAACTCTGTGGCGGTGGAAGAATCTGCTGCGCCGTCCTCTTTGCTCACTGTTTCGCCAATAGGATCAGCGCGTCAGTCCCTCTCAGCCTTTTCCGCATTAAGCGGGACGTTGTCTTCGAAAGTTTTCCTGCCCGGCATTTATCGTAATTACAAACCCCTTGCGCCGCCGCTGTGTCGCTATGGAGTTGCCGCATGGGGTGAACAACTCAAGTGGCTGCCGACTTGGCGCGCCGGTTGGACGTTGGATTTCGGCGCGCATGCGCCGCCCGCTAGTGTCGCAGCGGAATATGTGCAGGTGATCCGCGTCAGACAGAAGAAGGATGGATGCACCTATTTGGATGGCTATAATACCACGCCTTCTCTGACCGAGACGGGCTTGGGCGCGATCATCCGGCAGGCGCCTGGGGCGATATGGTTGGTGGGCAATGAACCGGACCGCGGGCCTGATCCAGGGAGCTGCGAGATAGGCGTCCAGGATGATACCTACCCCGAAGTGTATGCTCGCGCCTATCATGATGTCTATCACTTCATCAAACAGCGTGATCCGACAGCGTGGGTGGCGAATGCCGGATTAGTTCAAGTGACGCCGGGACGGCTGCAGTATCTGGACAAAATGTGGCAGGAGTATCAGGCTAGGTATGGCGTGCCCATGCCGGTGGATATCTGGAATATGCATATTTATATCTTGCCCGAATTAATGCCGGATGGCCGACCGAATGGCATAGCAAGCATTGCGCTCGGTACCGATCCCGCTCTAGGTATGGGGGAAAGCGGTGGGGATCCCGCTCGCTGCAGCGATCCACAAGTCTATTGCTACGCTAAGCATGATGACCTGACCATCTTCGCACAACAGGTGGTGGCGATGCGGACCTGGATGAAGGCTCATGGTCAACAGAATAAGCCCTTGATCTTGTCTGAGTATTCGATCTTATGGCCATATATCATTGATCCAGGAGGTGGATGTTTTCTCCAAGATGAGTATGGCAACTGCTTTACCCCAGAGCGAGTTAACGCGTTCATGACTCGCACGTTCGATTATCTGGAGACTGCAGCCGATCCTGCATTCGGTTATCCCTTGGATGACAACCGTCTGGTACAAAGTTGGATGTGGTTCTCGGCCTACTTCGCTCCGGGAGCCCCGATGAGTAGTCTGCTGACGCCATCGCTCAATACGCTTTCGGAGGTCGGCATGCATTTCCGGGACGAGGCAGACAAGCGTTCGGGATACGTGAATCTCCTGCCAAGTGCTGTTGGTGGCTCTAAGGGCCATATCGGTGCGTCTGGAGGCACGGCGACGGTCTCACTCTCTGTGGATATGCTAAACAACGGCAATGTTCCTGTGTCTACTCCACTTAGGGCAACGTTCTATGCGGATAGCTCTCTGCGCATGCCAATAGGGGCTGCAATCACGACCTCTGAAATGAGAGGATGTGCCATTCGCTCAACACGTGTGTCCGTGACCTGGTCTGGATTGTCGGCCGGTACTTATCCTTTCTGGGTGAAGGTTGATAGCTCCAACGCCATACATGAAACTAACGAAGTCGATAATGTAGCAGAGGGCGCAGTAACCGTTTATCAATATGGGACATATCTGCCGTTAATGCACAGACAATGAGACTGGCATAGGCCAGTTGCGCGTACTGCATACCGTATGATGAAGCAGTCTTCAGCGGGGTGAGACTGCTTCGTACTGTCTGTTGAGAGAGGATCGGCCTTTGCTCGTAGTCCGACGAGCCGAGCTGTCGGCTTCCGCTGATTGTTGGCTATTTTTTAAGCGACAGCTCCAAACAGCCCGCTGCCAGGAAACCCAGCGGTTTGTTAAAAGATCATACCCTGACCAAGAGCACATGTCAGCAAAAACACTAATCACGGCATATCTTCGCTTATGTACCGCCTTGTCCAACGGCCTAACTGCCGGTAGGAAACGGGCCAGTTTTTTGTTGTGCGCGCCGCTACTCATAATCATAGTGATTCTCGTTACGGCATCACTTCTCAATGGCGTGGCCTATGTGCGTGGTTACGTGGATGATACGGCCTATCATATCCCAATGGCCGTGGAAATCGCGCGTCACCACAATCCTTACTACGTTGATATTAGCTCAATGTTTACATCATTTTGGTTTCCCGCGGGCGCAGAGACTTTTGTCGCAGTTATTATACTCGTAACACAAAATATAAACAGTACGAACCTATCCGGTGCGACCCTTTTCATCTGTTTTTTGTTTGTAGGCTACAGCTTCGCCGGAATATGGACCGGAGACCCCAGAATCCGTCTGCTCTGCACGGCGTTGGTGGGCGTTACCCCCGTGCTATTCGCTCAGACACGTGCATTCTACATAGATATCCATGTCGGTTTTTTGATATATCTTACCCTGTACTTGTATGCACTATCATTGGCGACAGGAAACGCCACCTATGGTTATCTGGGGATCAGCTCGGCGTTTCTTACCGCCAGCATGAAGTATCATGGCCTCCTATTCTGTGCTGTCTTACTTCCGGTCGGCGTCTTTTGTGTACTCAAAAGTAAGGATAGGCGGCCCGCTCCGTGGTCTTTTGGTATTATGTTGGCCTGCGTATTTTTTACCTCAGGGTGGTACATTCGCAATCTATTGCTTAAGGGCAATCCGATATATCCTTTACCGCTTCCGTGGTTTCTTCGTGCCTTGTCTATGGCGATAGGATTGCCTTATGATGGGGTAGACAATTACCCCAATTTGTCCCCGCAGACCCGGCTCCCACACCCATTGATCCCTAATGCCTTCACCGACTACCATTTTCGACCTGACATTACTGACGATGCGTTTGGGCTGGGATTTTCCATCGCGCTAGTCCTGTGGGTGATTGCTGCGGTGCGGGCGAACAGGATGACTGGGCCGCGGCAGCGTGCCTTTTGGCTTACCTTTGCCACCTCCCTTGCCATCGTAGTGATTTTGCCTTTTCGATTGAGTGTTCCTCGATACATTCTCTTTATTCCCGCAGTTGCGGCATTGTGGCCCGCAGTCATTTCTGCCTGTTTCAGAGAAAGGAAAACAATATACGCTCTGATGTATCTTTGTGTTATACTATTGAGCACGGTTTACATCGGCGGGAACCTGATTAATAATCGTTCGCCGAAGAGTACAATTTTCGATGCGATGAACTTGCTGAGAGAAGGGCGTCACTCAGATATCGTAGAATTCGAATTCCTGGAACAGGGCAACATGCGCATCGGCTATCTTGGCGGACGATATGCGTTCATTGCTTCTTTATACGATCGCAACCTCACAAATCAGCTAGTCCAGATCCATTATCACGACTATCTTCTTGATAAGGGGGAAAACTTTACTGATCCTGATGACTTTGTGGCGCATATCCGATCACTGAATCTTGATTACATCTGCATATTCGATACTAAGGTGCCCGGCGCTCAGATTTTAGTAAGTCATTTCCCGGATAAGGTCTTCGTGGAGGATATCTACAAGTGATTTCGTCCTGGCGGGACTCGGCCATGTTTCGGCAGACTCTGTTCCGGCTCGTTCTTGTCCTGCTTATTGGCGGGCTGACCGGTTTCTATTGTTCTGTCGCTGAACGAGAAGCGCCGCCTTGGGACCCCAGCAGCATGGTTGTACTGAGTAAGTCTCTGGTGGAGACGGCGAGTATCCAGTATTTCGATCAGAACAATATCGAGATTGGCCCGTACTTCAACCCACATGGATTCGAAATTCGGGCGCCAGGTGATCCACAGCCATACTCGGTCTTCCCGCCGGGGTTCTCCGTAATACTGGCGGGAATCTATCGCTTGGGCGGTTTGCGTTGGCTTTACCTGGTACCGCCGCTATTGACCGCATTGGGTTTAGGCGCGACCGCGTTGCTTGGATACCAGTTAGGCGGCGAGTGGGGAAGCATCTTTGCTGTGCTCCTGATTGGTGCCTCGCGCGTGGTTGTTACCTTTGCCACTTCACTGTGGTCCGACGGCCCCAGCCTAGCGCTGCTATTACTGGGCAGCGCTTTATATGTCGTTGCGCGCAATTCAGGGAGAGCCTCTTTCTTTGTGGGCTGTGGCTTCTGCCTGGGACTGGTGATCCTTTCCAAATTTGTCAATATCATCTTTGTCGGTTTGGTTCTAGTATACCATCTTGCGGCCATGCGCGGCCGGTCTCACGTGAGCGGCCTCGCGTGGATAAGCCTCGGCTTGGCGCCAGGTATCATCGGCCTGCTGGCCTATCAGGCGCGCGCCTACGGCGGGGTTTTAGCCAACGCCTATCAGGCATGGGGGCAAAGCCTGTACAATTTCCCCCTCTTCTCACTGAAATATCTGTTTGTCAAGGCCCCCATGCCGTGGAACGATATCAGCAGTCAGGCTATTGCGCAAGGACTGCTGCGTGATATGCACATTTGGCTGTTCTTGGCGTTCGTAGGTTTATTTGTGAATCGTCGGCACGCCCTGGCCTGGTTGTTTGCCCTGATCGCGTGCGCCAATGTTGCAGTCTATGCGGTAAGCGTGTTCACGCCCAGGCAATTCATAAACATGCGGTATCTTCTGCCGGCGTTGGCGGCCGGATACTTGTTGGCGGCGGCCGCATTGGCCTGGATCGTTGCGCGGTTGCGCTGGAAGGTGGCGCGAGGTTTTCTTTCCTTAGTCGTTGCGCTGATTTGCGTTGGCCCTTTAATCAATAACACATTGCCAGAGCTAATCAGTCGCAACACGGGAACAGCCAACGCCGTCAGGGTGGTGCAAGTCACTGCGCAGGCGTTTGCCCCGAACTCGGTTGTACTGGCATACAATCTGGCGGATACCTTCATTCTTTACGGCGAGCGATCGGTGCTTAACTATCGGCGGATCAAGGCGCCGGATCGCGAGGCGCGTAACCAACTCGTGTTAGCCGCGATTGATCGGCTGCTATCTTCCGGCCGACCGGTTTACCTGGTGAAGGACGATGAAAACCTGTATGGATCGCTCTATCCGGACATCCAAAAGCGTTACATCTTGCGCGAGATGAGCACGCCGCTCACGGCATATGAACTTAGCCCGACCGGCCGCAGTGGACAGCCATGACAACAGTGATTGAATTCCGTGATATCTCCAAGAAATTCACGCTCGACTACCAGCGATCCCGTTCACTTCAGGACGTGATCGTCAATGCATTTCGGCGCCAACCGCGTGTGCGCCCGGAGAGCTTCTGGGCGCTGCGCGATGTCTGCTTTCAGGTGGGAACCGGCGAGTCGGTCGCGCTGATCGGTACGAATGGCTCCGGCAAGAGCACCGCGCTCAAGCTGATTTCGCGCATCTTGCCGCCGACGAGCGGTGTCCTGACGGTGAACGGCCGGGTGGCGGCCTTGCTCGAGCTCGGCGCGGGGTTCCACCCCGATCTCACCGGCCGCGAGAATATCGCGTTGAACGGTTCGATCCTGGGCCTCAGCCGCCGCTTCATCCGCTGCCAGACAGACGAAATCATCGCGTTCTCCGAGTTGGAACGTTTCATTGATGTGCCGGTGCGCAACTATTCCTCCGGCATGTTGATGCGACTCGGTTTTTCGGTGGCGACGGCCTTTCAGCCGGAAATCCTGTTGGTGGACGAGGTGCTGGCCGTCGGCGATCAGGCGTTCCAGGATCGGTGCCTGCGGCGGATCCGTGAGATCCAGGCCAGCGGCGCGACCATCGTCATGGTCTCTCACGACTTGAACACCGTGCAGATGCTCTGCGATCGGGCGATCTGGCTCGATGACGGTCGGCTCCGCGCCGATAGCTCACCGGCCGAGGTCGCCACGCGCTACTTGACAGATATTTGGCAGCAGGAGCAGAGTCGGGCCGAAGCGGAGGTTGAACGGCAGGATGCCTCATCAGAAGAAGCGCCGGCCGACACTGCAGACGAGGGTTCCACGGTCGAGGCCCGCTGGGGATCCGGCGAGGTGCGCATCGAACGCGTCGAGATGTTCGACGGCGAGGGCCAGGGCACGACCGTGATCGCGACTGGCGCGCCGTTCGTCATCCGCATGTGGTATAATGCCGCACAGAGGGTGGAACAGCCCGCTTTCG
>Ga0247840_10008400_pt1 | contig 13861 bp, 26 predicted proteins | sample LaCruzMarch2015__FD_192404 | JGI IMG/M metagenome (GOLD analysis project Ga0247840, IMG submission 192404) | Freshwater microbial communities from meromictic Lake La Cruz, Castile-La Mancha, Spain - LaCruzMarch2015_17m | ecosystem: Environmental > Aquatic > Freshwater > Lake | place: Spain...
TTACCATCTAGATGGCGATCCAGTGTTTCATACTTTTTGAAATATGCATCACTCTTGCGGACCTTTGCATCGTAAATGTTGCTTATGTCTGTGGCAGTAAAGGTCTTGATAGGCATAATGGTATTATGCATGGGTTGTATTGTATTGCAAGGGCAGGAGTGCGCCGAGAGGGATTTGAACCCCCGGCCAAGAAATTATGAGTTTCCTGCTCTAACCGCTGAGCTATCGGCGCAACTAAAATAAACCTGGCCCAGGCCAGGCTCGAACTGCCGGGGAGAAAAAAACATAAACTCATGAAAGGTAAAAGGCTTACCTTGTTTAATTCTTTTGTACGGCATATAAAAAGGACCGGGGAGGACGATTAGAAACTTAGTCTCGCTTTCCAAGCTATGTACCTGGCGCGCTGAGGTCTAACCTATTCAGCCACAGCTATAGTGTCTGCTCCCCGGTCTTTCTTAATTACTCTTGCGAGTGCTTACCTTTGCCGTTCAAGCGAAGGAGCTCTTCAGACTTGATGGCAGGTGTGGAAGGCGCAAAACCTTCGGCAGTGCCCAGCTCGGTGCGAACCTGCTCGATGGTCTTCCCGCTACGGAGAAGCTTGAGCGCGTCACGCGACACATAGCTGTTAATAACCACATCCAAGCTAACACCCAAACGAAGCGCTTTGGCTTCGAGATATTTGATGTTAGAGTTGCGGCTACGGCCGGTGACCAAGCAGGTCAACTTCGGCAGGGTGTCAGTATTAGTTGTATTATTCATATTTCCTCCTGAACGAATGACGCCAGATGTGCCAGAACGACCAGCTTTAACATCCTTTGTCGTGTTCGTATCATTCATTATTCCAATAGTATAATTGGAATTCAGATCGGATGCAACTGTATTTGTGACTATTTTATAACTTATTGATCAGAAAGATCTCTTGGCAATACCAGGTAGCTGACCAGCCCTGCGCATATGTTCGATATCTTTTTCCGCCAGAACAAGTGTCTTTATGAACCGCATCAAAGCACTGTACTTCTCAGTTATTCGTTTCAACGCAAAATCTGGCTCATTATTTCTAATGCGCTTGGCCAAATCCTCTAGCTTTCCAGCCACATTATCCTTGAGTTGACCCAGCGTCAAGACGCCAAAGCCTTCAATATGAACCTGGGATTTGTCTATGTCGTTCTTATCCCATTGAGTTACAACCTGTATCTTGCTCTTAGGCTTAGGGAGACTCGCTGCAGACTTCAGCACATCATCATATTGTTCAAATATAAGATGGCTGTCTTTGTTCATAGTATTATTTATTCATTTCCCATGTACATCTTAGTTGTTAATGCACAATCCTTATAATCCATGTAGTAATAGACCTGTTCTCCATTGATCTCCAATGTTTTTTTCTTTTGTGCGAACCCTTGCCATTGCTTGGCAAACTCTTCTCCGTGAAAGTCTATTATATCTGCAAGTGTAATATATTTGCAGGTTTTATGTATGCCGTTTTCTGTGGCCTCGTAGTTCCGAGGTTTGCAATATTTCATTTAAATGATTTTAAGATTTCGCGATAGCCATTGTGCGAGACAGAAGTAACTTTACTTTTTTCCTCAGCAACATTCTTAACTCTGCGTAAAATGGATTCTGCGTGAGACTTGATCAATTCCAATTCTTTAGCAGAATAAAAAGAATCCATGTCCATACCCTTCCACATCTTGTGCGATATCTCCAGGAGTGTATTGGCTATGTTGCGTATATCTCCTGCATCCCCAGGTGCTTCTTGTTGTTCACTCTTTACACAGTTGTTCACTCTTACACCGCCTTTCATTTTGGTACCTTGCTTATGATAGCCGCTCCAGCACTTGGGGTCAAGCCTTCTCTGTTCTTCTTCATCTTTATAGTGCTCTCTAGATGAGGGCTTGGCTAAATCATGTATGTCTTTGTCTGTTTCATCTTTTTCTTGACCATGTTTAGCTGCACTGCACCCTGCGTAATCAGCTTTGCATTTGCCGCATTCCCAAAATTTATCTTTGAGCTCAGGATGCATGACACCTATGGCTTCAATGGCATCATTGGTGAGCACCACTTGACGGTGACCATCCACTGTATCCACTTCAAATATGCCTTGCAATTCACCCTTGGCCACCAGATCTTGATCAGAATCAGTATCAAAGGTGCCTTTGGCCAGTTTATGTATGATATGCATGAACGGCGCAATGTTCATGCTGTAATCCTTGGAATCTTGTTCAGTCTTTGGGCCTTTGTACATTGTACCATAGGCTTCAAATAGCATTTGAGAGTCGTTGTCCATATTGATTATTTATTCGGGAACAACTTGAATTTGAATACATCTTCAAATGCTTTGGGGTCCTTCTTGTAACCCTCTTTTGTTTCATCTGTGGCATTGGTGGTGTACTGCCAGCAGAATGACAATGCATCAGGTACCTTGAATCCAAAAAACTCCAACACCTTCTTCTGAGTATCTACAACCACTTGATCATTCCAATTGTGACCAATGCCTACGAACCCTGTGTCCACATTTTCTAATAAATTCTTTTCACACAGAGTGGAGTGTCTGTTCTCTATCCAGGTCAATCTTTCAATGAGCTTTTGATACACACTGTTGGCCTGGCCCCAGCGTATGCTGGCAAAGAATACCACACAATCTGATTCAAAAAGAGACTTGGATATTTTCCACAATTCATCATCCTTGTTGTTGATGGATGCCCAGCATCGATGATCACCTGTGGGGTTTTTGGTCTTGTCCTTCAATGCTGCATCTTTGGTACCACAATGATTGCCAAACCTGGATGACACATTGCCCTCACAACAATGTATGGTGAGCAATGGCACTTCCATAAGCTTGATGTTCTTGTCTGCTAATTCATTTCTCAAGTGATATGCCAGCAAAGTACTCTTGGGTTTGTCATCTGCATGTCCTTCCCAACGATTGGATGTGGTGAGAAACAAAATATTATTCTTTGTCTTGAGATGCGCTTTGAATGCTTCAATGTGGCGCTGCACAGGTGCAGGGCTGGAGTTTATTTTCTCCGTAATCATCTGTAGATATGTTTGTTCTAAGTTCACTGTTATTATTTAATCTTTATGTAATTAACAATGATAATTTAAAAATCTCTGACTCGCGCGTGCTGTGTTATTACCTTTATTCTTCTGTTTAGCTTTCAACGCTCTTGCTTTTGAACAAGTCATCTTGCCTTTGGTCTGGCGCTTCAATATGCCTGGTCTGACTGGATCGTGTATGCTTTTCTCTATTAAAAAATCTTTAAATGTTTTCATGTTTTTTTGTTAAGATAAACACATCTGTTCCACCAAGTGTATTTATGTTGCTATCGAATCCGTAGCTAGAAGCAAATCGATCCACAAGCTTGCGATATATTTGAGTGCGTGACATGCTTTCCTTTTGATCATGGTCACCCTTCACAGCACTGAAAACTATTCTATCAGGACCATAGTCTTCATTTACTTTCCTAATAAATCCTAGAGCAGTATTCAATACCTCGATGGCATTACCTTCTTCAGTAAGCTCACTAACAGGTACCTCGTCTTTTACCATGTAAAAAAGAATGGTAGCAGTTTTTAAGCTATCATCCTGATCTGTAACAGTGGCATTGAACCCATATTCATGCACACCAGTTTTGCCTTTTATGAATTTTTTTAAGAAAACATGTGTACCTTCATGATCTTTGTGTGTGGAGTATTCACCTGTGGTGCCAGGGATCTCTTTGAATAGTTCTGACAAGATGCTGTTAACTGTGTTGTTGAATCTCACCCAATTATTTATAAGCCAGGTATATCGTACTTGTCTAATATTTTGGATACGTTCTTTGCAGGTGTCTTAAAATTCTTAAGCCTAAACACCCTAAAATGATCAACATTTGTCTTTAGCTCAGTACCGCCAACATATAGAGAGACATAATCTTTGCCGTTTCGGTCGCGCTTCAGGCCAAAAGGTATATATTGTTGCACATATCGCAACATGGATGGACGATCGTATTCTACTACCAACCCCTTGACAAGGTCCACATGCATCATTCTGTGATTTCTCTTTCTTTGCAATTCATCAGGATAAACTGGAATGAATCCATTTTTCAAATTACCCTTGACATCTGCACTATAATAGTTCAACCAAGAGGATTTTTTAAATTCAAAATCAATACCATTAATCTGTTTGCTTCTATCACTTTCGTGGTATATTACCTCATCGTAAGCTGTTTTTAAGTAACTGTGAATAAGCTCTTCAGCCTTAAGACCGTTGCGCGTATTTTCATTATCGCCAAAAGCTTCCGCGGTAGTCTTGGTCCACTTGGGTGTAATTCTGGCGCTCATCAATATACTGCGCCCCACACGCGAACATTAGCATTGGGATCTCGTCTTCCATCTGGACTATCCATGAGATTATATTTGGTGTTATGTCTGTCTTGACTATCCTCGTCCATGCCGGGTCCAGGAAAGAACCCATATCTATCATTCGTGGTTGCACACGATGAGAGTGCCAGAGGTACCAGCAATAGTAAGTAACGCTTCATTGTTACTATTATGAATGAATTTAGAATTAAGTCAACTACTTTTTTACCAGTGATGTATTGCATTGGCAATAATAAATCCGCATGTAATAAAGTTCACCAGCACAATTAAAGTTCTGATGAAGAGACTGATATTGGCATCAGACACTTTAAGATTCGGCACATCAGGTCGTTCATCATCGGTCAACCCCACACGGTGATCTAGAGCTCTCGACCAAATTAACCACCATCTTGTTTTTGTATATTTCATATAAATAATGAGATAATAAGATAGAGATACAGTTAAATCAACTAGATTCTTGATTTATAAAAAAAATATTCTAACATTATAGTTATGACTAAACTACTAGTTACGGGTGGGTATGGTTTTATTGGAACCCATTTAATCATTCATCTATTGGAGAGCACTGATTATAAGATTATATGCATTGATGCAGAGACTTATGCATCTCAAAAAGAAAATATAAAAGAGTATCTCAAGCAAAATCCACAATACAGAAGACGTACAAAGTTTATAAAGAAGGATATTTCGAACTATAAAAACTTAGAGAAGATATTTCAAAGTGTTAAACCAGATGGGGTTATTAATGTTGCTGCTGAGTCTCATGTTGATAATAGTATAACGGGCCCAGCACCTTTCATATCTTCTAACATCGTTGGGACTTTTAACTTGTTAGAATGCTCCCGTAAGTTTGATGTGGCCAGATTTGTACAGGTTAGTACTGATGAAGTATATGGTCAATTGCACGATGAACAGGAGCCGCACTTTACAGAGAATCATAGGCTTGAGCCAAGCTCGGTTTACTCAGCCTCTAAAGCATCTGCAGATTTACTTGTTGAAAGTTACTACAAAACATTCAAGCTAAACACCTCTATTACACGCTGTTGCAATAATTATGGACCGTATCAGCACAAAGAAAAATTGCTTCCCAAGACTATTCTTAATGCACTTAATAATCATAGCGTCCCGGTGTATGGCAAGGGCGAGAATATGCGTGAATGGATATACGTTGTAGATCATTGTGAAGCTATCTTGAAAGTATATCGCAAGGGCAAAGCCGGGCAAACATACAATATTGGGACAGGTGTTTTATACAGAAACATTGATCTTGTTAAAAGCGTATTGGAATTATTGGAAAGAAAAGAAGATTTAATTGAATTTGTTGAAGATCGCAAGGGTCATGATTTCATCTATGCTATTGATTGCAGTAAGACTGCAAATGAAATTGGCTGGCAAGCATCAATCGATTTCACTGAAGGATTAAGACGTACAATAGAGTGGTATAAGAATTATCTGGATAACGCTGCATCACGCTAAATAATGAGTGGTTGAAAAAATAAAGCAACACTTCAGCAAGACATATAATCTGGTTTTCTGGATCTTGTTCGTACCTGCTATGTCTATGTCACTGCTAGCTGTTCATGAAGTTTACACCAAATATTTTGATCTCTTAACAAGAGAAGATCACATGCAGTTCTTCTTGAGATTCTTTTTCCCTATTTCAATTGCAGTCTTTGTAACTGTTCTCGAGAGAAGACAACGCAAACAAAGAGAAGATCTCATTCAAAGAGGTTATGATTATTTGAGCCGAAATCGCTCAATCAAATAAAATACATAGCATAGTACTGCAATACAAATTAGAATAGAAGAAATACTCATTGTTGTATATCGTCACAAAATTTAAGGCATTCGCTCTTAGCTTCACTAAGAGTATTAAATTTACCCACTAACGCACCTGAACATGTTGCGGTAAAGCAACCTTTAGTATGCTCTGTAATAACAATGTAGTAACACTTGTAATCTTTATATATCCATTGATTTTTTAAAGGATTTTCTCGCCATGTAGTTTCATCGAGCATGCGTTGGCGTTTACGTCTTGTGTAGTATTTCGGTTTAACTGGTTGCAGCTGATACTCAACATCACTCATACTTTAAATGCTCTATTCCACATTATTTCAAATGTCCATCCAATAAAACTAACACCCAATTCCCAAAATGTCCTATGAAATGTGCCATAAAATTTTGGAAATAAATGAAACTTCAATGCGTTTAAGATATAGAATCCCAGTCCGTTATTCAACACTATCTTAAAGTAAGGTCTGCTGATAATGACTCCAGGATTATTATCCCATGCGCCATATGCACTTTGATTTCCTTTTCCGAATTGTATAATCATTCAGAATTACCTTTTGTTACGTGTACAGGCATTCGGCTGCTGTTATATGTTTCGTAAAACATTTCATCCAGAATATCATAACACTCATCAAGATTTACATCATGCTTTTGTAAAATATTGTAGAGCTCGCTTTTAAATTTATTGTTCATATGTGTAATATATCTCCTTTTTAATACAAATCAATCCCAAAGATTTCTATAATAAATACTAAACAACTGTAGGCCTCTCTTCTGTCTTTTCTCGTCAGCCTTAAACGCTTGCTCGTCTCTAGTATCATGATATGTATCAAGATCTATCTGCCATTGAAATGCAAATATGATATCGTCAAGAACGGCCCTCCATTCATCTTCTGTAAATGCATTTGGACCTTCATATCCAGGCTCTTTTGACCCTGCATATACTTCATCTGCTGTTAGCACTTCTATATCACCAAATCTGTCTTCTCTATGCCATTTGATACTGGTACCGTGAAATCTGTTTCTCATTGCCTTGAGAACAGGAACAGCTTTGCGAGCAATGTACCATGCAGCATTCCACGTATCTAAATCATCATAACCCCGGAACAAACGCTGTACAGAGTATTTAGTTTTATAATAAACCCCAGAAGTGAGCCTGTAATACCATTTCCAAAAGAAAAGATAAGAGGCTTCTATGTATTTGTTTTTTGAAAATACAGGCTCGTTGTACCACTTACCCATTACCCTTTTAACCATAAGTTCTACTTCTTGTTTACTTTTCATATGTCTATTTTATTAATTTTTATCCCAAAGCCAAGAACTACAAAGCTAAAAAGCCACCCGTAATCGTAACGCTCAAAGTGAATATCATTCTTGATGGTGAACTTTATACCAACCCACTTTTCATCAATGTAATGATTTTCTAGATAACCAACTCTAATCTCTGGACAAATAAAATATATGATGTATGAATTTAAGTACTTCTGTATATGTGATATTTCAAAACCTAATTTCATATCTTGTAGTCGGTTGTATATGTTTTTGTTGCTCCTTTTGTTTGCGTCTTATTCTCAGGGTAAATCTTGTTCAAAAGATAGATAACTGCCTTGTATACCCCATACATAATTCCAACAACTGCAACATAGGCTAGTAACATTCCTAGAAATTTTACTGGGTTGCCTGATATTAAGCACATAGTTATTACCGCAATTCCACCAGTAGTATAGAGTGCGACTTCTTGCTTCTTTGGGTGTGTCATTATTTTTTCTCCTTTGTTAGTATGAATGAACCGTCCTTGTTGTCGGCCCATTCAATATTGTCTCCAATAGACCAACCAACCTTCTCAAGAAGGTTATCGGGAAGCTCTATGAAAAGAGAATCCGTTTCTGCATCATGTTGTACTTTGATTATACTTGTCATATTCCTCTATTATTATAATAAATGCTTTTTATGATGGTGCAACTACTATTTTATAAACAGTTCATCACCAATACAGAGTGCATCCATAGCACTCTCTTTGAATAGAGTAATAGCATCTTCAGATTTAGAAGCAATGGGCTTTCCTTGTATGTTAAGTGATGTGTTCAACACCAACGGTAGCCCGGTAAGATGTCTAAAGCTATCTATTAGATGGTAATAGGTGGAATGTTTTTGATCAACAGTTTGAATGCGGCATGTAGAGTCTACATGTGTTACTGCAGGTATAACTTTATTGTGCACATCGACCACGTGTAACATGTAAGGTGTGGAGAAATTGCAATCAAAAAACTCTTCCTTATGTTCTTCTAAAACACTTGCTCCAAACGGTCTATATGGCTCTCGGTGTTTGACTTTATGGTTGATAATATTCTTACCGTTTGCTACTGCAGCATTCATTAAGATGGATCTATTGCCGAGTGCTCTGGGACCAATCTCGCCTTTGCCTTGAAACCACCCTACAATTTTATTTTGAGCGAGCAATTCAGCTACTCGTTTGATTGTAGCATCTGTGGGTTGAGTAGTTGGTACAACATCATCTTGCCAGAATGGAAATCCGCTATTATCAAAATGCGGCTGTTCGTATTTTTGTCTCAAGAACTCTACACATCCAAGTGACAGTCCTTCGTCTGGTGTATGGGGTGGTATAAACAAATTAGGAAAGATTTTCTTGAGTCGCCCGTTAATAACAGTGTTCTGTGCTACGCCCCCAGTAAAAGTGATTCGATCTTCAGGACTGGCATACTTCAAGAAGAACTCTTCATATTTCTTCTCTACCCAGGCATGCATTGATGCCAAGCGGTCACGATCATTTTTAAAGGCATCTACAGTATTCATATGGGGTAGCCATGCTTGTATGTTGAAGATCTTGTCTATTTCCGGGAGAGATAGCTTGTCATGATCTTTAAGAAAAGCGTCATTAACAGCACCGTAAGACTTAAGGCCCATCACCTTGCCGCAAACATCGTCAAAATGTCCGTCAATGAGTAGCTTACGACCATACGTAGCCAGCAGGATACCAAAAGACTCTTGCTGTGGTCGTTTACCGTATGTTACATATTTACCATTTGAAAATACACTGAACGTTTTATCCAGATCACCGAACCCATCAAACACAAAATGTGTCTTGATTGTTGAAGGGTCTACAACAGGCCACACACTAAGAGCATGTGCATAGTGATGATCAACAACATACACCGGGCATTTAAGAAAATCGAGAATCTTTGAGTTAGCAGGACGCTCTTGATATATAAGATCATCTTTAACGATTAAATTGTTGCCACGGTATCCATCTACACATATTGCAGCTGCATCTAAATTATCAAAATCGATATTCCAGTGTTTTACATCTTCTACCCAGCTATGAAAATCACCATAGCCATGGTGCTTCACTTGATGAAGTCTTTCTGATTTTAAATATCTAACAGACTGGCCGTCGGTGTAGGTGATATTAGAATCGTGATCGCAAAGCCTGAAGCCTAGAAATTTCAACCTTACACACCGTACCAGCGATTGGACCAATTAATAATCTTGTGGCAGGTTTTTTGTATGAGCATTCGTGTAAAGAAAACAAAAGGATTGTATGTCTCTTTTATAACAGGGTAGTACCATTTATTCTGAAAAGTCTTTCTCTTCAGAAAACTATCTTCCATATTTTTATTAAATTCAGCTTCACTTGCATGTCGTTTTGCAGCGACCTTTGCATCCTCAATGTTCCAGTTGGCCAGTTTAATATTCTTAGCTTTGCCTGATACGGCTGTTACAGTATAAGTTAAATCCACATAGCGACCGCCAACTTCTTTATATGTATAGATTTCAAAAGTTTGAGTCAAGTTAGTCTTTGTTTTTACAGCTTTACGTTCTTCTGTAAACTTTGGTAGAGGGTACTTTCTATTTTTTTGATTAAAAAACAGCTTCTCCAGAAATGAGCGTCTGTCAGTCCATCCTAGAGACAGCGGAACATAAGGCACCTTCTTACCTGTGGGTTTATATTCCGTTAGGTAGATCTGTCCTTTGTTATCAATAGTATAAGTTGATAAACAATTATCTAAATCTTTAGTCTGAAATCCTTTGGGAAGATCTGTATTAGAATCCTCAAAGTATTTCTGCAGTTTCTTTGGAGTCTCAAGCTTGAGGCCTTCAACAATAACATCGTCAAACATTCCCATAATCCATTATATTAATATAAGACTTTCTTAAATCAACTTATTTGATAATTTAATAATTGAGATAAATTAACACATGAAAGTAATCTTTGTACAGCCAGAAAAAAAAGACAACAAATTTGCATTCCAGGATCTTAAAGCTGGGGACATATTCTCTTTCAATGATCCTAACAATTGCAAGACAGATGTTTATATGAAGATTGGCAAGAGTAAGGATGAGAAGACTGCCTGTGATACAGTGGTGCTTGAAACTGGCAAATTAGTTAATTTCTACGATTTAAAGAGAGAGTCAATCACCATAGATCAGCTCTATGTCTACAAGCTTACCGGTGAGATAAATGTCAGCTTACCTTGATAGTCTTGTCTGTGCGCTTGACTAATTGGTGCTGTGTTTTATCTTTGGTATTAAAGACACTTAGTACTTCATCCAATGATACGCTTTCGTTGAACTCGACCCAATCTTCCCAAATGTCTTTAATCTTCTTCTGAATGACAAAATAATTTTTTGTATCCACGACAATATATTTATGTTGATTACTGCATAAAATACGCTATAAATAGATCTATGAACAAACTAATGAGCGCTCTTGTAGCTCTCTTTGCCATGTGCGCTGTATCTCTTGCAGATGCAGGTACCCAAGACGATGGTGGTGACGTTTCTGCTTCTGGGGCTGCTCTTGCAGCTGTAGATGTTGTACTCGTTCGCCCTGTTACCTTTGTTGGTACTGCGGTGGGATTTGTTGGCTTTGCCGCAACATCCCCCTTCACTGCCATGGCAGGTGTGGCTCAGGACACTTGGAAAGTGCTTGTACAAGCTCCGGCTGAATACACACTTGACCGTGATCTCGGCGACTTTCGCTGAGTAAAAACAAGCCAGAGGTTCAATTCCTCTGGCTTGTTTTTTCTAATTCAATTAATTCTTTTAGTGCGTCTTCTAAGCTTACCATTGGTAGAGCCGCTTTAGCATTTTGAGGTGGTGGGGTTGGTGCAACAATACTAGCAAGTTGATTCAATACAGCAGATTCTAAATTCCGTGTACTCGGATCTCTCTCTATCGTGACACCCTTATAGCATGTGTTCAAAAGCTGTCTTTGCCATATTAATAACTGTCATGGCATCACGTGGATTGTATTTCTTATCATTCAAGAGATGATTCCAAATGTATAATGCATCACTTTGCATGTTGTTGCCGTGCTGCTTCTCTTGTTCCTCAGCTTCTTCTTTGCCATGTGAAATTGCCATGGAGATTGCTTCACGCTTTTTGAGAAGGTATGCATCTGTTGAGTCAACCTTACCATCGTTGTTAATGTCCTTGTCTTCTTTTCCAACAGGATCAAGACCTTCTACTAATGTATTAAAATAATTGTTAAATTTGTTCATACTATATTTATCTCGATGCCCATGCAGGCTTATTAATTCCACGTTGACCGGCCTGTGCCAACATGTTTGGGGCTGCAGCAGCTGCAGCAGGTTGTTGTGCACCTTGTGGGAGGTATTGCTGTGTGCCACTAGCGGCTTGCGGTCCTTTGAATCCATTCAATTGTGCATGTGTGCTATCTAAAAAGGTTTTAATTTGTGTATCGGTTACACCCATGGATTTAAAATAAGCTGTAGCGGCTGCATCGAAATCTGTCTTTGTTTTGGTTGAACTTGCTGCAGCAGGAGCAGTGGGAGCCGCTGTATCGCTAACACCACCAGTGACACCTGCGCTGGTCACAGGTGCAGGTTGCTGTGCAGGTGCAGACCCTGCACCTATCATATTCATAACACTGCCAGCCAAGCTACCAAGAGAACCACCTGCTTCGGCAATTACTTCTGTAGAAGGATTAGATAGATTCTTGCGTATCTGCAAATAAGCTTCACCCATGAGTTTAAAGTCTTTAGCCATATATGTTATTTATACGGCTAAATGATGTTTTCTTACTTTTCTAAGATATAGCCTGCAGGCAAGAATCCATCTAAAGGTAGATTGGCACCAATATAGCCTAATTGTATAAGCTGCTTGGTTTTGGTATCCACACCATAAATGGCATGACCACCACATGGAAGTTTCTTCACTTTTACTTTTTCTGCTGTAGGTTCGGACATGTTGTATATTATATATACATAATTTTATTAATCTATAGTCGACTAAATAATAATGTGAGATTATCACTCAGAGTTATCAATAGTGATATCGAGAAGGGCGAGAAATCCAATCCTAGTAAATGTGCTATAGCTCGCTCCATAAAAAGAAATAAAAACATAACAGTAAAGAGCGTAAGTGTATTTCATGACATTTGCGTTGTAAAAACTGTAAAGAACGGCAAAACAACCACGTACAGAGCATCAATGCCTGAGCAAGCTCAGGATTTTGTGATGAGGTTTGATCGTGAGCTTTGTGTTGCTCCTATTTCTTTCAATCTCGATTTCGCAAGAAAAAGCGCCAGACAAGCTTACACCCTCAATTAATTGGGTGTCAGTTGTTGAAGCTTCAGGTCAGATGCATAATCTGAACGTAGGGGATTTGTTTTCTATCCAGGGTATAAAAATAAATAGAGCAAGGCTATAAACCTTGCCCTATTTATTGTAGGTAAGACCGAATTACTCGGAGCGGTGCTTACCGTTGGCGACGATAGCCCTCTGCAGAGTCTCCGTGCTCACCGGCGTATTATAGTCGGTGACATTGAGAATCTGGCGCACCTCCTGGACGGATTTACCCGAACGGAGAAGCTTGAGAGCCGGACGCGAGACGTAAAGTCGAAGATACTCTTCGACAGAACCCGCTTTGCCCGCCTTGGACTCCAAGTATGCTTGATTAGTCAAGCGAGACTTACCAGTAATGATACAAGTAAGCTTCGGCGTAACTTCACGCTTTGTTTCTGTTGCAGTTGTCATATTTTTACCTCCTTTCATTTGGTTAGTTGTTCCTTTAATGTACATCTATTATGGCTGAAACTTAGATCAAGTCAACTCTTTTTTACGAGATTGTCTCTAGCTTGTTGCACTTCAATAAGATGTCGGACGTATGCTGAATCTTTTCAATCTGATGCTGCGTCCAGTTATAACCCGATTGATCCATGGAGATGATCATTTCACGATTTGCAGGTCCAAAGCGGTTCTTGCCCCAGCTAAACACACGCAATGAAACGTCTTCTTCATCAATGGTAAGATTGATGCATGCATCTACAGCATGAAGAACCGTTGTGGATCCCTTGTATACACCTGCTTTAGTAAGATGACACAAAGTAATAACAGCACAACTGGTTCTCTTGGCAGCTGCACAAAGCTCTTTAATACAATGTAATTCACGCTTGCGAGGTGTCATGTGCTTGTTACCCACAGTAAGAGTCTGAAAGCTATCAATAACAATAAGATCAAGCTCTTCCATCTTCTTGGTAATCACATCTATGTTAGTTTGCACCGCCACAGGTACATTCTTTACACCAAGACGACGACACGTAAAGGCCAATTGCTCGATGCTCTCCTCACCGGTAGCATACGCAACACGGGCATTATTCCGACACAGAGCATCTGCTAATTGCAAACAGAAGGTACTCTTGCCGGTTCCTGCGCCTGCAGCAATAATA
>Ga0247840_10008401_pt1 | contig 13861 bp, 12 predicted proteins | sample LaCruzMarch2015__FD_192404 | JGI IMG/M metagenome (GOLD analysis project Ga0247840, IMG submission 192404) | Freshwater microbial communities from meromictic Lake La Cruz, Castile-La Mancha, Spain - LaCruzMarch2015_17m | ecosystem: Environmental > Aquatic > Freshwater > Lake | place: Spain...
AGGGCGGCGGCGAAGACTTCATCTTTCTCCATGCGCTCTGCGAGTTCCTGCGGATTCCTCGGGCACAGCCCGTTGAAAACGCCGTCTTCCTCAAGCATTCGGCGGTTGGCTTTGCTCTCGAACCCCCGGTCTGTGATCATCCCGCAGAGCTGCCCTCCGCTCTTTTTCTTCATTTCAGGATAGCGTTGCTCAAGCCACTTCGGATCTCCCGGCGAGCGATCTTTCATCAGCTCGTGGTCGAGGATGTAACCATCGGGGGGTTCCCCTAAAAGCAGACTGTTGCCGAATTCCACGGCCGCCCCCGCTTTTCCTCTCACGATCACATGGATGTCGCTCTCGTAAAGACTCAGGATCTTATCCTTGCTCGGCACCTGCCGCCCCCCGATCACTCTCTCGTGCGCCTGCCGTTTGGCTTCCGGCATCTGCGCGATCACCTTATCCATCCCTCGCAGGATCACTTCGGCTTCGGGGCGCGTGAGATCGCTTTCCTCCCAGCAGTCATCCAGAAGCCCACGGTAACGCCGGGCATGTTTGAGCACCACGTCGCACAAGGCTTTCATTCGGCGGAGGATTTTCTTGCGCTCTTTCTTGCGGTCTGTTTTCCCTCCCGTTTTCGTCCCCGTCCCGGCTGTCATCGCCATGCAAAGCGCGTTCATCTTGCGCAAAAAACTCTCGGGCTCCGGCATGCGATGCAAGAGCCCGTGGCGACGGATCGTCAAAATGTATCCCGTCATCGACCTCACCCCATCGCGCATGAGAACCCAGTCCACCGGGAAGTGGATGTTCGCCTTCAAGCACGTCGAGTCCACCCACACGACCGCCATGTCCAACTCGTGCTCCAGCCCGATGATTTTCGCCCGCGCCTCGTCCCGCAGCGCCGCGCCCAGAGTGTCGAGCAACGTGTTCATTTGCTCGGCCGGAAGCCACTTCGCGTAATCGTTGAGCGTGCTCTTTGACGGAGCCCGCACCACCGGAACTCGCTGCACCCGGCAGAACCACTGGTAGAGTTCGCACATGGCCAACTGCCGGCTCATCTCCCGGTAGCCCACGCTGATCAGGTTTTTGAGCACCATGCACCTCAGCGCCTGGCTGCTTTGTTGCTGGTATCGCCCGATGGCGTCGGGGCCGGAAAGCACTTTCTCCCCGGCCGCTTCCATCTTCGCCACACGGGCGTCGAAGCGCTCCATGCTCAGCTCCAAAAAGCGCAATTCCAGCCCGCTCACATGCAGAATCCGGTCGATCCGCTCAGAGCCCGAAATCCTTGGCGAGCGCATCGACGATCAACTGGCCGCCGTGGGCCGTTGCGCCGCGGGCATCTTGGAGGACCAGGTCAACGTTGGAGCGTATTTTTTTGGAATGAGGCGGCCATACGCGAACAGCGCCTCAGTGGTGCTGTATCAGCAAGACATTTTTCACCTTTTTTTATTTGTTCCTCCGTGGGGCTAATGATTGGGGTGAGATCGGCTGCAGCGGAAATTTAAAGGTTTTTTCAGGGTGACAATGGCGACGTGCCTGTTCTTGAAGTCCTGATGAAAAATTGCTGAATTGACGGTCAGTAAATGCATAGATGTATTCATCAATATGAAATTCGCATACTCACTGCTCTTCCTCGCACTTGTGTCCTCATTGCATGCGCAATCGGAACCCATCAACTTTGGAGGCAAAACATACACGCTTGGGTTTTCCAAAGGAAATGTCAGCTCAAGTCTGAAATCTCTCCATGAATACGTTCCGAAAGGCGAGACGGTCGAAAACTGGACAAGCATGCTGGCCAGGCACGAATTTTCCGGGATCAGCGCGGCCCAACTGGCCACGGACATGCAAAAGCAAGCCAAGGCCGCCAACGCCGAACCTTCCCTTGCCTCAAGCACCGGAAGCAACGGCCAGAAGGAATTCTTTCTGGATTTTGTCATGATCAAGCCCGAAGGCACAAAGTTCACGATGGAATGGAATGCGTGGAGGATCATGTCGGCACCGGGCGGTGCAGTCGCGGTGCAATACGCCATGCGCGGCAAGGCAACGCCCGACGCATCCGAAGCGGTCTTGGCGAAACTCACGAAGGACTTTGAAAAAGTCGGAACAGCGAAAGCGTTGCGACAGCTCGATCCGGATAAGATGTGATGACCTTCCGGCGCTGTTAAGATGCGGGCCCAAAAAAGAATAGCTTGAGAAAAAGGTAACTGCTCAGGAGGCATCCTGAAGCAGGAAGCCCCCTGAGAGAAAAGGGGCGGCCCATTTGTTTGGCGTAGCCGGGTAGCATTCGCAGGCCGGTAGCGGGAACGCAGCCTGGTTATCCGCAGAAAAAATAAACGAAAAGATATTGTCAGGGATGCAAGTCTATGATATATCATAGAGCCACAAATGGGATACCCAACAACGATCCAGTTGATCGCCCGAAAGAAAACCGAGCAGTGGTATGTGAACTTTCCGGCGGCGATTGCCCGCGGGATGGATTTCAAAAAGGGAGAAATCGTGGAATGGACGATTGAAACCCGTGGGCGGCTCACGCTGCGCCGCACGAAGCGAAAGCAAAAGAGGGTGGTGAAATGAGGACGCCTCTGACACGGGAAGAAGCCATCGCCATCTATCGTGCCGGGGAAGAGGCCGTGGTCGGGGTCTTGCTGGAGTTGGACGCCCGATTGGGGAAGCTCGAAGAGCAGGTCAAGCATCTGGCGGATCAGTTGGCCAAGAACAGTCACAATAGCAGCAAGCCGCCTTCCAGCGACGGCTTCAAAAAGCCGGTGCCAAAGAGCCTGCGAAAAAAGAGCACCCGCACTACGGGCGGCCAGCCCGGACTGCAACGCGCACCATCTGCGCGAACTCACCTTCGTGCAGGAACAGCACCAGCAAGTATGGGCCGGGGCGACGATCGGTCTCCTGCTCGAAATCAAAGCGGAAGTTGAACGGACCAGGCCGAGTGCAGACTGCCTGAACCAAGAGCAGTTGCGCTCCTTCGAGGCCCGCTATCAGATCCTTCTCAATGAGGGCTACGCCGAGAATCCGCTGGCCCCGGCACCAGCGGAAATAAAACGCGGGCGACGAAAAAAGACCAAACCACGAAACCTGCTCGAACGCCTCGACCATCACCGGGGGGAAGCTCTCGCCTTCATGTATGACTTCAATGTCCCCTTCGACAACAACCGGGCCGAACGCGATATCCGCATGATGAAAGTGCAACAGAAGATTGCCGAACGCGAGAAAGCCGCCCGCGACTCCCAATCAAAGGCCGACGCGATCGACGCGGCGGTTTTTGATCTCAAAGCCGTAAACCCGAGCGCCATCGTAAAGATCGACACCCGGTCGCCGGATGAAGTGATTCGGAGCATCGAGGAGCAGGGAAAGATCGTGGCGAAGTCGCTCGCCACCTTGAAATCACTGCTCGAATCGTAAGCCGGGATGACAATTCCCGATTCCCGGACTTGATCTGCAGTCCTCTCCGTGCTGAAACTCAGACCGATGAAAACTTTCCTGTTTGGCGCCGTCGCGCTTTCCCTCGTCCTGTCCGGTTGTCTGGTTTCGCCGGTCTCGCAATCCGGAGGCCTCGGGTCGGTCACCGTCAACAACTCGAACCCCAACGCCATCGTGGCGGCGGCGCAGGCGGTTTTTCCGCAGTCCGGATACCAGCTTTCCAGTTCCAACTACCCGGATTCAATTTCTTTCGACAAGGCATCCAACCGCTTTGCCAACGTGATGTGGGGGAGCTACGGAAATCCACAAACGATCCGCGTGCGGGTGAAAATCAACCGGATTCCCGGCACGAACAACTACCGGCTTGTCCCGAAGGTCTACACGGTCAGCGATGCGGGCGAGGCGGGGTTTGAAGACAAGCGTCCGTTGATGGGCCTCTGGTCGAGCCAGTTCGGCCCGCTGCTCAAGCAGGTGGCCGCCCAGGCCGGCGGCGCGGGGGTTGCTCCCTGATGGCATCCAGTAAAAATGGGGGGACGAGGAAAACGAACGGTGCCATTCGCCGGGTCGTTCCCGGGTTTGTGCAAGCCGGTTTTCTTGCGCTCTGCCTGACTTCAGGTGCCGCAGAAAAAGACATCGCGCTGTCGTGCGACCTCGACCCGCTCATGGACATCCCGGCGGTTTTCGCGCTGACCCCCGGGGCGCTCGAATCGCGGTTCCCCGCCCCGAAGGGCTACTCCGAGAACCCGTTTTTCAAGTGGCTCACCCAGTCGAAGGACCGCGCGATTTTCCAGCGCAGGCCCTATTCGAACATCACCGTCGATCTCACGATTTTGGGCGGTTCCATCCCGGTCGAGGAGGTGGTCGTGGACTTCGCCAACGGGAAGCTCAACGGCATCACATTCTCGGTTTACAACCGCGGCGACGCGGGGCAAATCGCCCCCGAGGAATTCAAGCGCCGGCTCCAAGCCTGCGACGAGGCGCTCCGAAAACGGCTTGCCGCCGTGCCCTCGTCGCGCCGGGCGGATCCCGCGAACGGGCTTCTTGCCTCCGGCTGGACGTGGTTTTGCCCGAACGGACTGGCCACGATCGAGAAGAATCCCGAAGCCGACAGCGGCCATCCCGAATACCTCAAAATGAGGATCGCCCCGCGCGACGCCACCGGGTCGATCGCCTCCGCTATCCGCGAACACCGCGGCTCGGTCTCGCTGACGCAGCTGCAAAAAAATGTCAAAAAAGACGGCGGCCGCACGCTCATCGAAGGCGTTCCGATGGTGGACCAAGGGCCGAAAGGCTACTGCGTCGTCGCCGCCTCGCAGCGGCTCTTCGAATACTACGGCATCTCGTGCGACCAGCACCAGATTGCCAAGATCGCCGGGACGGACGCCAAGACCGGCACCAGCTCCGATAAAATGATGGAGGCGCTGCAGAGCCTCGACCGGGTGTTCCACCTCCAGTTCAAATGCCTCCTGGCGCGCTACACCGACGGGTCCCTGCGCGACTTCAAACAGCAAAAGAAAGCGGGTCCCCAGGAATTTCAAAAGATGATCGAGCGCTACGTCGGGGACGGGATCCCGCTCCTGTGGAGCCTCGTGCTCGGCAAGTTTCCCGAGCAGCCCCCGTTGAACCGCCAGACCGCAGGCGGCCACATGCGCCTGATCATCGGCTTCGACAAGGAGAACCTCTATTTCACGGACTCCTGGGGTGCCGGACACGAGCTGGGCAGCATGTCCCTGCGCGATGCCTTCGATGCCACGAACGGGCTCTGCGTGATGCATCCGACCGTCCGGTAACCCGCGCAGGCGTGCATTTCCGAAAGTTGCAATTTTAGGCCAATTCAGCAAGCGCGCTTCACGCGAAGGATAATGAACGAACACGGCAACAGAGTGCCGCGGCTACAAGACGGCGTCCCTGTCGCGCTGGGCGTTTGATGTAGCCGCCTCACTCTGCTGAGGCGCAATCGCGGCTTCGCCGCCACTTGTTTGTTTTGCAGCTTTCAGAAATGCACGCAGGGCGCGATGCAATTGCGATTGAGTTCCGGGCGGGAATCCCGTTTGCTCTGCGGATGTCCGTCCGCACCCGCTTCGCTCCATCGCCCACAGGATTTCTTCACGTCGGAGGCGCCCGCACCGCGCTTTTCAACTGGCTCTACGCGCGCCAGAACGGCGGGACGTTCATTCTCCGCATCGAGGACACCGACGCGGCGCGGAACACGCAGGAGGCCTACAAAGTCATCTACGACGGGCTGAGCTGGCTCGGGCTCGACTGGGACGAGGGCCCGGACAAAGGCGGCCCGTTCGGCCCCTACCAGCAGAGCGAGCGCAACAGCATCTACGAAAAATACCTCGCGATCCTCGAGGCCGGCGGCCACGTCTATGAAGATAACGGGGCGATCCGGTTCCGCTCGCAGCGCAAGCCGGTGGTCGTCGAGGACATCGTCTGCGGGAGGATCGAATTCGACATGTCGAACCCCGCCACGCACCCGGACATGACGATCCGTCGCCCGGACGGGTCCTGGATTTTCCATTTTGTGAACGTCGTGGATGACATCGAGATGCAGCTCACCCATGTGATCCGCGGAGAGGACCACCTCTCGAACACGCCGAAACACATCGAACTCTACCAGGCGATCGGGGCCACGCCGCCGAAGTTCGCACACATTCCGCTCATCCTGAACCACGAGGGAAAGAAGCTCAGCAAGCGGGACGGCGGGTCGAGCATCACGTATTTTCTCGACCTCGGCTACACGCCGGAAGCCGTTGCGAATTATCTCTGCCTGCTCGGATGGTCGCCGGGCGAGAACCGCGAGTTTCTGAAGACCCCGGAGATCCTCTCGCTCTTTGACCTCGGCCAGATCAACCGCCGGAATTCGATCTTCGACCTGGACAAATGTTTTTGGCTCAACGGCCAGCACCTCCAGCACATGAGCCTGGAGCGCTTCGAGGAGCTCGCGCTCCCGTTTGTGGACAAAGCAGGGGTTCCCTACGGAACGCACGAAGCCCTGCTCCCGGCGCTCGCCATCGTGAAGCCCAAGGTCAAGCACCTGAGCGATGTCCCCGACTGGATCGGATTCCTCTTCACCGAGGACTATCCGTTCGATCCCGAAGCCGTCGCCAAAAGCCTCGCCAAACCCGGCGCCGCCGACCGGCTCGGATCCCTCGGCACGGCTCTCGCCGCCCTCCCCGACTGGTCCCACGCCGCCATCGAACTCAAGCTCAAAGAAACCGCCGCTTCGCTGGGCGTGAAAGCGGGCGAACTCGTCCACCCCGCCCGCGTCGCCGTGAGCGGGCGCTCGGTCGGCCCCGGGCTCTACGAAATGTTCGAGGTCCTCGGAAAAGACCGGACGCTCGCGCGCTTCGAAAAAGCGCGGGCCTTGGCGGTTTAAATTCCGGGGATCGCCTGCGACCCGCAGGCAGTTTTCGGCGACCCCGCCGGAAACCCGTGACGGAAGCGGCTCCGGGCCGGCGCGGAAAAATGCCGCGAACCGGTGAAGCATGAGCGCTTTCTTGAGGACGTGCTGGCACCGTTCCTTAGTTGCGCAGCACCGTGTGATGCCATATGCTTGCCACTGTAATGGAAGCAATCTCCCGCGCGGCGCTTGTCATGAGACGGATTTGGCGGCTCGCCATTCTTCCTTCGCTCCTCGCCTGGACGACCCTGCCTTCGCAGGCCATTCTCTTTGATGTAAACACGACATACACCGTCAACGTTGGCGGCGGTCCTGTGACATATACGGGGCTGGATGCCGCCAGGGCATTCGCAAACGAAGCCGCATTCGCGGCGGTCGGGCAAATGAAATACACGATGAAATACCCCGCAAACGCGGCAGCGTATGGTCCTTACAATGCCACCGGGACGCTTATCGCCGATGCGAGCGGCAACCAGTGGGTGCTCACGGCCGCTCACAACTGGAACGCGACCATCAAGAGCATGAATTTCAACTTCCAAAAAATCAACTACAGCGTGGACGGATCCGGCACCGTCACAAACACCACCTACCAAGCCAGCATGAGCAGCCTCATCCAGCACCCGAACTGGAACAACACCTATGGAGACGTGGGAGTTTCCCAAGGCTGGGACGTGGCGCTCTTCCGTTTGACAAAAACCGTTGCGGGGATCACGCCGGCCACACTTTATACCTCGTCAAACGAATACGGCCAAACCGGCTACACCGTGGGTTTTGGACGCCTCGGAACCGGAACAGTGGCCACTTACGACAATACCTACCAATACAAGCTCGCCATGGCAAACGTGATCGACCGTGTCACCGCACAAAACGCCCCCACCAATAACATTTCCTATACAGGGGGTCTTCTTGTTAGCGACTTTGATAGCGGCTCCGGGCTCGCGAACACTTTGGTTCTTGAGGGGTTGCCGACCCCCCCAGGCTATCCGCCAGCGACGGAGCTCAACCCGGCGGGAGTCATTACGGGCACGACCAGCTCGAGCGCCCAGCTTGCTGGTGAAGGCGGCACGGCCAAAGGCGACAGTGGCGGCCCGACCTTTTTCAACGATGGCGGCACCTACAAAATCGCGGGGATCACCTCATGGGGCGTCAATCCCGCCAACTTTTATAATGCGGAAGCCGGGTTGTATGGCGACCTCACCTATATGACTCGCGTCTCCCAGCAGGTCACCTGGATCAACGCGGTCATGGCCACCGCCCTTAATTACAACCTCTCCGGTAATCAGACGGTCAACACTTCCCTCACCGGCACGGGCGGCCTCTACCAGAGCGGCTTTGGCAGGCTTGTCCTCTCCGGCACCAACGACTACACCGGCGGCACCGTCATCAGCGGCGGCACGCTCGAGGTTGCAAACAGGTTCGCCCTCGGCACGGGCGAGGTCACGGTCGCCGATGGAGGACTGATCCTCGACGCCGGCATCGATGTCCCGAATGCGATCACCATCGCCGGATCCGCCGCCACCTTCACCCACAACGTCCTGACCGGAGACGCCCTCGCCAGCACCATCAGCAGCTCGATCGGCGGCACCGACACCACCGCGACGATCCTCTCCGGCACCGCGTCGAGCGACGGAAGCATCGTCTCCGAATTCCATGACATCTCCATCGCCCACAACGACGGCATCCGCATCAGCGACGTCTTTAGCTTGAGCGGAGTCCCGGTGATTAGCGGGCTGGAAAGAGATGCCTTTACCCTCGAGCTCTTCTCCCTCACGCCCGTGGACGATTCCTCTTTCATCGCCTGGCTCGACAGCAACGACACCTGGGTCAATGCCGTGAACGGCAACATCGGTGCCAGCACCCCCACGTTCGTCGCGGGCGCATGGAATGCCGCCTACGGCCTCGGCACCTACGGGGTGGACACCGCCAACAACACCGTCTGGGCCGTCCTCAACCACAACAGCGATTTCGCCGTCGTCCCCGAGCCCGGCGCATTCACCCTTGCGTTCCTAGGGTTGGGCATCCTCCTGGTCTGCCGCGGACGCCTGTTAAAACGTTGCTGCTGATCTCGCGACGATCCGGCTGTTTGGAAACATGGCTGCCATTAGCGGTTCAAACCATCCGATCCAGCCAGCCGCAGGCGGCTTGACCGTTGCTGATCCGGAAATTTGAGAATACATATTTTGAGAAAAATCCTCAAAACGCCGCTTGTTTTTCCCGGTGCATCGTGCGGATGTTACCATCCATGAGCAACGAACCTTCCCGCCATATATTCACCGGCTTCGACTCCGCCCTGGAGGAGCTGAGAAAGAGCGTGCTGATGATGGCCAGCCTCACGCTCCGCAATCTGGAGAACGCGCGCAAGGGCCTCTTCGAGCGCGATGAGGACTGGTGCAACACGGTGATCGCCGACGACGAGGAGATCGACACCCTCGAAATTCAGGTGGACCGGGACGGGATCGAAACCATGCTGCGCTTCCATCCGGTGGCCTCGGACCTGCGCCAGGTGATCGCGGCCATGAAAATGAGCGTCAATCTCGAGCGCATCGCCGACCAGACAGTCGGGATCGCCCGGCGGGCCCGGAAGCTCAACGCGACCGCCCTGCTGCCGGAAACCGCCGAAATTGAACCGCTGTTCCGGCACGCGGAATCCATCCTGCTGGACGCCGTCAAGGCCTACGCCGACCAGAACACCGAACTGGCGCGCGCCCTCAAGCCCCGCGACCGCGAACTGGACGCCTTGAACAGGAATTTCGCGAACAAGCTCACCGAGCTGATGCCGAAGCGCACCGAGCATATCCAGGGTTATCTCGAGCTGATTTTTATCGCCCGCTTCCTCGAGAGGATCGGCGACCAGGCGACGAACATCGCGGAAGACACGATCTTTGCGGTGGCGGCGGAGGATATTCGCCATCTCCCGGACGCGTAGAAAATCCCTCCGGGCTAGTTTTTCGGGCTGCCCGAGCGCAGCCATTCGAGAGCGGAGGACGCGTCCTCGAAAATCGGATATGCGGTGTCAAATTTTGCGAGTTCGAACACCCGCTTCACCTCGCCTTGCAGCGAGCACACGGCAAGCCAGCGGCCCTTCCGGGCTAGGTTTTTCCCGGCGAGGAAAAGTTCGCGGAACCCCGAGCTGGCCAGGAAATCCATCCCGCTCAAATCCACGAGGAGGTCGGTCTGCTCATCCCCGCCCGTGAGAGCCGCCATCGTGTCCTTGAGATCTCTCCAGGCGAAGGGATCGAGTTTGCCTGTGATGCGGAGGATGTTGATGTTTCCGTCCCGGGTGGTGTTGAAGGCGGCCATATGCCCGCAAGTAAAGGCGATGCCGCCCTTCGCCGCAACGCGAATTTCTGTCTCAACGGGCGGGACGCCCGTTCCCCCCTGTGCTCTGCAACTTTCGCCCCCCCCCGACGGGATGATAAGCGGATGAGTCAGCAGAGGCCCCGTCCGTGGCCCTCACGGCCGCGCGCGAAAAATATTACTGTCCGGCGAGTGGTCGAGCGCCGCGCCGGGTTCGATGATTTGGAACCGGTCCGGATCCCAGCGGCCGGAAAGCAGGTCTTTGAGGAGGGAGGGATCTCCCGGCAGGCGTTCGAATTTCCAGCCGAGAGCCTTCGCTGAATCCTCGGCCTCCGCGGCCTTTTCGTCCGCGCCCGGCGTGCCGAGGTCGAGATAGACGGCGCGCCCGTGCTGCGCCCAGTTGGCTTTCGTGGACTCAAGCAGGAATTCCACGTCGTCGGGCTCGAACTTTTGCGAGAACTCCTCCCGCAATAATTCCAGCCGCCCGGGGCCGGGGCAGCGGCCGGCCTTCATCCAGCCCGGGGTGTAATAATACGAATCCGGGCAGGCGGCCTGCTGGCAGGCGAACTTTTCCTTGCTGCCCATGAAGACAGTCATGCAATCGTGCCCGCGGGGGATCACGAGGCGGTGGCGGCCGGCGCGAAGCCCGGCCGTGCCGCGCCCGCAGAGCGCGTAGGCGAGCGCGACCGCATTGATGTCGTCCCGCTCGTCGAACGAGCAGATCTCGGCCTGCACGGCTTTCCGGAGGTTGTCCGGGTGGTCATGGAGGCCGATTTCGAGATACCGGATCTCCCGGATTTGCGGGGCCGCTGCGCCGTGGAGCACGATCTCGTCCTCGAAGACCCTGCAAGCGACGAGCGCGATGCGCGGGGAGGCGCTCATGAGGCGCTGAGCAGGAGGCGGGCCGGGTTTTCGATGCAGTCCTTCACGCGCAGGAGAAAGGTGACAGCCTCTTTGCCGTCCACGAACCGGTGGTCGTAGCTGAGGGCGAGATACATCATCGGGCGGGCGACGATCCGGCCGTCGACCACGACCGCGCGATCCTGGATTTTGTGCATGCCGAGGATCCCGCTCTGCGGCGGGTTGAGGATCGGGGTGCTCAGAAGCGATCCGTAGATGCCGCCGTTGGAAATGGTGAAGACCCCGCCCTCGAGGTCGTCGAGCGAGACTTTTCCCTCCCGGGCTTTCGCCGCGTAGTGGACGAGCTGGGTTTCGATGTCCGCAAACGACAGCTTTTCGCAGCCGCGCAGCACCGGGACGATGAGGCCCCGGCCGGTGCCGACCGCCACGCCGATGTCGAACGTGTTGTTCAGGACGAGGTCGTCGCCGTCGATCTTCGCATTGATCGCGGGCACGGCCTGGAGCGAATCCACCACCGCCTTGATGAAGAAGCTCATGAAGCCGAGCTTGACGCCGAATTTCTGCAGGAAGACATCCTGGAGATCTTTGCGGAGCTGGATGACCGCGCCCATGTCGCACTCGTTGAACGTGGTGAGGATGGCCGCGGTCTGCTGGGCCTTGACGAGCCGGGCCGCAGTTTTCCGGCGGAGCGGAGACAGCTTTTTACGGACCTCGCGGGAATTGGCGGCCGACGGCGCGGACAGGTCCGGGGACGAAAAAGCTGCGGTCGGAACCGCTGGCGCAGCCGGTGCCGGCGGGGGAACCGGCCCGGGACCCAGCGGCTTTGAGGCCGGAGATTTTTTCGTCGAGGGCTTTGCGGAGGACGGGGCTTTCTCTTCGATATTCATGAGAACTGGCGTTCTTTTACACCTCAAAATCCCGTTTGACCAGCGCGGCTCCTTTTCCGAGGTGCGAGGAAAGGCTGCTTTCATCGAGAGCGGTTTCCTGCCGCGTGGCGAGGGTTTTTATTTTAATGGTCGGCCACTCGGAGCCGACCACAATCGCGTGGCGGGCCCCCAGGCCTTCGGCGTCCTGGAACTGGCGTCCCACTTTGGCGGGCTTGAGGGAAAAATCCGTTTTCCATCCGAGATCGCGCGCGGCCTGGACGACCCGCAGGGCATTCGCCCGGCGTGCCTCGTCGGCCACGACGACGAAAACCTCGCAGGCCGGACCGGCGGCGGCGCGCCGCAATTCTTCGGCGGCGGGGGTCTCGTCGATCAGGTGACCGAGAACGACATCGCCCATGCCGAACCCGATGGCCGGCAGGTCGGCGGCCCCGTCGCTGAGGCCGTGAATGAGCGAATCGTATCGCCCGCCGCCGGCCAGCGCGCGGAGGGTTTTCGAGCGGTCGAAAATCTCAAAAACAACCCCGGTGTAGTAGGCGAGGCCGCGGACGATCGAGAGGTCCGGCTCGACAAAATCCCGCAGGCCGCGCGCATCCAATGCCGCCAGAACCGGGGCAAATGCCGCCGGGCTGCCCCCGGCGATAAACTCCCGCAGGTCCGCGACCTTGAGGCCCGTTCCCGCCAGCCTCTCGTCGAGTTTCTCCGCGGGCTCGCGCTCGATTTTGTCCGCGCAGGCAAGCGCCGCAGCCGATTGCTCCGCGTCGCATCCGCGCGAGGCCAGGAAATCCATCCAGGCCTTCCGGTCGCTGAGCCTTACGACAAAGTGTTCCGGGCCGAACCCGAACCCGCGCAGCAGGTCCACCGCCAACGCCACGATCTCCGCGTCCGCCTCGGGCGAACTTTCCCCGATGATGTCGGCATTGAATTGCAGGAACTCGCGCAGGCGGCCCTTTTGCTGCCGCTCATGGCGGAAGAAATTCGACACGCAGAACCACTTCATCGGCTTGCGGAAATGCTTCTCCTTCGCGGCGACCATCCGCGCGAGCGTGGGCGTCATCTCCGGGCGCAGCGCCACCTCGCGCCCCCCGCGGTCGCGGAACGAATAAAGCTGCTCTAGGATCTCCGCTCCCTCCTCGTTTTTTTTCCGGTAAAGCTCGCCGCTCTCGAGCGTCGGCCCGTCGTATTCCACAAACCCGTAGCGCCGCGCGCACGCCCGCCATGTCTCCACGACGTGGTTTCTCCGCGCGCAGTCCTCGGGATAAAAATCCCGGAAGCCGGGCAGCGCCGGCATCAGCAAGCCTCCTCACCATTCATCATCCGGCGAGTCTGCCCGCTTCCCGATTCCGTGAAAAGCATTTCCCGGTTGCCGCGAAGGCAGCAGATTTCCGCAAACATTCATTGAACCCGGATCCAGCGATTCCTCACGGAGTGCCGCAGAGCCCGCCAAAAAAATCCGTTTTCGGGTTGTAGAAGCCGCTCGCATGGGGCAAAGATCGCGGGCGATGAAATCAGATATCCTCTCGGCGTGCCGGTCTTCGGTTTTGGTTTGTGATGGGGCGATGGGGACGCAGCTCATGCTGCGCGGCCTCGCGCCCGGCGAATGCGGGATGCGGTGGAACGAGGAGCGGGCGGCCGATGTGGGCGCCGTCCATTCCGCCTACGTGCGGGCCGGCTGCCGGCTGATCACGACGAATTCCTTCGGGGGCACGCGGGCGATGCTCGACCGCCACGGGCTCGGCGACCGGGTGCTGGACTGGAACCGCAAAGCCGCCGCGCTCGCGCGGGCGGCGGCCGGACCTGACGGCTGGGTCTTCGGAGATGTCGGGCCGTTCGGGGATTTTCTCGAGCCTTTGGGCGACATGACGGAAGACGGACTGCTCGCGATATTCGGAGAGCAGATCGACGCGCTGGCCGAGGGCGGGGCCGATGCCGTTCTGGTCGAGACGATGAGCGACCCCGCCGAGGCGGCGGTGGGAGTCCGCGCCGCCAAGTCGGCCTCCAAACT
>Ga0247840_10008403_pt1 | contig 13859 bp, 13 predicted proteins | sample LaCruzMarch2015__FD_192404 | JGI IMG/M metagenome (GOLD analysis project Ga0247840, IMG submission 192404) | Freshwater microbial communities from meromictic Lake La Cruz, Castile-La Mancha, Spain - LaCruzMarch2015_17m | ecosystem: Environmental > Aquatic > Freshwater > Lake | place: Spain...
AACGTCTCCGGCTTGCCTTCCCCGCGTTGACGCCGAGTATCGCCGGCAAACCTGCCGAATTCGATAAGCCGGGTCTTTTCCGGGTGTAAGGCAAGACCGAATTGTTCCAGCCGTGACTTGAGATCGAAAAGAAACTGTTCGGCTTCATCGCGATGTTGGAATCCAATGACGAAATCATCGGCATAGCGCACAATGATGACGTCGCCGCTGGCGCGTTTGCGCCGCCAGTGGTGCGCCCATTGATCCAGGACATAGTGTAATAGACGTTCGCGAGCAGCGGCGAGGAACAACGCCTCCAGGCAGTGCTCATCAGCCATCATCCAGAGCTGATCGACTATCTGGCGCCAGATTGCGGCAAATGGATCGAACGTTGTCTCCCTCGGCCCCACACGTGTGAAGAAACTCCCAATGCAGATCGAAAATGGACTCAAGCTCTCCGAAATAGTCGCGAGGGGATGGACAGAATGAGCTCGCGACGAGTGAAACTCGTGCTTCTTTGCGAAGATTCGTAAGCGCTGTCAGGCTTCGCATTTGTGGGAGCTCCGAGCGCGGCTGCGCGGTTTTTGCGCCGTGCTTATCAGAGAGGTGTAGGCAAGGAAAATGGCCAATCAAGAAGGAAATGAAAATGGAGTACTTTGATTGGATTGCCATCGTGCTGGGCATCGTTCTTGTGGCTTCTGGAATCCGTGCTGTACGCAGACGCCAAGCACATGTCCCTGAGCGATACGAAGGGAGGAAAGCTGTAGCGCTTGGCTGGTTGTGGATCGGACTTGGGACTCTCTTTCTTGCGGCCGTTATTTTCGACATTTCCTTCCTTAAATCTTTGTTTCGGTTGTTTCTCGAAGCTGCAAACTAAAGAGTATCAGTCCCAGGCCCAGACCATACGCGCAATAGGCCTGCACAAATGTACAGGGCGGCTTGAAACAGACAAGCGCCATTGGAGTGGCCATTGACACCTCCAAGCCTCGAAGGATATTTGCGTATTTAAAGGGGAACATTATGAAACGGAACTGCTGCTTGCTGCTGGTTTGCCTTGCCTTTTTCGGCCTGAACGCAGGGGCTCTGGCCGCCCGACAAGGGGAGGACGCCGGGGCCAAGCCTTTCGGGCCGCAAGCCGTCTGGACCATGCATCAGGACGCCCTCACCGCCTGCCAGAAAAAAAACCCGACCAGCACCACCTGTCTGGCCCAGATCATGAAGCAAACCGGCGCCTCGCGCCAGGCCCTGGCCATCAACCGCCTGCTCGATGGCGAAGGCTACATGAGCGCGTTTCGCCCCATGGGCCGGGTGGACTTGGCCACCGTGGAGTTCCCCATGCGCGCCAACACCAACCAGGCAGCCATCTTGGTGGGCGGCGCTCCGTCTCTGGTTTCCAGCGAACTGACGGATACGACCATCGACATCAGCGCTGACCCGGCCTACCCCACCCTCAAGCGCCGCTTTCCGGATCTGGAGCTCTGGCCCAACAGCGCCGTCTTTCGCGCTATGAGGCGCCTGCCGAATGGCGGCCAGGGCTTCGAGTTCGCCTACCCTCTACGCAACGGGTGCCATGCCTGCGATCTGGCTGGGTATGCCCTGGTGTCGCTGGACTTCGGTCCAGACGGCGTCTACCACGGCCTGCGCCTGATTCGGCTGGAACAGGGCGGGGCTGCGCAATAGGCCGCGTTCTCCTCCGCCCGCGCGTGTTCCCTATAGACAACCAAAGATCCGCATAAAGTTGAGGTACAGTCAATCGGTCAGGGCTCTGCGCAGAGGCCGTGACACTGCCATGGTCAGGCAGCCAGCTAGCAAAGCCAAGCCCGCAAGAAGGGAGAAGAAGGCGGACTTGGGTATCACGTCCCAGAAGCCACCAAGAAGCCCAGCGCTGAGGTTTCCAAGGAACTGGGACATGAACCAGACGCCCATGAACATGGAGATCATCTTTGCTGGGGCGAGTTTAGTGACGAGCGAGAGCCCAACAGGCGAGATGTAGAGCTCGCCCATGGTTAGTAGCAAGGTGGAGCCGAAAAGCCAGAACATACTGACAGGCGTCCCATCCACGGCGTAGAGTATGGCCGGGTAAACCAGGACAAGAAAGGCGGCGCCAGACAAAAACATACCAAGCCCCATCTTTGCGACCGAAGACGGCTCCTTGCGACGCTTGGCCTGCCGTGCCCAGAGCGAGGTCACCAGCGGTGTCAGGGCGAAGATCAGGAGGGGGTTGAGGGCTTGGAACCAGGATGCGGGCATCTCCCAGCCGAAGATATGGCGGTCTGTGTCGGTGTCGACCCAAAGGGCCATGGTATTGCCCGTCTGCTCATAAACTGCCCAAAACACGACAACAATACAGCAGATCGCCACAAGACCAAGAACCCGACGCTTTTCCTCCCCAGCAGGGGAAGTCTCGGTAACGTCGTTTTTCGCGGCAACCAAGCTCTCTTGCGGCAGGAATCTTCGGCCGAGGAGATAGATGGTGAGGCCCGCTACCATTCCGACGCCGGCGGCTGCGAAACCATAATGCCACCCCAATAGCTCGCCCAAGGTGCCGCAGACCAGCGGGGCGAGGAAGGCGCCAAGGTTGATGCCCACATAGAAGATGCTGAAGGCGCGATCGCGACGCGGGTCGCCCTTGGGATAGAGGCCTCCCACCTGGACCGAGATGTTCGGCTTGAAAGCCCCGTTGCCCAGGATCAGGAACAAAAGCGCAGGGTAGAAGAGGGTCTCGAAGGCCATCATGAAATGTCCCACGGCCATGAGCACGCCTCCCAAGACGACGCACCTGTGCGGGCCGAGGCGCCGGTCAGCCAATACCCCCCCCAGAAAGGGAGTAAAATAGACCAAGCCGCAGTAAAGCCCGTAGATATGGGAGGCCTGCTCTTGCGGCATGAGCAGATGCTTGGTCATGTAGTAGACAAGCAGAGCGCGCATTCCATAATAGGAAAAGCGCTCCCACATTTCGGTAAAGAATAGGACGAAGAGTCCAGGTGGGTGCCCGAACATGTTTTTTTCAACCGGGGTATCTCTGTGCATGGGGAAAACCTCGCGTGAATCTGTCCTGATACTCTTTTCTTCCAAGCCGGGCAAGCCGCTCACTGTCCCAGACAGGAGCCTTTCATCTGCCTTTCCCCCCTAGCGATTGAACCGAAAAATCGGCTTAAAAGCTCGCCCGATGCCGCGGCGTGCCGTTCGTCTTTCGCAACGGCGCCGCTCTATTCATTCGGAGAGTTCTGGACCTTTAAGCTTCCTCTGCGTTTATGCATGGTTACTCCACTTCGCCATATTCCCCACATCTCCTTCAGCATGAAGAGGTGTTGAAATATCGATAGCATCACATGGAAAATAGGGATGTCAGAAAAAGCGCCGCACCAGCGGCAATTCGGATGAATAGAGCTTCTCTGAAGGGGGGCGCACGCGCCCCTCTTCAATAATCTGCCAGGTTTACACGGTCGAGCGGATTCATCTCGACGACAACAGGCTTTCGGCTTCGCACCATCTGTGCGTGCCAGGCCTCCCATTGAGCCAGGTCTTTCGGCTCCGGCGGCATGCCGGGAAGGCCGGCCAGGGGCGCGCCGCTCGTGACCTTGACCTCGCGCTTATGTCGGTCACGTCAGTCGTCGGGAAAAGTGTTTCATAGCAAAAATCGCGTCACCGGCTTGGGCCTTGCTCAGAGCGGTTTGCAAGGAGGGGAACGCAGTCGCCCAGGCGAGGCCATCCTGCGTTCGCCGCATTGACGTACAACACGCGGCCGGCGTTCGCCTGCGAAACCGCTACAGTCGCCATCAGCAAGCAGCAGCCGATAAGTGAAAGGACAAGCCGCCCATATAATACCTCCTGGGTATTGTTCGCGATGAATTTATAAAGCTCTCGTAGAACTGTTTCTTGCCATTTACATGCGTCAGCTCGCCAATATCTTCTTTTGAGTCCTCCCTGCAAAAAGTCAAAAACCGGAAAATCCAGGCCTGTAACAACCTGAAATCATAGACGGCAAAAGGCTCTGAATCACCCAAAAGCGACTTTTTGCAGTCAGGTCTTTTGACGATTGTCGTGAGTTCGAAGATGCGCTTGCGGAATCAGGGCAAGAAAGGTACCCTCATGCGAGGCGGGTTCGGCGAAAATCTTGTTCTTCGCAGTGTTGTGATGCAACAAAATGGCGGGCAAAGGTGAGGACGATGCCAAAAAAGCAAGATGCTGTTTACGCATTTGAGAGCGATGTGCTGATAATCGGGGGCGGCATGGCGGGCTTTTTCGCCGCGCTCCGCGCAGTGGAAAAAGGCCAGCGCGTGGTGATGGCGGATAAAGGGACCGTGGGCCGCTCAGGCTTTACGCCCTGGGCGAATACGTTTTGCGTCTTTGACGCGTCCTTGGGAGACAAGCCGGAAGAGTGGGTACAAGGCACCCAGTCCAAAGGAGAATATCTCGTCAATCTGGACTACTTTGGCATGTTCATCGAGGACTCGCTGCCTCGCTACCGCCAGTTGCTTGAATGGAATATCATCGACACGCGCCCCGAATGGGACAAGGACAGCCCGCTTTCCGCGCGTGACTACCTGAAAGGCCGCGACCGCCGCATGCTGCTGCCTGCGATCCTCAAAAAAGTCGGCGTGACCATGGTCCAACGCGTGATGATCACGCAGCTCTTGGAAAATGACGGGCAAGTGGTCGGTGCCGTGGGTTTTCATATGGAGCAGGGCGAGCCGCTGCGTTTTTCCGCCAAAGCCACCATTCTCTGCACAGGCGCGGGCGGGTACAAAGCGCCGGGCTACCCGATCCATTGCTCGACCTTCGACGGCGACGCCATGGCCTATCAGGTCGGCGCGCGCATCGCGGGCAAAGATTTCATGGACTTCCATTTCACAGGGGATAAACACCCCTGGAACGTGTTTGAGATGGAGGAGGAGCTCTTCGTCAACCGAATTTATCCGACCAATGGCCCGACCGTCGCAGGAAGCGGGGTCGGTATCTACCCCATTTTCAAGGTGCACGAAGAGGCGCCTCCGCTCGTCGAATTCATGCTTGAGGATCCGCCCTCGAGCAATGAGGACGACCCCCGAGGCAAAGGGAAATACGCCACGCCCCTCAAGCCTAGCGGCAATATCGTCATGGGCGCCGCGACAGGGCTGGGCGTACATAAGTCCGAAGGGATCTGGCCGGCGGATGCGGCGTGTTTTTCTGGAGTTCCAGGGCTCTACGCAGCCGGCGACGCGCTGGCCTCCATGATCTGCGGCGCCTCGTATCCTGCAACCGGCATGGGGCTGGCGGGCTCGGCTGTGCAGGGGTATCGCGCGGGAGACGCCGCCGCGGCGTTCGCGTCGCAATGCGCAGCGACGACGGCGCGCACAGAGGTCATCGAAGCGGCCAATGAGCAAATGTTCTCTCCCCTGAAAGCCAGCCGCGGTTTTAATCCCCGGTGGGTGAGCCAGGTGTTGCTCAACACCATGGCGCCCTATTACGTATTGCTGCTCATGGACAAGGATCGTCTGCAGGGCGCGTTGACGCAAATAGAATTCATGCAGGAGCATTTTGCGCTCAGGATGAAAGCCAACGATAACCACGAGCTGCGCCTCGTCTTTGAAGCCCGCAATATGTTGCTGAATGCGGAGATGAAACTGCGGGCGAACCTCTTGCGCACGGAAAGCCGCGGAAACCACTACCGTCAGGATTATCCGGCGCGCAACGACAAGGACTGGCTCGCCTGGGTGCTGCTCAGCAAAGGCGCGGATGGGAAAATGCTGGCGCAAAAAGAGCCTGTCCCCGAAACGTGGCGGGGAGACGAAACCCTCGGGTACGAGGCGCGGTATCCGCGCCGGTTCCCTGGCGAATTGGAGTATCTGGCGCGTAGCGGAAACGAGGAGCGATGACATGGCGGTGACAATCAAGGATATTGAATCGTGTATAGGCTGCGGCGCCTGCGTAAAAACATGCCCTTGCGACGTGTTTCGCCTTGTTGCAGACACAAAAAAAACCACGATCGCTTACCCTGAAGAGTGCCAGGTGTGCGGCATGTGCTCCATTTACTGCCCGGAAGGGGTCTTGATCGTCACCCCGGACAAGGTGGTCAAGCCGATAACCGCGTATATGTGAGTACCCAAGAACCATCTTCTGCATAGTCCCTTCCATAAGAACCAGACATGATTTGCCAGTGGTTCATGCTCCCTACTCCTCGCATCTCATCAAGATGTGTCCGATCATGTATCCAAAAGAAAAAAGGCTTAAAGATTTCTCCTAAAGCCTTGATTTCATTGGCGTCCCCACGGTGGTTCGAACCCCGGTTACCGGCGTGAAAGGCCCCCCAGAAAAAAGAAACATATGGCTCATACGGCTCATTTGGGATCAGGAAAGTACTCTTGGCTCAATAGCTCCGGCCGCCAACAGCGTCGTCCTGGCGATTGAAGTACTCCTCGAACTTGGCTTCGAGTTCATCCGCAGTTGCGAATTTTGGAGGTCGGCCCGGCCGTTTGCTCAGCATCTTCCGGTGGGCGGCAGACCGGGTATCCATGCTTTTCTCCTCACTTGCTATTGATTTTTTTCTATCATAAAGATTGCCATTGTCAATACATAGGGGCGCGGCTGCTCGAAATTTGACTGCGGGCTCACACCGAACACGCCGCAGAGAACCCGTCTTTTCCGTTAATGTGGCTACGCCAATCCTACCCCAGAAGCCTTCACTGTCCTCAGTCATGGCCTATTCACTCTATTTGTATATTAGTGTCAATGGCGACATGTTCATATTCGAAGGAACTATTTGTACATGGACCACGGTGTTCAAGGACGGTCAGTGGTTCGCATAACCTTTTCAGGTTTTGCGCCTTGACCCCACGTGGAGCACGAGTTTGCCATTCGGGGTGCTTTGGCGTAAGAGAAGCCTTGGGTCTATCAACGATAAAGGCGACCGTTGGGTGGAGCGAATCTAGTCTCTGCGCCAGACATGCCAAATTCGTGGAAGGCGGACCTCTCCCGTGCTGGTGGATGCTATGAATTCGTTTTTTTTCAGTGGTGGAATCCTAATATCTCTTGGATTCAGGAAAAAAAAATCTGACCTTGTGAGCCCTTACCTTTATTTTACTCCCGTAAAAGTCAAACGTTGATGGTCCCCCGGCAAAGCCGGGGGATTTCCCATTAGATTAAACCCAGAGGCCTTCACTTTGACGAAAACGATGGACAACTCAAGCCCCGCAAGCCAAAATTTAACCATGCAAGAAGCAGAACGCATCAAGTGCAATCAGTACCAAAGGGGCTATTTCGACTCTGTGCCTCGGTCGCGTCTTGCTCTTGGGGAAACGCCTTATGTTCTCGCCCATTTGCAGCAGTCCGTAACCGCGTTGGGTCTGACGCCAGGGCAGCGCGTCCTCGAGGTGGGGGCGGGACTGGGAAAGTTTACGCTCCCACTCGCGAAACGAGGGTTGCGCCTCGTGGCGAACGATTTGTCCCCTGTGTTGCTGGAGCGTCTGCGACACGCTTCTCAGGGGCAGGTGAAGACGCTATGCAGCGACGTTCTCGACATCTCGGAAGCGACTGAGGAGACCTTCGACCGAGTGCTCGGCTTTTTCGTTCTTCACCATTTGCACGATTTGGAAGCCGTTTTTAGATCGCTGGCGCGTGTGCTGTGTTCCGGCGGGCTGTTGGGTTTTTGCGAACCGGTTGCGTGGAATCCTCTCTATTACGCGCAGATTTTATGTACCCCCAACATGCGTTTCGCAGGAGAGCCTTCGCTGACGTCGATGTGCCCGGGGGTTGTGCTTCCGGCGATGCGCGCGGCTGGATTTGTGGATGCACAGGCGCGGAGCTATGGCTATTTCCCCCCGATGTTGAAAAATCATCCTGCGGGTGATTACCTGGAACAGTGGCTCAACAAACGCGCCTGGGTTCCGTTTCCGCACGCCTTTCAGATCTTCACTGCGAGGCTTCCTTGACGATGCGTCCCGCTAGGGAGGTGTGCCCGAGGTGTCTAGAATCCTTAATTGTTACGCCAGATGAGCGCTTTTGTGCGAGCTGCGGCTTACGGCCAGCCCCGGAAACGCGCTTGTGGCTAGCGTCCGTGGATGATGCTCCAGCAGGCTTCGACCACGCGGCGGCGACGCGGTTGGAGCAACTGATCAAAACGAACCACCATTGGATGCGTGAACGGCGAAGGTTGATCGATATGCTTTTAGACCGATTGGCGAGAGCCGATCAGCGCCGATGGGGTTGGGCTCTAGAACTAGGCTGCGGCGCGGGACAGATGTTGCCGTTGCTGGAGGCGCGCGCCGAAAACGTTGTGGCCATCGAAGGGCATCGCAGGTTGCTACAGCTGGCGCACGAAGCATCCGCGCGGACGACGCTCATGCAAGGAACAGTGACGGATACGAAGCTCGTCGGCTCCTGTTTTGACCTCATCGTTGCCTTTGATGTGCTTGAACATGTAAACGCCGACGCATTCCTTACTGAAGCGCGACGACTGGCGCATGACGGCACCAAATTGCTACTTTCTGTGCCTGCGTTTCCTTCGTTGTGGAGCGAGATGGATGTGCAAGCAGGTCATCTTCGCCGTTACCGCTGGAAACAACTGAAATCGACGCTTAAGCAGAATAACTGGGATCCTCAGGGCTATACACATTTTCAATTTTTGTTATTTCCCTTTGTCTACGTCAGTCGTCGGCTGGGGAAAGGACGACTCCAAAAACTCGAGCGTCGACCGTCGCCCAGACTGGACTGCGTGTTGGGGGCCGTGAATCATCTGGAAGTAAGCATGCTGCACGCACTGAGGCTCCCCTTTGGCTCTTCGCTTTTCGCTTGGGCGCGTGCTGAAAGATTATGAAAAACGTCACAGAGCTGGAACTGATACTGTTTGAAAGTTCAGCACAAGGGGCGCGACGTAGTCAGTCCTTTGGCATAACGAAGTTTATGCTCGATTGGGAGCAGTTTGGCAAGACTGAACGTCAGAGTGATTTCGACACAGAGATCAAGCCCGTCGGCGTCGTCGAACTGGCTTCCGTCGCTGCTGTGCCTGGGGCTCTGGCCTGGTGTCGGATCAACAGCTATAGCCCTAACACGCAGAAAGAGATCGAATTGGCAATCGACGCTGGGACGCACGGCGTCTTTCTGCCCATGGTAACCCATCCACAACAGGTGGAACATTTTTTACGACTGCTTGACGGGCGTTGTGCTTCTGGGATTCTGATCGAAACCGAGGCTGCCCTGACCTGTGCGAAGGATATCGCCATGCTGCCGCTCGAGAGGATCTATTTCGGGCTCAATGATTTTGCTATTAGTCGGCGAGAACGCTGTATCTTTCTCGCGCTGTTGGACGGCTCCTTGGAGCGCGCTCGCGAAGCGTTCGTTGGCAAGTCTTTCGGCTTTGGCGGCGTCACCGCGATCGATTCCGGCCATCCGATCCCATGCGCGCGGTTGATCGAAGAGATGGCGCGTCTTGATTGTCAATTCTCTTTTTTGCGACGTTCCTTTCGTCGAGACGTTGAGCGCATTGGAGGGGCCGCGCTTATCGAAAACGTACAGTCCCACTGGGAGCGTTGCCGAGCGCGGAGTGAGGCGGCGGTGCGGAGCGATCGCCACGCCCTTGAGCAATTACTTCGGGAGATTTGTCGCGATGCTTGATAGGCTGGAAACACTTGCTGGGCAGTTCCGTGGCGCTCTGGTGCTTGTGACGGGCGCCGGCGGTTTTGTGGGAGCGAATTTAGTGCGGCTCCTGGTGAACAACGGTTGCGCACCGCACGCCGTGGTCCGCCCAGTGAGTCAACCGTGGCGACTGCGTGACATCGCCCAGCTTGTCGTGCTACACGAGGCCGATTTGGCTGATGTGAGTTCGCTGGAGAAGGTGTGGGAGAGCGTGCGCCCAGATTACGTTTTCCATCTGGCGACGCCGCGTGGCGATACCGAGAAGGCGCGCGAGGAGATGCTGCGGGTTTCGACGTTCGGGGCCATGGAGCTGATCCGCCTGATGAAAGAATATCCGATAAAGCGGTTGGTGGCGTCGGGGAGCAGCCTGGAGTATGCGTCTTCGGCGTCCGCGTTGCAAGAATCTAGCGCGATTTCCCCGGTGACTTGGCACGGGGCGACCAAGGCGGCAGCGCACATTATGTTTCGGCAGTCGGCGTTGGCTGAGGGCGCCCCCGTGGTCTGGCTGCGGTTATTCCATGTGTATGGTCCCTGGGAGTCGGCGCACCGCCTAGCGCCGACTGCCATTCGAGCCGTGCTGTCGGGGACGCCGTTGGCGTTGACGGCCCCAGGAATACGCCATGACTGGGTGTTTATCGAGGACGTGCTCGAAGCCTTACTGCTTGCGACAAGCAAAGGTGATCCCGGCGACGTATTCAATATTGGCTCTGGCGTTGAGGTCGCCAACGAGGAATTCGTCGCCTGCGTCGAGTCGGCGACGGGGCTCAAAGCGCGTATCGCGCCTGAACGAGTACCCCGGCGAGTCGCCGACGCTGAGCATCGTTACGCTGATCGCACCTTAGCGGCGCAGATACTGGGTTGGAGGCCACGGCACGATCTGCTGCAGGGCGTTCGCCGCACCCTTGCGTGGTATGAAGCGCATTCAGATGCCTGGTCCATGGAGTGCGACGTTCGACCCAAAATGATATGATATGTTCTACAACTAGAGTGACGCTAGAAACGCGTCTGGCGCTGCCGCTTGCATGCGAGGTTGCAATCGTGACTCCGGTGTATGGAAACGCTGCGACACTCCCTGCTTTGGCCCAACGAGTGAAATATGCTATCAGCGAGACGCGCGATTATCGACTCGTATTCGTAGTCGACGCCAGCCCTGACGATTCCTGGCGGGTGATCGAACAGCTCGCGCACGCCGATAACCGCGTATGCGGGGTATTACTCGACCGTAACGTGGGGCAACATCGCGCTCTACTGGTAGGCTTGCGGATGGTTCGAGCCCGGTGGGCGGCGATCATGGATGGAGATCTGCAAGATCCTCCCGAGTTGTTGCCTGCACTGATCGAGGAATGCGAACTCTCGGGGGTGACAGTGTTCGCCCAGCGCCACGGTCGTTATCAGGGGCTTGGACGGATGGTTACTTCGCGTCTCTTCAAGCATCTGCTTCGCATGTTGGTTGACCTGCCCGCCAATGTCGGCGCGTTTTTCATCGTGCCGGAACAAGTTGCCGAGCGTATGCGCTGCGCCAACGTGCATCATCCGCAGATGGTGGTGATGGCAGGCTCGTTTTCGCCTGACTGGCGAGTCGTAGGCTTTACTCGGCCCCAGCGCGCTGACGGCGAGTCAGCGTATTCAGGCCTCAAACGTCTACAAAGTGCGTTGACAGCGCTTGCTTGCGCCTGGGAGTGCAAAGGACTCGATGTCCGCGGGCCCTCGCCCATGCGCCAAAATAACGCGGCTATTATCTCTCGAGTGAATATCTGATGTGGCGTCCCCTTGCTGTTCACAAACGCTGGACGCCTGTGCTGATGTTTGCAACGGTCTGTATCGTGGTCGCAGCCATTCTCGCCCGCTTGTATTGGCCCTTAGGGAGCTGGGTTCGTTATCCTCTGTCATATACCGGAGACGGGTTGTGGAATCTTTTCGTCATCAAGACCGTGTTGCAAACAGGGTGGTATGCCTCTAATTCCTTGTTGGGCGCCCCGTATACGGCTGTTTTTCTCGACTTTGCCAAGCCCGAAACGTTGTATCTGCTGCTGTTCCATATAGGCGGATGGTTCACGAACAATGTTGCTCTTCTTCACAACCTCTTTTATTTTTTGGGATTCTTTTTGGTGGCGAGTTCAGGGCTGGCGGTGCTCCGAGATGGGTTCCGATTGTCGTGGCCTCTTGCTGGCGCAGGTGCGCTGCTTTACACTTTTTTGCCCTTCCATTTTTTGAGGTTGAGGCATCTATTTTTGTCCAACTACTTTGTTGCGCCGCTTGCCGTGTGGTTGGCCTTGCAGGTTGCTTCCGACAGAGCTCCTTTTTTCGAAGCGGGACGATTAGGTGGCGGACGCTGGTCCGTATGGTTCGGGGCGACGCTGTTGGCGTCAACCAGCATTTACTACGCATTTTTTGGGCTGTGCCTGATCTTTGGAGTCGGGGTGTTGGAAGCGATCCGCACAAGGACATGGATAAACCTCATGAGCGCAACCCTCGTATGCGTGTTGGTTGGTGGGCTGGTGCTCGTCAACCTCTCACCTTCGCTGCTCTTTAGCCTGAAAGAAGGACGTAATGAGGAGCTTGCGGTCAGGACGATGGGCGAGGTTGACCTCTTAGCCCTGCGGCCTATACAGTTGTTACTTCCGTCCGACGCGCACCGCCTGCCCCTGTTTGCCAGAATCGCCAAGAAATACGAAGCCGCAGCAACATTCGCCTTTGAAAATAAGACCTCTTGTATGGGGCTTCTTGGCGGCCTTGGTTTTGCGTTGTTGCTCGTGACTCTGCTCGCGGGGTTCCGGGAGAAGGAAGTGAATACGCCGTTTGCGGTTGCGGTCCGCATCAACGCTATCGCAGTGCTGCTCTCGGTCGTGGGGGGCGCAGGGGCGATGTTAGCATTCCTCATAACTCCGGTTTTTCGAGGTTTGAATAGAATAAGCGTGATTATCGCCTTTGTTTCGCTGGCTGCGTTGTTGCTGACGGTGGATCGTTGTCTGTCAGTCGCTCCCGACCGCTGGAGGCGCGGTGCGCGACTCCTTGCGGCGGCAGTGTTGACGATCTTTGGGTTATGGGATCAACTTCCGGCGAACTTACGGCCTGACGCGTCGGCAATAGCCGCAGTATATGAAAATGATCGGACTTTCGTGCACGAGATAGAGATGAAGCTTCCGCCGCAGGCGCAGATTTTCCAACTGCCGTATGTCGGATTCCCTGAAAGCCCGCCGCGTTTCAAAGAGCCAGCCTATTCGCATTTGCGCGGTTTTTTGCACAGCAATACCCTGCGCTGGAGCTACGGCGGGATGCGAGGCCGGGAAGCCGATCAATGGCGGCGCGCACTTGCAGAACTCCCCCTGGCCGAGCAAGTGGCGATTGCTTGGAAGAGCGGATTTAAAGGACTCTTGCTGGATCGAAGGGCGACGCCCGATGAAGGGGTGGAGCTGGAACAAGGTTTGCGCGAGCTCGGCCTGCCTGCACCGCAAGAAAGCACGGATAAAACGTTGGCGTTTTACCATATGGCGCCTCCTCGCGGCGCGCGTCCCCAACTGCTCGTTCTTCCAGTTCTCGGTAGGGGATTTTATGCGTTGGAGCGAGACGGGGAAGAGAAGTGGGCATGGAGCAGCGGAAACGCCAACCTTTCGCTGATCAATTACGAGCGGGAGTCGCAGCGCATCCGCCTTTCTTTTACCCTCTCTTCTTTGAGCGCGCGTTCTGTTCGCATACTCTCCGGCGAGCAATGCCTCGCGGAACTGACTTTGCCACCAGGCGTTCGGGAGCATGTTGCGCTTGAACTTGACGTGATGCCGGGCCAGACAGCAATGCGACTTGTCACCGACACGCCTGCCGTGACGCCATCAAATCGCGATTGGAGGCAACTGGGGATGATGTTACGCAACATCCGACTGGCGCATGCCACTCCTTAGCATCTTCGGTTATGGATTCCCCCTTGTGTCGGGGGCGACAGGAGGGGGAATATGTGCGCCTGCGGCGTGATGGACCTGGTCCTGCTCGCCGATGCCACAGACGAGATCGCGTCGCAACTTCGTTCGAGTCCATGATGGCGTTTGGCCTGTACGCGACGTCGGCAGAAGGCAGAGCATGTCCCGTTCGCGGGCCTATGTCGAGCGGGGGGGGGGCAAATCTCATCCACAGAGAACGTCGGAGAACATACGGCAAAATTGGTCGGAAATGTGGGGGATCGTGTGGGGGACGGAGAGGGAGAAAAAGAAAAAGGGCTCAGATTTTACTCTAAGCCCCTGATTTTTTTGCGTCCCCACGGGGGGGGGGGGGGGGGG
>Ga0247840_10008404_pt1 | contig 13859 bp, 16 predicted proteins | sample LaCruzMarch2015__FD_192404 | JGI IMG/M metagenome (GOLD analysis project Ga0247840, IMG submission 192404) | Freshwater microbial communities from meromictic Lake La Cruz, Castile-La Mancha, Spain - LaCruzMarch2015_17m | ecosystem: Environmental > Aquatic > Freshwater > Lake | place: Spain...
GGGAGAACCCTTGCGCATGTTTATCGAATGCCTTGAGGCGCTCACCCTGGCGATCAGCGCCGTTCTTGTCCAACACCCTGTTATCGCCCAGGTCAGAGCGGAGGGGCCGCCAGTACTTATGGCGGAATTGCGTGAATTGCTGGAGCAGTTACAGAGGTTTTTGAAGTTTAAAAAACCCCTGCCCTGTAATGAAATTTTGCGGACGTTGCTGCAAATGAGGTTGCCGGAAGATCAGGAGACCGTTCTGACTGAACTGAGTCGCCTGGTTCAGCGCTACCGCCTCGCGGAAGCCCTCATTTTACTAAACAAAAGCATCAGCCATTTTATTGAAAATGCCCCTCCCACTTCGACGGGGGAGTAAGGGCGGGTTTGAAACCCGCCCTTACGGTGGGGGTGATTTTCATGCTTCGTTGTGCCCGCGCCGGGCATGGGGGTTTATTGAAAAAAAGGAGGAAAAAGACAATGAGTGAAGCAACAAAACCGACCCTGCTTGTGGTGGAGGACGAGACCGCGAATGTTGACATGATTGTCGCAGCCGTGCGCGATGACTACGAGGTGTGCGTGGAGACCGACGGCGTCGCAGCACTGATCAGCGCAAAAGAGTGCCTGCCTGACCTGATTCTCCTGGACGTCATGATGCCGGGAATCGATGGCTTTGAGGTCTGCCGCCGACTGAAGAATGATCCGGCTTTGCGGGACATCCCGATTATCTTTCTTACCGCCCTCAACCAGAATGCCGATGAGACGCGCGGCCTGGAGCTTGGCGCCGTCGATTACATCACCAAACCCTTCAACCCGGGCATCGTCAGGGCCCGCGTCCGCAACCACATCGAACTGAAAAAACACCGCGACCACCTGGAGGCGCTGGTGGCCGAACGGACAAAGGAACTGGTGCAGGCCAACGGGGAGCTGGCAAAAGCCAACGGAGACCTGGAAAAGGCCAACGAACGGCTGGTGGAACTGGGCAGGGTCAAGGATGATTTTCTGGGAATGATCTCCCACGAACTGCGCACCCCCGCCAACGGAATGCTGGGGATCGGTGAGCTGATTATAGACATGTGCTCTGCCTCAGCGGAGTGCACGCTTTACAGCAAGCTCTTCCGGGAAAGCAGTTTACGAATGCGCAATCTCATCGAGGATGCGACCATGATCGCCGACATCGAGAAGACGCCCATAAGCGGCCGGGCGGCAATATCTTTTTCCGATCTCCTTGACAATGTGCGGGCATCCCTCAAGGAGATAAGCATTACCTTGGTTCGTGAGGGCATCATGGAGCCGGTTTTCCTTCAGGGAGATCCTTCCCTGCTGAAAAAAGCCATGGAAACATTGATTCGCCTTGCGACCGCTTTCTCCAGGGAAAAGCAGAAAGCGCAAATAACGGGGGCAGTCGAAGCGCTGACCGTTCGCGTGCGTCTTGCTCTCGATGACCTGTCGCTTACAGAGGCACAGGCTGCCGATTATTTCGAGATAGAATCTTCCGCCCGAGGCTCATCAACGGCGGAAATGCTGGGGCTGGCGCCGGTCGTGGCCGACAAAATCATCGCTGCCTTTGGCGGCAAGATTTGCCTTATCAAAGGGGAGGGGAAGACCGGGTATCTGGAAGCCGTTCTCATCCGGGAGTAGGGCCGCGAATAGGGGGACGCTGTTAACTTATTAACTTCATGAAACCTCCCCGGCAGACCTATTTGCCCTGGCATACCAGCGGTCAATCTGTGCCGAGCGGGAATTCCGGCTGCCCCGGCTTTCGTTTCGGCAATACTGCCAAAAGCTCTGGCGGCAACACATCCGCAGCAGGTCGGAAACGCTTCATATCTGCCTTGGTCAATTCCCGGACTTCTCCGGATTTATCGGTCAGCGGTTTCATTTTCATAATATCGAACCTCCCTTCCGCCCTTTTGTGCAGCGACTTGGCGCGGCTGATCAATTCCTGCTTGTCCGGGATCTCGTCGCCGCCATTCCGTCCGGGCTCTTGTTCGTCGTCGCCTTCATCATTTAATAATGGATGTTACTGCGCCGGGTCCGCGAATCTGTCCAGCCATTGCCGCGGATTGACAACAAAAATGTCCAGGCCAGCGCATTTTTTTTCGTATCCGGGTCCGGCATCGGGACAAACGAGATAGTTTCTGCCGCCGGGATAGCGGCTGCGAAATGCCTTGAGGGCGTCGGCTTCGAAGCGCCGTGCATCCCACTTGCATTCAACGGCATCCACTTCATCCCGATTTTTTCTGACGACAAAATCAACTTCCCTGCCCGATGTATCCCGCCAATAATTAATTTCATAAGCGGGGGCGCAGGCTTGCAAATATTCGAGAACGACGTGTTCCCAGAGGAGATCGCAATCTTCCGGCCGCAAGGGGTCCCAGCCCCGGCTGAAACTGACAAATCCCGTATCGAAGGCATATATCTTCGGCATCTTGATGATCTCCTTTTGCCCACCGCCGAAAAAGGGACGTACAACGGTCACCGCATGGGTAACCTCAAGTGCTTTAAGATAGGCATCAACCGTGGCACGGCTTGTGCCGAGGGCGCTTGCCGTCCTGGCTGTTTCGAGCAGGCCGCCGCTTTGCTTGAGGATGTATTCAAACAGGGCCGTAAACTTATCGGGATTGCGGAATGCAAACAGTTTCTGAATGTCCCGCACAAAAAAGGAATCCATCCATTCCCGATAGAATTCCGGATCTTTTGTTGTGGCAAGCAGGGCCTGCGGAAGCCCCCCGTGATACAGCCGTTTTTCGATGGCGGCGTTCCCGAAAGCGGCAAGCTCATCCCAAAGAACGGGTGTCAGGCGCACGCTGCGCTTCCTTCCCGTCAGCGTATCCTGAAATTTTTTTGTGGCGGCCAGGGTTGAAGACCCCGTTGCCAAAATTTTCAGGTGAGGAAACTGATCGGCGCCGATCTTCAAAATCCGGCTCGGATTACGCAACTGGTGAACTTCATCGAAGACGACGACCGGGCGGTTGCAATTCCGAAAGAACATTTCTGGCTGGGCGACCATCTCCTCCACAACGGGCAAGTCGCAGTTGAGATACCGAATGCGATCTTCTCCCAGACTTTTTACCAGCGTGGTTTTCCCGATACGACGCACCCCGGCAAGCCAGACGATCGGCGCCGCCCGCCATGCTTCCTCAAGACGCTGTATCCAGAAAGGTCGTTCAATCATGACATCGTACTTAGCAGATAATCCGTAAATGTGTCAAGTATGGTTATGCGTATATTCGGGGGACATAATACAGATACCCAGCAGGAAAATGTCATTAAATGGTATTTTGTCCGTACGCAGTAACAACTGTTTTATCTAACGGGTTAAAGTCCCGTCCGGAGAATTGTCCGGTTCACCCCGATAGTTCAAGGGAGCGGCATCTTGGTAACAAGGAACATCAGCGGCGGCAAAGGCAATCGCAAAGGCACACCGCAAGGAGGAGTAATCTCACCGTTATTGTCCAACCTGTACCTGCACCTTCGGGACAGGTTACCATGGTGAACACAGTCATTAACACTCCTGATCATTAAGGCATGAGGTTTGTTTGATTTGATAAGACATTGCTTTTCCGTGGCGGGAGTATATGAGGGCTGTTTTGACAGAAATAGAATAGGGGGACGCTGTTAACTTATTAACTTCATGAAACCTCCCCGGCAGCATCGGGTCGGTTGCTCAGATCATCGAAAGAAAAAACAACTCGGTTCGGTTTTAAAGAGCCAGCAGGGCATCAGCTACTCACAATAACATGTTTACTTCCCGCATCGGTGTGAAGGGCCGCGTTTCATGGTTAATGAACGCATTATAACTGTTGAGGAAATCAATTACCTCGTCAGCAGTGGGGAGATCTGTTCTTGAATACTCGCGGAGTTGTCTGCAATCCTGTGTCAAGGTAACGGAATCCCTGCCAACAAGCATGGCGTCTTCATTTTCAATGTTACGCATTATATTTCTGCCTCAATTTTGCGAAGGTTTCCTGCATTTCAAACAGTTCAAAATAGCCTTCAATTCGCTTCCAGTCGAGCTTTGCTCCAACAATATTCATCAAAGCCTCGATATCGGCCATATCCAGAGGAGTACGGGATGGATCGTTTTTGATGGCCTGAACCTTGAGACCGATAAGGTCTTCCGGCAGGATCACCGGAATGGTCTGCTCTCCGTCAAAAATGGTCTTTAGTTCAGCGCGATCCAACATTAACAGAGATGTCGGGCGGAAGGCATGCAGAAAATCAAGTTTACCCTGTCGTTTGTCCTCAGAATCAAATTGAGTGACATTCTCAGAAGCATGAATGCAGCGATATCCAAGGTTTTCAACAATCTTGCGCACCTTGTCCATGTCATTACGGTTGACCATAAAATCCATGTCAACCGTAGACCGCTGATACCCCCAAAGGCTTACGGCAAACCCGCCAATTAGAGCATAGCTGACATGCTTCAGTTCAAATTCTCTCAGAAGATTGGATGTTACCGTTTTGAAATCCATTGCTACCTCACTTGAACCACCCCTCCCTCCTTGAAAGAAAGGAGGGGGGTTTTCTATTTCTAGAAAGCGGAGATAACACTAATTATTTAAGATGCATAGAGCTTTTCGCCCGACAGGACGGTCAGGCCGTTTTGCTGGAGCGTCTCGATCGCCTTGTCCGGGGCGTCGAACCGGAAAATCATCACGGCGTTCTGGCCGCTCCGCTCGACGAAGGCGTACATGTATTCGACATTGATGCCGCTTCCGGAGAGGACCGCGAGGATCCCGTGGAGGCCGCCCGGACGGTCCGGGACCTCGACGGCGACGACGTTCGTCCGGCTGGCGCGGAAGCCATTTTCCTTCAGCACACGGGATGTCGCCTCCACGTCGTTGACGATCATGCGGAGGATTCCGAAATCGGTGGTGTCCGCAAGCGACAGGGTCCGGATGTTGATCCCGGCATCCTTCAGAATTCGCGTCACCTGCTCCAGCCCACCCGGTCTGTTCTCCAGGAATATGGAAATCTGTTCCACCTTCATTGTTCAGCCTCCTTCCCTTACCATCCTCCAATCATCCCGGCGGGATGGTGATTAAAGATCAGATCTGGCGCTTGTCCAGGACACGGCTCGCCTTCCCCTCAAACCGCTGAAGGGTCATGGGCTCCACCAGCTTGACCTTCGCCGACACTCCTAGGTAATCCTTGATGTCCTTCACAATCTGACGCTCCATGTTCTGGAGCACCTTCACCTCGTCGGCGTTGGCAAAGACCTGTTCACCAACCTCCACCTGGATCTCGATGGTGTCGAGGTTTCCGGTGCGGTCCACGATAAGCTGGTAATGGGGCTCCACCCCCGGGATGGCCAGCAGGACCGCCTCGATCTGGGAGGGGAAGACGTTCACTCCGCGGATGATCAGCATGTCGTCGCTGCGTCCTGTGACGCGGTCCATCCGGAGGAACGTCCGGCCGCAGCGGCAAGGCTCCGGGATCAGGCGGGAGATGTCGCGGGTGCGGTAGCGGATCAGCGGAAAAGCCTCTTTTGTGATCGTTGTGAAGACGAGTTCACCCACCTCGCCCGGCGGTAGAATCTCGCCGGTGTCGGGGTTGATCGTCTCGACGAGAAAGTGATCTTCGAAGACGTGCATTCCGTGCCTGCCCTCAATGCACTCCATCGCGACACCGGGGCCCATGATTTCGGAGAGGCCAAAGATGTTCAGCGCGGTGATTCCAAAAGCGTTTTCAATCTCCTGCCGCATCTTCTCGCTCCAGGGCTCGGCGCCGAAGACCCCGACCCGGAGCTTCAGGGAGCGCATGTCAACGCCCATCGCCTTTCCCTGTTCCGCGAGATTCAACGCGTAGGAGGGGGTGCAGCAAATCGCCGTCGGGCCGAAATCCTGTAGGATCATGATCTGCCGTTTTGTGTTGCCGCCGGACATCGGGATGACGCTCGCGCCAAGCCTTACCGCCCCGTAATGGGCCCCGAGCCCTCCGGTGAAGAGGCCGTAGCCGTAGGCGTTGTGGATGATATCATTTTTCGTGAGACCCGCGGCGACGAAAGAGCGGGCCATGAGCTCCGACCAGGTGTCGATGTCACGCTTCGTGTAGCCCACGACGGTAGAGCGACCGGTCGTTCCGGAGGAGGCGTGGAGACTTACCACGCTGCTCATCGGGACGGCGAACATACCGAAGGGGTAGTTGTCGCGAAGATTCTGCTTCGTGGTGAACGGAAACCGTTTGAGGTCGTCCAGCGTCTTGAGATCGTCCGGTTGGACGCCCGCCTGGTCGAAGGAATGGCGGTAGAAGCCGACGGTGTGGTAAACCCTCTGGACAGCCTGTTTAAGCCTCTTGAGCTGCAAGACCTCCAGCACCTCGCGCGGCAGTGTCTCGTACTCCTCGTTGTAGATCATGAAACCTCTCCCCTCTTGCTATTTCGAGATCCAGTTCATCTCCAGTCGGAAGCGTTATAGCAAAAGTTTTTTTGGTAGGCAAGGGGAAGTGCTCAGTGCTCAGTCCTCTGCACTTTGTTTCGGCCGTAACGCTGCCAGAGGCGCACCAGTCTGACGATGAAGATGGCCATGACGAGCCGGGGGACATAGAGCCAGAACGGATGAATGCCCAGCGGCAAGAAGAGAGGCGGATCCTCGACCATCGAGTGGTTCGTTCCGATGGAAAGGTGGAGGAGTTCGAGATCCTCTCGGCTCAGGTGGCCGCTTTTGGCCTCCTCCACGATGATCGCCCCGCCGTAGGAGAGACCGAAGATGACCGCGGTCATCCAGAGGAATCCGACCTTTTGATCGAGGCCCATGACCCGGAGAAACGGCCCGAGGGCGCGGACAAAGGGGTGAATCCAGCCGAAGGCCTTCAGGAGTTCCAGCAGCGTAAGGAGGACCATGATGATGAAAAAAATCTTCGCCGTGAGGCGGAAGGTCATCCACGCCCAGTGCCGGATCATCTCCGGAAAAGCCGGGCTGATCGGCAGGATGCCGTCCATTGCAACGGGCATGACCGTGGAACTCCCGACCCAGGGGGCCATCAGCAGGACCGTGACGACGGCGGCGCCGATGCGGACCAGCGTGGCTTTCAACGGATGGATGCCCGACTGTCCCTGGATGATCCCTTCCTGGATCAGTGCGTGGGCCGTCATGATGAAGACGGCCATGAGCGTCATCTGGCCCACGCTAAAAGGGAAGACGATCATCGCGGCAATTCCGCCGTAAACGGAACTCAGCATGCCGATGACGAGCGGCAGGGCGGCCGCCGACGGGAGATTGAGCCACCCCATCAGCGGCTTGAGAAGGAAGTCAAGGTGGAGAAGAAGGCCGCTCCAGTCCAGAATCGCCGTGCAGAGCGAGATCGGGACGATGATCTTCATCATCCAGACGAATCCATACCATCCCTTCTTCAGGCCGGCGAGGATTCCCTCTTTCAGCCGCATCCATATCATATTTTTCCCGTTCATTTTTCCTCTGATCCAGTCTATGGCGATACGTGTTCCATTGCAGGTGTTTCCCTGGCGCGAATGAAGGGCTCTCATTATCAGATCGGTGTCCGAAAGGGGAAGGAATATTTACAAATCTCCTTTGCCAAAAAGAGGTCGGGTATGCTACTACAATCGCGCGCCCAAAGGGATGATCGGGATATGGATGGGATCTGTAATGAAGATGAAGCTGACGATCTACCGCAAGCTGTTGTTGAGCTACCTCGGGATGGCCTTCCTGACCGTACTCGCCAGCGCCTACGCCATCTTTAGCCTCCAGCAGCTCAACAACCTCGCCTACCGGATCATCAACGACGATTTCGCCGTCGTCGATCAGAGCAAGAGTTTGCTGGACAGCCTGATCGCCCAGGAAAGCGCCGAAAAACGTTATCTGATTCTTCTGGACCCAAAGATCGAAGAGCTCTACTGGTCGCGGAGCCACGAATTCAAACGCATCTTCGAGGAGCTTCGCAAAGACCAGTTTGCCGGCGCCGACCCGACGATGGCCAGGCTCTCTCTCCTCCATGACCAGCACGGCGCACTTTTCTCCCAGGAGGTCCAACTGGTTCGTGCGAAACAAAACGAAGAGGCTCAGGCGCTTTCCGAAGGGCAGGGACGGAAGGTGATCGACGAGATGGCCATGCTTGTCCGTGCGGTACAGAAGAAGGCGGAAGGGAATATCGATGCGCGGATGAAGCGGATCGATGTTCAGAGCCTCCGGGCATCCCGCCTGACCGTTGTGCTCAGCCTGGTCAGCCTCGTGATCGGGGTCCTTCTCGTTTTGCTTGTCACCTACAACATTTCCCGGCCGCTCCGGAGGCTGGAAAAGGCGACCGCGCTGATTGCCGAGGGGAAGTTCGACTTCGATTTCCGCCTGGACCGTGACGATGAAATCGGAAGCTTGGCCCATGCCTTCGGCGTCATGGCCCAACGCCTCAAGCTCCTCGAAGAGCGCAACCTTGATGCAAGCCCGCTGACCGGTCTTCCCGGGAACCTGGCGATCGAGCGGGAGCTCGGGAATCGCCTGCAAGCGAAAAGACCCGTGTCCCTTTGTCACGTGGATCTGGACAATTTCAAGCCGTTTGGTGATCAATATGGTTACGCCTGGGGAAGCGAGGTGCTCAAGGAGGTCGCCCTTCTTCTGACGGACGAGATAAAAGGGGCGGGGACGCAGGAGGATTTTGTCGGCCATATCGGCGGCGACGATTTTGTGATCATCTCCGTGCCTCCGCGGGCAGAGGAGATCTGCCGACGAATCGTGGCCGGTTTCGACGGTCGGATCCGGAAATTTTATACGGAGGAGGACCGCGTGCAGGGGTTCTTCATCGGAAAGGACCGGCAAGGGGCCCGGCAGAAATTTCCGTTGATCAGCGTCACAATTTCGATTGTCACCGATGACGGCGCCCGTTTCCAAAACCCGCTTGCAATGGCCGAGGCTGCGGCGCGGCTCAAGGAGTATGCAAAAACCCTCCCCGGCAGCAATTGTGTGACGGAAAAGGATGTGCAAAAAGTATGAAAAGGGGCATTTTCTTCTGGGTTCTGGCGCTGTTTTTGACTGCGGGTTGTGCGACAGCGCCGACGATCATCGAGAAACAGGAGGCCGCAGCGCCGGTCGTCAAGTCGGCGGAAGAGGGGCCGGCTGCAGCTCCACGTCTGTTCGAGGAACGCGACCTGCTCCTGGAAGGGGTTACGCTTCTCAATCTTCCGGAACGACCGGCTCCGGAGAAGGCCCGCTCGATTTTCCTCTCCCTGATCCAGCTTTATCCGCAGAGCCGGTGGCGCCTCGTGGCGGAAGCGTTCATCCGCCTGATCGACGAGAAGAATGCGTCTCTGGAGGCTAGCCGTATGGACCGCCTCCTTGTTGACAAAACCAGGGCGGAGCGGTTGAAAGCGCTGCAGGAGAACGACCAACTGAAGAAGGCGGTCCGGGAAGTGACGGAAAAACTCCAGTCGGAGATGGCGGCGCTCGTGCAGGAGAATGAGCAGCTTAAGAGAGATATCCAGCGGCTGAAGGCCCTTGAAATCGAACTCCAGAAAAGGGAACGGATGCTTCGCTGATCCCCGTCCCGTAAGCGAATGGTCAGTTTGTCTTCATGATGGCGAGGAGGTGCCCTTCGATGGTCTCCTTCGGCAAGGCGCCGACCAGGCTGTTGACCAGTTTTCCATCCTTGAACAGGAGCATCGTCGGAATACTGCGGACGTCGTAGCGCGAAGCCGTCAGCGGGTTTTCGTCCACATTGAGTTTGGCAATCCGGATGCCGCCTGCATACTTGGAGGCCAGTTCATCCAGGACCGGCGCCACCGTACGGCAGGGGCCGCACCAGGGCGCCCAGCAGTCAACAAGAACCGAACCCGCAGTGGAGAGCACCTCGCGGTTGAAGGTTCCGTCGGTCACCTCGACGGCGCGGCCCTGGTTGCTTGTGACGACCAAAAAGGCGCCGCACTTTCCACAGAGGGGTTTCTCATTGAGGCGGTTCTCGGGCATGCGGTTCTTTGTGCCGCAGCGCAGGCAGCGGATGATCATCTCATCCAGCGTGCCGCCGCACTTTCCGCAGAAGGGCCGATCGTGAAGCCTCTCCTTCGGGATGCGATTTTTCGTGCCGCAGTTGAGGCAGCGGAGCACCATCGGTTCGTTATTCATATGGCCACCTTCACGACAACGGGAGAAAGAACCCGTATCAGTTCGGCCGGCGACATCTCGGCGAGTAAGCCCCGGCTGCCGGCGTTGATCAGGATCCGGGACAGATCGGCGATCCCCTCTTCCATGAAGATCCGGAGGGGTTTTTTCGTTCCGAAAGGGGAAGTGCCTCCCACGCGATAGCCGGTGTGCTTCTCCGCGACATGGGGTTCGCAGGGGCTGACCGCCTTGACCCCGAGGAGCCGGGCCATGGATTTGGTGGAAACCTGCCGGTCTCCGTACATCAGGATGATGAGCGGCTCTCCCCGATCGTCTTCCATGACGAGGGTCTTGATCACCAGGTGCTCTTCCACCCCCAGCTCTCGGGCCGACACCCGCGTGCCCCCGTGTTCCTCGTAGCGGTAGGGGCGAAGCGTGTAGACCATTTCATGCTTCTTCATGAAGAGGATGGCGGGGGTGACCGGTATTCGTTCCTTGGCCATGCTTTCCCTCCCAATCAAACTGAAAACGGCCGCAGTATAACCATGAAACAGCAGAAGGTCAATGACTGGTCGTGGGGGAAACCAAACGAGCGATAAGCCGGTCCGCCTTGGAAAAGGGGAGTTCCTCCAATTTGCCGGGTTCGGCCCACCGCCACGGGGCGCCTGCGGGCACGCCTTTCTGCAGCGTGCAGGAGAAGGCGGTGAGCGTGATGCGAAAATGGGTGTAGGCGTGTTTTACCGCGGCAAGGAAAGAGCCGACGCCGATCTCGATACCCATCTCTGTCCGGACGATCCTTGCGAGGCCTTCTGCCGGAAGCTCTTCGGGATCCAGGATTCCACCGGGAAATTTCCAGAGAGAGCCCAGGAGGCCGCGGACCGGACGCTGGACGATCAGAAGCCGGCCATTTCCGTCGCAAATGACGGCAGCGACCACCTCACGATGGGGGATGGCTTTTTTCTTTCCCCGGAGGGGGAGACGGTGTGTGAGACCCTGTTTCCGGGCCCCGCACTCATCTTGAAGGGGGCAGGTTGGACAGGCCGGCGTCTTCGGCGTGCAGCAGATCGCCCCCAGTTCCATGAGCGCCTGGTTAAATCGTCCAGGGTCCCGCTTCGGAATGAGGGTTGCCACCCGCTCCTCGATCCGTTTTTGGGTGGCCGCGTCATCGACCGATTCTTCCATCGCTAACAGACGGCTGACCACACGGCGCACATTGCCGTCAACGGCGGGCACGTTCTGCCCGAAGGCGATGCTGAGGATTGCCCCTGCCGTGTACCGCCCGATTCCCGGCAGTCGAAGGATCTCATTCCACCGGGTGGGGATCTGCCCCCCGAACCGCTCCACGATTTCCTCTGCCGCTTTATGGAGATTTCTGACCCGGGTATAGTAGCCCAGGTTTTCCCAGACCTTGAGAACCTCGCCGAGCGGCGCCCGGGCCAGCGTTTCGGAATTCGGAAACTTCGCGAGAAATCTCAGGAAATAGGGAACAACGGTCTCCACGCGCGTCTGCTGAAGCATGATCTCGGAGATCCAGATCGCATAGGGATCCCGCGTATCCCGCCAGGGGAGGTCACGCCGGTGCTGGTCATACCAACCGGTCAGCACCCGGCAGATCCGTGTCGGGTCGGGAAAACTTGCGTTTGTCTTCAAGGGTTGCGGTTACGAAAAAGGCTACGTCTGTGGTTTGGCCTCTTCGTCTTTCTTCTTTTTCTTCTTGGCCTTCGCATCCGGGAGCGGCTCCGGAGCAACTTTCTTCGCCTTGGGCGTATCGTCCTTCGGTCTTGCCAGGCGCTCTGCCTTTATCGCGGCGAGCTCCTCCGTCCGCTTTACATTGGCAGCGATCGCTCTCAGGCGGGCTGCCGTCTCTTTGAGTTTCGCCTTCAGCTCTTTGACGAGCACGTCCCGCGCGATTTTCTTCTCGTCTATCCCCTTTTCGGCAAGCAGGGCCAATCGCTTCTGAAGCTTTGCCTCCAGCGTCGCCTTCTGTTTCAGCCGTGTTTCCTTGCTCTCGGATGCCATGGTTTTCTCCTTTTTTATTTGTCCGATTCTGCTCTCACCAACCACTTCCGTCGAATCGCCCGGTCAGTGGAGGCGTCCTTTTATCAGGATTTCAGCAGAAAATCCAGTTCATTTGCATTGTCCAATCCATTTCAGACTATTTCTTTGATAACATTTATTGGGAGGCCATGCGGTCCTTGACAGGGCCTCTCTTTTCTCTTATGTTGCAGCGCGGACAGGAAGTTTTTTGCAAACAAAATGAGGCGTACACCATGAACATTGTTCTGCCGGTCCTGCTCATCATCGGGGCCTTCATTCTTACCCTCTGGTTTGCCGGTTGGAAGACGAAAAGGGCCTGTAATTTCATCCTCGAGGACCTGCAGGCGAAGAAGGCGTTCGATCCGGAATCGGCGGTTGACCTTCCTTACAGCAGGGCCGCCATGTTCCACTTCGGCATGCGTGACTACCGGCCCAAGGCGCTTGGTGCACTCGTGAAATTCGACCACGTCCGGATGCAGGAGGAGGGCCGGTATTACCTGCGTGATGGTCACAAACTGCACGGTCCTTCTTGAAATTCCTTTATGATTGAGATAGGATTCCGCCTCGTTCCGGTCATGAGACCGGTCAAAGATTTTTGGAGTGTAAGCAAGTGGATTTCAATCCCTGCATGAAACACAAGGTGGTTCGCAAGGCGGTGCGCATGTTCGCCGAGGCTGAGCTCGGCCCCATCGCCCACGATATCGACCGGGACGCCCGGTTTCCGACGGAGGTCATGGAGAAGATGCGGCCGCTGCACTTTTTCGGTCTCCAGGCGCCGAAGGCGTACGGCGGCGCGGAGATGGACACGATCAGCTACGCGATTGTCATCGAGGAGATCTCACGCATCAGCGCCGCGGTAGGCCTCTGTCTGACCGTCCACAACAGCGTCGGGATCTACCCGATCGTCCGTTTCGGGACGGAAGAGCAGAAAAAACGATTTCTGCCGGCGATGACGGACGGCGAGCGGATTGGGGCTTTCTGCCTGACTGAGGCCAACGCCGGTTCCGATGCGGGCGGCGTGGAGACGGTTGCTGTCCGGGATGGCAACGACTATGTTATCAACGGCACGAAGATCTTCGTCACCAACGGCGGCGTCTGCGGCACGGCGCTGATCTTTGCGATTACCGACACGCAGAACCCCCAGCGGAGCGCCGGGGTATTTATTGTGGAGAAGGATGCCCCCGGTTTTATGGTGGGCGAAATCGAAGACCTCTGCGGGATGCGGGCGAACCCCGTCTCCTCCCTCTTCCTGGAGGAGTGCCGGGTTCCGGAGAGAAACCTGTTGGGCCGTCCCGGTGATGGGCTCAAGATCGGTCTTGCGACCCTCGACGCCGGACGGATCGGTATTGCGGCCCAGGCGTTGGGACTCGCCCAGGCCGCCTTTGAGGACTCGGTTCGCTACTCCAGAGAACGACAGCAGTTCAAGAAGCCGATCTCCTCCTTCCAGACCATCCAGAATTACTTGGCCGACATGGCGACGGAGATTGATGCGGCGCGACTCCTGCTCTACCGGGCCTGTTCGGTAAGGGACGCGGGACGACCCTTTGGCGCGGAGGCGGCGATGGCCAAGCTCTACTGCAGCGCGACGGCGACGCGGGTGACGAACACAGCCGTCCAGATCCACGGGGGATATGGCTACAGCAAGGAGTACGATGTGGAACGATACTTCCGGGATGCGAAAGTCACGGAGATCTATGAAGGAACGAGCGAAGTCCAGCGGATGGTCATCTCCCGCGCGGTGCTCGCGCAGAGGACGTAAGAACATGCTGAAGCTGGTCGTTTGCATCAAAC
>Ga0247840_10008406_pt1 | contig 13855 bp, 20 predicted proteins | sample LaCruzMarch2015__FD_192404 | JGI IMG/M metagenome (GOLD analysis project Ga0247840, IMG submission 192404) | Freshwater microbial communities from meromictic Lake La Cruz, Castile-La Mancha, Spain - LaCruzMarch2015_17m | ecosystem: Environmental > Aquatic > Freshwater > Lake | place: Spain...
CGGTGTTGGCTTCTACGGGTATGGATTAATCCATTTAATCGGTGGGCATGCCAAGTCAAGCACCTCTTTACTGCGTCAACTCGTTGATGCGGGCACTTTGGCTAACCTGCCGGGTGGTTTAAAGACTCGTGGACTGCGTATTAAGGGTGATGACACCCCAATCTCCCCGGGAGAATTCCGAGACGTAGACGTTGCAAGCGGAAAAATCAGCGAAAACATCGCTTTTCTGCCCTACAAAGAGCCTTCGCAGGTACTTATGTCCCTCATGGACAACATCGTGCAGCAAGGGCGGGGGCTGGCGGCGGTTGCAGAGTTAAAAATCACCGATGTCAACAAAGAAACACCGGTTGGGACTACTTTAGCGCTCTTGGAGCGCAGTTTGAAGGTCATGTCAGCCGTTCAGGCGCGTCTACATGCCTCAATGAAGATGGAGTTTGGGCTTTTGGCGTCAATAATCGCTGAATTTGCCCCTGAGACCTACGAGTACACGCCAGATTCGGACAATGCGTACCTCCCAGCGAGCCGCGCAGACTACGACATCATCGAGGTTGTACCTGTCTCTGATCCAAACGCAGCCACAGCAAGCCAGAGGATTGTCCAGTACCAAGCGGCTATTCAGTTAGCCCAGACAGCCCCACAACTCTACGATATGGCGCAGTTACACAGGCAGATGTTGGAGATTTTGGGCCTGCGGAACGTGGCAAAACTCATTCCAATGTCGGAGGATGCGATTCCGAAGGATCCAGTAAGCGAAAATATGGCGGCATTGAACCTAAAACCGCTAAAAGCCTTCATTTATCAGGATCACGAAGCCCATATCCGGGTTCATATGAACCTGATGCAAGACCCACAGATGCGTCAATTACTGGGTCAAAACCCGCAGGCTCCGGTCATGCAAGCGGCGATGCAGGCTCATATTGCAGAACATTTGGCGTTTGCCTACCGTCAACGGCTCGAAGATGTCATGGGCGTGCCCCTGCCACCGCCGGATACGAAACTTCCAGAGGATGTCGAGGTCGAGTTGGCACGCATTTCCGCCAAGGCTTCCGAGGTTGTACTGGGTCAGAGCCGTCAACAGGTTGCCGCACAGGCCGCTCAGGCCGCCGCACAAGATCCGATCACACAGATCCAGCAGCAGGAGTTGGCTATTAAGGCTGGTGAGTTGGAGCGCAAGAAACTTAAGGATCAGGTCGATGCAGCCGCTAAGGCAGACCAGATTGAGGTTGAGAAACTCCGTATTCAGACGCAAGCCGAGGTGGATGGAGCCCGCATCGGTGCGCAGGTCGCTAGGGACAAGGAGCAGATTAAGTCCAAGAACGAGGCTGATGGGGTGAAGTTGGGGGTGGAGATAGCAAGAACTTTGCAGCAAGCCAAGAAACCACCAACCACCTAGGAGATTAAATGAGTAAAGAGCAGCAAGAGAGTTTTGAGTATCTGATCAAGAAGAAGTTGAGGGAGCATCTCAACAACAAGGCAGATGATTTAGCACTGGGGGGTGCGCAGGATTACGCTGACTACCGGCATCGAGTCGGCGTTATCGAAGGCATCGCAATAGCAGAACGCGAAGTCATCGACCTAATTGATGCTGCCAAGAAACGACAAGAGGAACTATAGATGTCTATAGGCGCGATTGACAAAGAGGCCACCGAGAAATCGGCGGCAGAGATAGACCCGTTAAAAATGCCCATCCCCAAGGGCTATAAGATTTTGATCACCCTACCAAAGATTGAGAAGCAACTGGGTGAATCAGGGCTTATTTTGGCGGATTCCACTCAACGGCAGGAAGAATTAGCCTCCTGCCTAGGGTTTGTACTAAAACTCGGTGATATGGCGTTCAAAGACGAGCATAAGTTTCCCACCGGGCCTTGGTGCGAAGAAGGCGACTTCATCATTATGCGTAACTACTCAGGCACCCGGTTTAAGGTAAACGGGCAGGAATTCCGTCTGATTAACGACGACATGGTGGAGGCGGTTGTTGACGATCCTCGCGGTTATACCCGTGCGTAATTAGGAGAAAGAAATGGCGAAAGAAGAATTTGTAACTACGCTTGAGCAGATCAATGACGATCTGGCGCAGGCAAAAGAGGCACCAAAAGAAGAGGTAATGAACCCCGGATATGAGGCTACTGCCCCGGTCGTTGCCCCCGCTAAAACCGCTAAAAAGTCCGACATTGAAATAGAGATCGTTGACGACACTCCGCCCGAGGACAAAGGCCGAAAGCCAATGAAGACGGCACCCAAGGAGGTTGACGAGATCGACGAGGTCAATGGGAAAGTTCAGAAAAGGCTGGATGAACTTAAACGTGCTTGGCATGACGAGCGCCGTGCAAAGGACAAGGCGGCAAGGGAACAAGCCGAGGCCCTCGCATACGCTAAGAAACTCCTCGATGAGAACAAAACTTTAAAAGTTCAACTTTCAAAAGGTGAGCGAGTTTTGGTCGAACAGGGGCAGGGTAAGGCTGAATCTGACCTAAAAGCAGCCAAGCGTTTGCTACAAGAGGCACAAGAATCCGGAGACTCTGAGAAAGTCGCAGATGCCATCACTGAAATTTCACGCATTTCAAGAGAGCAGGAAAATTGGAAAGCGTACCAACCTAAGTACCGTGAAGAAGACATTAATAAGGAATCTGCTTTACAAGATCAGAATCTAGGTGTAAGTTATCCCCAAACTGCGCAGGCTGCACCACCTCCAGACGAAAAGGCCGTGAATTGGTACAACAGAAATTCATGGTTCGGAGTAGACGAAGAGATGACTGCAATTGCCTATGCGCAACATGAGAAATTAGTTAAATCTGGGGTAAGTCCTCAGAGCGACGAATATTACGAGAAGATTGATTCTCGGCTTCGGCAAGTTTTCCCTGACCGTTTTGAGTCAGATGGCGATGAAGATCTCGCTGCTGATAAAGAACCAGCCAAAGTGGAAAAACGCCAACAGACAACGGTGGTTTCACCGGCGACCCGTTCGACACCAAGTAAAAAAGTTACGCTCACGAAGTCTCAAGTGGCGATTGCTCGACGCTTAGGTGTCCCCTTAGAAGTTTATGCGAAACAAGTTGCTTTGCAGGAGAATAGATAATGTCAAGAATTGACCGTGAATTAGAAACTCGTGAACGTGAAACCCGTATCCGTGCTTATACTCCGCCGCAACAGTTGCCAGATCCAATCCCACAGGCAGGTTACTCATTTCGGTGGGTAAGAACAGCCATGATGGGCCAGAGCGATGCTCGTAACGTATCTATGAGCCGTCGTGAAGGCTATGAACCTGTAAAGGTTGAAGACCATCGTGAAATGGAATTGGCGCTCGATGACTCGTCTAAGGTCAGTGGAAATGTCGAGATTGGCGGTTTGATGCTTTGTAAGATTCCTACGGAAGTCTTAGAAGGTCGTCAAGCCTACTATGAGCGGTTGAATCAACAGCAGATTAATTCTGTTGATAACAACTTTATGAGGGAAAATGATTCGAGGATGCCTCTCTTTACCGAGAAAAGATCTGAGGTCAGTTTCAGTAAACGATAATCTTTAGGAGATTGATATGGCAACAACTGCCAGCCCATACGGGCTAAAACCAATCAACCTGATCGGTGGTCAATCATTCACGGGCGGTTCTATCCGTGATATTTCGATGACTACTAACAGCGCGACTGGTATTTTCTTCGGTGACCTAGTGAGACTGTTAGATGGACAGCCTTCCGCCGTTACCACTACTCCCCTTCCTTCGGAAGAGGGTCTTGTAGGTGTTTGTGTTGGTGTTTCTTACACTGATCCTACGCTGAAGTACACACAGTTTGCACAGTTCCTACCCGCCAACGCGGTAAGTGCTGGGTACACAAACATCCTGATCAGAGTTGTTGATGATCCGGATCAGTTGTATCAAGTTCAAGCCGACGGTTCCGTTACTGCTGCCAAGATTGGTAACAACGCTGAGTTAACTAACTTCAGCCAAGGTTCTACCACGACTGGTAACAGCAAAGTTTCTCTTGACCAATCCACGATTGCTAACACTTCTACGTTTGCAGTTCGTATTGTGGATCTGGTTAACGGTGCTCCAACTTTCTCAACTCCCGGTGATGCTTTCACGGATTGTATTGTCAAGTTTAACTTTGGCATCCATTCGTACTATCAAGCAACCGGTAGCGGCTCGACTTGATAAGGAGATTCTAAATGGCTATTTCACGTTCGCAACTACTAAAAGAACTCCTCCCGGGTCTGAACGCTTTGTTTGGTCTTGAGTACGCACGCTACGGTGAAGAGCATAAAGAGATTTATGCTACTGAAACCTCAGAGCGTTCGTTTGAAGAGGAAACCAAGTTGTCTGGCTTCTCGGCTGCCCCAGTTAAGTCTGAAGGCGCTGCGATTGCTTATGACAACGCACAAGAGGCTTTCACGGCTCGCTATACGCACGAGACCATTGCTTACGGTTTCTCGATCACTGAAGAGGCAATTGAGGACAACCTCTATGACTCGCTCAGCGCTCGTTACACCAAAGCACTCGCTCGTTCGATGGCTTACACCAAGCAGACTAAGGCTGCTGCAATCCTGAACAATGGCTTTACCAACTCCAGCCAGTATTACGGCGGTGATGGCGTGCCCCTGTTCTCGACTCAGCACCCCCTGATCTCTGGTGGTGTTAACAGCAACCGTCCTTCCACCCCTGCTGACCTGAATGAGACTTCGTTGGAAAACGCAGTTATTCAGATTGCTGCATGGACGGATGAGCGTGGTCTGCTGATCGCTGCTAAGCCCCGTAAGTTAATCGTACCGCCCTCACTCCAGTTCGTTGCAACTCGTTTGCTTGAGACTGAACTGCGTGTGGCTACGGCTGACAATGACATCAACGCTCTGAAGAGCAACGGTTCGATCCCAGAAGGTTATACAATTAACCACTTCTTGACCGACACCAATGCTTGGTTCTTGACGACTGACGTTCCTAACGGTATGAAGTACTTTATCCGTACTCCGATGGCAACATCGATGGACGGCGACTTCGACACCGGTAACGTCCGTTACAAGGCTCGTGAGCGTTATTCGTTTGGCTGGTCTGATCCGCTCGGAATGTTCGGATCACCCGGTGCGTCGTAATTGAAGTTCGAGGGGGGCTCGTCCCCCCTCATTTATATCTAGGATTTTTAATCTTATCGACTGACCTAGCAGACTTTGTAGAGACGATAAGATGGCGTGCTACAACACAAGGAGTATTACAACATGGGTATGACTACTTTTTCCGGCCCGGTAAATAGCCCCGGTGGCTTTATTGGCCCTTTTATTTCCGCTCCAATTCCTTTTACTGGTAACTATTACTACGTAAATCCTTCTTCAGGTTTGGACGCAAACACCGGAAACTCTCCGGCTAACGCTGTTAAAACTCTGACACGGGCTCTGGCTCTGTGTACGGCAGGTAACAACGACGTTGTTTTGTTAATCAGTGCTGTTTCTGGTGGCACCACAACTTCTGCAACTCTGACTGCAAACCTTGATTGGAACAAAGACTCTACTCACCTGATTGGTGTCTGCGCTCCCACGATGGTTTCTCAGCGTGCTCGTATTGCTCCCGCTGCTGGTGCGACTTCGTTTACTCCTTTCTTGACCGTTTCAGCAAATAACTGTTTCTTTGCTAACCTGTCAATTTTTGGTGGATTTGGTACTGGCGGTGCTTCTAACATCACTGTGTCACTGACTGGTGATCGCAATGCATTTGAAAACGTATCGTTCCAAGGTCTTGCTGATGCTGCCTCTGCTGGTGGTACTGGCGCTCGTGTTATGAAGTTAGATGGTTCTTCCGAGAACACATTTACAAATTGCACAATTGGTCTTGATACGGTTCAGCGTAGTGCTGCTAACTATGCTGTTGAGTTTGCCGGTGGATCGGCACGTAACATTTTCCAAAACTGCATTTTCCCATCTTGGGCAAGCGCAGGTGGCGCAGGTGGTGCAGCCCTTTACGGCGCTGCTGCAAGCGCAATCGACCGTTATACGTTGATGGATTCCTGTGCGTTCTTAAACGCAGTGGCTTCAACTGGTACAGCAATTACCGACCTGATCTCTCTGCCTTCTTCGGCAGGTGGTATGGTTGTTCTTAAGAACTGTATTACTGTTGGTTACACTGGCCTTGGCACCGCTACTGCTCTGTCTCAGACCTACATTGATATGTCTGCTCCGAGCAACTCTGCTGGTGGCTTGGCAGTTAACCCGTCGGCCTAACGAACTGGGGGGCTTCGGCCCCCCTAGTTTAAGGAGAATGTTATGCAATATGATGTATGGATGGTGACGCCTGAAGTAGACGATAATTTTTATCGCGCTTCTGCTGCTATTGCTGGGGCGGGATCATTGACGCTACTAGCCACAACCCCGGGAATTAACGGTTACGGATTCAAAGTTACGTTTGAGGCTAATGCTGATACCTCTGGCGTTAACTTTACAATTGTTGGATACAAAGTTGGAGATACCACAGGTAACACTACAACGGAAGTTGTAACGGGCCCTAATCTAACTTCTTCTTCGACTAACTACTATTCTGGAGTTGTAAGTATTAGTGCAAGCGGAGCAACAGCCAATTTAGTAAAGATTGGTCACGACGCTTCTTTAGCGCTTCCTCGCACTCGTATTAAAGGTTTGTACTACGTTGGTAACGCAAATGCTGGCTCTCTTACGGTGGCTTCACCTAATCGAACAGTTCCGTTTGTTAAGATAATAACGCCTACTTCTAGTAATTCGTTTGCCGATAGTTTGTTCTTAGCGGCTGAAGGTGTCTTAGTTGGTAACGTACAAGCCAATGACTATGCTACTGTAACAACGGCTAACGTAACTGCCTTTACTCTAACTTGCGGGTAATAATATGGCTAAGACCCCTGCATGGCAACGCAAAGAAGGTAAGAACCCAAAAGGTGGGCTAAACGCTAAGGGGAGGGCATCGTACAACGCTGCCAACCCCGGTAAGCCCGGCCTGAAGGCTCCTCAACCAGAAGGCGGCGCACGCAAGAAGTCGTTCTGCGCCCGTATGACAGGCATGAAAAAGAAACTAACTAGCGCCAAAACCGCTAACGATCCAAACAGCCGTATTAACAAAAGCCTTCGGGCATGGAAGTGCTGATATGGAAATGATGCTTTGGAATACGCTGTTGACAGCGCTGATAGGTGTCTTAGCCTATATCGGGCATGAGAAAATATCTGAGTTACAGCGTTTAAACCTTTTGATTAACAAAACTAGAGAAGAGGTGGCCCGTGATAACGTCACTCAAGCAGAAATGGACAAGTTTGTTGAGCACATTGACCAACGCTTTAACAAACTTGAAGCAAAAATTGATCTCCTTATGCAAAAGGGGTAAGTGATGGCTGCCAAACCGGGCCTTTATGCCAACATCGCTGCGAAGAAAAGACGCATCGCTGCGGGGTCTGGTGAGAAAATGCGTAAAGTGGGTAGTAAAGGGGCTCCTAAAAAAAGTGACTTTATTGCTGCCGCAAAAACCGCATCTTTTAAAAAAGGCGGCGAGTCCCGTGTAAATGAGGCGGGTAATTACACGAAGCCTGGTATGCGAAAGGCTATCTTTGAGCGAATTAAGGCCGGTGGTAAGGGCGGTGCTCCGGGTCAGTGGAGCGCTCGCAAGGCACAGATGACAGCACTTGCTTATAAAAAAGCAGGTGGGGGATATAAAGATTGAAAGCACCTCAGAAAAGCTTAAAGGATTGGGGTGACCAGAAATGGCGTACTAAAAGTGGTAAACCATCAACCCAAGGCCCAAAAGCTACGGGTGAAAGGTATCTTCCGGAGGCGGCGATAAAGTCTCTTTCGTCTGCTGAGTATGCAGCTACAACAAAGGCAAAACGAAAAGGAAAAGCTTCAGGAAAGCAGTTTGTTAAACAACCTAAAAACATAGCAAAAAAGACAGCAAGGTTTAGAGTTTAGTTTTTAAAAAGGAGAAGTAATCATGGGATTTGCTGGAAAAAATATTTCTAAGGTGGTGGGTAAAAGCATTTCAAGAATAGCTCAAAAAGCCAAAGAACAACCCACGGGCCCTGGGTTTTTTGGCCGCAAGGACAACATGGCCGGAATGGCTACTGAAGCCAAAAAAGGCGGCATGATGAACAAGATGAAAATGGTTATGAAAGGCGGCAAAAAGGTTCCAGCATTTGCTGCAGACGGTGTAGGTAAGATGAAAAAGGGCGGAATGTCGGATAAAGCAGGCCGCGCATTGAAAAGAACTACGGCTGATGCAAAAGGCCGTGCAATGAAAAAGGGGAAATAATCATGGCTGGACGTGGAATGGGTGCTGCCTCTCGCGGCGGCGGAGCCGTAGAAAGCGGACCAAAAAACAAGATGGTATCTACCACAAGCAAGACCACCGGACCAGCAATGATGGCCAAAGGTGGAATGGCTGTTAGTCCTCGTAAAAAGATGGCTATGGGCATGATGGGCGGTGGAATGATGACCAAGGGCATGGCAGCAGGCGGTATGATGACCAAAGGTTATGCGGCTGGTGGAATGATGACCAAAGGTTATGCGGCTGGTGGAATGATGAAGAAAAAAGGAATGGCAAGCGGCGGCAAGCGCGGTAAGTAATGGCCTATCTTGTAAGTAATATTCCTTACTTTAAGTGTTGGGTGCGTCGTGAGTTCACGCACATGCACCAGAAGTACGCCGGAGAGTATTTGCATGCGGTAGCAATTGCAGTTAACTGCATGCCGGATCGTTGTTTGAGTTTTCAGCTTGTGTTTACTGGATGTGAGAGCGATGCGGACGGCTCTGAAAACGTTCATGGTGGGGCGATGTGGGCAAGAATGCCGATTACGGCCTTGGTAGGCGATATCCCTTTGGATGAATGGCCAGAGAGAATGCCTACCCCCTTGGCACAGCCTTGGGATTGTCCTTCACACCACCATACCGTTATCAAGTTCGCGCGCACGAGCCCGAGCCCCTGGTTGTGCAAGATAGGGGGAGAGTTTTACACTGGCCGATATATGTTTACAGTAGATTATGCGGAGAGCGAAGTTGCAGATTGCCCTGCCCAACACAAGCAAAGTCATGTGTTAACCTTGACGGATGCGGGACCGTGGACCGGGAATATTGTAGCTTTGCCCAATAATCGAGTAAGAGTAACAAGTCCCGCGTATTGGGAAACAGGAAAGGGTGCTCCAGATTTTAGACCTAGTCAGTGGATTCACTGCGCAGAGCAAGACGATTCATACATGGACCCAACAGTTACTTTTGATAATCTATACAAAAAATGACAACTTCTGGCACCACGACATTTGATTTACCGATCGATGAATTGATCGAAGAAGCGTATGAGCGTTGCGGCATGGAGATGACAACTAGTCATCACCTAAAAACTGCTCGTCGGTCGCTTAATCTTATGTTTTTGGATTGGGCAAACAGAGGTTTAAATTTGTGGACCATTGAAGAAGTTGCCGTTACTTTGACGGGGACAACCTCAATTACGTTGCCAACGGATACAGTTCAAGTATTGACTGCTGTAATTAGAGACCTTTCGCAAAGTCCTGCGGTCGATATAACAATTGACCCAATAACGAGGGCAGAGTATTTAGACATTCCCGATAAAAGCACGCAAGCTCGTCCTGCCCAATACTATGTAGAACGAACAATTATCCCGAAAGTTTTCTTTTATCCAACCCCAGGTGGCGGTGGGCCATATCAGTTTAGGTACTACAGAATTAGGCGCATTCAGGACGCGGGGGACTACACGAATACTTCGGACGTCAACTTTAGATTCTTGCCTTGTTTAGCGGCAGGTCTTGCTTATTATCTTTCGCTTAAGTTTAAGTCAGAAAGAACGTCCGGACTAAAGCAAATTTATGAGGAAGAGTGGGCTCGCGCTGCCGCAGAAGACAGAGAAACGGCAAGAATAAGCTTCGTGCCGCAACTGGAGGGATGATGTGGCCTTTGCAAAGGGAAAATATTCTTACGGTTTGTGCGACTACTGCGGACAACGTTATCCCTATAACGTCCTGCAAAAGAATTGGCGCGGATTCAAGGTTTGCCCAGAAGACTACGAACCAAAAGAGCCCCAACTTGAGCCCCTCAAGTTTAGCGGAGATGCAATTGCACTTTATGAACCTCGCCCAGATCGGGTTGAACCAGTCACTGTTTTTGTTGGTTCACCTGGCGACTCTGCCTTTCAAAGTCTTGGGAGTGCTAACGGCGGGACAAACATGCAGCCCTATCCGGAACAAGGAGATGTGTTCGGGGTAGGAGGAGTAGGAACAGTTACTGTTGTAGCCTCGGCCACGGTCTCACACAGTGGGGTATCGGCAACCGGACAAATTGGCATTGTTTCAGCGTCAGGTAATTCAGTTATTATATCGTTTTCAGAAAGCGCTTCTGCAACTGGTAATGTGGGCAGCCCATCGGTGACAACATGACATATGACGAACTGGTAACCAATATACGGAACTACACCGAGGTGGATGCTAATGTGTTCACTAATGCGGTCATTAACACGTTTATTTTGATGACGGAGAACCGTATTCTTCGGGACATTGACCTTGACGTGTTTAAGCTAGAGGCCACTGCAAACTTGACTTCTGGTAATAAGTTTCTTTCTGCCCCCTCTGATATTTTGACTCATCGCTACATGATGGTTACTTCCGGGACAGATCAAATATTTTTAGAGTTTCGTGATACTTCTTTCATGAAAGAATATTGGTCAGACGGTAGCGTTACTGGGGTACCAAAATACTATTCTGTGTGGGATCAAAACACGTTTTATGTGGCCCCAACCCCTGCTTCTAATTACACAGTAGAACTTGGCTATATTTACAAGCCTGCCCAGTTATCATCCGCCAACACTACAACGTGGGTAAGCATTAACGCCCCAGAAGCACTTCTTTATGGATGCTTGGTCCAAGCTTATAGCTACACCAAGGGTCCACCCGATATGATTGCTTACTTTAACAATTCGTATAAAGAAGCAATTCAAGGCCTTGGAATCGAGCAACAAGGCCGTCGTCGTCGTGACGAAGCCCGTGATGGCATGGCTCGCATATACGTGAAATCAGAAAGTCCGGGTCCATGAGCCGTGTTCCAAACTTAGAAGGCAAGAAAATAGCAATAGTGGCGATGGGAAAGAGCCACAGCCAGTTTATTATGGCCAAAACCCATTCGTTTCATTTTGATGAGGTCTGGGCAATTAATGCCATGTCTGGGGTAATTTTCCATGACAGGGTGTTTATGATGGATCCGGCCAGTCGGTTCTTGGATTCGGATGATGCAGGGAGCCAGACGAACCTTATGGCTGAGGTGCTCAAGAACCATGCGGGCCCAATTTACACTTGTGAGCTAGACCCCCGCTGTACGGGACTTGTGGAGTTTCCGTTAATTGAGGTGATGAATGCTTGCCGGACGGGTTACTTTAACAATACCGTGGCCTATGCCATAGGTTTTGCGATTGCAGCAAAGGTGTCGGAAATACACATGTATGGGGTAGACTTTTCCTACAAGGGTCATGTGCATTTTGCTGAGGCAGGAAGGGCCTGTTGCGAGTTTTTGCTCTCAAAAGCCATTGACCAGGGTATTAAGGTAGGTATTTCGCAAGAATCCTCCCTTTTGGACTCTAACGAGCCGCCACAAAGCAAGCTCTATGGCTATCACAGGCTGTCGGACCCCCTGGTGGTAGGCCTTGAAAACAACGAATTTACCGTCAAAAAGTACTCTGAAATTAAAGACCAAGTGGAGGCGCAAAAGACGGATTTGCTGCCACCAGAAGCCTTGAGGACCTAAATATGTTTGATCTAAAGCTTGGAGAAATACATAACCCAATCATTAAAACCAGTGACTTTGGCGGTCTTTCGTGCGAAGATTTAGCTGAGCTTTGCACTGACAAAATTATCGGTGTGGCTGAGAACGCTCCCCCAGCCATCCGAGAGCAGGCAAAGTTCTTCCGGGAGCGCGTTCAAAAAGCAGTTTTTGAATATCTTAAACAAGCAAAAAGGGCCGAAAGGGCTACTTGCATTCAAATTTGCGCTCAAGGCGGCGAGCACGATGCCGCTAATTTACTTAGGAGAGTCTAAATGGCTTTTACCACAACCGTAATGCCCACGTCCTTTAAGGTAGAGATCCTTAAAGCTGTTCACAACTTTTCAACCGGTGGAAACACTTTTAAACTGGCGCTCTACAATAACAGCGCCTCGTTTACGGCTGCAACCACTGCCTACACCACGACCAACGAAGTAGCGGCCTCTGGCTCGTATGCTGCGGGTGGCGGCACATTGTCCAAGGTTACGCCTACTTCAACAGGCACGACCGCAGTTACGGACTTTGCTGACCTATCCTTTACCACAGCTACTATTACTGCATTTGGCGCGTTGATTTATAACGACACCGCTACGGGTAATCCCGCAGTTGCTGTATTGAACTTTGGTGGCGCTAAGACCTCAACTGCGGGCACATTTACTGTGGTGTTCCCGGCTAAGACAGCCACGGGAGCGATTATAAGAATAGCGTGAAAAAAATTTGCGTAACGTGCCAAAACACTAGGCTATTAAGCGAATTCTACAAACGTAAGGATTCGCCTGACGGCTATAGAAACGACTGCAAAGATTGTCGTAAGGCACGTTCGCTTAAAAATTTTTACGCTAATCCAGATGTTAAACGTGTAAAAAACATGGAAGCATATTGGAGACGAAAAGAGCGAAATCCCGATTTGTGGAAGCTTATTTATCAAAAACACAGGGACAAGCAATTAGCTGCTTCTCGTGTGTACTATAGCCAACACGCTGAAGAAATAAAAGCACGGCAGCGTCTTTGGAGCAAGCAAAATCGAGGTGTTGCAAATGCATTGGGGAAAAGATACAAGTTAAAGAAACGCAATGCTACTCCAAGTTGGTTAACCAAAGATCAACTAGAACACATGCAATGCTTGTATAGAGTAGCCGCCATGTACACGGCGGAGGGTTTAGACGTTTGGCATGTAGACCACATTGTTCCTATTCGAGGGAAAGATGTTTGTGGGCTGCATGTACCTTGGAACTTGCGAATTATTACTGCTTCTGAAAACATGAAGAAAGGTAATAAACTGCAGATGGATACGAGGGCATAAATGTGGCAACGTACAGCGGCTGGGGCGGGGGCCCGTGGGGCGAGACTCCTTGGGGTCAAGATGCCACCTATGTCTACCTGGATGGGTGGGGGTATGGTGCTTGGGGTGAAACTCCGTGGGGTCAAGGAAGCGCTGGTGTCCAAGGCACCGGCGCTATTGGCACTGTCACGGTCCAAACCCAGCAAAATGCCGTCGTCAACGTCACCGGAGTACAGGCAAGCGGCCAGATTGGCCAAGCCACAGTTGACACCGGCGTTAATGTACTGGTTACCGGTATTTCCGGAACAGGGTTTATCGGTCAAGTTGCCGTCTCTGGATCCGCAGTTGTACCAGTCACCGGAGTTTCAGCAACCGGGGCAATTGGTAACGTCACCGTTGCCGCAAACGCCAACGTCTTCGTTACTGGAGTCTCGGCGACAGGATTCATTGGTCAGGCTGCCGTCTCCGGCAGCGCTGTTGTGTCCGTCACCGGGGTCCAAGGTGTCGGAGCCGTCGGTACCGTTGCCATCGCCACAGCCACAGTTGTCCCCGTCACGGGAGTCGCAGGTAGCGGTCTTATTGGGTCCCCTGGGGGCTGGGGGACCAGCGCTTGGGGGCAAAATGCATGGGGAGAAGGAGACGCGGCCAACGGAGTTGTCGTCACCGGATCAGCCAACGTTGCCGTTGCCGGGGTCAGTGCAACAGGATTCATCGGACAAACAGCCCAAACCGGTTCCGCAACCGTCCCCGTCACCGGTGTGGCGGCCAGTGGTGCCATCGGTAATGTGGCAGTCCAAGCAGGGGCCGTCGTTGCAGTCACAGGGGTA
>Ga0247840_10008408_pt1 | contig 13855 bp, 6 predicted proteins | sample LaCruzMarch2015__FD_192404 | JGI IMG/M metagenome (GOLD analysis project Ga0247840, IMG submission 192404) | Freshwater microbial communities from meromictic Lake La Cruz, Castile-La Mancha, Spain - LaCruzMarch2015_17m | ecosystem: Environmental > Aquatic > Freshwater > Lake | place: Spain...
TGTTCACCCTTATGCCTGATTAATATCTCGGCATTTTCTGCGAGAGTGAGTCGGCTGCCGATACCCGATTGGTTCAGTAGCGCTGCGATACCCACAATCGCTGTCAATGCGATAATGACCGCAATCATGACCCAACTATGCTTTTTGGCTGTAGCCTTTATAGCTGCGTTGGATTCTTCTGCCTGCATCTCAGCCTCAATAGGTTCTGCTTCATTTAATTGGGTATTTTCGCGACTGTTATTCGCCATAGGAGCGCCTCCCCTTGAGATTTATTTTGATTCCAAATTAAAAATGGTACAACCATATCCTCTTCTACATTTTCACCATGATCACCGCCGCTATCCGTCTCGTGCATGCCGTGATCAGCCGTTAAAACAATCAATCCCTTAAAGGATTCCGTCAATTGTCCGATATAGCCATCAATCTCACGGATTTTAGCCATAGTAGTTTCACCATAGGGCCCTGCCTCATGACCCTGATCATCAATGCCGTGAAAATGGACCATTATTAGGTCCGGATCCTTTTTCAAGGCCATAAGGGCACTTTCAGCGACCTCATCATCAGTGCCATTGCCATTGCGGTCGATATTCAGTACTGGCTCTATGGAAGTGTTCAGCACTTGACTATTACCTTCAATCAGCATAGCGCTTTTCCCCTGCCCTGTCACCTTTTCAAAAATGTCTGTTCCTTTGAATATTCTTTTCGATCTGTCCGAGATGCCATTGATCTCAGGCGGCGTCCCGGTGATCATTGCGGCCATGCCTGCATTGGTCACCGGCTTGGTGACCGACAGCGCCGGCGACTGCTGAAAATGTTCATTCATAAAGGCAGCATCACCGTATTCAGCTGCAGTTTGAAACTGCTTCCAGCTGAATCCGTCAAGGTACAGAATCATCACCTTGCCGCCGCTGTCTATTTCCGCCAGAGACTGATCATAGACAGCGGTGATGCTGCCAATATCCGAATAGCCGAAATCCTCCGCAGGCTTGTCGTTATAATCGCTGCAACTTGAAATCAGGACTAGTGCGATTGTTATTATGCTTAGTGTAAATAGGCGAAGTTTCATGTGATTGCTCCATTTCAAATCCCAAGTTTCTTTACTCTTATCGATATCAAGTAGGCCAGCCATCCCCCAAGTCCGCCTGATAAGGCTGCTGCGCTGAGTCCGAGCATCAGCGGAATCAATGGCAATCTGAAAAAAATCATATTTGAAAGCAGCGTCCCGCATACATTAGCAGCAATTCCTGCAAAAAACATCCTGATTCTGATGGTATCATTCCTTGGCAATAGCAGGAAAACCAAATCAATCAAGACGCCGGGCAAAGTATAGGTCAACAAACTCAAGATGCCGTGGTTTCCGAAAACCCCTGTCGATAGCACTATAATCGCCTGCACGACTCCAATCAGCGTGGCTGTGCCCCTTTTCCCCACGAGCTCGCAACCAAGCACGAGCCACATCATATAAAAGCCTCCAGCCACAGCGCCCCCTGGTATGAATAGCGGACCGGTCACGATATGTACAAGCGGTACTATGATGGGTTTTATAGCAATCCCTATAGCCGCCATCATTGAGATCAGTACAAAATCAAATGCTGTAAACTTATCAAAATATTTCCTCAAATCAGTTCTCCTCCGTCAAGGCATGGCTCAGGGCATCCTGTACACTATCAATTAGGCCATAGCTCGTCGCTGTAGCCCCACTGATGCCATCTGCATCGGGTCCCTGGATCTCTAGCATTTGTTCCGGCATTTTCCTAAAAGCCTCTTCATACCAGCCTCGAGTTTCATTATGGTCAAGTATGCTGATCTTCTCAATCTTTCCATCCTTCAGCGAAACCTCTGTGCTTATACTCCCGCCGAAGCCAGTGCCTTCTCCATAATATATCCCATTCTCATCCATTTCGCCGTCAAACTGGCTCCGGTGAGCTTCCGCCTGTCCAAGCAGCGGCAATGCAAGCCAGGTGATCAGGAATAAAGCGAGCATGATCCGGCAATACTTTTCGGCTGAAATAGTCCTATTCCAAATTTGAATATTCAGTTTGGCAGCTGCACAATTGGCCGACGGATTGTCCGTTTTTTCACTGTCATGGGTGGCACAACGAAGACACCTGATACATTCAGGAGAGACACTGTCCTCCCCATCCTCGCAGGTCAGTTCGACAGGGCAGTCTGACAACACTGAGCAACTGATTGGCTCAACACGGGCGTTGCAGCCCCCGCAGGAAGCTGCATAATTGATATTGATGGGATTGAAGGAGCTGAGCAAGGCCTGAGCCGCGCCAAGAGGGCAAAAATAGCGGCAGAAGGGTCTCGATACAAAGACCGATGTGACAGCAATTCCGATAAGAATCCATAAGCCTGCTACGGATATGTCCCATAGAAATTTTTGGGTTGCCCTGCTCGGTAATGTCAGTAAAGCCTGCCAAGGCGAGAAGTCTGCCAGAACTGCGCCATATCCCAATGCGGAGAATCCCAGGACTACGAAAAGAATAACATACTTTATCCTCCAAGGATGCAGATGTCTATCAAGCGCCGTTTTTCGATGCAGGATGCCGACTCGGTTTCCGATGTCAGCAAAGACATCCTGAAGACTGCCTAATGGGCAGATCCATCCGCAGAAAAATCGGCCGCCGATGATCGCACAAGTTGCGATGGCAGCTGTTAGCGCCATGCTTCTACTGATTCCCGTAAATTTATAATCCCCGTCAGTTACTGCACCGCGCAGTGCACTCCACCCTCCATAAGGGTTAAAGTCAGCGATACCGAGGAAGCGAAAATCCATTCTCCCTGCTATATACAATAAATAGGCGCCAAGAGATCCCGCCAGTAATATTGCTACCATTAGCCTGATCCAAATTCTCCATTTCCCGATACTCTTGAATTGCTTATTCATCGTGTTATCCTATCATTTTGATGTTTTCGCTATTTTCAATACATCCTCGATATATTGATTACCAACCACCGCATTCGTCCTGCCGTCGGCAAGGATTAATAGGCCTTGTTCCAAATCCTCTCTGCTGATCGGGTATACCCTCATACTCGTGTCGACCAGTTCAAGCTGTTCATCTTCCTGTAGAAGCAGTCCGGCAGTGAGCACAGTATCAGCCAGTGAGACACCGGTTCCCTGATCTGAAGCAGTTGCGCCAAGGACTTTTTCCATTATTTCAGGAAAGGCGACGGCATCCAGCGAAGTCGAAAAACAGCACATTTCCTTGACATTCATGCCGAGCTTGAACGCCGGTCCGATATTCATCGGCGCATTGTCCCCTTCGATCTTAATATAATAGCGATCCCTCACCATTGCCATGGTTTCATTTTTTTCCAATCCATCAGAACCAAGCATGGTAAAAAAACCGTTCGGGTCAACGGTTTTAAATTTGGCAAGGATTTTGCCAACCAGCACGGACCGGTCCTTGCTTCCATAGTATTCGTAATAATACGGTTCAATATCTCTTGTCAGGGCCTCAAAGATATAGACATTTTGAATATTCTTCGGAGAAATCTTCTCATAAAGGTCAATCCTGGTCACCATCTTGACCCAATAAACTCCCATTTCATAGGGTATTACCACCCGAATGGGCTTCTCCTCCTTAAGAATCTCTTTCCCATCGAAATCTATTCCAAGTATGATTTGTCGGTTTGTGAGAATGTCCTTATCCACCATGGCATAGTAGCCATCTCTGCCTGTAATGCCAATGGCCTGGTAATCCGAAAGATCCACACCGGCTTGTTTCAGCACGTCTGTAAGAAGCGGTCCCTTAGCCTGAATATCGGTTTTTGTCCCGGTGGTTTTGGATAAAACCGTTTTGACTGTCGTCTGCTTGAAATTCTTCAAATCCTCTGCAAGGATTCGCTTGGATGCGTTTTCGCCCCAGCTTATTAAAAAACTGTTGTCATCCTTCTCCCATGTTTCCTGAGAGACAGCATTTTCTACCGCAGGCATCTTTTCCTTATTGATTAAATACTGCCATGCGCCCATAGCCGCATTGACATCGTTCAGCACCGCCTGGCTGGAGACCGTCGCCCCCGTGACCTGAATAATGTCGTTGGGATTTTCCTTTTCCAGTACGACAAGATTGAGATATTTCAGGAGGCCAAGACTTATGAAGCGATCCATGAACCAGCTTTCCCTGATGGGATCCGCGTACTCCGCTGTATCGCCCTGCTCAAGAATTACGGTTTGTGAGATCCGTTGACTTTCATTATCCATGATCACAAGAAGCTTAATCAACCCCACATAACCACGACTTTCTACAATAAAAGCCGTTGGTATGCCATTTACTTCATAAACTCTTTTTATCCCGGGGAAGTTTCCTTTAATATAAGGGTCTTCCAGAACACTATGCATTGTCCTAATAGAATCCACTCCGGGCATAGCTGAAGTGATCAACGCCTTTTCTTCCCTGTTGTCGCTGTTAAACCAGAGTGTTGTCGCAGAAAACATCAGCAGGATGATCAATCCTATTCCGTAAAGCCTGCGTTTCTTCATTTTTACCTCCAATACTGCGTGGAGTTGCCTGCTCCATTCCGCTGAGTTCTAAAAGTTCCACCAGCCTTCTAATCGAAGACTGTCTGTAAGAGTCTACTCTACAATAATCTGTGCAATATTGGATACCCACTGAGGCTTGTTGACATCTCCAGCCTCCTTCTGCCCTATCACCAGCCTGAAGGGCAGGCCTGCTTCCGGATCATAATCTATACCGTTTTCATTCCATGCGATAATGACCGGATATTTTTTATCCGGATTTTGTTCATCGATATAATCCATTTTCAGTGCCTGCTCGACAGTAATTTGTTGTTCGTAGCCATCGGTGGCTATGAAGGTTAATTGTGTTGCGGAAGATTTTATTCCCGCCTTTTGCAGGATGGCTGCCAGTTTAACGCCTTTAAACGAAAAATACGCTTTTGTCCCGTAGCTGTTCAAGGCGAAATAATCGTCTTCATAATAGGCTTCCTTCATAGTCTTAAGATCTTCGAGAGAAAGGCTCAGAGCATTGTCAACACCTGCACCCTTGATGGCCATCTCCCCAATACTGCTGATTTGTCCTGGCTTATCTCCTGGATCAGCAGAAGACCCATTGCCCTCATTTGAAGCTTCGCCGCCAGTGCCTGTTGTATCCGCATTCAAATCCGACTCCTGCTCGGTTCCGATGGTTTCCGTCAGTCCGTTACCGCTTGAATCTGCCGGTGCCGTCACCACTTCACCGGTTGGATCCTTGGATCCATTATCCTCTGCTGCTTTCCCGCAGCCGGAAGACAGCACCAGCAAAGCCAGGATCAGCAGCATGCAGATGCGTCTTGATAAATGCTCCATGTCAGTGCCTCCATTCACATAGCTATAGAGCAAGCCGTTTTCGCCTGCTCTATAGCCCTGAGATTTGTTCTTCATGCTGAAAGACAATTGAATTTTTCTTCTACCCCGTTATTGATTCATCGACAGGCTGAGTAGTAACCTGGTGATTTTAGCCGCTTCCGCTCTGGTTGCCAAACCCCTTGCATCGAAGATATTGTTGGGTTTGCCGTTTATGATTGAAGCCATTTGCATTTTTTTCACGGCATCTGCTGCCCAGGTGCTGATTTGGTTATTGTCAGAAAAGGCAACATAGGTTTTATCGGTGCTGAGTGAGATGCCGGTTGACTTGGTAAAGTTATCTATCATCACAGCCAACTGTTCCCTGGTGATCACATCCTCCGGTCCGAAATTGCCGTCGGCATAGCCGCTGACAATTCCCTCAGCTGAAGCCCAGTTAATATAGTCCGCATACCATTTGCCTTGGTTGACGTCCTTATAGGAGGCATTCACTGCCGCCGTGACATCGACACCATCGATGATTCCGGCCAGGAACTTCACGAATTCTGCTCTTGTAAGGGTCTTATCCGGGCTAAATAATCCGCTTCCTGTTCCGCTGATCAAATTTCTTGAGGCCAGGTATTGAATGTCGTTGATTGCCCAATTGCCTGCGATATCCATGAAACCAGATGGGTTGAATCCAATACCATACTCGCTGAAATGGGATACGGTGAAGGACATGCTTTTTGTCACTGGATCATAGGCGGATGCTTTGAGTGAAACCAGCTGTCCATCATCCTGAATCAGGAAAATGACCATTTCCTCAAGGTCCTCTCCGGGTTGCAAGTCGTATGGAATGGAAATCATTGCCGTTCCAGTACCAAGGGATGATATTTTATTATCTCCCGATAAAATGTCGATATTATAGAGTGGTCTGTCCCCGATCAGTTTCTTTGCCTCATCGGAAAGTCCAGTCTTGTCCTCTTTTGAAACGATAATTGATATGCCACCCGCCGCCGCCTTATCAATCTCATCGATGGCTGAACTATCCAGTGTTATTTCAAAATCTTCCGTTGAAATTCGCAGTTTCAATCCAGACGCTGACGAAAGATCCGCAAGAACGTCTCCCGGCAATGACACAATGCATTTCCCCGCTTCTGAGCCCATATCGATATCAAGATTAAGCAGCGTCTGGTTCAATCCAGTTTCATTCAGTAATGCAAGTGCCTCCGCGATGTCACCGGCTGTGATAACTGCTGTCGCAGTACCGTCCTTGATGGTTGCATCGATTGTCACATCTTCTCCAGTCGTTCCGTCTCCCGTTACCTGCTGTTCCAGTTCACCTTGTCCTATTGTCCCGGATCCCGGCGTAACAGTGGTGGTATTTACTGAGATTTCAACGATGTCGTTGACCCAAAGGGGTTTGTTGACAAAATCGCTGTCCGTTTGACCAACGACCAGTTGAAGGCCATCGAGATTATTTGTATTTTTTCTCCATGCCAGCATCATCGGGATGTTATCACCGGAGTTCGGATCAACAGGCACAGCATAAACGCCAAGATCCTTGTCATCCAGATTGAATTTTCGCGTATAGCCGTCAGAGGCTATGACCGAAATGCTGCTTGCATTTTTATTTATTGCAACGATTTCATCAAGCAAATAGGCGATTTCTATTCCTGCAAAGGTATCCATTCCCCTGGTGCCGAAGCTGTTCAACGACGAGTAATCTGCATTGATATATCCGTCACCGGCTCTTTTTTTAAGATCCGCAACTGTTAGGTAAATTGTATCATCCACACCTTTGCCGGTAATCGCAATGTCGTATTCTCCAACACCCGGATCCACAGGATCTGTCTCCTTGATAATTGCATCGATGGTTGCTTGGGAAACGCCACCATTACTGCCGACATAGAGTGTACCGTCATCTTCAGGCATAATGGTAAAGATGGACTCAAGGCTACTGCTATTCGACCAATCCAAATTGGCTTTGCTATAATGTGCTTCGATCAGTTCGGCTTCCGTGCTGTAAAAAACACCTTTTGAAGATGTTCCAAACCAAAGTCCGTCATTGGCATCAATGGCAATGCTCCTGATTTCGGCATTGTCCACCAGCTGATCCGGGAGCAGTTCCTGACCAGTATATTGCGTTCCAAGCGACCCGTTTGCATTGATATAATCCAGTCTGCCACCTACATTCGCCATCGTCGAATAAGACCCTGCCTTGACAACCCATACGCCGCCGTCAGAATCCTCAGCAAAGCTTCTGACCCACTGGTCCGCAAACTTGACATTGGTAGTGTCAGTATAACTTTTAATTGTGCCACTACTTGTCAGATGTGCGTAGCCGCCGCTATAAATATTAGAAGTTTCATTTATCGTATCCGGATAGCATCCTATCCAGGCACCGCCTTTGCCATCTAGCATCAGGGCGCTGATCGAAAGCGCTGGGATTCCGTCTGTATTGTCCCAACTGCTCCATCTTCCGGTGTCAGGATCCAGCTTACATAGGCCTAGCGCCGTCCCGAACCAGATATCTCCATCAGCCTCAACCTCGATTTGCTGAACAAAATCCGAAAGCAGTTTACCGCTGGTACCTGCAACGGTATAGGTTGTTACGACACCATCCTTCAGATAAGCCGCTCCATTTTGGTTGGATACTTCCTGTCCGCCAAGGGCGAACCAGATGCCGCCGTCAGCGTCCATAGCCAAATCCGGCACATAGTTACCCGGCAGTGCAATAGTTGAAGTCTTATTATAGAGGCTCCAGATACCAGCCGAGTTCTTGTAAGCCGCGCCGCCGCCATAGGTCCCAACCCAGATTCCGCCTGCACCATCAGGTACAATGGCTCTGACGCCAGCTAAAGGCAGGCCGTTTGTGGCTCCGCCGAGATCCGTGTCGAATAGATAATCGGGAACGGCATTGGCGGTGATGACATTCGTCATGCGATTTTTCCAGCCGGACCCATCATCAAAATTTCTATAGACTCTTGTATAGGAAATAACCGCATTCTTGTCGGCATCGCTGATGCCGGTTCCTCCAGCTTCGTAGGCCAGGAAATAATTCTGGCTCTTGATCTGGCTCATCGGGATATCCTTGTATGATATACCGCTTGCCTTGTTCTGGAAGCTGTCTGTGGTCATCAGTGTTACCGTTGCAGTATCCTGCGTGATACCTGCGGAGGTAAGCAGGTCCTCCAGTGGAATGCCGGTGACTTCTTCTGTTTTAAGCAGGCTGCTGACCGTATAGGTATAACTGCCGCTTTGAGGTGTCATCGCTTTCAGTTGTCCCAGTGTATAGCTTACCGTCGGCACGCTGTCAGTCATGATGCTGAAAACCACAGCATTATCGATGGTATCGACAATCTGTATTCCGCTGACTAAGGTGACCCGGTTACGCCAGTCGACTGTCCCGTCATTTTGATCTCGGTAGATTCTGACTTTAGATATTATACCATTTCCGTCTGCATCAGCTATAGCTGCCGATGCAGCTTCATAGGCGATCAGATAATTCTTGGATGTGATATCAGCCAGGGAGATATTGGTATAGGTGCCGCCGCTGCTGTCAGCATAGCCATCCGTTGTAACGATATTAGCCGTATATCGGCTACCGGTGACCTTCGCATCTGTAAGAAGCTGGTCAAGGCGAACGCCGGTAACCGTATCCGTCAGGACCGCACCGCTTTTTTTATAGGAGTAATCTCTTGTGAGGGCTCCTGTATCGGTCGTATAAGCGGCAAGATCATCCACCGTATAGTCCAGGTCACCACCCGGTGCACCTGTGATTTGAAAATCCGCCGTTTCTGGCTCAACAATAGTGGCATCAACGACGATTTGGGTGACGATCTTCAAGCAAGCCCCCTGGTTAAGATGGGTGATGAGCTTGAGTGGGCCGCCGTCATTGCCGCTTGTATAGCCGTCGCTGCTGGTATCCGGTACCAACGGATTGCCATCTGCTGCATAGGAGAGCAGGATTGTTTTTCGGTCTGAGCCGTCAGCAATACCATTATCCAGGGCATCCTGCCCGAAAATAGAAAGAAGATCCTTGCTGAAGCCATCGGAGGCAACGACTTTAACCGACGTTACACTGGCTCCCTCTTTGAGGCCAACTTTTTCTGTAATCAGCTTCCATAAGTCAAGGCCTTCATTCTCATGGGTGCCAATATAAGTGTAGGAATCCCGGAGTATAATGTCATCCATGGCTTCCAATTCTCTCAGCGTATAGGTTGTGGGTGTTTCAATGCCCGTTCCCTTTATTTCAATGGAAGTGGAATCCAGATAGGATTCGTAAATCGGGCTCATATCGTGCTTCCAACTGGTAGTAGCCGACGCGTTGACCGTTATATCCACAACGTCCCGCAGGATTTTAGGCGCATTGATGTCATCGCCGTCAGTCTGTCCAACTACGAGGCATAGTGGTCCCCGATCATTCAAATAAGCTGCATTGTATCCCTCATCGGTGGAAGTTCTGACCAGCGGCAGTCCGTCTTCAATATCTGCGTTTGTGACGTCGCTTGATCCATAGGCCAGGATCATCTTGAGATCGCCCGCGCTGGTTTGGCCGTTTATGTAGTCTGATTTGATCACTTCCGATAACGGGAAGGTCATAGTCGTATCATCCGCACAGGTCACAACGACCTCGCTGGCATTGGACTGAAGTCCAATATCTACGGATTTAAGGAAGGTATAAAGATCCAGTCCCCGATAGCGAATCTGCTGATTTCCTGTATCAGACTTGATATTGTAATCGCCGGTAACAGCCATGGTCTGCTTGCCTTCAAGCTCAGAAACCGTAAATGTTTCTGTGACCGCCAGTTTCGTTCCCTCACCGCCAAAGGTGATCGGACTGGTTGCCAGTGCATCGTAAGGGGCATTGATGTGCGCGTAGGCATCCGGCTGCAAATTGACGGTAATTGCTGTAATATTCGTTAGGGATGTCGTAGTCTGCGGTGCAGATTGAGTCTGGGCATCGGTCTGCGGCAGAATCATCATCAATGGGCCACCGCTATTTTTGACGGTCACCGTTTCGGCAGTGCCATCGACATAAGTGTTGACATAGCCTGCAGCTGAGCTGTTCAGTACCATTGGCGCACCATTTTTAGCAAAAGCCAGTACTGAACTGAGATTGGTTTTAAGCGATGTACTATTCACCCCTGATGCAAATAGATCATCAAGAGATACTGTAACGGTGGGCGCCGTACCGCTCACGGCAGTTCCCGTGAAGGTCACGGTTCCCTTTGCCCCTGGAATCTGAACAATGTCAGTCAGGAAATATTCCAGATTGACACCTTCATATAAATCACTATAGACGCTGCCGTTCTTGGCAATATTGTAGAAATCCTTGACTCGGGCTTCTGTCCTTTGCGCGTTGGACACGGAATCTCCATAAATAAGATCTTCAACAGTGCCGACAGAATAATTCTGACTCTTAATCGTGCTGCCATCCATGCCTATAACACTGACAGCTATCGTATCATCCGCCAGATCCTGATAAGCCGTATTCGGATTCCCGCCATGGGTGCTGTAGTCCACTTCGTTTCCGACGATAATCTGGTCTAGCAGCTTCGCTTGCTTGGATCCATTTGCATGGGCGTAGTCCGTTTTTCCGGATATGATGCGCAGTGGTCCGCCATCGTTGCCAAGACCGCTTTTATAGCCATCCAGGGTGTTTTTCACGACATACGGATAGCCGTTGACGCCATAGGAGACCAAAACGGGGTATCCCGTGCTTTTTAGATCTGACGCCACAGGCACATAATTCCCATCGCTCAAATCATCTGGATTTTTTTCATAATAACCGAATTGATCCGGGTCTGCGACCTGGGCCAGTGTAAACTTATCAAAGTCCTGATACCCGTCTGTCGCACTAAACTTGACTTCCGTTCCGGATATATCTTCAGATTCTGCATTGATCAGCGTTCCTGGTATACCCGCTTTAAGAAGCAGGTTCCAAAGTTTGACGCCTTCATATTCATTGACATACCAATAGGTTGAATTAGAAAGGCTGTACTCCGCTCTATATCCCGCACCGTCAGTCAGCGGAGCCCCATTCGTATCATAGTTGACCATTGCCTCAAGCTGTTTCACAGTATAATTGATTTCACGGCCAACCTGATCTCCTGTCACGGTAACCACATATTGTGAATTATCAGCGGTATCGTAAGGACTTTTATCATGCTTGTAGCCCGGCTCCTCGGATTCGGCAACATAGACGTAAGCGACATTGCCGAACTTGGTATAGTCGGGATTGGGATCCGTCGCAAAGGCAGATTTATCATAAACCAGCTTAACGCAGCCATCTTCATTTCCAAGGGTTGCATCCGCACCCGCGCCGCCATCATAAACAAAAGGTCTGATATTTGTTTCCGCCAGGTCTGCAGTACCATAGGCGATTATAATCGGTTTATCAGCTGCTTCCGCCTCGGCAATCTCGTCAAGGCTAAACACGGCAATCGTTTGCCGCAGTCTGTTTTTCAAGATGACTCTGTCGGCTGTATCTGTCAAAATAATTCCTGTCGTTCCTGACGTCATTTCCTGCAACAGATAATCCAGTCGGATACCTTCATAGTTTAAAGTCGTTGCTCCAGCCACCCTTGTGTCCACATAGATTCCGCGATAGGCACCCGCATCGGCGCTTTCCATTTCTCTTACGGATAGCGGAATTGCAGCTGTAAGTCCCGGGCCTTCAAAAGTTAGGGTCGCTCCAGTGATGGCATCCACATCATAGGGTGCATCTCCAGTAAGTCCGCCGTTTGTAATATGCTTATAAGGGCTCGTCGTAAAATCAGGGCCGGTAGACGGTGTGATTGTAATGCCATCAACCAGCTTAATAAGAGAGCCATTTTGGCTATACACCCTAAAGTAGCCCTTAATAGTCGGATCATTCTTAGCCGATTCATATATGCCTGTACTGACACTTTCAGTTGCACCGAATTCATAGGCCAATATATATTGATTGTCCGCATTTCTAATATCTGCAACGGTGACGGCTGTATTGGCATAGCCATCTGCCGAGTTAAATGCAACAGTCGCATCATCCTCGTAGCCATCCATAAACTCATAGAGAGGGACTCCGACACAATAGCTGGTGCCGGTGCCTACTGATTTAAGATAGGTCCAGGTACCGCTGACTCGCGGCATCATTAGGATCTCATCTCTTGTCAAATCCTCCGCCCCGACAGTCAATACGGCCGGCAAGGCTTCCCCCACGATGATTTTTGCTACGCTGCTGTTATAAAGAGAATTATTCACGTCGGTGACAGTCTGCTGTCCAACCATCAGCATCGGACTTGTACTAGTCACGAGATTATCTGAGATGGGTACTGTAGGTGCGGTGGTTCTTACTGATTGATAGGCTAAAATAGGCTCTACTGTAGTTTGTTCATCTGTGCTGCCCGTACTGACATTGGGAAAGTAGTAGCGCTCGGTTCCGAATGAAGTCGTAGTGCCGCTTGCTCCACTATACGCCGGATCGAAACTTACCTGATAACTACCACTTAAATCAGAAAATACCACTTTAAAGGTGTTATAGAGATCTGATGTAAAATTTGACAAGGTCAGAAGGTCACTGACCTTAAATCCCTTTCCCAGGTATAGTCTCTTTGTACCTGATGAATTGATGGCGGAATAAAGTGTCTCAGCCTGATTCATCGCCAGAAGTTCCTCTTTTGTGTAGGACTTCTCATTAACGATTCCTGAAGTCAGATCATCTGCTGTGACCCCTGAAACAGAAACAATCCCCTGCCCGGTCACAACCAATGTTGGTTGTTCAGTAACCGGCGTCCATTCAGCCGCGTATACCGAGCTGCCCGGCAAGGCCGGAGCCATTATACCAAAACTGGACAGAATCATGACTACTGTCAGCAGGCAGGAAACGAATTTTTTAGATTTTTTCGAATTAATTAAACTGAAATTCATGTTAAGACCCTCCCGTTTTTTATTATATTAACTGCTATTTTAAACAAATTGATTTACAGCTCCAGCATTCGATAAATGATGACTGCGGCTTCAGCACGCTTGATCGATGTCGTTCCATTGAAATAGCCCACTGCGATATTCTCAAATAGTCCCTTTTCCTCACAGACCGCCACGCTGTCGACGGCCCAAACCGGGATGCGCTCTTTATCCTTATAATCCAGCGACTGACTAGTCGTGGCCATGCCCGAGTCACTCCAGCTCATTGCCCTTGCCATCAGGCAAGCGATTTCATTCCTGTTTATTGCCCCTTCCGGTCCGAACTTACCCTCTCCGATCCCTTTTATCAGCTGTTCTCTAACTGCTGCCTCAATATAGGGTGCGGCCCAGCCGGTCTTTTGAACATCGGAAAAAATACCAACTGGTATCTTCACCGTTTCAATCTCAAGGGCATTTAAAATCATTTTTGTGAACTCAGCCCTGGTCACATTTTTCTCAGGCGCAAACTTCCCGCCGCCCACGCCGCTTAGAATCTCTTTGTCTGCAAGGCTGTAAATTGCTTCCTCTGCCCAGGAATAAAAAGTCCCGAGATCAGAAAAGGATTTGGCCGCCGCGTTCTTGCTTATAGTAATTTTAACGACGTTTTGAAGCCAT
>Ga0247840_10008410_pt1 | contig 13852 bp, 9 predicted proteins | sample LaCruzMarch2015__FD_192404 | JGI IMG/M metagenome (GOLD analysis project Ga0247840, IMG submission 192404) | Freshwater microbial communities from meromictic Lake La Cruz, Castile-La Mancha, Spain - LaCruzMarch2015_17m | ecosystem: Environmental > Aquatic > Freshwater > Lake | place: Spain...
CGTCCGAGCGGGAGGAGGCGGCCGCCGCCGTCGGCGAGGCGCAGGCGCACCTGACCCGGGCCGAGCGGGAGCTTTCCCGCCAGACCGGACTGGCGCAGAAGCGTCTGGGCAGCGGCCAGGACCTGGACAACGTCGGCAGCGCGCGCGACGTGGCCCAGGCCCAGCTCGCCCGCGCCCGCGCCCGGCTGGCGGTGGTGGACAGCCCGGCCCGGGCGGACGAGCAGGCCCGGGCGGAGGCGGAATTGGCACTGGCGCAGGCGCGGCTCGCCGGGGCGCGGGCGCTCTATGAAAAGTCGTTCGTGCGCAGCCCCATCGACGGGGTGGTCCTGCGGCGCTTCCGGCGTGCCGGGGAGCAGGTCACCGAGATGGGCGACACCCCCATCCTGGCCGTAGGGGATCTGGCCCACCTGCGGGTGCGCGCGGAGGTGGACGAGGCGGACATCGCGCTGCTGCGCGTCGGCCAGGACGCCTATGTCCAGGCCGACGCCTACGGGGAGCGGCGCTTCCCGGGCCGGGTCGGGCGGATCGGCAGCCTGATGGGGCGCAAACAGGTGCTCTCCGACGACCCGGCCGAGCGCAAGGACACGCGCGTGCTGGAGGTGCTGATCGACCTGGAGCCGGGTCTCGCGCTACCGGCGGGGTTGCGGGTGAATGCGTATATCGCGATCCCGTCGGCAGGCTAACCTGGGAATTTCAGGAAGGAATATTGTCCGCAAATGAACGCAAATGAACGCAAATCAAGAAATCAATCGGCAAGCAACGCAGATGAAAGACCAGCAACTTAATAAGCACACCAGGATTACCATCCGGGTGACCAGGACCCACATCGCGAGACCTTTTCTTATTTGCGTTCATTTGCGTTCATTTGCGGACAAGTCTTCTTCTTAAAATGAAGACGGGACCCTCGCACTGGGGCGCCGGGATGGCCGGGCTGCTCGCCTGGCGCAACCTCGCCCATGACCGCTCCCGCTTTGCCGTGACCCTGGTCGGGATCATCTTCGCGGTGGTGCTGATCGCCATGCAGATCGGGCTGTTCCTCGGCTTCTCCGACAGCACCACCACCATCATCCAGCACACCCGCGCGGACTTCTGGATCGTCGCCAAGGGCTCCCAGAACTTCGAGGTCACGCTCGCCATGAACGAGCGCGAACTCTATCTCGCCCGTTCGGTACCCGGGGTCGCCCAGGCCGAGCCCCTGCTGGTCCTGTTCACCCTGTGGAAAAAGCCGGACGGGGGCAACGAGAGCGTCATCATCCTGGGCGCGGACCTGAACACCGGCCTGGCCGGCCCCTGGAACCTGGTCGAGGGCCGGCTGGAGGACCTGCGGCGCCCGGACGCGGTGATCATCGACCGGGTCTTCATGGACAAGCTCGGGGTCAGCGCGCTCGGTACCCGCGTGGAGATCAACGACCGCCGCGCCCTGGTGGTCGGGATCACCCAGGGCATCCGCTCCTTCACCACCTCCCCCTGGGTCTTCGCCTCCTACCGCACCGCCCGGGAGCTGACCGGGTTCGCCGAGCACCAGACCACCTATGTCATCGGGCGGTTCAGCCCCGGCGCGGACCCCGCCCGGGTGCGCGACGCCCTGGTCCGCATCCTGCCGCGCACCGATGTCTATCTGAGCGAACAGCTCGCCGCCCGCACCCGCGACTACTGGATGTTCACCACCGGGGCCGGGGCCTCGGTGCTGATGTCGGCCGTGCTCGGACTCCTGGTGGGCGTGGTGATCGTGGCCCAGGTGCTCTATGCCACCACCGTCGACCACCTCCCGGAGTTCGGCACCCTGCGCGCCATGGGGGCACCGCGCGCCTTCATCTACAAGGTGATACTGGGTCAGGCGGTGATCAGCGCCACGCTCGGCGGACTCCCCGGCATCGCCGTCTCGCTCCTGATCGCCAAGGGCAGCGAGGCCAGCGCCGCGGCCATCCTGGTCCCACCGCACCTGACCGTCGTCCTCTACGGCCTGACCCTGATCATGTGCATCCTGGCCTCGGTCGTGTCCATCCGCAAGGCGATGAGCATCGACCCGGCGATGGTCTTCCAGCGCTGATCCGGCAGGAAGATATTCAGTCCGCAAATGAACGCAAATGAACGCAAATGTCGATTGGCTTCGGCGATTGGTTTGCCAATACCCAAAAGTTTGCGCGATGGCACCTTGTGTTGCACTAAGCGCTATTGTGCCGATAAGCGCCTGCAACCCATTATCCTGATTTGCGTTCATTTGCGTTCATTTGCGGACAATGATTTTCCTGACCAATCGGCAGACGTCGAATGACTGTGCACGCCTTAGAAACCCGCGCTCTGTCCATGGTCTACGGCACCGGGGACACCGCCGTGCGCGCCCTGGACGGCGTGGACTTCGAGGTCGCCGCCGGACAGGTCATGGCCCTGATGGGGCCATCGGGGAGCGGCAAGACCACGCTGCTGATGATCCTGGGCTGTCTGCTGCACCCCACCGCGGGCTCCGTTTGGGTGGAGGGCCAGGCGCTCGCCGGGTTGTCGAGCCGGGAACTGGCGCAGTTGCGCCTGCGGCGCATGGGCTTCATCTTCCAGAGCTACAACCTGTTCCCGGCCCTCACCGCGGCGGAGAACGTGCAGGTCGCCTTGGAACTCAAAGGCAGGGACCTGGGTGAGGCGTCTGCGCTCCTTGAGCTGGTGGGGCTGGCCGGGCGCCGGCGCAACTTCCCCGCCCAATTGTCCGGCGGCGAGAAGCAGCGCGTCGCCATCGCCCGCGCCCTGGCCGGCGACCCGCCCATCCTGCTCGCCGACGAGCCCACCGCCGCCCTGGACTCGGTCAACGGGCGCGCCGTCGTGCGCCTGCTCGGGGACCTGGCCCACGCGCAGGGCCGGGCCGTGGTGATCGTGACCCACGACCCGCGCATCGGTGAACTGGCCGACCGGGTGGTACACATCGAGGACGGGCGGATTCAGGGCTAGTGGTCAGCGAAATCGCCCGTCGTAGATCAGAACTGATGTGGTGACCGAGATCCCGGGTGCGCTAGCGCAGTGCCCGGGGTTTGGCGCCGTCGCTCCGGTATACTAATCCGCTTTCCCGATCCTCCCCCTGACCCCCGCGGACCTCTCTTAAGCCATGCTGGACAAGAACTACGACCCCCAAACCCTGGAACAGGCCTGGTACGAGCGCTGGGAGGGCCGCGGCTGGTTCGCCCCGGGACCGGCCGGGGGCGACGGGGGCGGGACCGGCGCCGGGACCTATTGCATCATGATCCCGCCGCCCAATGTGACCGGCAGCCTGCACATGGGCCACGGGTTCAACAACACGGTGATGGACGCGCTGATCCGTTACCGCCGGATGTGCGGGGACCGGACCCTGTGGCAGCCGGGCACCGACCATGCCGGCATCGCCACCCAGATGGTGGTGGAGCGGCAACTGGAGGCGCAGGGCAAGACGCGGCATGATCTCGGCCGGGACGCCTTCATCGCGCGGGTCTGGGAGTGGAAGGCGCAGTCCGGCGGGGCCATCACGGGTCAGTTGCGGCGGCTCGGGTCCTCGCTCGACTGGGGCAATGAGCGCTTCACCATGGACGAGGGGCTCTCGGCGGCCGTGCGCGAGGTCTTCGTGCGCCTGCACCAGGAGGGTCTGATCTACCGGCGCAAGCGCCTGGTGAACTGGGACCCGGTGCTGCACACGGCGGTGTCGGACCTGGAGGTGCTCTCAGAGGAGGAGTCCGGGTATCTGTGGGACATGCGCTATCCGCTGACCAACGGCACCGGCCACCTGGTGGTATCCACCACCCGCCCCGAGACCCTGCTCGGCGACTGCGCGGTGGCCGTGAACCCGCACGACGAGCGCTACCAACACCTGATCGGTGAGTTCGTGGAACTGCCGCTGACCGGCCGGCGCATCCCCATCATCGCCGACGACTACGCGGACCCGGCGTTCGGCACCGGCTGTGTCAAGATCACCCCGGCCCACGACTTCAACGACTACGCGGTCTGGGAGCGCCACCGCGACGAGCTCGCCATCGTCGGCCAGCCCCACGGCGGCCTGATCAACATCTTCACCCCGGACGCGGCGGTGCGTGACAACCTGCCCGAGGAGAATGAGCTGATCCCCGCCGCCTATGTCGGCCTGGACCGCTTCGCGGCACGCAAGCGCATCGTCGCCGACCTGGAGGCCCTGGGCCTCCTGGCCCTGGTCAAGGACCACAAACTCCAGCAACCCCGCGGCGACCGCTCCGGCGCACTGATCGAACCCTATCTGACCGATCAATGGTATGTGCGCATCGCCCCGCTCGCCGAGCCGGCCATCGCGGCGGTGGAGGACGGGCGTATCCGCTTCGTCCCGGACAACTGGAAGAACACCTATTTCGAGTGGATGCGCAACATCCAGGACTGGTGCATCAGCCGCCAGATCTGGTGGGGACACCGCATCCCCGCCTGGTATGACGCCGAGGGTAATGTCTATGTCGGCCGCGACGAGGAGGAGGTGCGCGCGACCCATCAGCTCCCGCCCGAACTCGCCCTGGAGCAGGACCCGGACGTGCTGGACACCTGGTTCAGCTCCGCACTCTGGCCCTTCAGCACCCTGGGCTGGCCGGACGACACCGAGCGGCTGCGCGACTTCTACCCGACCTCGGTCCTGATCACCGGCTTCGACATCATCTTCTTCTGGGTCGCCCGGATGATCATGATGGGGCTCAAGTTCATGGGGGATGTCCCCTTTCGGGATGTCTATATCCACGGACTGGTGCGCGACGCCCACGGCGACAAGATGTCCAAGTCCAAGGGCAATGTGCTGGACCCCATCGACCTGATCGACGGGATCGGGCTGGACGCCCTGGTCGAGAAGCGCACCCAGGGGATGATGCAGCCGCACCTGCGCGAGAAGATCGCCCGCCAGACCCGCGCCGACTTCCCCGGCGGCATCCCCGGTTTCGGCACCGATGCCCTGCGCTTCACCTTCGCGGCGCTCGCCACCACCGGGCGCGACGTGAAGTTCGACCTGGGCCGCATCGAGGGCTACCGCAACTTCTGCAACAAGCTCTGGAATGCCTCGCGCTATGTATTGATGAACACGGAAGATCAGGATTGCGGTCTGGGGTCGGACCCGCTCGAGTTCTCCCCTGCCGACCGCTGGATCAGCGCGCGGCTGGCGGCCACCACCAACACGGTGCGCGAGGCCATGGACGCCTACCGCTTCGACCTGGCCGCCCAGGCGCTCTACGACTTCACCTGGAACGAGTTCTGCGACTGGTATCTGGAGCTGTGCAAGCCGGTCCTGACCGGGGCGGACGCGACCGACGCCGCCCGCCGCGGCACCCGCCGCACCCTCGTCACGACGCTTGAGACCCTGCTGCGCCTCATCCACCCGCTCATGCCCTTCATCACGGAGGAGATCTGGCAGAAGGTCGCCCCCTTGGCCGGGATCGCGGGCGAGACCATCATGCTCGCCCCCTACCCCGCCGCCCCGGCGGTCGCCGCGGACCCCGCGGGCGAGCGTGAAGTGACGGCGGAGATCGACTGGGTGCGCCAGTTCATCCTCGGGATGCGGCGCATCAAGGGCGAGATGAACATCCCCCCGGGCAAGCCGCTGCCGGTGCTGATCGCCAATGCCTCCGAGCAGGACCGCCGCTGGCTGACCGCCGCCCGCCCCTATCTCGACTTCCTGGCCCGCACCGAGTCCATCACGGTGCTGGAGGACGAGTCGCAGGCGCCGGAATCCGCCATCGCCCTGGTCGGCGCCATGAAGGTCCTGATCCCCATGGCCGGGCTGATCGACAAGGACGCCGAACTCAAGCGCCTGGACAAGGAGATCGGCCGCCTGGCGGACGACGTGGCCCGGACCGAGGCCAAGCTCACCAATCCCGCCTTCGTCGACAAGGCCCCGGCGGCCGTGGTGCAGAAGGAGCGGGACAAACTCGCCGAGCACGGCACGGCTATCGGGAACCTCAGGACGCAGCGGGAGCGGATTGCGGCGCTCTGACTTGACAGGCTTGACCCGGTGCCGTACCGGAGCTAGCGTTTTGCCGGAAACCACCAGGAGCGCCCCATGACCACCACCAAGTCAGACCTGCAGGCGCTGGAACTGGCCCTCAAGTCGGAGATCCGCGAGTTCGAGTACCGCTTGCTCGTCAAGCTTGGGACCATGATGCTGGGCGCGGTGGCCGTGGTCGCGGCCTTGGTCAAGTTGCTGTGACCGGATGAGTCACGCCTGCGGGTCTGAAAATAACTTGTTGCAGCACACGCCGGTCATCCAGCAGTACCTGGGCTTCAAGGCGCAGCACCCGGGGATGCTGCTGTTCTTCCGCATGGGCGATTTCTACGAGCTGTTCTTCGAGGATGCCGAGCGCGCCGCCGCGCTCCTGGACATCACGCTGACCAAGCGGGGCGCCTCCGCCGGGCAACCGATCCCGATGGCCGGGGTGCCCTACCACGCCGCCGAGGGCTACCTGGCCCGGCTGGTGCGCAAGGGGGTCTCGGTCGCCATCTGCGAGCAGATCGGGGACCCGGCGGCGACCAAGGGGCCGGTGGAGCGGCGGGTGATGCGGATCGTCACCCCGGGGACCCTGACCGACGATGCCCTGCTCGATGAACGCCAGGAGAACCTGCTGGTCGCCATCGCACAGAGCGCCCACGGCGCGCCGACGGGCTTCGGTCTGGCCGTCCTGGAGTTGTCGAGCGGGCGCTTCTCGGTCCTGGAGTTGGAGTCGATGGAGGCCCTGGCGAGCGAGCTGGCGCGCCTGCGGCCAGCCGAGGTCCTGCTGGCGGAGGACAGCCAACTCCCCGCGGCGCTCGGCCTGGAGCGGGGCCTGACCCGCCGCCCCGCCTGGCACCTGGACGCGGACACTGGCGAGCGGCTGCTGTGCGAGCAGTTCGGCACCCGTGACCTGACCGGGTTCGGCTGCGCCGGGCTGCGCCTGGCGGTCGGGGCGGCCGGCTGCCTGCTGGCGTATGTCCGCGATACCCAGCGCGCCGCCCTGCCCCACCTGCGCGGTTTGACCACGGAGAGCCGGGACGCGGCGGTGATCCTGGACGCCGCCACCCGCCGGAATCTGGAGTTGACCGAGAGCCTGTCCGGCCGCGCCGAGCACACCCTGGCCGGGGTGCTGGACCACACCGCCACCGCCATGGGCAGCCGGCTGCTGCGCCGCCGCCTGGCCCGCCCCTTGCGCGATCAGGCGGCGGTGCGCGCCCGTCACCAGGCACTCGCGGCCCTGATCGATGCGGCCGCGGGGGTACCCCTGCGGGACCTGCTGACCGGCGTCGGCGACCTGGAGCGTATCCTCGCGCGGGTCGCACTGGGCACGGCACGTCCGCGGGACCTGGCGGTCCTGCGCGACTCCTTCGCCCTGTGTCCGGACCTGGGCACCCTGTTGGCCGCCATCGACGACCCGCTGCTCGCGGACCTGCGCGGGGAGCTCGGCGAGCACCCCGACCTGGTCGCCTTGCTCCATCGCGCCATCCTGCCCCAGCCGCCGCTCCTGATCCGCGACGGCGGGGTCATAGCCCCCGGTTATGACAGTGACCTGGACCAACTGCGGGCACTCTCTACCAACGCGGACCAGTTCCTGCTGGACCTGGAACTGCGCGAGCGCGAGCGCACCGGGATTGCGACGCTTAAGGTCGGCTACAACCGCGTCCATGGCTATTACATCGAATTGGGCCGGGCGCGCGCCGATCAGGTCCCGCCGGACTATGTGCGCCGCCAGACCCTCAAGGGCGCGGAGCGCTATATCACCCCGGAACTCAAACGCTTCGAGGACGAGGTGCTGGGCGCCCGGGAGCGCTCGCTGGCGCGGGAGAAGATGCTCTACGAGGCCCTGCTCGCCACCCTGCGCGACGCGATCGGTGCGCTGCAATCGAGCGCCGCGGCCATCGCGCAGATCGATGTCATGGTCAATCTGGCCCTGCGCGCCCAGGCCCTGGACTGGTCCCGCCCCAGCCTCACCGACGAGGCCATCATCGAGATCACCGACGGCCGCCACCCGGTGGTGGAGCGGGTCCTGGACCGCCCCTTCGTGGCCAATGGGCTGCGCCTGGACGGGCGGCGGCGGATGCTGGTGATCACCGGACCCAACATGGGCGGCAAGTCGACCTATATGCGCCAGTGCGCCCTGATCGTGCTGCTCGCCTATGCCGGCAGCTTCGTGCCGGCGCGCGCCGCCACCCTGGGCCCGGTGGACCGGGTCTTCTCGCGCATCGGGGCCGCCGATGACCTGGCCGGGGGACGCTCCACCTTCATGGTCGAGATGGAGGAGACGGCCAACATCCTGAACAACGCCACGGCGCAGAGCCTGGTGCTGATGGACGAGGTGGGCCGCGGCACCAGCACCTTCGACGGACTCTCGCTCGCCTGGTCCTGCGGCGTGGAACTGGCCACCCGTATCCGCGCCTATACGCTGTTCGCCACCCACTATTTCGAGCTGACCACGCTGCCGGATGAATACCCGGGCATCGCCAACGTCCACCTGGACGCAGTGGAGCATGGTGCCTCCATCGTCTTTCTGCACGCCCTGCTGGAAGGGCCGGCCAATCAGAGCTATGGGCTCGCGGTCGCCGCCCTGGCCGGGGTGCCGCCGGGGGTCATCACGCGCGCCCGCGGGCGCCTGCGGGAGTTGGAAGACGCCGCCCGGCGTCATGCCGAGCAGGGGTCCCGGCAGTTGTCGCTGTTGCTGCCCGAACCCCAGCGCGCCCTTGAACCCCTGCCGGAGCACCCGGTCTGCGCGGCCCTGCGCGAACTCGTGCCCGACGCCATGAGCCCTCGGGCAGCATTGGAGATGCTCTATCGCCTGCGCGAGATGCTGGGCTAGCAGGGCGCGTGGGCGGCTGCACCCAGGGCGATCCGCCATTGCGCGGGCAAGCAAACTGCGCGGGCAATACCGGCCTCGGGCGCTGATATCCGCATTTGGGTGTCGACGCTCGCTGTTGAGAAGGGACCGCATCCCGTTGGCAGCGGTACACCCTTGGAACTGCATAGTAAAATTCGATCTCACCGGATTCCGCGTGGAGTCGAATACCGCGGCGACGCGGGTCGTGGCCGCCGCTCGCGTCGCGCCCGCCTGTCGGCGACCGCGACCGCCCGCGCGGGCCTCAGGCCACCGACTGGTAGTAGAGGTTTTGCGGGTGCCTGGCCTCGGCGAAGAAATACCAGCGCTCGGCGAGCAACCCCAGATACTGGACGAGGAAGGCGGCGATCGGCAGGGTCGCCGAGTGCGTGAGGTAGGCGGCGGCCAACAGCAGCAGCGGCACCGGGAAGACCAAGACCAAGAACCCGCTGCGCACCCAGTTCAAGGTAGCGGGGCTGCGGCCGTGGAAGAACTCCCGGGTGTTGAAGGACCCGCCGGTGAACCCCTGTGCCTTTTGGACCACGACCTGGTGGCGCACGCCGATGGCGCTCTGGAGCGTGCTGCGGGGTTTCAGATGGGCGTTGCGGTGCAGTGAGAAAAATCTGGAAAGCAGCGCCATCAGGGTGAAGATCACCGCCCAGGTGCCATAGACTGCCAGCAGCCCATTGACGCTGTAGGCGGCATAGGCGCTCGCCAGCAGGAACCCTGAGCTGAGCCCGAAGAGCGTGAAGTTCGCCACCGTGAGCGGGGAGCGCCATTCCTGCGGGAAGGGCACGCCGGCGTAGACCATCGCGGTGCAGACGAACAGGGCGAAGGCCGCCAGGGTGGCCGCCACACCGATCACCAGGCTCGGGTCGATCGCGAGCCAGCCGCCAAGGGTAACGAAGGGTTGGGTAAAACCCAGGGCATGGGCCAACCCATAGGCAGCGATGAGGCCCATGACCAGCGGCAGGAGCACGACCTCCCGCGACAGCCAGGAGGCATACCAGCGCGTCGGCGTCCGCCAGGCCCGCTCCGGTCGGCCCAGGTGGAAGAAAGAGGCGACGAGCCCGCCGACCAGCAGGCCCAGTGCCAGCAGGCTGCCATAGGCATAAAACGCCGCCCCTTGGGTAGGTAGGAAATTCGCCAGGGCGTAGCATTGGCCGGTGAACAGGGCGAGGAACAACCCCTGCCCGGCGCCGATCAGAGTGGTCAGGAAAATGACTGAAAAGGCGGGGTGCATGGGGCTCTCGCTTAAAGAAGTACGTTAGTACGGGAGTACGGGAGTACGGGAGTACGGGAGTACGTTAGTACGCAATGCCATTAAGTCAAGCGCCGACGGCGCGGCTTCTCGTTCCCACGCTCCGCGTGGGAATGCCGGGCGGGCGCTCCGCGTCCGGTTTTGGCGCTGGACGCGGAGCGCCCGCACTTGCTCCCACGCAGGAGCGTGGGAGCCAGCATGGCTTGACTTAATGGCATTGCGTCAGTACGGGAGTACGGAAGCATTACCCGACCGGCAGACTTTCTTAGCGTACTTCCGTACTAGCGTACTTTCTTACCGTACTGACGTACTTTCTGCCTTACCATGTGACGTCGTCCAAGGTCTCCTCACCCTGATAGGTGGTGAGGTCCTCCTTGCGCAACGGATTGTCGACACGGACCAGTTCCTCGGGGTCGATATACATCCGGGTCTTGCGGCGCGGCAGATAATGGTTGGCCGGCTGGGTCCCGCACTCGGGCAACAAGGGGTAACCGCCGCGCTCGCGGATGGCGATGGCGACCTCCGAATCCGGGTCATGCACGTCGCCGAAGAGCCTGGCACCGGCCGGACAGGCCAGAACACAGGCGGGCTTGCGCTCCCGCTCGGGCAAGGTCAGGTCCGTAATGCGGTCGATGCACAGGGTACACTTCTTCATTACCCGCTGCTGCTCGTCCACTTCCCGGGCGCCATAGGGGCAGGCCCAGGAGCAATACTTGCAGCCGATGCACTTGTCGTAATCCACCAGGACGACGCCGTTGTCCGCCCGCTTGTAGGATGCGCCGGTGGGACAGACCTGCACGCAGGGCGGCTCTTCGCAGTGCAGACAACTCTTGGGGAAGTGTATCGTCTCGGTGTTCGGGAAGGTACCGACCTCGAAGGTCTGGACGCGATTGAAGAAGGTCCCGGTGGGGTCCGCATCATAGGGGTTCTCATCGACCAGGGGTCCCGCCCAGCCGGAGGTGTTCCACTGCTTGCAGGAGGTCACGCAGGCGTGGCAACCGACGCAGACGTTGAGGTCGATGACCAAGGCCAGTTGGGTCATGGGCGGTTCCTTCTCATTTGGTGTTGCGCGCCGCGATCGGTATTCGATTCACGGCGGCTCAAGGGCGGCCCCGGTCGTCGTCTTGCGGGCCATCGTCGTCCTCTTCTTCGTACTCCTCGATCAGCAACTCCTCGGCCAGGTCGGACGGCTCGACCTCCAGGCCCTCGAGCTCAGCGTCCCAGTTGGTCCCGACCAGGACCCCGTCCTCGCTCATTCCGGCGAGCCAGGTATCGATGAAGAGGTCGAGTTCCAGGCTGGCGGGGGTATAGCCCGCCCAGTCGTCCGTGCAATGGATGGCCGCCTGCTCCGCGGTGGACCAGAAGACATAGACGTCCGTCTCCTCATACTCGACGGACTCGCACACGGCCCAGCCGTGGTCGGACTGCAGGCCCCACACCAGCCCGCCGGCACGGACTTCGCGCACGAAGCGGTCGTGGTTCGCTTGAGGATCGACGGAGGAGTCTGTCATGGTGCCACCTGGTTGGGGAAGTACATTAGTACGGGAGTACGGAAGTACGTTGATAACGCGTCAAGAAAAGGTTAAACACAAACACCATCGTCGTTGTCGTTGTCGTAATCGGAGAAGCGATGCTATCCGGGGTGCGAGAGAATCCAGGGCGCTACGATAACCTCGATTACGATTACGATTACGACAACGACAACGACAACGACAACGACCGGGCCGGACGGGGCATCCGCCCCGTCCGGAACGTTTTCGCGCCATCCCCAAAAGCGCCAACGATGCGACCTGCCGAGGTTCCTTAAACGTTCGGGACGGGGCGCATGCCCCGTCCCGCCAGAGTCGCGCTCGCCCTCCGCCCGTACTAACGTACTAACGTACTTTCTTCTGGAACAACCCCGCCACATACGCCTGCCACCGGCCGCGGCGGGGCTCCTGACCGGGCAGTATGGGCATGGGCGGGAACTGGGGGGAGGTCTCTTTGGGTTCGTCGGCACCGGCCTTGTAGACCCGCACCCGCACATCGAACCAGGCCGCCTGTCCGGTCACCGGGTCGGCATTGGAATAGTGACCGCCGCTCGCGTCGGCGGGGAGTTCCTCGCTGATCAGATGATTGAGCAGGAAACCCTTGCGGGATTCGTCCGCCTGCGGGCCCAGACTCCAGGCGCCGGCGGCCTTGCCGATGGCGTTCCAGGTCCAGACGGTGCCGGGTTCCACGGCCTCGGAGAAGCGGCACATGCAGCGCACCTTGCCATGGGCGGACTCCACCCAGATCCAGTCCCCATCGCCGAAGCCGTTGGCCGCCCCGACCCGCGGGCTGACAAAGAGGTAGTTGTGGCTGTGGATCTGGCGCAGCCAGGCGTTCTGGCTGTCCCAGGAGTGGTACATGGCCATGGGCCTCTGGGTCAGTGCGTTCAGCGGATAGCGCTCGGTGTCCACGCACCCATTCTCCAGGGGCTCGTAGTAGAAGGGCAAGGGGTCGAAATAGGTCTCGACGCGCCGCGCCAGCCGCTCCGGGGGCCGCCGGCCGGGCCGCTTGCCCTGGGCGGCCAGGCGGAAGCGCTGCAACACCTCGGAATAGATATGGATCAGGATGGGGTCCGAGTACCGGGTGATGCCGTGGACGTGCGACCAGTGCAGATAGCCCTGGTTCCAGTTGCGCATGTATTGGTAGGAGCGCGGCAACTCGTGGTGGTAGAAACAGCCGTGCTCGGCGTAGCGCTCCCACTGCAGCGGATTGGGTTCACCCTTGAGGAACTTGTCGCCGTCCTTGCCCCGCCAACCGGCCAGGAAACCGATGCCCGAGCCCGGGGAGGTCTCGTAGTTGACGATGAAGTCGGGGTAATCGCGGAACTTGCGGCTGCCGTCCTCGCGCACGAAGGCGGGCAGCTTGAGTCGTGAGCCCAGTTCGATCAGCACGTCCTGAAAGGGCCGACACTCGCCCTTGGGGGGCAGCACCGGGATGCGCACCGAGTCCACCGGGCCGTCGAACTCGGAGATCGGACGGTCCAGCATGGAGAGACAATCGTGGCGCTCCAGGTAGCTGGTGTCGGGCAGCACCAGGTCCGCGAAGGCGACGGTCTCCGAGGAGAAGGTGTCGCAGACCACCAGGAAGGGGATCTTGTACTGTCCCTCCACGCCCTTGTCGGTCAGCATCCGCCGGACCTCGACCGTATTCATGGTCGAATTCCAGGCCATGTTGGCCATGAACAGGAACAGGGTGTCGATCGGATAGGGGTCACCGCGCCAGGCGTTGGTGATGACGTTGTGCATCAACCCATGAACGGCGAGCGGATACTCCCAGGAGAAGGCCTTGTCGAGGCGCACCGCCTCCCCCTGCGCGTCCACGAACAGGTCCTCCGGGCGGGCGGGCCAGCCGAGCGGCATCCCGTCGAGCGGGGTGTTGGGCTTGACGCACTCGGGACCGGTCGGGGGCTTGGGACAGGGCGGGATGGGCCGCGGATAGGGGGCCTTGTGGCGGAAACCGCCGGGCCGGTCGATGGTCCCCAGGATGCTCATCAGGATGGCGAGCGTGCGGGTGGTGTGAAAACCGTTGGAGTGGGCGGCCAGACCGCGCATGGCATGGAAGGCGACCGGGTTGCCGGTCACGGTGGCGTGCTCGTTGTCCCAGCAGTCGGTCCAGGGGATCGGCAGCTCGATCTTCTGATCGCGTGCCGTCACGCCCATCTCGTGCGCCAGGCGCCGGATGGTCGCGGCCGGGATGCCGGTGATGGTCTGGGCCCACTCCGGCGTGCACTCGGCCACCCGCTCCTTCAAGAGTTGAAAGGCGGGCTTGACCG
>Ga0247840_10008411_pt1 | contig 13851 bp, 12 predicted proteins | sample LaCruzMarch2015__FD_192404 | JGI IMG/M metagenome (GOLD analysis project Ga0247840, IMG submission 192404) | Freshwater microbial communities from meromictic Lake La Cruz, Castile-La Mancha, Spain - LaCruzMarch2015_17m | ecosystem: Environmental > Aquatic > Freshwater > Lake | place: Spain...
CCCGAAGCTCTTTAACCCGTTCATCCGTGTGTAAAACATAAGGTGGCAATCGTTTCATTTTCTCCTCCCGTAATCATCCGCGTATTGTTCCGCACGACGAATGTCCCTCTCTTGTGATCTTTTGTTTCCTCCGCTGAGGAGGAGCACAATCCGATGGCCATCACGAAGATAATAAACGCGGTAGCCCGGCCCAAAATCAATTTTCATTTCCCAGACTTTTCCGTTTATGTGGCGAACGGTTCCGAAGTGTCCGCTCTCTATCCGGTCCACGCGGGCGTGAATGAGGTTGGCCGCCCGACGATCTTTGAGAGAACGCACCCAGTTTGTATAGGGCTGTTCTCCGGCGGACGTTTGATATCGTAAAACCTTAAGTGGATCGCTCACCACTGTATTGTAACGTAAACATCACTATGCGTCAAGGGGGATGCTAAAAATTATTTTGCCCAAAAAAAATTACAGCTCACAAACAAAATGCCAATAGGGAAGATTTTTTGAAACGACAACGTGTGCAAAGGTGTCCGTTAATTTTTCTATGTCACGACGATAAACCCGCTGTTCAATACGGGTAAAAAATCGGTCGTAAACGTCTTGGGCGATGCGTTGGACGGATTTTTCACGGTAGAAATCATACAGAGGGACATAAGACCCACACCCCACTTTATTCAACACAGCCCCTAAAATCACCAAAGGTTTATAAATGAAAAGGGCCCCTAGGGTAGACACGGTTCGGCGAAAAAAGGGAGAGCGGATTTTAGAAAGGGTCCGTCGCACCAACGTGACCAATTCCAGAATCCATTGAAAGTAAAACGGACGATTATCAAGGGCGTAATAGAGGAAAATCAACAACCGCGGGGCGTAACGCCCCAAACGACGGACTTCGTTCAAACACGGCACAGGGAGATGGTGCAACACCCCCAAACAAAAAAGGAAATCGGCAAAATCTTTCCGAAAAGGGAGTTTCGTCAAATCCCCCATGAAAAACAAAGCGTGGGGACAATCCTGTAAATTTTTCCGAGCCATAAAAACAGCGTCGGAAAAGTCCACCAACACCAATTCCCGACACTTGTTTTTCAAAAACGAACTCCACCGCCCCATCCCACACCCCAAATCACACACCCGAGAGTCTTTCAACTTTTCTAAATCCACCAAATCAAAATAAGCCTCAAACTCCTTTTGATGTTCCGGCAAAACAGTGGAATGATCTTTCCATTCCGCCCCAAACGTGGCCTGAATGTCTTCGGCAAAATCGTCCCGGGGAACAGTTCCCCTTGACCCACCCAAAGAGAGACGAACATCGTGGGAATATTCCGATGGGTCTGTTAAAACAATGACATCGTTTAACACTGGGTAAACAGTCTCCCCCACCCGCACCCCACCGCCCTCTAAAAACACATCAAGGCGACCGAATAGATTTTGCAGATTTTTTTACTTTATCCGTGTAATATTTCGTTCCACATTTAAACATCAGCGACATGATATTCTGTCCACACTCACCAAATTTTTTGCCTTTCTAAGACTGCCTTTGTAAAGATCCGCGTAGGCAGAAACCACTCGTTCCACGGTGAAATGATTCAAAATCCGTTCCCGGGCAGCCCGACCCATCCGTTGACGAAGAGAATCGGGCATCTCAGCCATTTTCCGTAAAGCGTTAACGAGTTCCTGATGATCTCCACAACGAACAATAATTCCTGTTTCCCCAATGATAAACGCACAATCGCCCACATCCGAAGCCACGCAGGGGATCTCCATCGACATGGCCTCCAACAAGACCAACGGAAAAGCCTCACCAAACAATGAAGGCAAAACCACTGTGTTGACCGCGGCCATAAGACGCGGGATGTCCTCTCGTGGCCCCAAAAGTTTGAATCGCGTGGACGGCCTCCCCTCAGATATCAGGGACGTTAAAGCTGGATTGTTCCAATCCACACCATCACCACACAACAAAAACCGAACGTGGGGAAGACACGCAGCGACACGCAACAAACCAAGGATATTTTTTTGAGGATGGTACCGTGCAAAACACCCGATAACGAAATCGTCTTTCGCCCATCCAAGCTCTTCACGCACTTGAAAACCCAAAGAGAGATTGGGCACAAATCGTTCGGGGTCTATCCCATTGGGAACAAAAACAAAACGGTCCCGATCATAGCCAGCTAATCCATGAGCAACCACACCCGCTTGGGAACAAGACACAATCTTCTCGGGGAGTATGTGCGACAAAAAAGCTAACGCACGAACCAAAACCCGCGTTTTTTTTGATGATTCGGTGGAAGGTACCGTTCCGCTGTGAAGGCTCCAAAAAAGAGGGCGTCGCCCAGACAATCGTGCAATCAATCCGCCTAGAAAATCCGCGTGATACATCCACGTCTGAACTATCTGAGGTTTATAAATACGACATTCACGCCAAAGAGTGTAAAGACCGGACACCCAGTGGGATTTTCTATTAAGTCCCAAAGCTACGCAAGGAACTCCCATGAGACGAAAAAGATCCCCCACGGGCCCGTCCCCCCCCAAGGAAACAACGCGAGGTAAAAAACCGGATTTGGAAAGGCCCTGAACAAGCCCCACAAGGGCATGTTCCGCTCCCCCCCGCCCCAGTCCGGTGGTGATAAAAAGAATGGGTGTTCCTTTGGCGGTTGAGAAGGAATCAGCTCCACGGTTAATCATTTTTTCCCCTCGTTTACACTCGGCTTGCGAAGAACAACAGAAAACGTGGAACCAGACGCGGGAAAAACCCGTGCCAAGAATTGCTCATAAGATTTGAAGTGCCTTTTTTTTCGTCCTTCTAAGCAAATGTGGTTATAGGTTGAATAGTAATCCAGCGCATAAGAAAGCAGAAATTTTTTCTTCCAGAATAAAAGGTCAATCCCAACCCCCGCTCTGTTCCCGCCCAAATCCGGCACATGAACATCCAGAAGTTCGTACAACCGTTCATACGGTAAAGACTCACGAACAACGCTTTCAGCCACAAGTCGGCGGTTGACCTCTTTAATAATTTTATTTTCTTCTCCATACCCTTTAAAAACCCGTCCGGCCAGTCGGCGAAAAGGCTCATACAGATGCATTCGTCGTAAAACAGCCCCCACCAAGAGACGGGGGCTCAACACCAACGAATTAAAACGAAGGAAAAAATGACGATAAAAAACCGCGTTAGGTTCATGGGCAATCACCAAGAAACCTCCCGGCTTGAGAAGGCGATCCATTTCCTGAAAAAAAGACCCCAATTCAGGGATGTGGTGAAGGACAGCGTTGATGGTGATGGCATCCACAGAAAGGTCCGCCCGAGGGATTTTCCCCTCTGTTATTTTCAGAAACTCCATGCGACAGAGAAGTTTTTCTTTGTCTAGATTTTCCCTACACGCCTCCAACATTTTGTGTGAAAGATCCGCACAAAGAAGAACATCTCTTGATCTGAGCTTCTTGCCCACCTGAAGAGGAACAAACCCTGTCCCCGTTCCCACGTCAAGGAGGTGGAACGACTTTCCATCCGGCCGAATAAAGTCTCCCAATTTCGCCCAAGTATTCTTTTCATCTTCCAAAATTTCAGGGTGCTTGCCGTGGTAAATTTGACCCTCCACGTCGTGGTATATCTCATTAATTCGGAGTACGAGTGCACTTTTATCAACATCCTTATTTTCTGTCACACAGGTTCCCCTTTTCTTAAAAATAGCTTCCCCCATTTACATCAGAATCTGAACAATAAGCCCCCTGTTGCCACGAGGTTCGCGAGCCCCTCCACCAAGCTAGGGGAGAGTGTAGTTTGCCGGAACCGACTGCAGGCGCTCACTGTAATAGGGGTCACGGACTTGACAAGAAGACCATTTGGATTGAAAAAAAGAACAATCCATCTCCGAGACTGATTTTACCATTTGCCTCATGTAAACCCGACTTCGCCCAACAAAGACCGACCGAAACGACAGGCCCTTCAGACGCAAACAATAGTCTATGCTGGCCAGTTCCTTTTCAAATGGCTCTGCGAATCCTCCAACTTTATCAAAAACCTCTTTCCTCGTGGTTAACCCGTTAAAGGAAAGAGCCAAACATGTTCGTTTGGCTATCGCACTGTAGGCGTAGCCGGGCATATCCATAGGGTACCCTGCCAGTATCGGGATGGGCAGACCGTGGTGCATGGTTATCCCCGCGTTAAAAATATTCTCATCGGGACAAACCAGTTTTGGCCCCACAGCCCCAACTTGTGGTCGATCAGCCGTCCCTAATAGATTCAGCAAAGCGTCATCATCACTCCATTGAAGATTAGAATCCAGAAATACAAGGAAGTGACCTTTTGCTTTTTTGACGGCATCATTCATCACTTGTGCCCAAGCTACGTTTGCTCGTGGAGAAACTTGTGTTAGTGTCATAGAGTCTCTGGGAAAAGAATCTGTCAGGGACAAAGATGGTTTTGCCACAAAAATGATTTCTATCTTCACCGATCGAGCAAAGTTTTTAAGCCCCTGAGAGAATTGCCGAAACCAGGACTCTATCCATTCGGTGCTTTGTGTCCCATCCACAATAAAAGAAAGTGAGAGGTCCTTAGCCAACGCAGGGCCAACCCGGATTTTGCAATAGCCCGCGGGATTCGACGAAGGAGGCCGGACATCTTCTTCCTCAAAAAGTTTGTCCATGCAACCAGCATGGCCTGCACGTTTTTCGTCGAAACTGTCTCGGACTCCTTCGTCTCGGTCCTCGCGTCTATTGCAAAATCCGGGTTCAATGCTCATGCATCCCGGGACAAGTTCAACCACATTGTCCGTGCTCCCAATTCTTTTAAGATGATCTTCCAAAGCCTTTTTTCCTGCCACCCTTGAGTAGTCCTTGGCCCCTGACGAAAGAGCCAACGAGTTGGGGAGCACTCGCCAGTGGTAAAGTATGCGAGGAATATGCCTGATACGTTCCGTCTCATCCGTAAACCTTAACACAAAATCATAATCTTGGGCCCCGTCGTACAAAGAGCGAAATCCGCCGATGGCCTTGGCCATGGAAGTTCTATAGCAACAAATGTGGCCAACATACATACAACTTTCCAAATAATCTGGAGACCAATCGGGCTTAAAATTCGGTGAACACCGGTTAACCCCGATAAGATCTTCGTCAGAATAAAGCATGTCCACATGGGGATCTTCGGCAATAACCGTGGCCAATTCTCCTAAGGCACTGGGTGCAAGTTCATCGTCATGATCCAGAAGGATGATGTAACGCCCAACAGCCATGTCAAGAGCTGTATTTGTGCAGGCCGATATGCCCCCACGAGAGGGGCGAAACGCAACCTTGAACCGTTTGTCCATGGACGTATATGTTTCTAACAGGACCTTTAATGCGGGGAGAGCAGAACCATCATCCGCGATACAAATTTCAAACCAGGGGAATGTCTGCCCACGCACACTCTCCAGACACCGACGAAGCCATTCGGGATCAACATTATAGACAGGAACGAGGATGCTGAACAACGGAGGAGAACACTTGAATTCCGGAGGGTATTGTTCTACCTTTTTATGAAGATCGGCTGTTTCCGTAGCCAAAAGAAACAATTGATATCGTCGCTGATCAATAACACACGCTGTTTGAAACGCACGACTAATTTTTCTATTAATAGCGTTAAAATTCCAGCTCACCAAAGACTGAACGAATAAACGAAACACATGTTTCCACCCAATGGACGATGAAAACTGAATGGCGTTCCGGAGGGCCATCCCTGTTTTCTTACATTTCCGAAACAATCGTTTTATGGGCAAAGGAAATAATTGTTCCTCTGATCTTTTTTTGTTCCCTGATCTAATAAAATAGGATAAATTCAAACGGTGCCTTCCCGTCTAAAGGAATGATATATCCATTTCTTAATAATACCTAAGCGGACAAAGATCCGTTCAGGGTGAACCCAGAGCAACGAAGGGAATTTCCATACGACTCCCCCCCATACGATTAAACAAAGGAAGGACCCAAAAAGAGCGATGGTTAATGGTTCAAATCTGCCGTGCATAAATGCACCAATCATCACAGCGGGGCCGAAACATAGACATAAAACGAGGACCTCATGAAAAAAAAGTTTCCGTAACGACACGTGCAACCCACGGGCTACAAAAAAAAGGATAAGATTGATGCCTAGGGCTTCCCCGATTATTGTCTTCAGGGCCAGCCCAAAAGATCCAAGCCCGGCGCCATAAAGAGCTTTCGGGAAAATAAGCCAAAACAATGGAAGAGAGAAAATCCCCGAATACAACAACGCATTTCTGTAAAGTCTCGTGGCCCCTGTCGCCAGTAAAAAACCTCCGAGCAATTGACCGTATGTTGCAAAAACGGGATGGAGTGTTAATAGGATTAAAGTGTTCACCGCAGGCTGAAACTCTTTGCCACCCAGTACATTTACGACAACAGGGGCACTGATAACAAGCAAACCACTCAGCATGGCGGTGATGAAGAAAAAAAAGGGGGCAACATCAAAAAGATGGGTCAACCTCCCCATGTCGCCTCTTTCGTGTGCTCGGGAGAGGTCCCGTGTTAGCAAGGACGCCATCGCCACTGAAAACAAGACTGGAATATTAACCAATTGGAAACCGAACCCATAAAAAGCTTGGGCTATCGGTCCTGCAAATGTTTGCAGAACCCAGCGATCGATTATAGACAATAAACCCAAAATGACACTGGCCACCCAAAGTGGGGATGAAAAACGAAACAGATCCACCCACAAGACTCGGGTCTCTCTCGTGGGTGGCAAACGCCAGGACCTTAACGGAAGGAAAAAACCGTCAATTAACAACACCAAACACATCACTACAAAAACAGCGGATAGCGTCTGGTAAAGAAGGAAACCTCTCAATCCCAGTTTTCCAAAGGAAATCAACGCCCAAAGCACGGACAAAAAAAGTAACCGCTGAATCAAGCGAATTTTCTCCGCTTTTACAGTGAAACCAAGAGCGTCCACGAGCTGATTTACTCTAAATCCAAACCAAGTGGCGAAAGCCAAGACCGCTCCTATCAAAACATTCCCTTTGTTGATCCCTGGCCACAATCTCTCGCCAAATCCTAAAAACAAAAATAAAGAAACAAAAACAAAAAAAGTGATACCGAACCCAAAGAAAAGTCGTTGAAAAAACCGCAGGGATTGATCATGGCCTGGGTGTCTGCTCATTTTAAAAAAGAAAGCCTCGGGAATCCCGCATTCTGACAGAGACAATGCTTGAAACATAAACGCCGATAGATAGACATATCGTCCGTAATCTGTTGGACCAAGAGCACGTGCGGACAACGCCACGGTCAGCGACGTTACGATCATCCCGGAAAGGTTACCAACCAATCGAAAACTGAACCGTTTAGATAGAGAATCCTTATCGCTCAAGGCTCATATCCAATTAACATTGCCCATTCCATTGTGTTCCGATCAAGCTCATGTGTAGAACGATCAATTTCACCTAGTGCCCCCCTTCAAATGAAAGACGTAAGTAACGCAGGTTGGATCCATTAGTTTCATAGCGACAGCCAACGCATCGAATGGTTTCACAAGAAAAGCGATGGGAAGTCGCGTTTCTTGAAGATCTCTTGTAATAATATCGATAAAAGGCCTATTTCCAAAAGAATACTTTAAAATGAAATACTTCGCTATTTCGGCAAGGATGAGGTCATCCGGGATAAGATGATTTCCAGGCAAGTGTGCAAACTGAGAGTTACGAACACCATTTCTATTCCAGTCTTGCCAATATTTTACTCCATTTTCAATCTGATTCTGACTGGCCAACGGGTGAAGAAAACGGTAGGCTAAACGGATGATTCGATTATTTTTTGATGAGGGAGCGGGTGCACCAAGACAAAAAACAAGAGACCCATTTGGAGCAAGCCATTCTGCACATTTTTCAATCACCTTAGGAAATTCAAGGACAAGCCCAAGAGTACCACTAGAGTAAATAACATCAAAAGACCTAGCTGGAAAATCACACTTTTCAATGCGTTCGTTTATAAACTTACATTTTTCGGGCAAAACACCTGAAGACACTGCAGCCCGTGCTCTTTCAACATAGCCAACATAAGCATCCACGCCCATGTAGTTTTTCACACGACACAGTAAGTGAGGTTTTAGCATCGTTTCATAGAGTCCGAAACCAATGTCAAGCAAACTGTCAACCTCTCCGATGGCTTCGGCGACTCTGCGTTTGTACAAAGGTCCATGAATAATATTGTCCGCCCAAACAAGGGATTGCGTCTTAACTTTTAATACTGGTTTTAATATTCGGAGTTTTTCAAAAATAGACCTTAATGACTTTTTAATACTCATGTCATCTTCCTCTTTTTCGAGATTTATTTAATGATTCTAGCGACACAACCTATATTTCTTCAGACAAGTTTTTGACGCAACGTGTTATTAATCATTTTCCAAATATTTTTCTTACTTTCTGGCCTTAAATATTTTTGCACCATTTCTTTCCGAGCAGAGATATTAACAGTGGAAAAACTATTAAATGACCCCTCCAAAAAACTTTTAAGCCGTAATAAATGTTCCGTTCTAGAAAAAGAACAAACCGTTGATAAATGAACATAAGTTAAAAAGGTTTCATCCCACTCATCCAAAGGGAGTCCTGCAAACACAAGGATGGGCTTATCAGTCAAGAGTGCTTCATAAATAGGTGAAGAATGTAACCCGTCCACCAGAAGGCAATCAAACCCCGCCATTAAATCAGAAAAACTTCCGCGCTGAATAAATTTTAATCTTGGAAATTTCGAAAGATTTGGAAACCCCTCGTACAAAATAGGCGGTAATTTCACATAACATTCATATATCGTTGAAGCATCCAACTGTTTTAAAACATCCCACATGAGGGGGATATAGGAATCCCATGAAGCTGAACTAACAAACGTTTCTCCGGACACCACCATGGGGGCGTAAAGAAGAAGTGGCTTGCTCTTGCTATTTTTTAATATCCAAAATCGGTAACCGATTTGGTTAATAATTTCACTACTCCGTGCGGATCCGGTGGAAATAAAACGGCAGGGATTGAAAAGACCATAGGTCTCATGCTCATCTGTCGCAGCGTTTCCCCATTGGAAAAAGATTCCACCTAAGAAATCTGTTAATGCGTGAGGAACACCCGCTTTTTTAAAGATACGAAAGTTACCCCCGTGTTGCAGTCCCGCGACGTGGCAACCGGCACTTCTAAATGCCTCAGAAACCCACCCATTATCATCAAAAAAGGGGGCCGCCCTTAAGAACGCTCCGGTTAGCCCCTTTGCTTTCATTTTTTTTAAGACATCCCTTGTAAAACGAAACGCAGAATACCCTTCCGAAGCCGTTCGGTTCCAAAACGCCCTAAAATGTTCAACCAATACCGGTGCGGTCTTTTCCATGGTTGACATGATTTCTGTTTCCAATTCCTCTCGCATCTTGGTCAACACGACCACATCTTGGAGAAAACCGCTCTTCCGCATTACTTTCCGTGCAATCCAAAGAAAAGGGATTAGGTTAATTGCAAAAGAAGGTGCACAAGAATCTAGGCCTGTTGTCCGATTGGGTTCAAAAAAAACAAAAAACCGTGTACCTGTGAACAAAGCAACCGCCAACTTAAAAGGCGATACACAAAGACAAAGAATCCCCAGAAACCTTTTGAAAACTTTAGAAACAATCAACGGAACCCATTCCCATCCCCACACCCCGTCGGTGAAGCCAAAGGAGTGTTTCAGCAAAGTACTTTTAATGGGCAACATCGAAATTGTTACCTGACCCTTTCGATGCTCCGCCCACGCAAAAGCCACTTTATGAATAAAAGATCCCTCTGTAGAAGAAGCAAACAGATGAGGTTCCAGATTCGATTTTAATTTGTTTTCAATAGAAATTTCAGTAATCCCGTATTTTTCTTTACACCGGTCAAGGAACATCCAGATCAGTCGAATCTCGACATAAAGAATGTAGAATGAGTAGGCATAAGGAAGAAAAGCATTGGGCAAACCCCTTTTCTCCCATCCGCGAGACCAAGAAAGCAATCCCCACACTTTAATAAACCCCTCTTTCCAAACACTTTGATATTCAGAGGGACTGAGGATTTCAGAGATTTTGTGGCACGGTCTGTCCGCGTGCGTGAGAGCCAACGCTGCTTCTGGGGAAGCCGGAACGTTGATGGCTCCCTCTAGGAGTGAGGGATACTTTTCAACCCATTGATCGTAATGAGAAATCAAATTCAACCGCATGGCGTGTCACCTCTTAAAAGGGGGGCAATCCTCGGGCGGTTTCTGTTGTTATTGGCCTGTTTACTTTTGGCCGATCAAATTCTTTCCGCCAAAATCGCCCGGTCCAATCTATTTCCATCATCGGCTCAGTAATGTTGTGTTTTGCCCTGTAATCATCAACCGCCTGCCGACAACCCGCCAGAGCGTAATCGTCAACGATGCAGAATCCTCCCGGAGATAGCTTCGAATAAAGATTCTCAAGGGAATCCATGGTTGATCCATACATATCGCCGTCTAAGCGAAGAAGAGATAATTGTCGAATGGGGGCTTGGGGGAGAGATTTATGAAAAAATCCTTTTATAAACACGACCTGCGTGTCCAACAATCCGTATCGTGAAAAATTCTTTTCCACCTCCGCCTGTGAAACAGATAAAAACTGATGCCGACTATGGGCATCTCCTTTGTCTTGAGGATATCGGTTAAGATCCGGCGGAGGCAAACCCTCAAAAGAGTCGACAACGAAGACTTTTCTGTTCTGGACACCGTGCACCGCCAAAACACCACGCATAAAAATACACGCACCGCCCCGCCACACACCTGTTTCAATCAAATCGCCATCAACACCCTCTCGCAAAACAGTCTCAATGCACATTTGCAGATTATTGAGACGTTTCATTCCCACCATCGTATCAGCACACAAGGGCCACGTTTTCCCTTCTTCACGGGCGGAGACGGATGGATTATAGTTTTTGCCTATCACCAGATGAAAAGGGCGTAACAAAAACGTTAGAAAATGGACCAACAAACGAATAAAGAGAGAGCGACTGGCGTTAAAATGCGCTATGGGAACCAACGGCTCGGGCCACAGGCTAAACGTCAGCGTTTTTTTGAGCAACTCAATATAGAGAATCTTCGCGTCATCCATCATTTTTTGTTCTCCCCCTTGGCTAAGAGGCCCTTGGTGTAGCCTCTTTCCCCAACTTTTTTTAAAAGACCGCAGAATGCTTTTTCTTGGCGGGAATCCCGAGATAAGGGGATTTTCCCATCATACGGGTAAACATGTCGTCGCCGGATTTTGTAAAGGCCGGTGGCCATCAGCAGGGCCAGATAATCCAGTTTAAAGGTGAAGTATCCTTTTTTAGGCATGTGGTGGTAGTCCACCCGCGTCGGCACTGACGGGAGGAAATCACCAATAAGTAAATGTCCTCCCACAGGAACCCGAGCGTCTATTTCAGCGATAGACCTTAGAAGAAAATCCCGAGAAACCCAATGGAGGACGAAAAAGACAATGACGAGGTCGTAGGTGGCACCCGATGGAAGCGGGAGGGAATGGGCCACCCCGCGGTGAAATGCCACTTCAGGGAACAATCGTCGCCCTCGCCGAATGGCCATCGCCGAGGGTTCTACCGCCGTGGTGTGGGCATGGTAGAGTTTGCGAAGTGCCTCACAACGCCAACCGTTACTGGCCCCCACTTCTAATACGTGACGCGGAACGACGTTGGTTTGTCTGAGCAACCGCAATGCCGGGTCACGTTTTATCCTGTTCTCGTCTTCGAGAAGCGCATGGTTTCTCAAGTAGTAATTGTCACCTTCAGTTCTTAGGAACAGATCCTCCTGAAAACTAAGCCTCACGATGAAACTCCATTTCTCATTTTTTGTTCCTCTAAAATGATCACAATGTCAAGGCACTAAATCAGTGCCGTTTAGTTTTGGCGTGTTTAATTATACACTTAATGGCGTGTCCAGTTTTTAGGTTATATTATACCTGAAGGGTGGGTCTGCGGGTGCTCTTGCACCCGGACCCAAGCCAGCGATAACAGTTGGGGTTCTTCGAGTTGACTTCAAAACCCTTCATGTTTTCAAATGGTTTGTATTCTGCTTTTTCACAACTGAGCGAAGAGCTTTTTTTAAACACTCTTCCTTCGGATGCATCCCGTCAAAAAATTCTTCTTCTAAGCATCCCACCACCGTTGGATCATAACTTCCGGAAACCACAATACCCAAGTCTCCGGACAATTGAATAATTGTTTGCTCAACCTGATTGATAATGATGTTGTATGTTGGCGAGGAAGAAAGCAATGCGTATGTCTTGGGGTGATAAGGAATGAGAACTAGCTGAACCTGTGCCCCCTTATTTTTTAGAAACAAGATTAAGTTTTTAAAACCATTCAAAATAGCCAAGTCAATAGCATTAAAATTACCCAAGGAATACACGGGAGTAGCCATTGCGTAGTCGATGGCACTTCTTTCAACCTCTTCAAGACTCATCGATCTATACGTTATGTCGTAACCGATAGATCCATCCCATTTCCTTAGTGGCAAGTCGCTGATTTCCTCATTAATTTCACTGATTTGAAATCCACGCTTGCTTTCGCGTCCCATTCGCTTTAAAGACCGTAGGAAATAGGCACCGGAAACAGTTTGACTGAGACGATTCCAAGAGATCCTTGACACTGATCGAGAGTTAATTTCAAAGCTTATCTTTCCTGCCATTTCAATGGCTGAACTCGATATTGATTTCCACCTATTTTGCCCGCTGAAACGATTGAAGATCCAAGGATCTACACCAATAATTATTTTCTGACCTGACAAAAATTTTCGATTTAACATAATAGAAGTAAAAGCTAAGATGTCCTCAAAAGAGCATCCCGACACACCTAAATTAAACATTGATTCATCAGAAAAGAAGTGTCTTGAAATGCTCAGCATACGGCTGGACCCCAACACGAACACTCTTGGCCTCTCTTGAAGGAATTTCAAACAAAAAGACTGAAGCAACCGCTCATCAAAATTCGAAACACCTTTCACATTCTTTTTCTTCAAAAGGGATTGGGCAATTTGTTCTTCATAGATTTTCCTCTTAGAAAATAAGCCCCCGGCGTCTCCAATAAAATTAACGATAGCCACTGGCAAGAGAACAACACAAATGATCCCCAAAAACAACAGAACAAATTTTCGATAGATCATTGGATTCAAAATTGAAAGTAAAGAAATTCTGAAGGATTGGATAAATTCATAATGGATAAAGCTGCCAATACGCCGAGAACGGTAGCCCAGATCAAATTGGGTTGCCACACAATTTCAAAAAACGACGATTTAACGCTCCCTTCATGAGGGCAAATGGCGGGATTAAATCGCTTGGTCATTTGATAAAAGTTTTTCGGAATTAACGAAAAAAAACTTGCAACGGAAACCCAAAATACCAATTTTCTAAAACTAAACACAGGCTGGGCAAAAGAACCCACCCAATCTTTGGGGAGAAAATGTTCAGCCTCGCCTAAGCATCCTGATGGAAAACTGAAACCATTCACACCAATTAGGCTTTTTATAAAGGAAAACGCTCCTGTCACGTCATCGGATCGAAAAAAGACCCAAGCCAACATAACACACAAAAATGTAACGGCCCAACAAAAAAAAGTCCCCCCAGATGTTGAACGATGTTGTGCAAATCTTGATTCACGCCAAAGATGGTTTACTATTAAATAACATCCGTGCAATCCTCCCCAAATAACAAACGTCCAACCAGCCCCATGCCATAATCCACCCAACAACATCACAACTAAAAGGTTGAGATATCTTTGATTCTCTCGTAAAAAGTCTCATTTTTTGGGGTCAGATCAATCAACCCGCCGTTTAAAATCCTGCCAAACCTATCCCGGCGTGCCTTGTGCAGGGCGTTTCTGCTGCGACCGACCCCTTCATGGG
>Ga0247840_10008413_pt1 | contig 13850 bp, 12 predicted proteins | sample LaCruzMarch2015__FD_192404 | JGI IMG/M metagenome (GOLD analysis project Ga0247840, IMG submission 192404) | Freshwater microbial communities from meromictic Lake La Cruz, Castile-La Mancha, Spain - LaCruzMarch2015_17m | ecosystem: Environmental > Aquatic > Freshwater > Lake | place: Spain...
ATACGACACCGCAGCGGATGGAGCAGTATTGGCGGATGTCGGCACTGGGGGGCGTCATGTCCGGGTCGATCGGCGTCCAGGGTCACTATGCGAACGGCCTGGCCGCGTTGTATCTGGCGACTGGACAGGATGCGGCCTGCGTCGCGGAGAGTGCGGTAGGCGTGACGCGCATCGAATTGCGCGAGGATGACCGGCTGTTCGTGTCCGTGACCCTGCCCAACATCATCGTCGGAACGGTGGGCGGTGGCACGATGCTTCCAACTCAATCCGCGGGGTTGAATATCCTGGGGCTCAGGGGCGCGGGGAATGTGCGGCAATTCGGCGAGGTGTGCGCGGCGGTGTGCCTTGCGGGTGAGCTGTCGATCATCGGGGCGCTCTGCGCGCATGAGTTCGCCAGCGCACACAAGAACCTGGCGCGAGGCAAGGCGTGAGCGAGGCCGCCGCACGGACTGACGCGCGCAGGCCCGAAACAAGGGGATTGGGCGCGCGCCTGTGGGCGTATCAGGCAGAGCGCTTTCCGCTGCTGAAGCATGGCGTGCTGATCGCGGCCTTCGGCGCTTCGGCGGTTTGCCTGTCGGCCCTGTTGCGCGGCGGAGCGCCAAACCTGATGGCGATCGCTGTCGCGGTTCTGGTGCTGTTCGGATTCTTCTTCCAGCTGCGCGTGGCAGACGAGCACAAGGACAATGCGGACGATACGAAATTCCGGCCGGAGCGACCGGTACCGCGCGGGCTGGTGAAGCTGGCCGAGTTGCGCGGCTTGGCGATCGCCGTGGGGCTAGCGCAGATCGGACTGACGGTTGCGCTGGACTGGCGGCTGATTGGGCCTCTGCTGCTGGTATGGGCGTGGATGGCAGTGATGACGAGGGAGTTCTTCGTTCCCGCCTGGCTGAAGAAGCGGCCGATCATCTACATGGTCAGCCATATGGCGATCATGCCGCTGATCGATCTCTATGCGACGGCATGCGACTGGCTGCCGGCCGGCGCCACGCTGCATGAGCGTTTCGCACTGACGCTGGGCGCGTTTCTGTTGCTGTCGCTTGTGAACGGGTCGGTGATCGAGATTGCGCGCAAGAGCTGGGCGCCTTCGAGCGAGCGCGAGGGCGTCGAGACATATTCGCGGCTGTGGGGCGCGGAGCGATCTGGCATTGTGGTGATGTCGCTTGTACTGGCGGGGCTGGCGTTGTCGGCATTCATCAATGTCCGGTCGGATGCCGGTGTGGTTGTCCTCGCAGGATTGATGTTCGTGACGATGTTCGCGGCGTGGACGGCCATTGACTATGCGGGGACGCCGGCGGCGAGACAGGTGAAGCAGATGGAGACCGGCACGGCTGTGTTCGTGTTGGGGAACTACCTGCTGTTGGGCGTGATCCCGCTCCTGATGTCGATGCTGCCATCGTGAGACAAGCGCGCAGATATATACTGACAGGTGAGGCCGCCATGTCCGCGGCGCTTGCGGGCGGCAAGGGCGCGGCGCTGGCAAATCTTGCTGCGACCTTTCCGGTGCCTGCTTTTTTCGTGATCGCAGCGGAGGCTTTCGATCTGGATGGGCTGAAGGCGGATGTGCGGGAAGACGTGAATCAGGGGTTAGCGGCGCTCGCTGCACAAGGCGGGGCAGGGCGGCTGGCTGTGCGCTCGTCTGGGCGTGAGGAAGATGGTGCGGCTTCGGCGCATGCGGGTCAGTTCGAGACGGAGCTGAATGTGGCGCCGGACGATGTGGCGGCGGCGGCGCACAGGGTGTGGCTGTCGGGGTTCAGCGAGACGCTGGCGCAGTATCGCCGGGCGCATGGACTTTCGGGCGAGCCGCAGCCGCCTGCTGTGGTGGTTCAGGTGATGGTTGAAGCACGTGCTGCGGGCGTGGCGTTTTCGGCGGATCCGGTGTCGGGCGATCGAGGCGTTGTGGTGATCAGTGCAATCGCGGGGCTGGCCGACAGGCTTGTGGGCGGTGAGGCTGACGGCGACAGCTATCGGATCTGCGCTGATGGGGCGACGCTCGAGGCGGATCTGGTGGGTGATGCGCCGGTGCTGGGTGAGGCTGAGCGCGCGGAAGTCGCGGCGATGGCGCGGCGTGCGGCGATGCATTTTGGGTCGCCGCAGGATATCGAGTGGGCGTTTGATGCACGCGGGCTGCATATGCTGCAGTCGCGGCCGATCACGACGCTCGGAACCACTGAGATAGCCCCCCTCCCGTCCCCCCACTTGCAGGGGGATGAACCAGGTGGGGAGAGCCCGGGCGATCTCACGATCTGGGACAACTCGAACATTGTGGAGAGTTATCCGGGTGTCACATCGCCGCTGACGTTCTCGTTTGCGCGATACGTTTACAGCCATGTCTATCAGGCATTCTCCCGCCTGATGGGCGTGCCTGCGGCCGATGTGGACGAGAACCGCGCAGTTTTCGAGAACATGCTCGGGTCTGTGGACGGGCGGGCCTACTACAACCTGCTGAACTGGTATCGCGCGCTGGCCTTGTTTCCCGGATTCAAGGCGAACCGGAAATTCATGGAAGGCATGATGGGCGTCTCCGAGGCGCTCCCCGAGGAGATGGCCCGCCGCATCGCCCCTCCCTCGGCCAGTGGCTGGGAGCAGTTCGTCGATAACCTGAAGCTGGCGCGCGTTGGCCTTGGCCTGATCTGGCATGAAGTGCGCATCAAGGTGACCATAGGGGAGTTCTACGCGCGACTGAATGAGGCGCTGGCGAAGCCGGACGGCGTGATCGATGCGATGCAGCCGATGGAGCTGGTCGCGGAGTACCGGCTGCTGGAGCGGCGGCTGCTTGCGAAGTGGGATGCGCCGCTGATCAACGACTTCCTTTGCATGATCGCGTTCGGCGCAGCGCAGAAGGCGATGACCAGGTGGGCGGGCGATGAAGGCGTTGCCTATCTGTCAGCGACGCTCATCGGCCAGGGCGATATTGTCTCGGCTGAGCCGGCAAAGATGATCCGCGCGATGGGGACGATGGTGCGCGAGCGGTCGGATGTGATCGCGCGGCTTGCTGCCGGGGATCTGACTGCGGTGGATGCCACGCCAGCGTTGCGATCGGCATTCGATCGCTACATCGCAAAGTTTGGCGACCGGTGTACGCAGGAGCTCAAGCTGGAGAGCCGGACACTGCATGAGGATCCCTCGCAGGTATTGATGGCTGTGGCAGCTGCCGGGTCGTCGCGTGAGGCGGCCAGAGCGCCGGATGTGAAGCAGGACCTGCACGTACTCATCCCCGGGTTCGGCAAGCGCATGCTGGCGCGGTGGCTGGTCGACTGGGCCAGGGCGCGGGTGCGGGATCGGGAGAATTTGCGGTTCGAGCGAACACGGCTGTTCGGGCGGGTAAGGCGCATCTTTCTTGCACTCGGAGCCCGGCTGCATGCGGCTGGCGTAATGGAGCAGCCGCGCGATATCTTCAATCTTACGGTGGAGGAGCTGCTGGGAGCTGTTGCGGGCGCCGGCATCACGCAAGACCTGAAAGCGCTGGCGCGTCTGCGGGCAGCCGAGCATGCGGGGCAGATTGCACGGCCTGATCCGCCCGAGCGGTTCAGCGTGTCCGGGGCGCATGGGACGGGCGTGGCTGGTCTGACTGCACAGGCAGTTGTGGCCGGCGAAGGCAGTGAGACGCGCAAGGGGCTCGGGTGCTGCAAGGGTGTTGTGACGGCGAAGGTACGCGTGATCGAGGACCCGCGCATCGAGGCGCTGGAGGCGGGTGAGATCCTGGTTGCGCGCCATACCGACCCGGGCTGGATCGCGGTGTTTGCCAATGCGGCGGGCGTGATCGCCGAGCGCGGCTCCCTGCTCTCGCACTCGGCCATTGTCGCGCGTGAGATGGGGGTCCCGTGCGTGGTGTCGCTCAAGGGCGTGACGCAATGGTTGAAGACGGGTGATACGGTGCGGCTTGATGGAAGGGCGGGTACGGTTGAGCGGGTGAGCAGGAGTTAGCGATGGCCGGGACTGATATCGCAAAACGTGCGAGCTTCGACATCATCCGTTACGCGCAGGCGTGGGAGGATGCGGACATCCTGTGCGCAGCATTGCGGCCCGGGCCGCACGACACAGTTGTGTCGATTGCTTCGGCGGGCGACAATGCGATGGCGTTGCTGGCCGAGGGGGCCGAGCGGGTCATTGCGGTGGACCTCAACCCCACGCAGCTGGCTTGCGTGCGTATGCGCATGGCGATGTACCGGACGCACAGCCATGAAGAGTTTCTCGAGCTGATGGGGTCGCGGCCTTCCGGGCGACGGCGGCATCTGCTGGAGCATTCAGCCGCGCAGCTCTCGGATGAAGATCAGGCGTTCTGGGCAGCGATCAAGGAGGGTGTCGCAACGTATGGCGTCGGCGGCGTCGGCAAGTTCGAGCGGTACTTCCGTACCTTCCGCGATTGGGTGCTGCCGTTCGTGCACAACAAGGAGACGATCGACGCCCTGCTGCGCCCGCGCGACGTCGATGCGCGCGCGACCTTCTACGAGAAGAGCTGGAACATCTGGGGCTGGCGCATGCTGGTGAAGGTTTTCTTCTCGCGTTTCGTCATGGGGCGATTGGGACGCGATCCTGCCTTCTTTGACCATGTCGAGGGCGGGCCTTCGGCGCAGGTGGCGCGGCTGACGCGGAAGGCGCTGGTGGACCAGGACCCGTCGGTGAACCCTTACCTCCACTGGATCCTGAAGGGTTGCCATGGCGAGGCGTTGCCGCGTGCGCTGGAACTGGAGCGGTTCGAGACAATCCGCGAGCGGCTGGACAGGCTCGAGATTCGGCTCTGTACGGTGGAGACACTGGCGGAGGAAGGCGTCAAGGCGGATGCGTTCAACCTCTCCGACATCTTCGAGTACATGTCGCCGGAGGCGCATACACACGCGTATGCGAGCATTCTCGCAGCTTCGCGTCCCGGCGCGCGTATCGCCTACTGGAACATGATGGCGCCGCGGCGCGTGCCCGCTTCACTGGCTGATCGTGTAACGACGGATACTGCGCTGGAGGCGAAGCTGAAGCCGCTGGACAAGGCGTTCTTCTATTCAGACTTCGTGATTGAGACCGTGACGTGAACGAGGCGCTGCTGCTCAGCGCGGGGAAGATCGCGGGGTCTGTGATCCTGCTGGCGGGCGTGCTGTGGAGCGTGTCGCGGCTGGCGAAGCTGGCGCGGCTTGATCCTGAGGTCGGGCGCAAGCTGGTACATATCAGCCTCGGGCTCTACTGCCTCACCTTCCCCTACGTGTTCGACGAGGCCTGGGAAGTTGGCGCGACGTGTGCGCTGGCCCTGCTCGTATTCGTGGCCGCGCGTGGGGTGGCGCGTCAGAGCCTTGGCGGCGGGCTGCATGCGGTGGCGCGCAAGTCTTATGGCGAACTGCTGTTTGCGGTCGCTGTGGCGCTGTTGTTCTGGCTGAAGGATGGACACTTCATCTCGACAACGATGCACCAGAAGGCGCCGCCGGGGGACATTCTCTACATCCTCCCGATCCTGGTGCTGACGATGTGCGACGCAGCGAGCGCGCTGGTCGGCTCCCGTTATGGGCGGCGCGTGTTTGAGGTCGAGGACGGCAAGAAGAGCATCGAGGGTGTGGTCGCGTTCGCCATGACCGCCTGGCTGCTCTCGCTGATCGCGTTCCTGATGCTGACGGATATCGGGCGCGGCGAGGCGGTGCTCCTGGCCTTCATCACAGCTGTGTTCGGTGCGTTGCTTGAAGCGGCCAGCTGGCGCGGGCTGGACAATCTGTTCATCCCGCTAGGCCTCTACTTTCTGCTCTCCAACCTGCTCTACATGGGCGCCGCCGGGCTGGCGGCGCTGGCCACGATGTTCCTCCTGCTGCTGATCGCTCTGCTGCTCGTGGCGCGGCATCGGCCGGGCGAGGAGCGGCATTTCCTCGCCGTGGGGTCGACGCTGTTCTTCTGCATTGCGATCTTCGCGGAGCCGACAAGCGTCGTGACCCCGGCCGTTGCGGTTGCCACCTACATTGCCGCCCTGAGCATCCGCAAGCCGGACAGACCGCCCCATGATGCCCTGAACCTGCTTGTCGTCGTGACGGCGATTGCGCTGTTGTATTTTGTCGTGAGTCATGTGGCGCGCATGGATACGATCCATGGCTTCAATCTCTCTTTCGCAGGCCTGGCGACTGGTATCGCCGCGCGCTTTGCAAGGAGCGTCTGGCCAGCCGCGGTTGCGGTTGTGATTGCCTGGGGCGCCATGTCGATCCGCACCTACTGGGCGGAGGCGCAAAGCGAGCCGGCGCTTCTGTTTACGCTGGTTGGGCTTTTCGGCATTGTTGGAATCGCACTGGTCGGATGGTTCCTGCGGCGCCGGGACTATGATCGGCCGTGGCTGGTGCTTGGTGGTGTGTGCATGTTTGTGGGTCTGATCGTTTTGCCGCTTTCGCCGCCGTGACAGGGTCGCTCGAGGTGCGTGGCGCCAGGCTCAGAATCTTCCGCAACGCCCCGTCCCTGGAGGGCTTGCGTACAGCGGCGCTCGGAGAGTTCAGCTGCGAGGCTGCGCAAGCAGGAGCGCGGGCAATACGCGAGGCGATGGTGGTGCTGAAGGCCGAGGGCTTTGGCGCCGTGCTTGGGCCGATGGACGGGAATACCTGGGGCAAGCATCGGCTTGTGGTCGAGAGTGATGGACGTGCACCATTCCTGATGGAGCCGTCAAACCCTGCACACGATGTGGAGGCGTTCGGGCAGTCGGGGCTTTCGGTAGTGTCGCGCTATGTGTCGGCGGTTCGGCCGGCGGATGTGCCCGCCAGTGCGACGATGGCGCCTGCAGGGTTGCGCGTGTGCAATTTCGACCCGTCGCGGGCCGAACGGGATCTGGCGCGCATTCATGCCCTGTCGCTGGCGGCGTTCGCGGACAATCGCTTTTATCAGCCAATCGCGTTCGACGACTTTATGGCGAGCTATCGGCCTGTCTTGCCAGCGGTCGACCCCGAGCTGGTCTTGCTGCTTGAGGATGAGGCAGGCGAGTTGAAGGGGTTTCTCTTTGCTGTGCCCAATCTTGTCGAGGGGCCGCGGACGAAGACGGTGATCCTCAAGACGTATGCATCGCGCGTGAAGGGTGGCGGGTCGATGATGGCCAATGCGTTTCATGCGCGTGCGCAGGCGCGCGGGTTCAGGGAAGTGGTTCACGCGCTGATGCACGAGAGCAATCTTTCGGTGACGCACAGCGACAGGACAGGTGGCAAGGTGTTCCGACGCTATGCGCTCTGGGGCGGGCGGCTTTGAATCTCGTCGAGACGTTTCTCGCGCAGGCGGAAGCGCAGCCGGGCGCCGTGGCGATCATCGCGGCTGACGGGCCGTCGACGACCTATGCGCAGCTCGCCCGGGCGTCTGCGGTGCGAGCCGCGGCGTACGCGCGCGCCGGCGTTGGCGCGGGTGATGTCGTGCTTATCGCGCGGGGCGTTTCGGTTGAGCTCTACGAGACATTGCTGGCGGTTTTCCGGCTCGGTGCGGTGGCGATGTTTCCGGAGCCGGCGGCGGGGCTGAAGGGCTTGCGCGTCGCGGTTGAGATGGTGCGACCGAAGGCGATTGCGACCACGGGTATCGGGCATCTCGTGCGGATGCTGTTTCCGCAATTGCGGCAGCTGACGGTGCTGCCGGATGTCGATGACGATGCCGTGGCGGGTGATCCGTTGGCGCATCTGCCGGGGGATTCGCCTGCCCTGATCACGTTCACATCCGGATCGACGGGGCGGCCGAAGGGTATCTTACGATCGGCGGACTTTCTTATGCTGCAGCATCGGCTGCTGGAAGGTCTGCGGCGGACAAAGCCGGGCGATGTCGATTTGATCTCGCTGCCGGTGTTCATCCTCTCCAATCTCGCGGCGGGAGCGACGAGCGTGATCCCGGCGGGAAAACTGACCCGTCCGGCCAGGCTGGATGGCGCAAGATTGCGCCAGCAGATCTCGCAGCATCGCGTGAACAGGATTGTAGCCCCGCCGGCCGTTGTCGCGCGGATTGTGGAGGGTGCGGCGCCGATGGCGCAGCTCGAGGCGATCTTCACGGGCGGCGGGCCGGTCTATCCCAACCTGCTGCGCGCGGCGGCCAGGGCTGCGCCGCGTGCGGCGATCCATGCGGTGTACGGCTCGACGGAAGCAGAACCGATTGCGCATCTGGAGCTGACAGACATTTCGGAGGCCGACTGGCGCGCGATGGCAGAGGGCGCCGGCCTGCTGGCGGGCAAGCCGATCGCCGAAATTGCGATAGACCTGCGCGACCATGAAGTGTTCGTGGCCGGCGCGCATGTGAACAGCGGTTATCTCGATCCAGCGGATGATGGCTCCACCAAGTCGGTGCGCGACGGCGTGCTGTGGCATCGCACTGGCGATGCCGCGCGGATTGATGAGCATGGGCGGCTGTGGCTGCTGGGTCGGCGCGAAGCGGCGAGCGGAGGGTTGTTTCCGTTTGCGGTCGAGACGGCGGCGCTGAGCTGGCCTGGCGTGCAGCAGGCGGCGCTGCTGGCGGATGAAGGGCGGGCGCGGCTGGCGCTTGCGGGAGATGGGTTGAACGCCACGGATCTGTCGGTGCGGGCGAAGGTGCTGGGCGATATCGCAGTCGTGCCGGTGAAGGAGGTGCCGATGGACAAGCGGCACAACTCCAAGGCCGACTATGCGCGGCTCAGGAAGATGCTGGCGTGAGGTGGCTCGCGGAGATGGCGGGCGCGTGGTCCATGCATATGAATGCAGCAGATCGCCTGCGCGCCGGCCCGGGCTGTGTGGTTCTGGTTTGCCGTATGCGCCGTGGACCTCGTGGTGTTCTGGCTGATGCTGGCGCATCCGTGCGCGGGTGTGGTGCTGGGTGTGTGGACGATGGCGACGACGCTGGTCGTCAACTGGACGCAGTTTCTGACGTCCGCGTACGGCTTCAACCGGGTGTTGATTGGGCGCACGGTATCTGGCGTGATCGTGTTCATGACGGCGCCATGGCTGTGGCGCGCGTCGCAGTGGCGGCTCAGCCAGACGTTTTGAGGATGAAGCGGCGGTTCAGCGGCTGAACGGGGCGCGCATTCATGGGAAAGAGCTGGGCGAAGGCGGCGAGCTGACTTGGCGAGGCCGTGATCGGCGTCGACATGACCGTCCAGTGCACAGTCTCGGAGCAAGGCGGCGTCGTGAGCGAGCCTTCGTAGCGATAGAGGCTGGCGTCCTTCGGCAGGAAAGCGTCCAGATCGATCTGACCGGCGGCCTCGGCAGTCCCCTCTTTCGCCGGGGCAACGGCCCAGATGGCATTGAGCGACGGATTGACCGCGCCGTCGTCGACCATGACGCCGATCACAGCGAGGTCTCCGTCGGGAGCGGCATGGACGAAGTGGACTTCGAGCGGAAAGGACTTGCCGTCGATCGTGTGTTCGGACGGGTGGTGGAAGTGGAACTGCTTGAGGGCGTAGTCCTTGCCATCGAGCTGGAGGCTGCCCGGGCTGGTCACATTGACCTGCAGCGTGTGGCCGTTGTTGACGACTTGCGCACCGTTTGCCGGCGACCAGCGTGCGACGGGGACGTCGATGCTCGCAGTCAATGGGCGTGTGAGGTCGATGGGGGATTGCTGAGCGCCGATGGCGCAGGGTCGGTTCTCGGGGGCGAGCTCGCCCCAGCGGTCGGGTCCCCCCTCGCCGCCATAGCTCCAATGCGCAGCGTGTGTTCCTGACTTGGGATCAGAAACGCTGGATGCGGAGGGCCCCGCGGGCAGCGGAGCGGGGTCTTCAGCAGGGGGCGCGGAGAATGCAGCCGTCACACCCGCCATGGCGAGAGCGCTGAGCAGGAGCGATGCGCGGATTGAGACGGTCATTAGAATTCCTGTTGCACCGACATTGCTATCAAAAGGTTAAAGACCGGGCAGGGCACCTTAACCTGTGCTGTCGCCCGGCCTATGCTCGGTCGATGGCCGACGATCCCAAACCGCCTAGCCTGTTGCCGGCCCGCTTCGCCGCCTGGTTCGCCATGCGGGGATGGAGCCTGCGGCCTCACCAGACAGATCTGATCGCGGCGGCGCGGCGTGGGCAAGGCGGGCTGGTGATTGCACCGACAGGCGGCGGCAAGACACTGGCGGGGTTCCTGCCTAGCCTGATCGAGCTGGCGGAGACGCCGGCGCGTGTGCATCCTGCGCTGCATACGCTGTATGTTTCACCACTGAAGGCGCTTGCGACCGATGTCGCGCGCAATCTGGTACGGCCGGTCGAGGAGATGAAACTCGACATCTCGATTGACACGCGGACCGGCGACACACCGGCATCACGACGGCAGCAGCAGCGGGCCAGGCCGCCGGATATCCTGTTGACGACGCCAGAGCAGCTGGCGCTGCTGGTGGCGTCGGAGCATGCGCAGCGGTTCTTCCTTGATCTTCGTGCGGTGATCGTCGACGAGGTGCATGCGATCGCTAACACCAAGCGTGGCGACCTGCTGGCGCTTGGGCTGGCGACGCTTCGTGTATGGGCGCCGGCTGCCCGGCACATCGGGCTGTCGGCGACGGTGCGCGATCCGGAGGCGCTGTCGCGCTGGCTGGGGCCGGACACGCCTGTGATCCGGCACATGGGCGGCGCGCAGGCGAACATCACGGTGCTGGATTCGGAAGCGCGCATACCGTGGTCGGGGCATTCCGGGCGGCACAACATTCGCGAGGTCTATGACGCGATCAAGGGCGCGCGGATGTCGCTGGTGTTCGTCAACACGCGCAGCCAGGCGGAGATGACGTTCCAGGAACTGTGGCGGGTCAATGAGCACGCGCTGCCCATCGCCCTGCACCATGGCTCGCTGGATCTCGAGCAGCGCAAGCGCGTCGAGGCCGCCATGGCGGCGGGCAAGCTGAAGGCGGTGGTGTGCACCTCGACGCTCGATCTGGGTATAGACTGGGGCGATGTTGATCTGGTGGTGCAGATGGGTGCGCCGAAGGGTTCGTCGCGGTTGATCCAGCGGATCGGACGGTCGAACCATCGCATGGACGAGACGAGCCGGGCGATACTGGCGCCGAGCAATCGCTTTGAGGTGCTGGAGTGCCGTGCGGCAGTTGAGGCGGTCGCGGCGGGGGAGCTGGACGGCGGCGGACCACGGCGGGGCGGGCTCGACGTGCTGGCGCAGCATGTGATGGCGCGCGCTTGCGGAGAAGGCTTCGACGCGGTGCAGCTGTACGATGAAGTGCGGCAGGCGGCGCCGTATGCCGATCTTGGGTGGGAGACGTGGGAGCGTGTGGTCGATCTGGTGGCGACCGGCGGCTATGCGCTGAAAACCTATGATCGCTTCCGGCGCATCGTGCGGTTTCCCGACAATGTCTGGCGCGCGCGCAATGACGATGTGCGGCGGCAGCATCGGATGAATGTCGGCGTGATCGTGGAGGACCCCATGATCACGGTGCGGATGGTGTCCTTCATCAAGGCTTCCGAGAACAAGCGGCTGATGCGGCCGGGGCGCAAGCTTGGCGAGATGGAGGAGTATTTCTTCGAGATGCTGACGCCGGGTGACACTTTCCTGTTCGCTGGCGAGGTGTTGCGGTTCGAGGGCGTATCGGACACGGAAGCGCTGGTGACGAAGACGTTCGATCCTGACCCTGCGATACCAAGCTACAATGGCGGCAAGTTTCCGCTGACGACATTTCTGGCGGAGCGTGTGCGCCGCATCGTGCATGATCGCAAGGGATGGAAGCACCTGCCCGACCAGGTTCGCGAATGGTTCGAGGTGCAGGAGCGTAAATCGATTGTCCCGGAGGCTGACCAATTGCTGGTGGAGACGTTTCCGCGCGGCGAGCGGCACTACCTCGTCTGCTATCCGTTCGAGGGACGGCTGGCGCACCAGACGCTGGGAATGCTGCTGACGCGGCGGCTGGAGCGCTCGGGTCTGAAGCCGCTGGGCTTTGTCGCCTCGGAGTATGCGCTGGCGGTGTGGGCGATGGAGGACATGCGGGGCGAACACCTCGACCAGTTGTTTCATGAGGACATGCTGGGCGATGATCTGGATGCATGGCTGGACGAGAGCGCACTGATGAAGCGGACCTTCCGGACCAATGCCCTTATCTCCGGGTTGATCGAGCGGCGGATGCCGAAACACGAGAAGACCGGGCGTCAGATTACCTTCTCCACCGATCTGATCTATGACGTGCTGCGATCACATGAGCCCGATCACATCCTGCTGCAGGCAGCGCGGCAGGACGCAGGCGACGGCTTGCTGGACATCCGCCGGCTGGGCCAGGCGCTGAAGCGCATCAAAGGCAAGATCGTGCATGCAAAACTGGATCAGATATCGCCTTTTGCCGTGCCGGTGATGCTGGAGATGGGCAAGGAGCCCGTATTCTCCGGCGACGCGGCCGAGGCGATCCTGCGCGAAGCGGAGGACGATCTGGTACGGGATGCAATGAGCTAGGCGCGCGCGAAGTCAGCGATTCCTGAACACCGGATCCGTCCTGTAGGATTGATCGGAGTCCCCGAACGCAGCGTCGTACCTTTCCCATTCGGACTGCGTCTTGCAGACCCGTCTCGGCAAGCTCGAGCCCGTCACGCGCACTGACCGACACGACCTGGCGTTGGGATCAGCAGCATCGCGATCTGTCGCGAGAACCGCTTGATCGGGCGACGCCAGCTACGCTCCCGATGGCAATGAACTGCAGGCGGCAGATGTGATGCGTGCGACGATCACTGCGGCGAGGATTGAAATGCGCACGTTAGCAGGCCCTGTTCGAAACAGCGTTCACTCAGCCGGCCAAACCCTCCGATCGGGTAAGGCAAGTTGTCGTGAAGATTTCGCGCACCTCACAGTGCACAAAGGCGCGTCGGGACCCTATCGAACTGACGCATCCCTCCTCAGAGGCGCCCCACTCCCGCTGCCTCTGGCCAACGCGTTTGGGCAGGCTCGGGCCGCTCGCAACCAAGGACCTGCACAATTTGGCCTTGGGATCAGCCGCGGCGGCTTGCTTGTCACGCGATGCTGTCTGCGTCAGCTCCATGAACGGAACGCTCGATGACGACAAAGATCGCAAGCACGCGCGACAATGACGCGGCGCCCATGCCGACGCCGCCTCATCTGCGACTTGCCTCAAATCGTTAGCGCCATGCGCTTCTGCCGCCAACGAACCGGCCGGCAAGCATGGTGGCGGGTCAAATGTCTGAACGTAAACCGGAGCTTTGTGAGGCCGAGACTGCCGGGGGAGCTCCCGGTGAGCTGCTCACTCAGCGCGCATGCCCGGGTAGAGTTTGCGGTTGTCCGTGTTGTCCTGGATTTCACCGAGCATCGCCTCTGACTTCGACCCTTCGTTACGTTCATACTTGGACCATGCTTCGGGTGAAGCGCAGATCGTGCGCCCGATATGGGAACCCGCTGGTTTCTCACGCCGGCAGTCGAGGTCTGCCATATCCACTTTTCCAAGCGTGGTCCTGGAGCGTGAGATCGACGGCGAGACCGTACACGCGCTGATGAGAGCCACGATTAGGGTCAAGCTGCAGGTACGGATCATGGACGTCTCCCCTGATGGCGGATAACGGTTTATGCCTCGGTCAGCAGGGCCCACGATAGCACGTCTGCAACGACCTCCACCCATCAACTTGAGACGTGCCGGTTGCTGGCGCCATTGCTGTTGACGTAGGGGCCGACGCCCCGCACGGTTCCCGGGAATGCACGATCTCTTGTCACCATCTCAAATTCAGCCAGGGCTTCTGCTGTCCCTCGCAGGGCAGCGCGTTCAAGCCCTGATGTGCGGCGCCTTGTGGTGGGATGAGCCGGGGGTCCTGGTTGTGTCCGACCTGCACTTCGAGAAGGCCTCTTCCTATGCGGCGCGTGGACAGATGCTTCCACCCTATGACACGCGCGCGACATTGGCGCGGGTCGGACGGTTGATGCAGGTCTTCTCGCCCCGGACGGTGATTGCGCTGGGCGACAGTTTCCATGATCGGCAGGCGCGGCCGCGCATGGCGG
>Ga0247840_10008415_pt1 | contig 13849 bp, 9 predicted proteins | sample LaCruzMarch2015__FD_192404 | JGI IMG/M metagenome (GOLD analysis project Ga0247840, IMG submission 192404) | Freshwater microbial communities from meromictic Lake La Cruz, Castile-La Mancha, Spain - LaCruzMarch2015_17m | ecosystem: Environmental > Aquatic > Freshwater > Lake | place: Spain...
TTCTTTGTAATAAAAATATGTTATAACAATTTTTTTTTGGGGGGGGGGGTAGTTACCACCGATGTGTGGAGGGAGCCTATTCAAGCAACCGGTCTTATTATGGATTCCCCTGAACATTATCCCACCACAAGATATCCAAAGATGATGAAAATATATGAGAATTAGAAAGGCTTGTTTATGAGTTTCCTTTTACTCTACTACCAAGCATAAATCGAATTTTATTTAGGGCCAACCGGGGTAATACTTTCCATTCGAAATCAAGCATTTTCATCAAGGTTGACATTTTACTGCTTTCAGGAAGCAGCAAAGGCCGTAATCTTCTCCAGTTTGTCCTTCATATATTATGCTGCGAAAGTGTGTGTTTCAAACGGAAGTTTTCGTAAAGTAAGCTCCTTGAGTTGGACCTTCTTGCTAGCATTGTCAATATCTATACCCACCACATTACCATCAGCATCATAATCGAGCACGATGCCCTCGGAGATTTCCTTACTCTCTATGCTCGTTTTTTCCGCCAAGTCGATATAAAGAGAATCTGTTTCTTGGTAATAGATCAATTTCATGGTTTGTACCCCCTGTCAGGAAAGGCATTATGAATGGTTTTTTTATCTTCCAAAGTGACTACTCTCAACACACGTCCTGCAAGATCGTCCACCACCCCCCAGAATCGGAAACGATTATTTTCCTGCGGCTCCATTTTGAGGGGGCTTTCGATGATCTTGATACACCATTCTTTTTTGAGATACGGTCTTTTCCTCAACACCTCATTTTCAAAATATTCGGTAAACTTGTAAGTATCTATTGGCTGATCCTACATTCATTTTTCGCATTTGTCCATTCCCATAAAAATATTCAAATGGACTGTGTCCCATTGGATACTGAATACCATCCGTAACCAAGCATATCTGCGAAAATTGCCAGACGGCTTGACTACAGGAAAGCAACGATACCACCTCCTGCCCCAAAAATCACCCTCAAAGATCTGGACCTTTCATCACGTAACAAAGTGGGAACCAAATTACCGCTAACCGCCCTTCATCACCCGCTCCAGTTCATCCTGTAATTGCTGGCGGCGGTATGGTTTCTGTATGAAACCGGCCAAGCCGAGGCCGGTGAAACGCTGTGTTATTGCCTCTTGGTTATAGCCACTTGATAAGATCGCCTTCACGTCGGATCGGATCTGTTTCAATGACTGGAATGCCGCATATCCGTCCATCTTCGGCATGGTCATGTCGAGTATTATGCAGCCAATCTCATCTGCGTGATCCTGGAAGACCGCTACGGCCTCCTCTCCGTCTGCCGCTGTCAGTGTTTGGTAGCCTAAACGTGCCACCATGGTGCTGCAGATCTTCCTGACATCCTCCTCATCGTCCACGATCAGGATGGTGCCACGAGGTGAAGAAACGTCAGAAGTTGAAGGGATGTCTGGTATTGGGATAATTGCTGTTCTTGCCTCTGCAACTGAATCGGAAATCGGGAAATTGACACGGATGGTCGTTCCCTTTCCAACCATGCTGCTTACAAAAATTCCCCCCTTGTGACCGAGGATGATCCCCTGCATCGCCGCCATTCCAAGGCCACGACCCGTAAACTTGGTCGTGAAGAAGGGATCGAATATCTTTGCCTGCGTTTTCTCATCCATTCCGCATCCGGTATCTGTCACTTCAAGATAGACAAATTCCCCCGGCTTAGGCTTTTCGTGAAACCTGCTTGACCTGAGACATTTCTCGTCGCAGTGCTTGACGCCGGTTGTAAGGGTAATGGTCCCTGCATCGTCTCCTATAGCCTCGGCAGCGTTCGTAAGCAGATTCATGACCACCTGCTGGATCTGGCCTGCATCGGCCATGATCGGAGGGATCTCGCTGTTCAACTGGATGCTCAGGTTGATGGTTGCCGAGATCGAGGCACGCAGGATTCGGATATTTTCCTGAACCAGTTCGGACAGGTTCATGTTCTCTATGACAAATTTCCCCTTGCCGGAGTAGGCAAGCATCTGACGGGTCAAATCCGCCGCCCGTTTGGAGGCCGTATGGGCGTTTTCAAGATAGGGGCGTGCAGGCGACACCGGGGAGATGTCGTCCATAGCCAGTTCCATGTTGCCGAGGATGGTCATCAGCAGGTTGTTGAAGTCGTGGGCAATCCCGCCTGCCAGCACCCCGAGACTCTCTAACTTCTGGGAGTGCAGCAACTGTCGCTCCATGTCGAGGCGCTCTTTTTCAAGGCGCTTACGTTCGGTGGTCACTTGAAAAAAGACCGAAATTCCATTCTTCGCCGGATAGACACGAACTTCATACCAGTTCTCATATGGAGAAACCGTAAATTCGACCTCAAAGGAAAGGGCTGTTTTGGTGCGGATGCAGCGAGTGTAGTTCTCCTCGAATACAGAACCACGGGCCTCAGGGAAGGCATCGAATAGATGCTGGTCAATTACGTCGTCAGTTTTGCGGTGCAGCAGTCGCTCAGCAGCTGGATTGAAAAACCGGACAAGCAAGCCATCATCAAGGGAGAAGAATGCATCGGTAATACTCTCCAACATTTCCCGGTTCTTTAGTTCACTCTCCTTTAACGCTTCTTCCGCCCGCTTGCGCTCAGTAATGTCGGTGCAGATGCCTATCATGCGAATTGCCTGTCCCGACTCATCGTAGGTTGTATTTCCGAGGGCGTTTATCCAGAGAATCCCGCCGTCCGGAAGGATAATGCGATATTCGTTGTAAAGGGGGATTTTTTCTTTGATTGCATGATTGATGCGGTCATAAGCTCTCTCCTTGTCCTCCGGATGCATGACCTTATCCCAAGTCTCGAATGTTGCCTTATCCCTATCAGGATCAAGTCCAAAAAGGGTGTAGAGTTCCCTTGACCAGTTCAGTCGATTACTGGTCATATCCCAATCCCATGTGCCTGCTCCGGCTGATCGCAGTGTCAGTTCCAGCCGCTGCTTGCTCTGAGTGAGTGTCTTCTCAGCTTCAAGTCGCTCCAGCTCGCCTGCAGCACGCACAGCGACCATTTTCAGAATCTTTTCTGCCAATGTGCGGTTGGTGAGTGATTTTCGTCCAATCACCGCAATGAGTCCAATTGGCTGCCCTGTGTGGCTCCAGAGTGTTGCCCCCACATAACTCTCAGCCAGTAGATCTTGGAGTACCTGATCCCCGGGGAACAATTGGCGAACACAGGCAGGAAAACAGCAGACTATCTGCCCGACAACGTCACCACAAGGGGTGTCCTTAAGGGCATAGGAAACGTTATCCTCAAACTTACCGTCGTGCCATACAGCCACTGTTCGGGCCGTCAATCTGTCCCCTTCAAGACGGTCAATGCATACGAAGTCCATGTTCAGGGTTCTGGCAAGGAATTCGGCCAGTTTTTCAAAGAACGCCTCACCTATAAGCACTGCGCTGCTTTGTGCAAGATATAACTGAGTATTTTCTATTTGCTTATCTTCAGTGATGTCCCGTAGAAAAACCACTCTTTGGCCACCTTCAGATGGCCGGTACTGAACGCTTATTTCGACATCGAAAATACTCCCATCTTTTCGACGGTGCTTGGTCTCAAAACGGGCTTCGCCATGTGCCATTACCTTCTGCATATGAGCGGATATCTCAGTGGGCGTTTCGATTGCTTCCAGTTCTTGGATGCTCATGTTCAGCAGTTCTGCCCTGCTATAGCCACTCATCTTGCAGTAGGTTTCGTTGACTTCAAGCAAACGAGTCTGCGGGTCAATACGCCAGAAGCCGTCCATTGCAGTGCTGAGGATTGCCTGAGTCCGCTCTCTCTCCACGCAAAGCCGCTCGTTCGTTAACGTCAACTGCTCGGTACGCTCCTCCAGCAACTTTTCAAAAGGAGTTCGGAACAACTTATAGAGAACGTTGCCGATTCCTCTTACATCAACGTGAAACTCCTGTACGCTTCGGAGCACCGCTGTAAGCAGATAAAGGCCAGCCACGTACTGAGCGATTCTTCCTGTCCAGCCGATGGGACTTCCAAAGGATTTTTGTAAGAAAATGCAGCATAATCCTGTGCAGACGAGAAAGAGGGACATGGAATACCAGTACAAAAACCTGCTTCGATTGTAATTATGGAGTTGCAGGAAGATGATGCCTGAAATCATGAAAAAGAGAGCGGCAGTCCCTAAGATGAATTGACGAAGCACCGTCGGGCCTTGTCCCTGAACAAAAAATATGGGAAGCACATTCCACAATATGCCATAGACGAGGATCGCTATGATGAGCGATATGCTCAGGATGGCTATAAGGAGATTCCTTTTCCTTTTTTGAACGTCCGGCTCCGGATGAAAACCCATTAAAGCCGATAAAACCCCCAACATGTGAAATAATCCGGCAAGAAAGATCGCGCAATTATGAATAGTGACCACAGCGTTCGGGCCTTTGTCCGAAAGCAAAAAACCGGCAATCAGACTGCCGAGGGCAAAAGAAAAGACACCGTTCAAGAGCATAATCAGGCCCAATGAGCCGCTCTCCATATACCCTCTGCCAGCGACATAAACGACCGCCATCGGGCACATAAACAGAAAGATCGCATTCAGCAACGGCAACACACCGCCCGGTTCTATGACCTTGTAAGAGTCCAGACCTGTAAGCAATAAAAGAAGTGCGACGAGAAAGAACCCAGCCACAGGCAGGGCGATGACAGCATTCCATCGGGAAGGATGGTCAATATCAGACTTAAAATCTTCCATTAGACGCTCCGTAAAACAATTGGCTTGGAACAGGCACAACCTCATCCTTTAGGAGGAGTATGTTTATTGACCGGGAAGACAAACAATCCCCAATGGTAAGCGTTAAATTGAATTCCCATGCCTGTAGAAAATATCACGATAACCATTCGTAATATTGCATATCAAACGTGAGATGGTTTTTATTGAATACAGGAAGTTGTTCTCTCCTCCGATCACCCCCAAAATCGCCCTTCCCAAATCGCACATTTCAAACCGTTATCCGTTTTTTGATACTTGCTTGAAAAGGGTCTGCTTGGGGTAGGAGAAGCATAGGCAAAAACGGACTTGCCTGTCAAGGAAATATTAGCCACCTTGTCAATGAACGGAAAACAGAGATGTGGTGGCTGCCGCCTTTCGCTCTCAGAGAAAACAAACCGCCAGCATTGTCTTTCTACCGACGCAAATGGGGACGGTTCCAATGGGTTGAAGGTTTAAAATGGCTGCTCAAAGATCAGCGGGCGAAAACGATATTTATCCGAAAGCGATCTGTTCATCGGCAAGATAATCGGCCGCAAACGCCTGGGCGGAATAAATATCCTCGCGGGTCAGATGTGGATGATCCTTAATAATTTCCTCGATGGTCATGCCGCCTGAGAGTTTCCGGAGAATATGCTCCACTGTAATCCGCGTGTTCTTGATTACGGGTTTTCCAAACATGATCTTCGGATTCATTTCAATCTTTTCATATGTCTTCATAGATCCCTCCATGATCCTGCATAGTGTCCCTTACAATAAGATATTTCTTGATCACTATACACTTTTTTCACCGGTATCCCACACCGGCATTCATTTATTTTTGAACTCCCTGCCGCGCCAGATCATATAGATGGCGGGATAGATCAGCAGTTCGAGGATGGTGGAGGTGATGACGCCGCCGACCATTGGTGCGGCGATGCGCTTCATCACATCGGCGCCGGTGCCGTGGCTGAACATGATCGGGATCAGGCCGGCCAGGATGACGCTGACCGTCATCATCTTGGGTCGGATCCTCTTGACGGCGCCATACATGACCGATTCCCGGAGATCCGCAAGGCTTTTCAATTTCCCTTCCTTGCGCCACTTCTCGTATGCAAGGTCGAGGTAGAGGAGCATAACGACGCCCGTTTCCGCGTCGAGCCCCGCGAGTGCAATAATGCCAACCCAGACGGCGATGCTCATGTTGTAACCGAGAAGATAGAGCAGCCAGAACGAACCGACCAGCGAAAAGGGCACGGCTAAAAGAACGATCATGGTCTTGGTGATGCTCTTGGTATTGAGAAAGATCAGTACGAAAATGATCAGAACGGTCAGCGGCAGCACCACCTTCAATCGTTCATGTGTTTTCACCAGATACTCGTATTCACCGCTCCACTCAAGCCTGTAGCCTTCAGGTATCTTCAGGGAGGCCACCTTTTTCTTCGCATCGTCCACATATCTGCCGACGTCCCGGCCGGAGAAATCGAGATAGACATAGAGCGAAAGGAGCCCTTCTTCACTCTTGATGGCCGTTGGGCCTTTGACGACCCGAATCTCCGCCAGTTGTCCCATTGGAACCTGGAGAAGGGAGCGGGCGCCGCCAGCAGAGGGACCGCCTGCCCCCATTCCGCCATTTTCCCCCCACCCTAACCCTCCCCCTCCAGGGGGGAGGGAATTGTTACTAACGGAAGAAGGAACCCCCATTTTCACCGGAACCATCACCCGCTTGAGCTTTTCCAGATCGTTCCGCAGCTCCCGCGCATACCGCACATTGACGGAATAACGTTGCCTGCCCTCCACGGTGGTGGTCAGGTTCATCCCTCCCACGGCCGTCTGGACAATCTCCTGCACATCATCGATGCTCAACCCATAGCGGGCGATCTCTTCGCGCTTGATATCGAAATCGAGAAAATATCCGGTCGTCACCCGTTCGGCGTAGGCGCTCCGGGTGCCGGGAACATCCTTCACCACGTTTTCGATCTCTTTGCCAATGCGCTCCAACTCTTCAAGATTGGCCCCCAGCACCTTGATCCCAACGGGCGTCCGGATGCCGGTGGAGAGCATGTCCGTCCGCGCCTTGATGGGCATCGTGAAGGAGTTGGCCACCCCGGGAATGGAGAGGGCGTCGTTCATCTCATTTTTCAGGGCCTCCACGGTCATGCCCGGCCGCCACTCTGATTCCGGCTTCAGGTTGATAACCGTCTCGAACATCTCAAGTGGCGCCGGGTCGGTGGCCGTCTCCGCACGCCCGGCCTTGCCGAATACCTGGGCCACCTCCGGGAACTTCTTTAACAACCGGTCCTGCAGTTGCAGTAGTTTGGACACCTCCGTGATTCCAGCCGCGGGCACCGTCACGGGCATGTAAAAGAGTGTCCCTTCGTAAAGCGGCGGCATGAATTCCGACCCCAGTTTCATAAAGGGGTAGGCGGTCAGCGCCATAATGATCACGGCGATAACGATAACACTCTTCCGGAAGCGCAGAGATATCGCCGCCACGGGCTCGTAGAGCTTACGGAGGATGATGCTGACCGGGTTTCTATCTTCATGCCGGATCTTGCCCCGGACAAACAGGGTCATCAGGACCGGCGTCAGCGTAACCGCCAGAAAGGAGGAGAAGAGCATCGCAAAGGTCTTCGTGTAGGCCAGCGGCTTGAAGAGCCTTCCCGCCTGCGCCTGCAGCGTGAAGACGGGGAGAAAACCCACGCTGATGACAAGAAGCGCAAAGAAAAGCGAAGGGCCGACCTCCTTTGCGGCCTCGATGATGACCTCCGTCCGGTTTCCGGGCCTGCCCGCCTCCTCCCACTCCTCCAGTTTCTTGTGGGCGTTTTCCACCATGATGATGGAGGCGTCCACCATCGCGCCGATCGCGATCGCGATGCCGCTCAAGCTCATGATGTTGGATGTGAGCCCCAGATAGTACATGCAGATGAAGGAGATGAGGATGGCGATCGGCAAGGTGAGAATCACCACGAGAGCGCTCGGCAGGTGGAAAAGAAAAACGATGCAGACAACGCTCACCGCGATCGACAGCTTGATGATTTCGTCCTTCAGGGTATTGATGGAGCGCTCGATCAGGTCGGAGCGGTCGTAGGTGGTGACAATCTCTACCCCTTTGGGAAGGCTGGGGAGGATATCCTTTTTGATCCTCTCCTTGACCCGTTCGATGACGTTCAGGACGTTTTCGCCGAATCTCACGACGACGATGCCGGCCGCCACTTCGCCCTTGCCGTCGATCTCTGCCAGCCCCCGCCGGATCTCCGGCCCGAGCTTGATGTCGGCCAGATCTTTCAGCAGGATCGGCGTCCCCCGGCCATCGGTGCTGACCGCGATCCCCGCCAGATCCTGAAGGCCCTTGATGTAGCCGCGCCCCCGGATCATGTATTCAATCCCGGAGAACTCCAGAACCCGGCCCTCCACATCGCGGTTGCTCTTTTTCACCGCCTCGATCACCGCCATAAGCGGGATGTTGTAGGCCAGAAGCCGGTTCGGGTCGATGGTGATCTGGTACTGTTTGACGAACCCACCGAGGCTCGCCACCTGGGAGACGCCAGGCACGCTTTCGATGACCAGCTTTACGTTATAGTCCTGAATGGTGCGGAGCTCCGCCAGATCGTGCCTGCCTGTCTTGTCAACCACCGCATAGGAAAATCCCCATCCGACGGCCGTCGCATCGGGGCCCAGAACGGGGTTGACATCGGCGGGGATCTTCGCCTTCACCGCCTGCAGGTATTCCAGAACCCGGCTTCTCGCCCAATAGATGTCCGTCCCTTCGTCAAAGATGACGTAGATAAAGGAACTTCCGAGGAATGAAAATCCCCGGACGAACTGGACTTTCGGCGCCGCAAGCAGCGTGGAGGTGATGGGATAGGTGATCTGGTCTTCCACCAGATCGGGGCTCCGGCCCTGCCACTCCGTATAGATGATGACCTGCGTATCGCTCAGGTCGGGAATGGCGTCCAGCGGGGTCTTCGTCAAGGCCCAGTATCCCCAGAGGGCCAGCGAAAACACCAGCAGAAAGATGATGAAGCGGTTGCGGGCGCTGTAATCGATTATTTTCGCAATCATGGAGTATTCTCAAGGGTTGTCATCCCCGAAAGCCCTTATCGGGGATCTAATTTCATGGAGTATTCTTCACTTTTTTCTTTTCAGCGCGGTTACACCCTTCAACTGGGCCTCCGAATCGATCAGGAAGTTGGCCGATGACGCGACTTTCTCGCCCGCCCTGATCCCGCCCGTGATTTCGACTACGCCATCGGCCTTGAGGCCGACCGCAACCTCTCGGGGTTCAAAATACCCATCGCCCTTGTCCACATAGACAATCTGCCGCTCCCCCGTATCGATGACCGCTTCGGAGGGCACAGTGAGCCGGTTGCCAAGGTTGATTTTGATTTCCACATTGGTGAACATCTGGGGTTTCAAAACGCCATCGGGGTTGGGAATCGTAAACCTCACCTTGGCGGTTCTCGTATCGCTTGCCAGGGCCGGATAGACATAATCCACCTTTGAAGAGAACTCCTTCCCCGGAAAATAGCTGAGGCCGATCCGGGCCATCTGCCCCACCTTGATCAGCGGCAACTCATACTCATAGATATCGGAGACCACCCAGACGCTCGAAAGATCGGCGACATCGAAAAGCTTTTCCCCCGGCATGACGCGCATGCCCTGAACGGCCTTCTTCTGGAGGACATAGCCGCTGACGGGGCTGTAGATGGTCAGTGTCCGGATCGGTTTGCCCGTCGTTTCGATTTTTTTGATCTGTTCATCGCTGATATCCCAAAGCCGGAGCCGCTCCCTTGCCGCATCCAGCATGGTCTGGGCGTCTTTGACAAGCAGCATGGCCGTGCGTTCATCCTTGACCGATTGACTTTGACCTGCCCAGCGCAGAACATTCAGGAACTCCTGCTGTGTCGCCACCAGCTCCGGGCTGTAAATCTCCGCCAGCGGCTCCCCCTTTTGCACATAACGTCCCGTATAATCGACATGGAGTTTTTCGATCCACCCCTCGATTTTGGTATTGGCGGTTGCCAGTTTTCGTTCGTCATACTCGATGCGGCCCACGGTCCGGATCACTCGGTTCATGGGTTTGATTGCGGCCTGAACGGTTCGGACGCCGATCAGTTGCTGCTTGTCCGTCGGAATTTCGACTACAGGAATTTCAACCGCCTGCTTTGCCTCTCCCGTGGCGCCTTTTGTTTCCGGCGGAGAGGGGGGCTCTCCGTGCTGGTGCGCCGCCGTCGAGGCGCCCCCGGCCGGCTGCTTTCCTGCTGTTTCCCCTTTTAGAATGCCAAGTTTGGTTGCTGCATTCTTCAGCTCTGTTTTGTAAAGATAGAAGGAGGCGCCGGCAACAACGAGCACGCAGGTAATAACGATAGCAATATTGATTTTTTTCATTTTGCGTCCACCCCGTAATCGGTGATTGCCGCCAAGCCTTCCAGCCTTGCCGTCGCCTTCAGCCGGTCCGCAAACTGCTTCCAGTAGAAGAATTCATAATCAATCAGGGCTTTAAGCCGGGTTATGGTGGTGATCGCTTCAACCTTTCCGGTCACATAACCGGCGAGGGCCAGCTCGAAACCCTGGTAGGCCTTGGGAATCAAACCCTCCCTGTAGAGCGCCATCAGATTTTCCGCCGATTTCAGCATGGCATAATTGTCCCGCAGCGCGGAAGAAGCCATCAACTTTGTCGCCTCGACATTCCGCTTTGCTTCCAGAAGGGCTGCCTCGGCCTCCAGAACCCCTTCCCGCTGCTTCGTCTTGTAGAAAAGGGGGACATTCATCGTTGCTGTCAGATTCCACATGTCCGGGAATTGCGGTCCTCTGACAAAATAGCTCGTTCCGATCGTAAAATCCGGATAGTATTCCTTTTTTGCCATCCCGACCTTCGCCTCGGCTGCGCTGACCATCCTTTCCCGCGATTTGATCATTGGATAGCGATCATGCGAGCGTTGAATCAGTTCATCGAGGCGGTACGGACTGATAGCATTTTCCGGTTTCTCAGGCCTGCCGAGCGAAGAGAGCGCATCCCTGCCCAATGCGGCATTCAGCATCGCCTTCAGGGACTGGATCTTCTGTTTCTCCATCTCTTCCCGTTCGAGAAGCATATATTTCTCCGTCTGGGCCATCCAGACCTCCTGCTGCTGCGCCATGCCTGCGGCGTAGCGCGCGACGGCCGCATCTTCCAGCCGGGAAAAGAGGGCTGCCTGGTCCGTCAGCAGATCGATATTGGTATAGGCCAGGAAAAGGTCATGGTAGAGCTCCTTGACCCGGACCTCCGTTGCCAGCCTTGTCGCATCCGCCATCGCCTTCAGGCTCTCCGCATCGTGCGTGGCCATTTCCCCCTTCAGCGCGAGCTTGCCCGGATAGGGAAACAGTTGCGACAGCGAAAACATCCAGCGGGAATCGGCGGTCATCCCTTTCGTCTCCCGGTCGAAGGTGTAAAAACTGTCCGTCCCCTCATTCTCATAGCCCACCATCACCATGGGGTCGGCGAGGCTTGTCGCCTGCGGGATCTTGTGTGCTGAGCCGCTTGCCCGCGCCACTGCGACGTGAATTTCCGGGTTGTTTTTTAACGCCTCGCGGATCAGCTCCGGCAGTTTCAAGGTCTCTTCCGCAGCAACGGCATGGGCGGCCTGAAGGAGGAGAAAGAGGAGAGACAATCCTATGCTGGAAAGAAACGTTCTCTGAAAAGAGTGGGAGCTCCTTCCTTGTTTGCCTCCGGGTCTCTGCCCTGTGAATATGCGACCCTTTCTCTTCCGCATTCCCCTACCTCGCGTCCACAGTGAACTTGACCTGCGTTGTCTTTCCCGCGCGGATGATCTTGATGGCCATGTTCCATGATCCGGACATGGAGAAGTTTACCTTTGACTTGTACTCTTTCCCCGTCCATTCCGCGTTGGTCTTGTAATTCATGGCGGGCATCCCGGGCATGGCCGGCATGGAATACTCCACGACAACCTTGGCATCTGTGACATCTGCGCCGGCGCCATCTTTTACCGAAACAGAAATGTTGTTATCACCGGTCGTGGGTGGATTTTTGTCGATCGAGACTACAACGTTGTAATCGCCTGCCTTTTTCGTCACCTCATAGTTTTTTGCCACCGCCGTACCGGCAATCAGCAAAACCATCATCGCCGCCAACATTACTCTTTTCATGCGCTCTCCTTTTTCGTTTGAGTTATTTTGCTGGTTTCCGTAACGCAAAGGGTGTACCAACAAGATCCACTCCCCGGTTAGAATACTTAAATAATTGAAATATATTGTTTAATAACGTTATGAGGACTTTTTCACTCGGAACATGTCATGATCAAGTGCGAATTTTATTCGCACAGCGAGAATTTCTGGCGGAAAAGATGAGAATAATATTCACAGTGGAAGCATATCATTCTCTGTGCAGTAAATATTGCATCGATGTAAAAAACAGAAACCCCAGAAACAGGTCCGGGGTTTCTGCAAGTTGGCTTTATCTGGTTGTCTATAATGACCACTCAATCAATAGCCAATTTTCCGGCTTTCCCACGATTTTCCTTTTTCCCTTCGTGAATGAGAACAGTAACTGTCGGTGGCTCAACTTTGAAATTCTTGCAAACAGCTTCGGTAATGTCCTTAACAAGTCCCCGCTTTTGTTCGATGGTTCTTCCTTCGTCCGCTTCAACAATAATTATGGGCATATTTTTCTCCTTTCGTTTTCCGCACCCCGGTGCGTTTTATTCCCCGACCTGCTTTGCTTTACTTGCTGCTTGTGCTGCAGCGGGTTTATCTTCCAATCCCCTGTCCGGAGCCACCCAGCGTCTCTTTGCGACAATCATTAAATCTTTTCCCCGCTATAGGCAAGATAAATTCTTTGCCGGTGAAGAGGGCGGTTGCTTCTGAAGAAGGAGGGCCAGATTCCAGCCTGATGCGCGCGAATGATCGATGAAAAATATGTAGATTTCAGGAAACAATCGTGATAGCACAAGCCACAGACTTGAAAATGCTGTTGGACAAGTTCCATCCGATATGACCACGCTGGAGGGAAATCCGGACCACGCTATCAAAGACCCGCTCCTGAGAAAAGAACGGGTTTTTTATTACAAATTACCGGATGAAAATGGTTATCCCATTTATGCAAGGGAGGTGATTTCGACAGAACAGGAGAGGGTTCGCGGAAAAACGGGTATGAACTTCTGATGAGCAAAGGAGATAAAAACCATGACCAAGATGTTGATGATTTATCCTGACCGTTGTACGGGCTGCCAAAACTGCGCCCTGTCGTGCTCCTTCCACCACGACGGCGAGTTTCGGCCCCACACCTCCCGGATCAAGGTTTTTTCCTGGGAGATGGAGGGATTTTCGATGCCGACCGCGTGCCAGCAGTGCGAAGACGCCCCGTGCGTGGCGGTTTGCCCCACCGCCGCCATGTATGCCGAACCGGTCGCCAGCCGGGTAGCCTGGGACGAAACGAAATGTATCGGCTGCCGGATGTGCACGATGGCCTGCCCTTTCGGAGCGGTTGTTTACGAAACACAGAAACGCCGGATCGTCAAATGCGATCTGTGCGACGGCGATCCTCAGTGCGTGACTTCCTGCCCCACCGCCGCCCTTGAATATGTGGATGAAACCGACGCCGCCCGCGCGAGGAAACGGGCAATGGCAACAGGCTTCAAGAAGACTTTTGAGGAGGTGAAGTGATATGCACGGATGGATAGGCACGATTTTAAGAGTCAATCTGGCTGACGGGTCCATAAAGAAGGAAGCACTGGATCCCGAGCTCGCCAAAAAGTACATCGGCGCCCGCGGACTGGGGAGCCGCATCCTCATAAACGAGATCGATCCGAAGGTCGATCCCTTGAGTGCCGACAACAAACTCATCTTCGCCGCCGGCCCCCTCTCGGGGACAAACGCCCCCTCGGCCGCTCACTACAACGTGGTCACCAAAGGGCCGCTCGGCGGCACGATTGCCGCCTCCAGTTCGGGAGGAGTCTTTGGCCCGATGCTGAAGTATGCGGGGTATGATCTGATCATCATCGAAGGCAAGGCCAAAAAACCGGTCTATCTCTGGATCAACGATGCGGCGGTGGAGATCCGCGACGCAGCGGGAATCTGGGGGAAAGCGGTGCCGGAAACAACCGAAGCGATTCGTGCCGCCACGGACGAAGAGGCGTCGGTCGCATGCATCGGTCCGGCGGGAGA
>Ga0247840_10008416_pt1 | contig 13848 bp, 14 predicted proteins | sample LaCruzMarch2015__FD_192404 | JGI IMG/M metagenome (GOLD analysis project Ga0247840, IMG submission 192404) | Freshwater microbial communities from meromictic Lake La Cruz, Castile-La Mancha, Spain - LaCruzMarch2015_17m | ecosystem: Environmental > Aquatic > Freshwater > Lake | place: Spain...
GGGGGTTTATGCTGAACCAGCTAAAATTTCTGACAAAATGCAGGGAAGAGTTGATGAAGAGATTAAAAAATTTGTGGATGAATCTTTTGTTGAAGCTAAAAAAGTCTTGCAAAAAAATAAACCTAAGTTAGATAAAGTGGCTAAAGACTTGATGGAAAAAGAAAGCTTGGATCAAAAAGAGTTTGAAGAGTTGATGAAATAAATCAAATTTAAACCCTCCGCCTTTCAGGCACCTCCCTTGACAGGGAGGTTTTTCTTTCTTGAATATTTTTTATTATTTCATCTTTAACTTTTTCTAATTGAATTAATACTTCTTCATTCTTAAATCTAATTGTTTTTATATTTAAATAATTTAAGAATTTATCTCTTTCTAAATCTTGTTCTTGTTTTTTGATATGATAACCACCATCAATTTCAATCACTAATAATAATTCAGAACAATAAAAATCTAAAATAAATCTATCTAATGGTTTTTGTCTAGTAAATTTATAATTTAATGGTCTACATTTTAGGAATTCGTACCAGATTTTTGATTCTGCTTTAGTCATTTTACGTCTATTTATTTTGGCTGCCAATCTTAACTGTTCTAGATATTTCAAATTACCTTTTCGAGTCATTATCTCTATGTGTGTAATATTTATCACAGATAATTATTTATCTATATAGCCTCCCTGTCAAGGGAGGTGGCGAGTGAAATGAGACGGAGGGTTTTAAATTTAAAAAGACTTTTATTTCTCTTCTTCAAGATTGATGATGCGTTGGAGAATGGCGAGTGAACCAAGAGTAACTGGTTCTATGCCATTGATACCAAGATCACTGCCACCAAGATTTTGAAGACTGGAAAAAGGAGTGTCAGAAGTGTAATTGATGATTCCTAGATCAAAAGGAGCATTGTTGAGGTCGATAACAGTGCTTTTTGGAGCTTGTTGATCATAAGTAGCTTCAGTGACGGCATTTAAATAAGGACCTGATTCCATTTCAATAATAGTTAAATCATTCTTGGAATAAGTATTAATTAAAGCTTTGTTTTCTAAAAAGGTTCCTAAAGTAGAAACTGATTTTTGGTTGGTTAAAATGGAACCTTGATTATTAATGAAAGGAAAAAAAGAGTTGAAACAATTTTTAAAGATGTAGGAGTTTTGAGTGTGTTCATCAAAAACTAGACGAGGAATGACAATATCGCCTATCTCTCCGTTTAAAACAGCAGCTTTACCAAGAACATAAACACCTTTTATTTTTTCTACATTTTCCATGACTTCAGAAAGAATTTGGTAGGCAGCAAAACCAAGAGGATAGTCAATATTAAGAATTAAAGCTTTTGACTCTTTTATTTTTTGAGGTCTTGTTATTTTTAATCTAGGATCGAGAAATTTAGAATTTACTAAACTTTTGATAGGGAAAATTTGAACATCAATGTCAAGATAATTGGAATTGGGAATAGAAATGATTCCTAAATCCTGTTGGTATTTGGTAAATAGTTTTTTTAGATTTTCATTTTCTAAATAATATTTGAAGGCAAAGTAGGCAAGATCTTTAATATCAAGAAGTTTACTAGGATTAATTTCAGGGTGATCTTTTTGGAATAAAGACAAAATTTCTTTTTGGTGTCTTAGGGCAAAACCAGTATAAATGTTTAAAAGACTGTGTTTATTGCTGGAGACAAAATAGATTTGTTGGTGAGAAATGTGAAGTTTAGGAGAAAGAGAGGAAGCAATGTTTTTCCACCATCTTTGGGTACTTTTAGTGTAATTTACCCAAGAACCAGCGAGTAATTGGACTCTAAGATTGGCTTCGTTTTTATAAATTGTTTTGAGTCTTAACTGCCAATTTTTACCTAGAGCTGTTTTTATATTTTGCCATTGAATAGGTTTTAAATTTAATTTTTTGGTGAATTCTGAGGAATCAAGGTCTTTTTCAAGAGAAGAATAATTTTGATATTGAAGATTAAGAAGTTGATGAAATTTATTCCATTCAATTTGATAAGCGATGAGAATATTAATTAAATCATCAATATCGGAAATTGAAGCTATAAAATAGGCTAATATTTTTTGAGTTGAATGGAAATGGGTGGTACGACGACGAGCAGTAGCTTTGACTTTTGGCCAACTATTGAGATCTTTAAATCCGGCTTGAGTGAAAATATCTAAATTTTGACCCATAATCACTCTTTGAGTTTTATCAATTGAAACGGGAAGACGAAGAAGGCAATAGGAGAGAGATGAGGCATCAATCTTTTCAGAATTACTACCATCGGGATGGAGAATGGAATGCATTTTGAGATGAGTGTTGATTAAGGAATTAATAGTGACTTCTAATGTACTTTTTAGGGCAGAACGATAGGTTCGAACATGGAGTTCGATGGCATCGATAGTGGAGGTGTTGGTTAGTAATTCGGACATGATTAATTCTACTATAAAATCTTTTTAAATCTCCTTTTGACAAATGAGGGTAAAAATCGGTATAATTCCGATATATGACAGAGGTTCCTAGAGGATTTAATCCAGAAAGCGTATCTAAAGCTGCAGATTTGTCGAGAGAAATAAAAAAGATAGGAATAATTGGTAACCCGTCCCCAGAATCAGATGAAAAGGCAAGAGATTTTTTGCAAACAAAATTTAATGGTAAATACGAAAGTGTTGAACAAATGATGGAAATCAGCCAGAATCCTGGTTTTTCTGATACAGACCCAGCTAAAGTGAATGCAAAAAATGCTTTGGATTTGTTGGGATCAGCCGTGTTGTTGGCCGGTGGTGATGAAATGTTGGATTTAGCTAATAAAGGTGAGCTGAGTGTGAATTTACCTAATTCTTTTCATGGAATTGATGCAAAAATAAATTCAAATTTATTTATCAGTAATGAAAATGATGATACTGGTAAATTAATAGTGACTAAATTAAGAGAGATGGAAGCTTTTAATATTAAAGCTAAAATAGCCCCAAATGCTTTTGAAAGCGAAAGACCAAAAGTAGTCCAAGAAAAAATTGGTGATTTGCTTGGTAAGTATGTAGAAGTTCCTGAAGAATCTGAAGAAGCATTGAAATTGGGTGTGGTAGTTGGGTATTTAGACAGTTCAATTAGACAACAAACTAATAATAGGCCCACTAGGGGTGAACCACCGCTTGTTCCAAGAATAGGTGAAAATGGTGATTATGAAGGCCAAGATAGAGCTTGGATTATTTCTCCAGAAAATGCAGCTGAGGCTATGAAATTTATGGCTTATGATTTGAGATGGCAGTCTTGGACACCACCAGAATGGTTTAAAAGACTAGATGGAGAGACACAAGCCAGGATTGAATATATGGTGATGGTTAATGATGGAGCGGCTATGTTGACAAGAGCAGGAAAAGATTTAGATAAAATAACTGGAAATCCGATGTATTTTGTCTTTGATAATGAGAAATTCACCAAATTGTTTAATGATGATTTTAAAGCAGTAACTAGTAAAATGTTACATGATTTGTGTGAAAAGTATGTTGATCAAAATGGAAGAACATGTATGCGATACAAAGAAGGGATTAATCAAATGGGTAAACCTGGTATTGATGCTAAAGTTGAAAAGAAATTGGAAGGAATTAGGGATTATAAAGAGGAAATGGCAAAGTTTTTGGCTAAGAAAAATGGAAGAGAAGAGCCAAATTATATGGATAAGATGAATTCTTATACAGCTTGGAATATGTGGTTTATGATGGGAGATTCTAGTTTAGCTGATAGAAGAAGAGTTTTACCAACATATACTGGGGTAATTTGTGATGGTTTAAGAACTTTGAATCCTGAATATAAAGCATTGGGAAAATGGAAGGTTTCGAAAGGTGATGTTATGGCTGATAAATTATTTGGAGCTGAATGGTTTGGTGGACCTATAGGAAGCTATGTTCAAACAGTAATGAAAGTAGAGGAAGATTTAGGCAATAAGGGAATTGATGGTGGTAATACTTTGAGAGAAAATATATATGACGGAACTTTACCAATATTTGCCAATAAGACTTGTTATGGTTTTTTTGATTTTACTAGTGCGGGAAGAGATTTGTATGACAATGATACAAAAACAAATAAGCTTTATGATTTAAAAAAGAAAGATGATACTTTATCTACTTTGTTATATGATTGTGTTGAATTCGATGGTGATGGAAATTTTGTATCAATAAAAAAGGATAATGATTTTAGTTTTGGTAAAAGTCAATTAGATTTCATGAATGAGTTTAGAGATCAACAAGAGGCGGCAGCTTTGGCTTTCAATTGTATGATGGGTAAAGAAGATATTAGGGATGTTGATAAACTTGTTAATAAAATAAGAACGGCTTTTGGTATGGTTGATAATATAAAAATAAATGGAAGTCGAGTTTTTTCTTATACAACTAGACCTGATTTATGGGCAGATATGCTTTTAGGTTCATTTGGAGTAGACATGTCACGTCTTTCTAATAAACATATTCGACTTAAGACACAACAGATTAAAGCCAATGATGGAAGAATTGTTGAACCATCTTATAATTTGTATTTAAGTGATTTCTTAACAGGAACTTTAAAGCTGAGTAATAATGATGTTAATTTGAATGAAATTATGAGGTATATGGGAGTTGATTTAAAACCAGGTGAAAATCCAAGATCTACAAAAGTAACTATTAGAAATGAAGTTGATATGGCTAAAGAAAAATTAGAAACATCAAGAGTTCTTAAGAAACAAATTAAGACTTTCCGTTATGATACTCAAAACAACCCAGATCTAAATGATATAAAAAGTAAATTTAAGAGTATTGAAAATATTGAGATAAAAAATAGTGAGGCCAGGAGAATATACAATGATTTAGTTAGGGCAATTAAGTCAAACAATGGAGATGTGGCTCAGAAATTATTGGCTGCTTTTTTAGAAAACAATATCTAATCTAATTTTTTTTTGAAGATTTTTTTTAAGTATATTATTTACGGTTCCAAGCTTGGAAGAATTTATTAGCTCCAGCAACAACTTTTCCTCGTAGATCATCATTATGCCAGACACCATTTGAATCTTGGTATCGACCAACTTTAGAATCTAGACCACCAAGACCTTGACCAGCACCAGTTTTTGCAGCTTTACCTGCGAATCCACCAATAGGTTTGAAGGTTTCACCAATAGCTTTACCCCATGGAGATGGTTTGATTTGGAAGACAAACTCAGGAATCATGGTAGGAAGTTTTGAAAGGATCATTAGAGTAGCTAGACCGACAGCAACAGAGATTAAACCACCACTTGGCCATGTTACACCAGTGATAACCCAAGAATCAACAATAGGTGGTCTCCATAAGCCTTTTGCACAAGCATCGATGATGATGTTAGCTAGAACTAAAAAGATAATGGAAATTGGGAAAACAGCTAAATTGGCGACTAAATCCCAAATCCAAGTGGAGAAATTTAATTTACTGTTTGGGAGAGCACCAAGACCGATTTCTAATGGAGCGAGAATTATTTTAATAATGATCATAATGTAGCATTTAACGCAGCCAAAGAAGAATTTAATGACCCAAACTAAGATCATAATTAAAAGTATTAAAAAGGTTAAAAGAAAACCACCAGCGGCAACAAAAGCCATTGGTACAGCCAAAGCTCCAGCTGAAACTAAAGTAACAATTCCAGCGATGATGGCGGTTGGAACTCCAGCTAGTAAAATTAGAGCCCAGAATGGGGTAGCTTTCCAGGTTAAACTGAAAACAGTTCCAAGTCCGGCTTGGGAGAGGTCGGAGAAATTAGGATTTATACCACCAGTAAAGAGTTTGGAAGCTAAACCACCACTACCATTAAAGAGAATGGCTAAGAATAGGCTTTGAACAACGTAACTTAAATCGATTAAAAATCCAGCAATGGCATAGGAAAAAGTGACGAGGATTAAGGTAGTAATTATTTGAGGGATGGCACTTTGAACAGTAACAACAGCTTGAGGGCTGATTTTGATTCGGAGCATGACCATAACACCAATGCTGATGAAAAATAGTGAAGTGAGAACGTAAATAACGTTTCTGAATTCACGCCAAAGAGGAAGAATTGGTTGTAGTCCTTGGAAACCAATTCCTTGAGCGTAAGCTGGTTTGCCTAAAAAATTATCTTTTATTGAAGCAACATATTCGATTCCAGAAGCTTGAGGGGTATAAAGAGCAGAAATCATTTGATTAGTCATGCCAATAGCACCACCTGGAACAAAAGAGGTTGGTTTACCGTTTAAAACGTCATCTGGTAATGGACCGGTGATGGCTTGAATTCCAGTAACCATGTTACTGCTCATAGCTTCACTCATCCAAGCTTCTTGATTATTACCTTTTTTAATAGCGTCTTGTTTGGCTTTTAAATAATCAGTGCCACTAGTTGATTGGGCAAAAATTGATTTAACAATGAAAGTGCAGCAAAAAATGGTTAGACAGATGACTAGGATTTTAGAAAATTTGTTGAACTTAGGAAGGATTTGGGTATCACGGCGATTAAGTTTGTGGAGAAATTTTCTAAAATTCATAGGTGTATTTTATATAATAATATCAGAAACAAATGCTTGTAAATAGGGTGTATTTAATAAGGAGCATTAGCTTTTTGTTCATATTGAGTGTCGTCAACTGAAGCGGTTGAATGATTTAAACTGGAATAGCTTTTTGATTGACCTTGATGATAAGCGGAATACATGGTGGAAAATGGTTCATTGGTGGTGCTATCAACTAACATTTGACCTTTGGTTTCTTCAACGGCTTGTTTCCAACGAGGAGAGCTGGTGATGTGTTTTGGGTTAAAAACTTGACAATGAGTGTCGGTGCAAATTGATTTTGATAAGCTACGACTATAGACATAAGCATAAGTTCGAGCGGCAATAACTTGAGCTTTTAAAGCTTCCATGTCCCAGCTATCAGGCATTTCAGCAATTCCCATTAAATAAGTTTCTTCAAAGTCCATGATTTGATTATCTGGGGTGGTTTGAATTTTGGCATTGGAAAGGTCATAAGTTTTTAGGGTGGTGTTTTCACCATAATAAGCCTTAAGGATTTCATCATATTTTTGACCAGATAGGGCTCGGCCTTGAGCACCATATTGGCTTAAACCTTGTTTATGTCCACCTTTAAACGAGCCATCACTAACACCACTGCCATCTCCAGAATCATTTGAAAGATCACCTCTTTCTGGAGGATTTTTTTGCCATGAAGCGGGATACATTAAATTGGAAAATTTTTGTCTTAATTGAGCATTATCACCAGTGGAACCATTTTTATCAGGAATAAAATGAGAAAGCATATTTCTTTCTTGTCGTTCGTTTTCTTTGGCAGTTTTATCGATTAAACCAAGGGAACTTAGGAAGTTTTCCCAAAAACCAGGTTCTGGGGTAGCTTGTTTATCTTCAGGAATAGGAGTTCTTAGATTGCTGTTGAGTTGTTTACTGGAAACTGGAGCGGCATTAGGTTGGCCACCAGCTTCTCCTTGAGGGACAATTTGAAGACCATCGTAAAGAGTGGTTAAGCAACTTGGGGTTGAATCATATTCTTTTGGATCAGGAGTGTATCCAGCTAAATCAGAAATTTTGACTGGCTTGTCGGAACAATTGCCTAAAACTCGGTCATCATAATTACCAGCAACAACCTCATCGATGTAGGCTTTTTTTTCAGCAATTCGATTTTCATCACTGATGGCTCTGAAAGTAATGTCTTTATCTTTTTGTTCGTAGTTGGTATAAGCAACTTTGTCGTAGACGTTACTAGGATTTATTTGATAATCTTTGGCGAAATATTTGTTGATATTGAAGAAAAAAGAAAATAACCAATCAAGAAAACTATTAGTATTGGTTTCACTGGCGGCTGGGGCTGGGGTTGACGAAGGTGTGGCGTTTTGAGCCAAAATTGAGGTGTTTGAACAAAAAAAAGTGAAGATGAAAAAAGAAACAAATAATAGGCGTTTCATTTTATTTCCAACCTGGAATAGAGAAGTTAGTAACATCAACACCGGTGAATTTTTTAATTGTGGACATTATTAACCAGGAACCAATGACACCGATAATGCCAACAATGGCCATTGTTAACGTTGATGAGGCAACAGCAGTTTTTTTTGGGTCATTGCTGGAGAAGAGGTATTGGTAACCACCGTAGATAAACATAATGAAAAAGGCAACGCCAGCAAAGAAAGTGATTACTTGAAGGATATTGTAAAAAATACATTCAAATCCTTGAAGAGTGGCAACATCATTGATAACACAGGCTTTCCCGGAACTGGTTTGAATATCAGCCCATTCTTTGGTTTGTTGAGCTAGAGCTGGGTGGGGTAAAAAGAATTTTAATATGGTCATAGAAAGATTATACAATAAAAACAAAAAGGGCGGACACATCGGTCCGCCCTTATAGAAATCACTAGATTCTTTATTGGAAAGTAGGAATGGTCAATTTGAGGATATTGACTCCAAAGATAGTTCCAATTAAGTTGATAATAGCCCAAGCAGCGAAAATGATGGCTAAACCAATTAAAGCATTTGTAATTTGAGCTCTAGCAGCAGCAACAGCTTTTTCATCACCACCAGAGGTAATCCATTTAAGACCACCAATGACTAAAATGAAGAAGAAGACTAAAGCGACGACTATTAATATTAAACTAACAGCTCCAGAAATGATTCCAGCTGGGGTTAAGTTTGCTAATGGAGCAAATTGAGCAGTTGGGCTTAAACTGATGTCGGTGCTAGCAGCATAGACAGGAGCAGCAATTGCAGCAAACTGGAGTTTGTTTTTGATGGATTCGATCATATTTATTTTTTGTTTTTATAATTTATAAATTAGTAACTAATTTTAACAGTATTGTTTCTTTTTTTAAAGGGATGGCCAACTTATACGAAGAACATCTAATCCGGAAATTCCAAAGATGGTTCCAATTAATTTAAGAAGAGCGAAAACAGAGAAAATTATGACTAGTCCAATAATGGAATTAGTTAGAGAGCCTCTGGCTTCCTCGAATTTTTTAGAGTCACCTTGGGAAGCAATCATGTGGAAGGCGGCTAAAATTAATTGCATGAGGAAATAAAGGACACCGATAATTAAGAAAATACTGATGGCAGTTCTGATGACATTGTTTAAATAACCAGTAGGATCGCTGGTTTGAGCGGAACTATTTTTGATTAAAGGATTATTAATGGCCATTAGTTATTAAAATGTTAAGGTTGAAAAAACTTGGTTTAAATCTAAAATATTGTTTAATCCAAGAAGTTTAGCAACTAGAGAACCGACACCAAGAGCGATGACTACTATTAATAGACCGAGAACACTGTTGGTTATTTTGGATCTGGCTTCAATCATTTTCTTTTCATCTCCTTGAGAGGAAATAAAAGAATAGCCAGCGAAAATGATATTTAGGATAAAAAAGATAACAGCTACTAAAGTTAGAACTCCAATAGAGGTGTTGATGATTTTTTCTAAATTAGTGACTCCATTACCAACAGGAGTTATTCCTGAACCGGTAATTGCAGGGAGTTGATGAGCTGCTTGAGCGATTAGATGATTAGTTTGGTCCATAGATGACTGGTTGTAATGGGTTAACGCCAGTTATTTTACCGATAACGGCAGCAATAACAAAGGCAGCAGCAACAATAATGAAACCGACAATAGCTTGCCAGATTTTAGCCCAAGCTTGTTCAGTCTTTTTTGGATCGCCATTGGCTGTCATATAGAGATAGCCGGCACTGATAATTTGGAAAACGAGAAAGAGACCAGCAATTACAGCTGTAAATCTTAGAATGTTGTTGATGAAATTGAATAGACCAGAACCACCAGTACTATTGTATGAAGTTGGATTGGAAACATTACCAAAAATTCCTGCGATCATATTTTATAAAATTTTTAACCCTGTAATAACTTCTATTAATTGAATTATAAAGTAGGCACAAAAAACTACTGCAAAACCAATTAGAGCATTGGTGATGATGGATTTGGCTCCATCAGCTTTTTTAGAATCACCACTACCTGCACTGATTATAAAGGTAGTACCGCCATAAATCAAAAGCAAAATTAAAATTATGCCAATAATGGTGATGGAATTTTTTAAAAGAATAGAGACTAAGGAAGCGGTGTCAGGAAAGCTTTGTTCAACGTTTTTATCACCCAAAGAAAGGCTACCAATATTAATTGCAAGTAATCGATTCATAGATGGTTAAATTATACTATAAAATGGTAAACTTTTTGAGAGTAGAATGTCTTAAAATTGATGTTATAATACGCCACTAAATTAGTTATAAAATTGTAATATATAAATATGAGAAAAATTGCCCGTTCTCTAATTATTAGTGTCTTGTTTCTAATAATTAGCTTCTTTGGTGTTAATAAAATTGAAGCGGTTGCTCCGGTAGCCACAAAATCAGCGGAAGCTTCAGTTGCAGCTGTTTTGGAGCCAACTATTGTTCCCACAGTTAAACCAAATATTACCGAATCTCAAGGTGAAAATTTGACTTATACTGTAGAAAAATGGAACGGTTTTAATTCTTTTAGAGTTATTGTTAAGTGGGCAATAGATCGCGGTGTTTCAACTAATACTATAGTTCTCCTTTTACTTTTACCTTTGGTGGCAACTTTAGTTTCGGTTCTTCATTATGTAGTAGGTGTGACTGGCTACGGTATTTTTATGCCAACAATGATAGCTATCACTTTTTTAGCTACAGGTATATTTGGAGGATTATTATTGTTTGCAATGATTTTGTTGATTTCTGTTTGTAGTAACTTAATTTTGAAAAAATTTAAGATTCATTTTTGGCCAGCTAGAGCTATAAATTTATTGTTTATTTCTTTGGGAACTTTTGGATTGATGATATTGTCTTCGTTTATTAAAGTAGTGGATATTAGTAATATTTCAATCTTCCCTATTTTATTTATGATTCTCTTGGCAGAAGAGTCAGTGAGAACACAATTGGTTAAAAGTAAAAAAGAAGCTAGAAATTTAATTGCTGGGACTTTAATTTTGGCAATTATTGGAGCAGCAACTATGAATTTTAATTCAGTGCAAAATATTGTCTTAAACAATCCAGAATGGGTGATTCTATTAGTTTTGATTATCAATTTGATAGTTGGTAACTATACTGGAATGAGATTGACAGAAATTCAAAGATTTAAGAAAGCGATTCGGGATAAATAAAAGAAATCCCTCTAAATCTCCCTTTGACAAGGGAGACTTTATAAAAAAATAAAAAAATGTTTGGAATAAATTTAAAAAAATATAATCAGTTTTTGACTAAGAATGAGCGAAATAAGGTTTATTTGCGCAAGAATTCGGCGGCGGGAAGAGCTTTGGCAGATAGTAAATTTAGAACAAAGAAGGTTTTGAGTAAGGCTGGAGTCGGAGTTCCTAAACTGATTAAAAGATTTAGATCGATAGAATCTTTGGAAAAGTTTAGATGGGAAGACTTGGAAGGTAATTTTGTTATTAAACCGGAATCTGGTTATGGTGGTGAGGGAATAATTATTATTAGAAGACGGGGTAAGTGGGCTGGTGATTGGCATAAAATGAATGGTGATGTTATTTCTACTCAAGATCTTAATTTGCATTGTCAAGATATATTGGCTGGTAAATATAGTTTGCATGGAATGCCAGATGCGGTTTTGGTTGAAGAAAGAATTAAGATTCATCCAATGTTTTTATCTTTGACTAAATCGGGAACTCCTGATGTTAGGGTGATTGTCTACAATAGAGTTCCGGTAATGGCAATGTTGAGGGTTCCTACTGAAAAAAGTGGAGGTAAAGCTAATTTACAACAAGGAGCGATGGGTTTGGGAATTGATTTGGCAACTGGAATTACAACTTTTGGAATTGAGGGAAAAGGTGAGCCAATTTTTAAGATTTATGATTATGGAAAGAAAAAAAGAAGAAAAGTGAATGGAATTAAAATTCCTTTTTGGAGAGAAATTTTAGAAACAGCAATTAATTGTCAAAAGGCTATTCCTGGTTTGGGGTTTTTAGGAGTGGATGTGGTTTTGGACAAAGAGAAGGGACCTATGGTTTTAGAAGTTAATGCTAGACCAGGCTTGTCTATTCAAATTTCTAATCGGGCTGGACTTAAAACCAGAATGAACAGAGTTGAAGAGATTGAAGTGAGAAGTATGGAACATTCAATAACTTTGGTGAAATATTTGTTTGGGGAAAGTTTTTTTGAAAAGGTTGAGGCTAAGGAAAAAAATAAAATGATTGATTCAGTAGAAAATATTAGAATTAAAATACCAAGAGGTTTTAAACCAGAATTAAATAAAGGGGTGGTTATTAAACAAGGAAAACACAGAGTGGTTGAGGTTAAGGCGAAGATAGATACTGGAGCATTAAGAAGTTCAATTGATGAAAAATTGGCTAATAAATTGGGATTATTGACTGATAATAAGGTTCTTTATTATCGACATTATCGATCAGCTTTGGGTAAGGCTCATGAAAGGCCAGTTATTGGTTTGACTTTTTGGTTGAATGGAAAGAAAATTGTGGCGGCGGTGAATGTGGCAAATAGGGATGGATTGAAATCTAGATTTTTGATTGGGAGAAAAGATTTAAATGGGTTTTTAATTAGTGCAAAAAAATAATATGTTAATCTTTTTATAGTCATACATTTTTTTTGGCTGGTGAATGTGTTACCACGTTCAAGGCCTTCAAAAATGATGACTGCTAAAAAAATATAAATAAATATTAATTAAATAAAATATGACAAATAAAATAGTGATTTTTGGAGGGAATATAAATAGTAGTAAATTGTTGGAATTAAAATCAGCAGCTGATGGTTTGGGAATTGATTTGGATTTGGTGGCTTATAAACAGATTAGTTTTGAAACTGAAAGTGGTGAAGTTTTGATTAATGGGGAAAAGATGAAGGAATACGATGTTTATTTCTTTAGAAATACTAAAAAATATTGGGAAGAAGCAAATTTGGTGACTGATCAGCTTGATAAAGATAAAATTATTATTGATCCAATGGTTAAAGATGGTCGACCAAGTGATGCCTGTAAGGCTCATCAGATGTTGGTTTTGAGTCAGGCTGGATTACCAGTGCCAAAAAGTGTCTATGGAAGCTTGGAATATTTAAGAAAGAAAGCAATAAAACAATTTGAATTTCCTTTGATTATTAAAGGAAGTAGGGGTGATAGAAGACGACAAGTGTTTAAGATTTATGGAAAAAGTGATTTTGATCTAAAGTTAGAGGAATTGAAGCTGGTGGAAAAGAACGGTGAGAATAAATATATGCTTCAAGAGTACATTGTTAATGAAGAGGATTTTAGAGTGATGGTTTTGGGAGATAAAGTTTTGGGGGTGATGAGAAGAGCTATTGGAGAAAATCCAAAATTGAAAAATAATTTTGAAAAAACTGATTTACCAGAAGAAGTTAAAAGTTTGGCGATAGAAGCGGCAAAGGTTTGTGGAATAATGGTGGCTGGAGTTGATGTGGTTTTTAGAGACAATGATCTTAAAAAACCATTATTTTTTGAAGTTAATAAGACACCTAATTATAATAGGTTTGTGGAAGTAACTAAAATAAATGTGGCTGAAGAAGTAGTTAAATTTTTAGCAGGAGTTAAGAAATGAATTTATTGAAAATTTTTCTAATTTCAATGATACCTCTGATTGAGCAGAGAGGGGCAATCCCAGTGGGAATAATGGCATATCATATTAATCCTTGGGTGGTCTTTTTGGTTAGTTTGTTGGGAAGTTTTGTGCCAGCACCGTTTATTTATTTCTTTTTTAATAAGATTTTTGAATGGATGAAGACAGTTAAATGTTTAAAGAAATTTACACACTTTGTAGAAAAGAAAATCCAAAAGGGTTCTAAGGATATGGAAAAATATAAAGAATTAGGTTTAATTCTTTTTGTGGGGATACCATTACCAACAACTGTACATTGGACTGGA
>Ga0247840_10008419_pt1 | contig 13845 bp, 8 predicted proteins | sample LaCruzMarch2015__FD_192404 | JGI IMG/M metagenome (GOLD analysis project Ga0247840, IMG submission 192404) | Freshwater microbial communities from meromictic Lake La Cruz, Castile-La Mancha, Spain - LaCruzMarch2015_17m | ecosystem: Environmental > Aquatic > Freshwater > Lake | place: Spain...
GGAAGCGAGATTGTTCAAGCGCTATCTCGGCTGTATCCACGGGTCGGTCGAGAAGACCTCTCAGCAGTGCTTCATTGAAATCGTGATAGGAGATGGGCGCAGACTTTGTAGCCTCATAATCGATAACATCATCTAGCCGGTGGCGACCAAACATAAAAAACAATAGGGCGAGTAAAAGAAATCCAAGTATGGGGAGGCTAAAAGAAGCGAGTGAGATAAGATCCCAGAAAGTCTTTTCCGCGAATAAGTGCCGATATTCATCGATAGAGACGCCTGAGTGATCTCTGTAAATCCTATCGGCTAGGCGCCAATTATCACCCAGAGATATGAGTCCATTGGCTAATGGAGGTAACCCAGAGACAAAGAAAATATGGCCATTGCCCAAAGAGGTATATGCGACGAAACAGAAGAAAGGATCCTTTTCGCATTCGGGAGAGTCGAACTTGAGATTGCTGTAAAAGGCATATTGTTCCGGTGACGCGAACAAAGCAGGCAAACTCTGTGAGGGAGAGGCAAAGGTCGGCTTATAGTTTTCGAAGTCCTCACGCACCGAGAGGCTCAGTGTTTTTTGCTTCCCCTCTGTCTCTGAATCTAAAAGGTGAAGCAGAGGCCCCACGTGAGATAAGCTTTCTTTTTTTTCTAAGGATATGAGCAAAAGACCGCCACTTCGCACAAAGTCCATAAGTATCTGAGACTCTCTAAGTGAGATTCCAAGTTGTGGCCCGAGAATGAGGAAAGAATGTTGGTCTTCTAGTTGTTGAGCATCGAGCAGAGCCTCTTTGCGAATTAGTGGACCCTGGCCGAAAGCCCTAGATCCAAGCTCAGCGAAAGCGCTGATGCCAGACCCTCGCGCTGAAAAAGCGGTGCTTGTTCCAAGCCTGTGTGCGTCGGCCGACATACTCTCTAGAACGGCAAGAGCTATAAAACCGATGACAAGACCTATAGCCAGAATGCGAGAGTAGCTGAGCTTCATTGCTTACCCTTTAGCTCCTGAGTCAGCCAAGAGTCAAAGGCTTCATATTCTCTTTCCTTTGCACCGTGTGGGCCAAACATAGATGCGTATAGATTCTCTACGGACAACTTCTCATCTTTGAGATCTGCAGCGCTCTTGTCTTGGGAATACTCCAGCAAGGTGAGATTAGGCGCGGCGTCTATAGCCTCTAAAAACAAGCGCCAGCGAAGCCTCATACCCTTTGGCCAATGCCCGACCTCAATCGCTTGGGCGAGTAGCTGCCTAATGCCTTTCATTTCAGGCGATTCTTCTATTCCCTCATATTGCTGGTTTCCCTTAGCTCGCTCAAAGCGAGAACCCCAGAAAGAGCGAACTAAGTAGTAAATGAGATACGCTCCACAAAGAACAAGAGCTGTATAAACGCAGATCCGCAGAGTCTCTCCCAATAACTCCATATCCAAATTAGGTCCCTTGGTATGAGCAAACGTACGATCCGCCCAGTCCTTAAAGTCCTGCCAAAGCTTTTCAAGATAAGCGACTTCAGTAAGCTTTAACTTGGGCAACACGTAACCAGAGGAGCTATGCTCCCTGAGCAACTCATCGAGTGCTTGCCTGGTTCTTGTTTGGTCGCTCATAATCAATAGGGAGTTGGTTTAGTGCTGGTTCCCGAGCTTGAGTTTAATAAACTCTCGATAGGCAGTAAGAGATATACCTGCTTGGCTTTAGATGTGGCAAGCCACATCGGCGCAGAGATTTTGTGGGCTCGAGCGATTCCCTATGTATACCCATCACGAATGAAAATTCCCGTTTTCTGAAAACATCTTGAGGCCATATTTGAAAGTTGCTCCACAAATTCGGGAATTCTCATTCGCGATTGGTATCTGCAAATTCTGCTCAATAGTGGATCTTAGGGGGATACGACATACAAGATATTGCGATCGAGATGACTCGCTGAAATTTGTGTGTGACTCTCTTTATAAAGCAGCATCGCCGCTGGATCTCGCATCATAAAGTAGGCCTGCGCACTCATCTCTGTTCGATTGATCTGGCGCAACGGTTTGGTTTGTCGAGAGGAACGAATCTAACGCTTGTATGGGGGAATGATATTCATGGAATTCCACAAGAAGGTTGCACTGAGTGTAGTGGTCGCAGCGCAGGTCCTGTTTGCGTATTCTGCTAATAACAGCTTTGAGCAATTTGCTCAGGCTCAAAGTTCAGCACCAGAGGGCCTAGTAACAACTGTGCCTTCCTCTTCAAGTCAAGCATCAGAGCTTAAGTCTATTGAGTTGCTCGCGGGCGAAGACCCTCGCCTACTCCTTACTTTGAGTGCGCAGGTGCCATTTTCCCTCGAGAATGCAGGCCCATCAGAATATGCTCTAACATTATCTGGCACCAAAAGTTCGGCAGAACAAGGCATCTCGGTCTCAGTGGCATCTGGCCAATCACCTATTAGATCGGCCCGTATTACAAGTGCTCGCAATTCTCTTCAAGTGCATCTGCTGGTTGAGAGTGGAGTTAAACTCCTGGCGAAATTAACCCCGCAAGGCGTGGTTGTTAAGCCGGTGAGATCTTCGTCTTCTGACTCTGAGGTAGATCAACTCGGCGATGGAGAATCAAAAGACTGCGATGAGTCAAACAATATGGACCCTGACCAAGGAAGCTTCATCCTTACCCCAGAGGAACTATCTGCTCGGAAGTTCCCGACAGGAATTAAATCTACTGACGGCTCAAGGGTATATAGCGGCCGACTTTTTTCTTTGGATCTTGAGGATACGGACATAGATAACGCTCTGAGAATTATTGCAGAGGTGTCCCAGCTCAACATAATCGCTTCTGATGATGTGCGCGGGAAAGTAACTCTTCGCTTGATCGATGTCCCTTGGGATCAAGCTCTCGATGTCATTCTCGGGACGAATGGTTTACATCAAGTTACTGAGGGCAATATCATTCGTATCACCCCTGTTGATAAGTTGAGAGCAGAAAGAGCCGCACGCGCAGGGCGTCCATCAGGACCAAGTTTGTCGGAACTGATTTGCGATCTTTTATTTGTCGTCATTTGGGATCTTTAAGTTCCGTCTTTTGTTGTCCGTGTAGTAAGCAGTTACGCAAACAATCAAGATCACATCAGAGGCTCGTCCTCTACTTCGGTAACTACAAAATTATCATCCGAGTAGCTTCTCTCTATGTAGCCGAGATTTTCATACGTGATGACATAGAGCTTGGCGTCTTTTAGCCACTCTCGTGTTAGGTGCCAGGTTTCGTTTTTACGTTTGCTTGTCGAGAGGGAGCGTTCTGATAATCCAGTGGAGCCTAGTAGTCTTGGAAAGGCAAGATCAATACTATTGCGCCTTATAAACAGAGCTTGCCCTTGAGTTTGATTAACAACCAGAAATCTCAAATAGCTCAATACATCTCGTGTTCTCAAGCGCAGTGATACTTTGTCAACTTCCACATCCAATCGCGAGATATAGATCATCTTGCGCATCTCTTTCCATACGCATCCTTGTCTTAGAGGGATTTCTGCTATTACCTTTGGCCTACTAGCATCAACGTGTAAGCTTGTTTTGAGTTTTGAGAGCTTCCCTTGATAAGTGTTCATATTCGCATCTCGGAAATGAACCAGCTCATCTCTCCGTGAGAGAGGCTTGTCTTCTCCATTGTCGTAGTTGAGAAACCTCAAGTTGGGCAGGTTGGCCGAGATCTCACCTTCTTCATTCAGGTCATACCAAAAATGCGTCTCGGTTGTGAGCTTGTTCAAGCCTTCTTGGGAAAGCTCTGTCTGTCCACGCACATACCCTAAGTGTATAGCGGCAGGGACATGCTCTAGCCTAAATTCCGCTTTAATGCTCCGTGTGGAAACCCCTGCGTCATTCTCATAAGCCCTTGAGATTTTCGGAGATACGACAGAGAAACTCGCCTCGCTTTCTGAGATTATCGACTCATGGACTTTTACTTCATTAGCTTGAAAAGGAGTTGCCCTGTTAACGAATTCAGAAAGTATCGGGGTTATGAAAAATAATATGCCCGCACAAATAGAGATGCATATGGGTTTTCGCCTCAAGAATTGCCAGATCAGCAGACAGACCAAAATGCCGACAGAACCTACCATCTGCAGGAGTAGAGAGAGATCGCTTGGTCTGGTCTCCTCAACGTGGAGAGTGCCGGTGAGTATCGCAAAGAGGATTTCGCCAAAAAGATAGATCATACAGGCAGAAACGGTTGATATGAGATAGCTCTGCAAAGAACTTGTAACGGAGGCGATCAGTAGAGACACAGCTAAGACAACAATCAATGCCCGGGAAAAAAGCGGTGAGTAGAGTATTTTGCCAGTCACCACATTCGCAAACAACAAGTCTTGTGCGGCAAGAACCACAACGACCGTTACAACAAGGAGCAGAATCACCCCAACGAACAAGGTGCACTTTGCGAACAAGAGTGATTTTCTAGGAATCGGTCTTGTCAGCCAATCGGAGTTATTGCCAACTAATGGCTCCGAGTGAAGGACAAGAGATGGGATTAGAAAAATCATGGCGATGAGAATCCACTCGAAGTTCGAGACGGCTTTGCTCAGTTCCCACCAATGCTTGAGACTCATGTCCGCAGTCAGATAAGCCCCAACGCCATACACAACCAGCACGAGAACCCAAAGGGCGATGAACCACTTCAGGCGCACTATGTCTTTCTTGATAATGTGCAACGTCAGATTCATAACACCTCCCTACTTATACACAGCCTCCATCCACGCATCCCAGGAGACAAGACACATCTACTCCTTAGCCTCAATCGTCGAAGCGTTGATCCTCGTCTTCCCAGAGTTTCTGGAGATTGCGATAAATATTTCCTTTAGGCTTAGGGCGCTGGTCGAGATGTTTGTCGCAGATGGAATTGTCTCGAGGATTAGCGCCTCGCACTCTTGCTCTTTGTAGGCTTGGTCTACAAACACAACGCGCCGATTCGCTCTTTCGAGTTGTAACCAATTGGTGGGCAAGGCTTCGGGCAATTGTTCCTCGGACTCCACTTGTAGCTGAACTTTTCTGAATCTGCCGATTAGAGAGGAGATGGTTTCTGAGAATAAAAGCTCTCCTTTGTTTATGAAGCCAACATAGTCACAGAGGCGCTCGACTTCGTCTATGTCATGGGAGGAGATGAGAATAGTTAGGTCCTCTTGGCCTACAAGAGAAAGGGTTCCGCGAATAAAGTCTTCCCGAGCCACGGGGTCTAAGCCGGAGAACGGTTCATCCAGTAAAATAAGCGATGGCCTGTAGGCAAGGCATGAAAGAAGCAGAGCCTTCATCCTCATTCCGCGCGAGAGGTGCTTGAGCTTTGTTGCAGGGGGAAGCTCAAATCTCTCTATCAAATGAGCGCAGAGTTCGTCGTCCCAAGTCGGGTAGAATGGTTTTAAGTAGTCGAGATACTGTTTGACGCTCATCCACAGAGGCAGCTCTGTCGCTTCAGACACATAGCCTATCTTAGCGAGGATTTTGTGATCGATTTTTTTCGACTCACAGCCGAGCACACTAGAAGTGCCCGACGTCGGCTGAATTATGTTTAGGAGAAGTCGCATGGTCGTGCTCTTTCCGGCTCCATTTGCACCCAGGAGCGCAAAGATGGATCCAGTCGGAACTGCAAATGTCAGGTTCTTCACAGCATGGTTAGAACGAAAACTTTTGCTAAGCTGCACAGTCTCTATCGCATTCTCTTTCTTCATTTTCGACTCCCACTTTGCGCGCCGTCTAATAAATCCCAGGCCTTTCTAACATCGCCCAGCAAATCTTCGATCTCATACCTTTCAAGTTTCGCCTCCACGACCAGCTCATCCACAGAGCGAAGCAGCAGCTTGCGTTTCGCTGAGGATTTCAAAGCACCCACCCTATCGCATATGACTGTGCCTATACCTGGTTTAACGTCCAGATACCCAAGATCCTTTAGCGTTGCTACAACCTTCTGCGCAGTTACAGGGCTAACCTTTAGCTCCTGACTCAACACGCGCACAGAGGGAAAGCTGTCACCCTTGTGCAATAGACCACACGCAATCGCACGCTTAACTGCACCGACGACCTGCAAGTAAGCCGACTCACCAGATATAAAAGTAACATTGAATGGTAACATGGTGTATAAGGTACGCTGTCACACTACTTCCTGTCAATAAACGGAGCGGGATATTTTCTGGCAGATCTCTAGTAAGGTGCCTGGCACTTTAGAGCTGGGAAACCATTACTCGCGCTCAATATGCATTTGTCCGTTACTAAGGCAGAGGAAGATAAGCGGGCTGCGTAGAATACTGATGGTGAGAGTTGTGAGGTTCTCCTGGCAACCTGCTGGCTTCAACCCTCGCTACTCATACAAGCGCGCCAGAAATCCGATAAACATATCTCGTATTGCTGGCTCGGTGCCTAGTCGTCTCACGGCATCGTTCGCCCCAAAAGTGCAAGTACTATAGTTGGGCCTCCGTTGTCACAGACCACTCCTCTGACGTTAATTCGATTGCTTCAATCACTTGACGGCAGAACCGCTCTATATTCTTAGCCGATAAGTTCACCTCGACGAAGTATCCGTTTTCAAGCTCCCTGCTCGATCTAAATTTGTTGCTATCTCTTCCGATATATCGCGGGAAATCACGAGTGATGAGTTCGAACTTACTAGGTTCTAAATCTACAACTGTATTGAGCGTCTGTTCCAAAACATCACGCCAGCTACGAACTTCAAACTGTTGCCCAAGTATGTGCAGACGAGTCGGAGTTGTGCCGGTAACTTCATTAAAGTTACATGGACCCAAGTTCTTCTCTCCGAAGTAGCTCCATATCTCTAACGCAATGTTTGCGAGGTCGTGAGATCTTTTCTCAATCTCCGATCTAGTCCAAGAAGTGACCGGTAGAAAATATCTATTGAGATCTATGTGACTATCTTGGTAAATCTTTTGCTTAGTCGCGTAGTCGAAATTTGATAGTTCAGGGTTGTACGCGCTTAATGTCAAGTTGCCTATCGTATGCAAATACAACTCATGTGTTGCCTCACAATCTTGACCAAGATGCTCCTTCCACCATGGAGAGAGAGTCTGAGGCATGACATGTTCTATCGTTAAATTTTCTACGGGAGCGGCCTCCTTATGAGCGAAGTTCTCTTCTATGGTTTCTAATATCAACTTTGTTTTTACTATCCTATCTGCAGCACCATAGAACTTCTTATCCTTAAAGGCTGAGTAGAACTCGGTATCCTTGGGATACCCTTTATTCTGCAATATGGACTGAACGCCTTTAAGAAAGTCACCTTTATGTTTAGTAGACAGTTGAGGGTATATCGCCGGAAAAATTTTATTGAGTTGGTTAGTCGGCTCATTACACACGAATCTGCGAATAAGATAATTCTCAATCGTCCGCAGTATATCTACGAAGTCATGCTTGCTAATCTCCTCGTTGGCATAAGCTCCATAGAGATTGAGCAACAATGGATAGACTGTTGTAACTTCGAGCCGTTTGAGTCTACGAAAATATTTTCGTAACTCTATCTCTGGCTCATCGTCTGGATCAATCAGTCTCTTGTAGTAATTAGAGAACCCCTTCAATCTATTTAAGTAGTCGATTGCGTTTTCTATTGAAACTCTTTCCTTTAGGACAGAATACACATCCGACTGTTTTACGATGTTGCCGTCCATCATTAAGAAATGCCGCATATACTCTGTAAGAACATCAGAAAGACTCGTCTGCATGGGCTGCCAATAGTCGGTATACACTTCCTCCTGCCGGTCAATATCGATACGCATAAAAAAGTAATTACGGATCAGATCCGCCTGTGTCAGCGGCTTACCTTTGGCATTTAAGCTCTCAAAAACAAGGTGCGGATTGTCATCCACATCAAGAACTATGCTCACAACAGAAAGGTAACTTGTTATAACTTTTTTTAGTTGCTCATGTTGGATAGGACTCTGCTTTAGCTTCCTATCAAAGAACGCATACGCTCTCATTAGAGAATTGTCGTTTCTGTTTGCGTCGGATTCATTACGAATCAAATTTTTATATGCATCCCTATCGATCTGTGTTGGCATGAGCTTGAATAGGTCATGGTCCTTCTTATACGGATTGACAAGTAATGTGTTGTGGATCTCCTCTGCGAATTCCTTATGACCTCTATTTTTGGCCTTATCGCGCAAGAGAGTTAGCAGAATGAAAATTGTTGTAAGTCTCTGTTGACCATCGATGAGCAGATATTTCGCAACGCCTTCCGGTACTGATGTGGTTGGCATGTTGACGATCGATCCAATAAAATGCGACCTCGGATTTTCAGCTTCACAAAGATCGATTAGGTCTTTCCAAAGAGCCTCCCATTCTTTGCTTTCCCAGCTATATGTTCGCTGAAAAAGCGGGATGACGTATTGTTTTGTTCCTTCGAGTATATCCTGAAGCTTTGTTTCTTTGGCTTGCATTGTTTCTTGTCCTCACGATTTGTAGGCATTGGTAATAAGGTAGCTGCTCATTAAGTGTGGGGAAGGTGCGACACATTGTCGTAATCCGGTGGTTCCCGAATCGCCCCTAAGTTTTGATTCGCGCCACGAGGTCCTTCCGCGAACATGGATCCGCGAACTCCTCAAGGAGATCTCTCCATGGAGCAACCTTTATGATGATGGGAATTTTTACCTCAGGACCAAGCATCAAGACAATCACACGCCACCTACGAAGCTACAAAACGGACAGTACGGGCGGCTCGCGAGCCGCCCGTATCTCAAGATTGCTATACTACCCACACTTAAAGCAGTTAGCCTTATTGATGCCATCGTTAATACCCATACTAGGGTCACCCACTGCATGTGAGCGACTACCTCACCACCAGCCACCTGCCGCTTTTAGTAGCTCCTACCCTATGCAACTTGCCGTCTGCTTTTAGTTTGGTGATCTGCTTTTCTATAGCGCGTGGTGTAACTTTAAGTCTTTGGGCCAGCTCTCGGATTGTGATTCGTTCATCACGGGCGATCATCGCGAGTATGTGATTTTCTGGTTCTGCCGAACTTTCTACCGAACCTTCAGGGATTAAATCAGGGAGATCTTTATTTGCGATTTTCCACACGCCGCGTTTAGTAGCTCCTGTTCTATGCAATTTGCCGTCTGCTTTTAGCTTAGCTATTTGTTTTTCTAGTGTGCGGTGCGTCACTTTAAGCGTTTGAGCCATTTCTCGTATGGTGATGCGTTCATCCTGCTTGATGAGCGAGAGAATCTGATTTTCTAACTTCCCTGAACTTTCTACCGAACTTTCTACCGAACCAGCTGAGACTTCTACCGAACTTTCTACCGAACCAGCTGAGACTTCTACCGAACTTTCTACCGAACCAGCTGAGACTTCTACCGAACTTTCTACCGAACCAGCTGCTGTTAGACCGGAAAGTCGAGGAACGGGCTCCTGCACTTTTTCATATTCCTGCCAAGAATCAATGTGATCGAAAGGAAGGGCTGTGCGAAAGAAGTTGTCTGAGAATGTAAAAATCTTTCGCGGGTAGATATTTAAAATCCGAGGGACTCCGGAGCCAAGGTGCTCGACCAAATCGAGATCTTTAAAGACTCGCATCAGCTCCTTATTTCTAGGCACAGAATAGCCTTCAAAGAACTCATCTTGGCTCAAGCCCTGAGGGAGTCCGCCGGCGGAGGTGATTTCGAGCCTGTTTGCGAATAGCTCAAATTTTGGAGGCACCTCATTTGAGTAGTCGTTGTGAACTATAGCGTTTATTACAGCCTCTCTCAGAGCTACTGGATTTAGTATGGGGGTATCGATCCTTTCTTTGGCTGTGATCTGTGTGGCGGTCGCGTTTTCTACGGCGAGTTTGTCAAGCACTTGCTTGCAGGCTTTGATAAGAGAGCAGAAACCGTAATCGTTGTTCTCGATCAAGTCTACGCGGTTTAGGCCCTTATACTTTGCAACTTTAACTGATGTCCCATTGTGGTCAGACAGAAGATAAGCGGCATAGTTGTAGGCTCCGTCTTCATTGAAGAGCTCTAGGCTGTTTGCAAATTTGTCGCCAAGATTAAAACCGGACTCGTCGTAATAGATCCTGAGTTGTTCAAATGTCAGATCCTGTCTCGGCGATTTTATCCGGCCAATAGAGCGCCGTGTTCTTTTGGAGAACAGATCCTCTATCATCCTCTGTGACATGGGCTCAGAGGAGCTTCCGACCCTAATAAAACAGCCCTTATCTGACATGCCTTTTTGGCGTATGTAGTAAGGCTTCTCGGTGCCGCTTGCTAAAGTGATTTTAATGAAGTCCTTACCGTCTCTTGACTGGAGCAGGACATCGAAGAGGCCGAGAATAGATGGTGCTATATTGTGTTTGAGGCGATCCTTTATTTTTAGCTGAACCGAGTCGGCATCGATAAGGCCAACCAACTTCGCGGAAGAATCGAAGCCTACGTATATGACGCCACCTTCTTTGTAGTTGAGGAAGGAGACTACGTCCTTTTCTAAGGTATCGCTTAGCTCTCGCTTGTATTCGATTCTATTGGATTCCGTCATCTGTCTAATCCCTAAGAATGGCGGTCTATCCGCTCGCTCAGATCCCCTACCTCCCGACTATCCAATCTCTTGCGCTGACAAAGGCCTTTATCCATGGAGTGAATTTGTGATCCCTCCGAGAATGTCGGTCTATGTAATGCGGCCATTGCCAGGGCATGATGCTTCTCTCTAGGTGGGGCATCATTGCCAAGTGACGCCCATCGGAAGAGACGACTCCCGCTGCGTTGCGCTCTGAGCCATTGGGGTTGGCTGGGTAGAGTGAGGACCTATAACAAAGAGCAGTCGAGACAGAGCTGCTCGCGCTTGGAAAAACAAAGCGGCCTTCTCCGTGGGCTATCCATATTCCAAGGCGAGAGCCGATGAGGTCTTTGAGCATGATGCTTGGGCTATCGGGGATCTCTACCTCAAGAAATGCGCTTTCGAATTTTTGGGACTCGTTGACAGACATAGACGGATGGCTTGCCATGTCAGTAGAGAGGAGACCTAATTCACAGACTAGTTGGCAGCCGTTACACACACCAAGAGAGAGTGTGTCGTCTCGTGAAAAGAAATTGGCAAGAGCTGCTTTTGCAAGTTCATTGTAGCGAAATACTCCAGCCCAGCCGCGAGCGGCTCCCAGAACATCGCTATTTGAGAAGCCGCCGGGGAAGACCAAAAATCTACATCCGCGCAGATCTTCATTGCCGGATGTGATGTCTCGCATAGTTACATCTTTCACACGAAAACCCGATGCGTGGAGTGCATACGCCATCTCTCTCTCTCCATTGCTGCCTTTCTCGCGAAGCACAATAGCTAGAGGATCTGACGAGCTGGGATTACGTGCCCAGATGCCTGTAAGACTAGAGGGGAACTTATACTCATGTGGGAGCTTGTCGAAAGATTCATAGCGCTCGTTTGCTTTTCCATTTAACGACTGCTCTTTGTCGAAAACAAAAGAGGTTCCAAACCAGACTCTTCTGAGTTCCGTCATAGAGGTTTCTATGTGATTGCCTGCGAAAGATACCTCTATTGTTTTTTGGTCGAGCACAGTTCCTGTGCTCTCCTGTGGTCTTGCGATGGATATTGCTGGAATGCCGATGTAGATAAATTTCTTGCGTATGGCCTCTGCACTGGAGCTGTCGACCTGAATGAGAACCGCAGGCTTTTCGCAGAATAAAAAAGAACTCCCTGCTTCAATGTCGGCCCGTGGTTCTATTGTAAGACCGCAGTCTGAAGCAAAGGCCATTTCTAAGAGTGCGCCAATTACACCGCCGCTTGAAACATCGTGCCCCGCTAATACATCCCCGCTGGATATAAGCTCTTGGAGCAAGTTGAATCCCTTGGCGAAAGTCTTGGCCGAGACAACTCCAGGAGGCAGGCTTCCCAATCCGCCGCGAACTTGTGCCAATGAGCTTGCACCGAGATTGTTTGCCTCTTCTTGAGAAAGGTTGACGTATAAAATCTCAGTTACTGTGTCTTTGGCTAGGACTGGAGTGACGCAGGCTCTTACATTTTTAACAGCTGCTGACGCGCTCACGACGACTGTTCCAGGAGCGCGCACTTGTGGTGTGGATCCTCCGTAGTTCATCGTCATCGACAGAGAGTCCTTGCCTGTAGGAACAGCTATGCCCAATTCCACAGCAAACTCAGACAGGGCTTCCACCGCGTTGTAGAGTCTTGCGGACTCACCAGCTTGTTTGCAGGGCCACATCCAATTTGCACTTAGGACAACAGATGCTAGCCCATGTTCAAGCGGAGCCCAGACAATATTCGTTAAACTTTCTGCAACGCTAAGGACTGAGCCTTTTCTCTCATCGAGTAATCCAGCTATGGGCGCATGTCCTACAGATAGAGCGACTCCGGCGCTTCCACTGTAGTCAAGAGCTGTCACGCCCAGGTTATTTACCGGCAGCTGCAATGGGCCCGCGCATTGCTGGAGAGCAACTTTGCCCGTTACGCTTCGATCCACCTTGTTTGTCAGCCAATCTTTACAGGCAACAGATTCTAAAGAGAGAACCTGCTTTAGTGCCTCCAAGAAATCTTCTTTGGACTTTATGCTAAGGTCTACGTCGGCGCCTAATATCTTCGTGGTTTCGTCTTCGATCACTAATTTTGGTGAACTGCCAAAGAGCACGTCCAGAGGTAGATTTATCGGGCGAGAACCATTCTTACTTTCGAATACTACAGACTCCTCTCCTGTTATTTCGCCAACTTCATACATGGGCGCGGACTCTCGATCGCATATGCGCCGCAGGAGGGAGAGACTTTCGTCATCGACAACAAGACCCATCCTCTCTTGAGATTCATTTGCAATTAACTCTCTCGGAGAGAGCGTGGGGTCTCCTATGGGCAATGAGTCTGTGTGTATTTTGCCGCCTAGGGGTTCGAGCAGCTCTGAGAGACAGTTGACGTGACCCCCAGCACCGTGATCGTGTATGGACTTGCATGGATTTTCATCCGACTCTGCGAGTGCTCGGACTGCATTGAAAACGCGCTTTTGCATTTCCGGATTTGCTCTCTGAACTGCGCTCAGCTCAAGCTCTCTCGAATACGCTCCAGTATCTACGGAACTCACAGAGCCTCCAGCTAGACCTATTCGGTAATTGTCGCCGCCTAAGACAACAACCTTATCTCCTATAGCCAAGCTCTTTTTTTGTGCAAAGCGAGAGTCTGCCCAACCGATTCCACCGGCCAACATAATTGCGCGGTCAAATCCGTATAGTTTGGTTTCTGACAAATCAGGAGTTGAGTCTTTAGCTGTCTTAGTCAGCAAAACTTCCTGCTCGAAAGTGAGCAAAGAGCCGACGATTAAGGGCTGGCCGAATTTGTTGCCAAAGTCTGAAGCTCCATTTGAAGCTTTTATTAAAATCTCCATTGGCGTTTGATATTTCCAAGGTCTTTGCGCGAGCGCATTGCGCTTGGAAGAGCCTATGCCGAGTTCTCTTGGATATGCCGTCATATAAACGGCACAACCAGCTAGTGGGATACTGCCCGTTCCACCGGCCATCCTGTCCCTAATCTCTCCTCCGCTGCCTGTGGACGCCCCGCTAAACGGCTCTACTGTAGTCGGGAAATTATGCGTTTCAGCCTTTAGCGAAAGCACGCATTCAATGCGGTTTGAAGTATAGACGCTAGGTTTGTCGCGACTCTCGGGCGCGAAGCGATCCATGGGTGAGTGAGAGAAGAACGCGACGTTGTCCTTGTATGCAGACACTAGGTTCTCAGGGGATTGCGCTGAGGTCTCCTTGATCAAAGAGAAAAGAGAAGAGGCCTTTGTCTGTCCATCAATTATAAAAGTTGCGTTGAAGATTTTGTGGCGGCAATGCTCTGAGTTGATTTGAGCAAAGCTGAAAACTTCAGCGTCCGTGAGTGTGCGACCTAAGCGCTCACTGGCCTTGATTAGGAATCCAACTTCTTCTTCA
>Ga0247840_10008440_pt1 | contig 13815 bp, 12 predicted proteins | sample LaCruzMarch2015__FD_192404 | JGI IMG/M metagenome (GOLD analysis project Ga0247840, IMG submission 192404) | Freshwater microbial communities from meromictic Lake La Cruz, Castile-La Mancha, Spain - LaCruzMarch2015_17m | ecosystem: Environmental > Aquatic > Freshwater > Lake | place: Spain...
GTCGCTGTTTTCCAATCCGGTTAGCGCCATGATATTTATTTTTTTATCTTAATTTCAAGGATGCCGTTGGTGAATTTGTGACTTAAATTTGAAATAGTCATCTTTGATGGTAGCAGTAATTCTTTGCGGTAAGTTCTGCTTTTACTGGTTGCCATTATTTCAAGAATATCTTCCTTTAGGTCGATTTGAAGGTCGGTTTCCTCTATTCCAGGCATTTCGGCAATAACAACAATCTCATTTTCTTCATCAAATATGTCGGTTATCGGTTCCCGCTCCTGATCTACTTTAGGACCTTCGGGAGTTTTTTTAATGTTCCCGAAAGTTTCCACTTTTGGAGATCCACCACCAGCGGTATTGATAGTGAAACCATAAACGCCTTTCATTCCCTTTTTTATATGGTCAAGGTTGAACTCGCCTTCCTTGCTCATCACTCCTTTTTCTTCGAGTTTACCAGCAAGGTCTACTAATTTTTCGATTCCTTTAAACAGTCCGCCCAATCCGAAAAGTTCAAAAGCTGATTCATCCTTTTTCTCTTTATTTTTATCGTTTTCCATTTTGTTGAAAGTATTTAACAATGACTAATTTAAGATGGTTTGCTGAGTGATTCCAGCTTTTCCAAACGCGCTTCCAGGGTTTGCTGTTGTTGCATAAGCTCTTTTTCACGGGCTTTGGTTGAGAGGTAGGTATCTTCCTGCCACCAGTTGATGCCCATTTCCATGGCTTTATCAACCGAGCAAACCAGCAGTCTGATTTTTATGGTCAGTAAATCGATATCAGCAATTTGAATCTTGATATCGCCGGCAATTACGATTCCTTTGTCGAGTACCCTTTCGAGAATATCGGCTAGTCCGGTTGAATTAATTGAATGAGTAGGTTCTGCCATGGCAATTCATTTTTAATAGTCCATTGACATGGTTTTCCACTCTGTTTTCACCTCGGTTTTTTCCTTTCCTTCAGGATTCTGCATATGTGCTGCTTTTTCTTCATTGTATTTCTGAATTTCATTCAACCTGGTTTGAATAATTTCAAGTCGTTGCAGAATATTGATTTCTTCGGTTTTTAGCCGGGTTCTTTCTTTTTCGTACATAAACAACTTGATGAATTCTGAGATTTCCTTGTTTGGAATACCTGATTTAGCCACATTTTGCATTGATTTAATGCTCTGAAGTCCTTTTATTGCACTTGAAATAGGCATGATATTTTTATTTAAGTTGTAAAGTAAGTATCAGCAATATTTATCGATCAGTTCATTAACAATCAGTCTAACTTTTTCCTGATTGGTTTTTGAGCCGACCCGACTGGTTTCGGAAGTAAGGATATCCTGACAAATTGTTCGGAATACATTATTGGATTTCGATGGTGTTGTTTTTAAAGTGGCCAGCGTTTTTGCAATCATTATTGAACCACGGATGGTTGGGTCGAATTCGGTTTTTCCCGATTCGCGCAAACCTCTTACAACCTTCACAATTTTTTCAGTATCTTCCAGTGATAGTTCCGATTTTGCCCTTGAAATCTGCAACTCGGTTTCATAGTCAAAATGATCGAGATCCATGGTAACCATTCTGTCGCGCAGTGCATCCTGAGTTCGGTTAACGCCTGCATATTCTTCGGGGTTTGAAGTAAAAATGGCACAGAAATTAGGGTGAACTTTCATGTAATAATCCTCTTCTTTACCGGCAGAGGTGCTCATCATCCGTTCCTGAAGGATTGGTAAAAGAATATTGTTGGCTTCAGCACGCGAACGGGTAAATTCGTCGTAAATAAGCGTAAATCCATTTTTTACTGCGATGGTCAAACGATTGTTCACCCATTTTTTTTCCATGTCCTCTTCTTGTTTATGAACAGTATGGATAAAGCGGTCGTCCAGTTTCCTAAACCGGTAACCCGATTCGCTGCCTACCAGGTCGGATGTTTTGTACTCCGAGTCACCGTGAATAATGACAACCGGCCTTCCGATTTTACTGGCCAGGTGCATCGCAACCGTTGTTTTTCCGGTTCCGGATGGTCCCCTGAAATGCACCGGAAATCCGGCTTTGATGTATGTCAGACCACGATTGGTTATATCTTTAATATATTCTGTTTCAACGAAATTGGACATCTGTTTGGGTTCAAGAAGGACATTCGTTTCGTTTTGGCCTATTTTACTCTGCATAATTTTTACTTTTAGTATTTGATTAAAACTACTGAAATTCAGTTCTGTGCAATTGTTCCATTGTCTTTAACCAGATGTTCCTTGCTTCCACGATATCCTTTGTCATCTGTTTTTTTCTAATCAGAAAAGCTTCTTTGCGGGCGACATGTTTTAGCATGGCTTCCTGCCTTTTCTCCAAACTTTTCAGTATGGTATTTCCGTTAATACTCATTTGCTATTCAGTATTATTAAAATAAACCTTTACCACCACAACGTGTGCAAGGCAAGCCATCACTTGATTTTCCGGTTCCTTTGCATTGGGTACATTTAGTGTTGCCCTTGCAATAGTTAATGCCCTTCCCTCCACACACGATACATGTCACCCTGGCTCCCAGCGGATTTTTACCTGAACCCGCACAAAAAACACAGGTTATTGCAGGTTCTTCCACTTCATTTTGTCCGGTTCCTTCGCAAACCTGACAACCAGAAAACGAAGAGAGTAGTTCGAAGGGATCCTTTCCTGTTCCGCTACAAAATGCACAATTGACTATTCTTTTCATAACTATTGTTGAATTTAGAATCAAAGATTGCCGTTAACAAATTGCGGGTATGTAATTGTTATTCCAAATTAAGCCACAGATTCACAGATTATTAAATATTGCTTTGTTAAGCAGACCCAACTATTTTCGAGAATTTTCATGGGTGTGATAGAATCTGTGAATCTGTCGCTTGTATAACATTTACTGATTAAATTACGGTAGCTGAATGTTATTTAATTGGAAAATAAGCGTTATCAATTTTTTGAACTTTCCCATCTTCCAATAAGGTTTTTGCAGTAAATCCAAGCTTCATCCGTGTTTCACCCAGCGGAACTTCCATTTCCGAGATTCTCACGCCTTTGGGATTTTTGTTGATATAATCCAGTACTTTTTCCTCAAGAGTCATCGGGATTTCTGCTTTGGCTTCCACTTTTGCCTCAACTGCAACCGGAGTTTCTTCAACTACTTCAATCGGTGCCTGCTTTACCGGTTCGACTGCCACCTTTGCTTTCGATTCTTTTTTTTCGGCTTGTTTAGGTTGCTCCACAACTCCTGTCTTTCTGATTTTAGCAATGGCAACCTGCATTTTATTCCACTCGGCAACTGCACCTTCTCTATCATTTGCATAATTTTTCAGCATTCCTGAAGTGGCTTTCTGAACTTCCTGCACTTCTTTCTGAATGCCTTTAATGGCAGCATGAATTCCTTTCATTATACCATTATACTCTTTTATTCTTTCTACTTCGCCTTTGGCCAGGGCTTTCTGAAGATTTTGCGCCATCTTCTGATTTTCCATGCTTATTTCAGACAATCTTTTCTGAAAACCAGTAAGCAACGCCCGGGTATATTCAACCCGTTCTGCTAAATTACGGCTTAGTTCAGCTTTAAGCTCATCCGACATTTCATGATGCTCTTTGTCGAATGTGGCGAGCATTTCATTTGTGTTTTTGAAAATCGCGGCAACTTCATCTTTGATATTTTTAATATCTGCGTTAATATCTTTCATTAGCGCGTTGAATTCAGTCAACCGGGCTTTTTCGTCCTGCATCCGGTCAGTTCTGTTTTGTACAAAAGTTTGATTCAACTCTTCAGCCATTTGCGACCTGTCGGTTGCAAATTCGTTAATAAGGTTAAGTGTAGAAGTTTGAATGGCAACTACTTCCTGTTGAATAGTTGAGATGGTACTTTGAATTCCGTTCATTAATTCATTGTAGGAATTCAACCGTTCTTTTTCCCCATTGGCAAGACCATTTCTTAATGCTGAAGCATTAGCTTTTAAAATGTTGGCCATATCCTGGTGGTCCTTCCGAAATCCATCGAGGGTTTTTTGAACTTCACTTACAAGCTCTTCGTTTTCCTTGATTCGATTTTTGAATGAAGCAAGTATATCTTCACTCAAATTTTTCATTTCTGCTGCTAGTCCCATTTTTAAATCTCCTATTATTTTATGAATGTTAATTAAGTTCTTTGATTAGCTGATCTTTGATTTTTTTTATATCGTTGATGTGAATATGATCGCCTTTACTAAGTAATTTGTTTAGGCACTCTATCATTCGGTTATGCAATTTCTGGAAATCACTAAATGATTTCATAACAGTTTCCTTTCTCGTTTCCTGCAATTCGGAAATTAGTAAAAGTTGATGTTTTACCTCATTAATTTTTTCGGTGACATCGGGGGCAGTGATATCTTTTATACCCAGCAGACTTGTTTTAAGCGACTGTGCTGTTTCTTTCTGAGCTTCAATAAAACTTAAAAACTGTGTCTCGGCTTCTTTTTCCTTTTCGTCTAATGTGCAAAGGATGCCCGACATCATGGTGTTATAATCTTTTCTTCGGAGTGAACCATTTTTTGCAAGAGTTTCGCAAAGTTTGGTATTTAAAATATCTCTTTCTTTTCGGAGGTCATTTAATGAATTATGTATGTTGTCGAAAAGGTGGTGACTTGATTCTGTAATGTTTTCTGAGGATTGGAAGGCGGTCTCAATTTTATGAATCCTCGTTTCGTAGGAACTGATAATGTTGTCGAAAAATCCGTCTATGTTTAATTCAGGCTGAGTATTCATGGTTTTGATTTTAGTTAGAGATGAAAGAATAATTCCTGGTAACTCATGCTTTTTGTACCGAACTCCCGGAACGAAAGGATGTTTAGCAAGAATAACTGCTTAACAGCAAACTGCCTTATGCGGCTTTTGCAGTTAAACCAATTGCTTCGGCATACTTCAGGTATGTTTCAACCGATGCTACTACTACCCTTGCTTCGATAGCAAGCAATTCGATACCAACTAATGAAACGCGTACCCATGCGTCAACTACTACTCCTTTGTCAAGGATGCGGTCAATAACCTCAACGAGGCTAGAAGATCCGATTGTTTTTTCTACTGACATGATAATAAATTTTAAAAATTAATAATATTTTACCGTGCTTTAAAATTAGAGAGACGGCTTATCTCTTTTTTTTTGTTGTTAAACTTTGAGTTCCGAAACCTAAAATGTGCCAGATTCATCGTACTGCCAGTTTAACTTCTCTATTAGTAATCCAAAGGCCGTGCCGGAAAAAAAAATCAGTTCAAAAACGAATTGCTTTTGATAGGTAAATGATTGAAATACAATCCAAAAAATAAATAAATATTTTTTCTGGTTTGGAATTATTCGGGATGGGTATGGAAATATTAAGAGATCAACAATAGAAATTATCGCACAATTGTGCGATAATAGAGCTGCTATTCTTCGCCTTTGGTTACGGTAATATCGTACTTTTTCATTTTACGGATAAGTGCATCGCGTGTTATTCCAAGCATATCGGCAGTACAGGTTTGGTTGTATTTGCAAATTTGCAGCGCTTTTCTAATCATTTTAATTTCGTTTAGTCTCAAATCGACTACTTCATCTTTCGGTGTTGCTTTCTCGGTTTTTTGAGATTTAAACCGAAAGTCATCAACACCAAGTATGTTTCCTTTGCACAGCATTATGGCCCGTTCGGTCATATTTCTTAATTCCCTGACGTTTCCCGGAAAATCATACTTTTTAAGTGCATCAAAAACTTCTTTTGCAACTTGAATATTGGGTTTGTTCATTTTTAAAGAAAAGTATTCAGTAAAGTGTTCAATAAGAGGTTTAATATCTTCCGGCCTTTCGCGCAGAGCAGGTATATGTATGTGTAATGTATTCAGCCGATGAAGTAAGTCGAGCCTGAAATTTTTTCTTTCCACCCGCTCTTCAATGTCATGATTGGTGGCTGAAATAATCCGGAAGTCTGTGCGAATATGATTTGTATCGCCAACCCTGGTAACTACTTTTTCTTCGGTTGCACGGAGAATTTTTGCTTGCAAATTGAATGGCATATCAGCGATTTCATCCAAAAACAAAGTGCCATGATTACAAACTTCAAAATATCCCATTTTATCGTTAATAGCACCGGTAAACGACCCTTTCTTGTGTCCAAAAAATTCACTTTCCAACAGTGTTTCAGTGATGGCACTGCTGTTGACAGCGGCAAAAACATGGTCTTTTCGGGAACTGGAATAGTGTATAATACGGGCAATATTCTCTTTTCCTGTACCACTTTCACCGGTAATCAGTACATTGGCATCGGGGTAATTTGCTGCTGTGGTAGCTTGTTCAAACACTTCCAAAATCTGAGGGCTGACACCTATAAATTGCCTGTCGATTTTTTCTTCCAGATTTTTTGATATTAATGAGTTCTTTTCTTCTGCCCGCTTCAGGCTTTGTTGTAACTGAAGGTATTTTTGAGAGCGCTCGATGGCAATCTGAATGTCGATGTGCCTGAAAGGTTTACGCAGATAATCGAATGCCCCAAGCCGCAAAGCTTTAATTACCGTGTCCATTTCGCCGTGAGCAGAAACTACAATGACTTCCATGTCAGGGAATTGGACTTTAACATCTTGCAAAATATCGAGGCCATTTATACCAGGCAACCGCACATCAAGAATAAGAAGATCAATTTTTTGACTGGCCAGTATTTTTTGTGCATCCTTGTATGTATTTGCCTCAAATGCCACAAAACCTGAATTCTGAAAAAATTCAAATAATTCTTCCGTAAACTGTTTTTCGTCATCGAGGATTAGGATTTTAATTTTGAACTGGTTTGCCATTTTTATGTATTATTTTCAATCTGTAAAATTATTCTAAATGTTACTCCACCAAATAAATTGCCCGTTATTTCAATTGATCCATTCATTTCCTTAATGATATGATATGAAATAGACAATCCAAGCCCGGTGCCCTTTCCGGTATCTTTGGTGGTATAAAACGGAAGCATAACATTATCAATATCTTCGTCGCTGATGCCAGCACCATTGTCAATAAATTCAATTACCAGGTTTTGTTTTTCACGGAATGACTTAATTTCGATGAACATATCATATTCTGCCGGCTGTTTGCTTTTTTTCTCAAGCAGTGCATCTTTGGCATTTGATAACAAATTAAGGACAACCTGTTCAAAATTAAAGGTATTGCCAATAATTAAAGGCAGGTTTTCTTCCAGTGTCAAATTCAGACTGATTGACTGATGTTTGAATTGTTCGTTTAGCATCGACACTGCATTATTAATGCTCGAATTGATATCAAAACCTGTTAAAATATAATCATCGCGGCTTCTCGAGAAATCCCTGATGTGATCGATGATATTCCTGATTCGTATAATATTTTCAAAAATCTTTTTTGATTTTTTCTCAACGTAGCTTTTTTCCAGGTTCTCGTCTTTGGAGGCCTCACATAAAATATTATCCATCACAAATGATATGGTACTTAACGGCTGGTTAATTTCGTGGGCAATTCCGGAGGCCATTTCACCCAGGCTGGCCATCCGATCGGCATGGATAATTTTTTTCTCCATTTTCTTACGTTGCGAAATATCGCGTATGGTCGTCATAAATGAAAATGGAATCCCATACGAGTCCTGAATTAAAGTTAAACTGATTTCACTTAAAAATACTGATTGGTTTTTCTTTCTAATTTTTATCTCAATATTTTGGGCAATCCCTTCATTATTTGTCTTTTCAATTGCGGTATGTATGGTATTTTTTTCTTCAGTCGGTATAAATCTTATAAAATGTTTTCCTATCAGATCGTTCCTGTTATCAGCGCCCAAAAGTTCAATCCCGATTTCAGAAACCTCAGTAATTATTCCTTTCTTATCGATTATTAAAATGCCATCGGGTGATGCATCTAACATTGTTTTGTATTTTTCATTGCTTATTTTCAACGCCTGTTCTGCATGTTTGCGCTGGGTGATGTCCTGGAAAGTTCCGGTTAGTCTGACGCATTTGCCATCCTGAAATTCGGCAGATCCCATGGTTCTGACCGAACGTCTGTTTCCCTTGGCTGTAATTAATTGAGCCTCCGTGTCGAAGGGTTCGCCTTTTTCAATACAAAGGTTGATCAATTTGGTTATTTTTTCCCTGTTTTCACCCTCCTCGTAAAAGTTGATGGCATTTTCCATGTTGGGAACGAAATCAGGCCCAACCTCGTGTATCTCGCGTTTCAGGTCCGTCCAATTGTGCTCTCCGGTTATCAGGTCAACATACCAACCGCCAGCTTTGGTCATGAGACTGATTTGCTGAAATAAGTCTTTGCTTTTTCGCAGTTCATTCTCGGCTATTTTAAGCACTGTAATATCGGCCACCGAACCTACTAATTTTACCGGTTCACCATCTTCAGAAAGAATCAATCTCCCCGACTCCAATACAAAGCGTGTATTTCCATTGCCGGTAATAATTTCATGTTCAATAAGAAGATCATTTTTCCTTGTAATGGTATTATTTAAGGCTTCAATGATATTTTCTTTATCTTTCTCAGGATAGTGACTAACAATTTTTTCTAAATTCACTTCAAAACTATCAGGATTTTCTTCGTAAATCTTAAAGGTATGGTCTGACCATGTTACTTTATTGGTTATTATATCGAGTTCCCAACTCCCAACGTTACCTATTTCCTGAGCCAGCTTTAAACGACTGTTACTTTCAGCAATTTTATTTTGTGCTTGCACTTTTTCGGTTATATTTTCAAAAGCGACGCCCAAATGATTATCAGGCAGGGGAAAAGCCTTCACCGAAAAACAGGTATTAATGATACGATTGTCAACATAGTACAAATCTTCAAAGATTCGTGCCTCGCCATTACGCACTACTTCGGCAAAGCTTTGTGGAAAACCCTTGTCACGCAGGTAAGGGAAGTTCTCATCGAGGGTTTTACCAATGATATCGGAGGCCTTTACACCGGTAATTGCTTCGGCTGCAGGATTGGCGGATATCATTCGGAGAGTCCGATCATCGTTAATGTCTTCGAGATGATAAACATACATGCCCAGTTGCACATTGCTCAAAACATCATTTGCCAAACGCAGGGCATGTTCCACCTGCTTGCGCTCGGTGATAACCGTAAAGAAAACCGAAATTCCGTAATCACCGGGATAAACCTTCACGTCGTACCAGTTAACATAAGGTTCTATTCCAAAAAAAGTCTCGAAGTTGAGTGTTTTATTCTCGGTTAATGCCTTGGTATAATTTTCTTCAAACAGGCTTCCTTTTGCCTCTTTAAAAACTTCACTGAATATTTGTTTACCCAGAACGTCAGTGCTTTTTATCAACAGTATATTTTCAGCGTGTTTGTTAAAGTATGTAAATCTAAATTCTTTGTCGAGTGAAAAAAAGGCATCGCTGATACTTTCAAGCGTTTTCCTGTATTTTTCTTCGCTATCCTGTAACGATATTTTTGTTAAAATTCTTTCCGTAATGTCTGTCAAAGTCAAAAGGCATATTTCATCTTGTTGACTTACAATGCCTTCAATATAAACATATATCGGTAAAACACCTTCGTTTACTATGGTTATTTCGCAGGTTTGTTTTATTTTACTTGTAAAAACCTTATTAATAAAAAGACTAAAAACAGAACGTGTATTTTCGGACAAAAAAGTTACAAACCGGCTTTTTATTAAATGCAAACGCTCTTTTCCAAGCATTTTTGCTGCAACAAAATTAAGTTCTCTAATTTTACCGTCTCTCGAAAGTGAAAGATAGCCTGATGGTGCATAATCGTATAATTCAGTATATTTATGAGAAACAATTTGTGCCAGTTTTCTGGCCAGCTCTATTTCGCCATTCTGGATCTCCAATTCAAACTGATACGTCCGCAGCGATTCCTCCAGTTTAATCCGGTGGGTAATATCGTTTGTAAAACCAATAAATTGTGTTTCAGATAGCTTGACAGCCTCCAAAGCCAGCCAATATTTATTTCCTCTTTTATGTTTGAAAGGCAAATCAGTTTTCAACTGGCCCGTTTTCACCAACTTTCTGAAATCCTCCAGACCCGCTTGTATTGCATCTTCCCAAAGAATATCCGAAATTGACATGCTTAATAACTCATCCTTCGCGAAGCCAGTTGTTTTGCAAGCAGCGTCGTTTACCTCAATGTACCGTCCGTTTTCATCGATTACAAAAACTCCATCCGGCGCATTTTCAATGTAACTCCGGTATTTTTCTTCACTTTTTTTCAGCGCCGTATTTACCAGAGCCAATTCCTCAGTTGTCTGTTTAAGTACCTCTGCTTCCCTGATAATTTCCTGTTTCTGATTAAAAAGGTCGAGAAATATATTGATTTTACTGATCAGAATATGCTGATTGACAGGTTTTTCAATATAATCAACAGCACCCGAATTATATCCAATGAAAAGATCTCCTTCATTTTTAATGCCGGCAGTCAGAAATACAATTGGCACTTTGTTTTTGATTCTATGCTCATTCAATTTCCTTGCCAGTTCAAAGCCATCCATTTTGGGCATACGAACATCGAGTATTGCCAGGGCAAGTTTAATTCCTTTTGTTTTTTCCAATGCTTCTGCACCCGAAATGGCCACAATCAGGTTAGCATTGATTTCACATAACATAGCTTCAAGCAGTGTCAGATTTTCAATAATATCGTCAACAATAAGAATGTTAGGTAAAGATTCTAACGGATAAATATTCATAACGTTTAGTTATTCTTTTAAACAAATGTTGAATTTGCAATGATATGAAAAATAAAATAAGTTTTTCACTAAACTCAAACCAAATGGTTTTTTCATCAATGGTAAGGCAAGGTGAAATAAAAAATTGATCCGACACTCTCCTGGCTTTCAACCCAAATTTTGCCGCCGAGCATTTCGACGTATGCTTTGGTAATTGATAATCCTAAACCTGCTCCTTGACGTGCATTTCTGTCTTCGATATCGGCTTGAATAAATCGCTCAAAAACAGCATATTGACGGTGTTTTGGAATGCCAATGCCGGTATCTTTCACATAAAACTGCAGAAACAGCCGGCCGTCCGTTTCCACACGGTGGTACCCAATATGTATGGTGCCTTCTTTACTGTATTTAATGGCATTTTTAACCAGGTTGGTGAGCATAGCATAAACTTTTTCAGCGTCGGTAGTGATAATGGATTCTTTTGCCGTTAACGGAGTGTTAAAAAAGAGCTTCATTCCTTTGGCTTCCACCTCGGGTTTAAAAAAAGTGTAGATGTATTCGATTTGTTCGTTTATATTCGATCTCTGCATTTCAATTTTCATCAGTCCGGCCTCAATTTTCGATATGTCAACAATATCGTTGATGATGTTGAGCATGCGAGCGCCACTTTTTTCGATAATTCTGATGTAATGCTGTTGCTCCTCGCCATTTAGTCCGGGTTCTTTTAGTAGTTCGGCAAAGCCAAGAATTCCGTTCATGGGTGTGCGTATTTCATGGCTCATATTGGCCAGGAAAGCTGATTTGAGGCGGTCACTTTCTTCGGCTTTTTCTTTGGCTTTTTTGAGCTCCAGTTCAGCAATTTTACGATCGGTTATATCGCGTGCCACACCAAACATAATATTTTCTCCTTTATAAGGAATAGAATTCCATGAGAGCCATTTGTAAGCGCCATTTTTACAAAGGTAGCGGTTCTCGAACTGGTAAATTTCCTGTTCATCAACTAAAACAGACTTAATATTATTAGTAATTTCCAAATCATCGGGGTGAACAAAGTCGTTCCATGGTTTTGAGAGCATCTCTTCAGTTGTCCAGCCTAATGTTTTAGTCCACGAGGGGTTGAGCACTTTAAAATAACCATCAAATCCGGCAATACAAAGCATATCAATTGAGTGGTTAAAAATACGGTCGCTTGTTTTTAGTTTTTTATCATTTTCAATTCTTTCAGTAATATCTCTTGAACTGGTTCTTACTCCTATATTATTTCCCTCACCATTATAAATAGGAATCCATGAAATTGAAATCCACACTTCATCCCCTCTTTTATGTTTACATCTAATTTCCAAATTTTCACCACTGGTTCCAGTTAAAGCATCAATTAAGGTTTTTTGAGCTTTGAATAAATCTGTATCAGACACCACCATTTTGATGAAGTTATCTGCCGAGAGGTATTCTTCGGCAGTATATCCGGTAATTTTTTCACAATATGAATTTGTCCAAATGAGTCTGCCATCATTATTAAACCAAGTTTCCCAACTGGCGGAATAATTTGCAATGGCTTTAAATCTTTCTTCACTTTTTTTGAGCGCTTTTTCTGCCTTCCTGCGTTCGGTGATGTCGCGCCAGGTAGTGTGGAGCATTGTCTTTCCTTTTAGAACCACAGGCATAAGCGAAATATCAACAATAAATTCTCCGCCTTCAGCATTAATATGTGTCCAGTCGAAACGATTTAGTTCTTTTTGATAGGCCAAATCAATCATTTTTTGTGCAGATTCTTTAGATGCTTCTCCATTGGGTTGATATTCAGGCGAAACATCGACCGGTGAAAGAAACAGAAATTCATCGCGAGTCATTTTCAGAAGATCCAATGCAGCCTGGTTGCACTCAACGAAAACGCCAGTTTCATCAATTAACAGAATGGCATCAGAGGAATCTTCAAAAAGTTTTCTAAACGTATATTCGCTTTCACGGAGCGCCATTTCCACCTTCCTGCGTTCGGTGATATCTTGTAAAATACAATGCGTTTGCTTAAATTCTCCATTAAAATTATATCCTATTCTACCATCAAAAGCGATAAATAAAACCGAACCATTTTTATGCACCATTTCAAATTCGCTGTGAATTTTTCCCTGAGCTTTGAAAATTGGGAATCGTTTACGAAAACCATCTTTGAAAGCGGGTGTAAGGAAATCGCCAAACCACTTGCCAATAACTTCTTCGCGATTGTAACCCAGTGTATCTAACCACTGTTGGTTTATTTCAATGAAATTTCCATCAAAATCGAGGGATTGATATCCAAGCGGTGCTTTGTTGAATAAAAGTTGAAACCGTTCTTCACTTGCCCGCAAAGCATCTTCGGTAATTTTATGCGAAAGCCAATCCTTTTCGATTGTTGCTTTTAAGGAATTATGTGTTTGCTGCAATTCATATAATTCGTTGATGAGTTCTTCTTTGGTTTTGTTATGAATGGCCATATTGATGCTTTTTTTAAGATGCAGAGTTGTATTGCACTTCCATTATTTACCGAAATACTTTTGAATCAAACCTATTAACTCATCTTTTCTAACTGGTTTTGAAATATAATCGTTGCATCCCGCCTCAATTGCCTTTTCCTTGTCGCCGGTTAATGCAAAAGCTGTAAGAGCTATTATTACAACTTTGGTGTTGAATTGCCTTATTTGCCGGGTGGCCTCGTAACCGTTCATTTCGGGCATTTGAATATCCATCAGAATCAGATCGATTGCCGGATTATCGCGACAGGCTTTCATCGCATCTCTTCCGTTTTGTACATTGATAATTTCATTCGCAAATTTCCGGATAAGAATCGAAATCAGTTCGCCTGATGTTTCATCGTCTTCGGCTACAAGAAAATTCAGCTTTCTCGCCTGGTTGGTTTTATTTGAAGTCTCAAATTCCTGATTGGCAATTTCTTTTATTGGAAGTGCATTGTATGGTAAGGTGAAATAAAATGTTGAGCCGGTTCCTTCCTCACTATCGACCCATATTTTGCCTTTCAGCATTTCAATGTAAGCTTTCGAAATTGATAATCCAAGGCCTGCTCCCTGCCGGGCCATTTTATCTGCAATATCGGCCTGAATAAAACGTTCGAATATGGCTTCCTGCCTGTCTTTCGGAATCCCGATGCCTGTGTCTTTCACGTAAAATTGCAGAGACGCAATGCCTTG
>Ga0247840_10008441_pt1 | contig 13815 bp, 11 predicted proteins | sample LaCruzMarch2015__FD_192404 | JGI IMG/M metagenome (GOLD analysis project Ga0247840, IMG submission 192404) | Freshwater microbial communities from meromictic Lake La Cruz, Castile-La Mancha, Spain - LaCruzMarch2015_17m | ecosystem: Environmental > Aquatic > Freshwater > Lake | place: Spain...
CATATCCAAACTGAATACAATCTTCAATTTCTATCATCCCATCACAAGTAGAAATTACCGGATTACCATTTAACGCAAAACAAACTTGCCCGGGAATTGCAGAGAACATAAAATTTGGAAAATAAGGTCTTGCTTTAAAAATACAAATTTTGACACCATTCAAAAAACAAAAAGCTCCTTCAAATGGATAAGAACTAGCCCTAATAAGAGCCATTATATTACGTGTTTTTTCATTCCATTTTATTCTTGAATCCTCAGGTTTCCTTGGATAAGTTCGTAAAGTGCTTACTAATATATCTTGATCAATAAAATTACTTGATTTTAAAACATCAAGACATTTAACAAAAAGTTGAGGGACAATTAACTCTAACCAATTATAAATATCTTCTATATAAGTTTGTTCATTAATAAAAAAAAAGTCTTTTATTATATATGGACCGGAGTCTAACTCTTCAGTCATACGATGTATAGTAACTCCTATTTTTTCTTCAAAATTTAAAATAGCCCAATTAGGGCAGGCATTTCCTTTGTAACGCGGCAGATCTCCAGGATGTGCATTTAACACCCCATATTTAAAAGAGTTAAGAAATTCATTTTTTAATACTGTTAACCAATTTATTGAAATACATACATCAACATTTAATTTTCTTAATATAGGTAGATTACTATTAATATCTAATCCATAAAAAAAAGGACAACCAATTTCTTTAGCCAGTTGTTTATAATCATCTTCATTTGCCTTATAAAATGGTTCTGATTTACAAGTGTATATAAATCCAATATCATGGCCATTTTTAATTAATTCCTTTGTCGCATTTATAAGAATGTGAGTTCTACCAATTATTCCAACTTTCATAGCAACTCTGAAAACTCTATTGGTGTAGCATCTGATTCAATTATGGCATCAAGGAAATCTCTAGTTCCTTTTTCATTGCTTTCAAATTTTTTTAATTGATTTTCTGTTGCTTTCCATAATGGTTTACCAAAAATTTCTCTTTTAAGTAGATTGTATTTTTTATTATCTCTGGAGTTAAGCGCAACATGTATTGGATGAAAATCAAAAACGGTAATATCACTATAGAATTTAGGTCTTTCCCATATAAAATCAGTGTCATAGAAGGCAAAATCATCTTCCCAATTATAGTTTATTCTTATCAAATTAGAACCATCATAATTCCATTCAAATGCCTTAACTAATGGAAATTTATACATCAAAAGTGAGAAATCAAATTTTAATTGTTGGTATTTATTGAAAATATCATAAAGTAAAGGTGTCGATTGAATTAAACAATGCGTTCTTAAAATTGTAGAATTAGGTGATATTTTAAAAAGATAATCCATAATCTCAACTAAACATTTTCCTTGAGAGGAATTTGGTAAAAAATTAGGGTGTAAACCTACATTATGACCTTGATTTATAATATCCGCGATAATATCACTAGCATGAGTAACAAAAAAAGTAGCTTTAATATTTGCGTTTTTTAATTTATCTAAGATATTACTGACACAAAAATCTGGCGCCCAATCAACATCAAATGTCAGATAATATTTATAATTAGAAAGACTCTTTAAATCAAAAGATGAACAATTATTTTGGTTGGCAAGTTGTATATTTTCTAAATCATTTTTAATCATAAATTAAATTTCCATCAATCAACAACTAGTTATATCTATCAGTATGATAAAAAATTGAATTTCTCTATCTCTTATCTATACGAAAAATTTTTCCATGCAATTCAATAGTAAGATTGTTATAAGAGCCACCATCAAATGAATGGAATATTCTTTCAAATTCAGCAAATGATATAGATGGTGATATTTTACAAATTTCAATAAAATCAGCACGAGATCTCTTGTTTTTTCCAAATTTCATCCCATTAATTGGCAATAATTTTTCACCTCGCTGCAATTTAGGTCCGATACGCGACAATATATTAAAGGCAGCTTCATTTGATCTGTCAAGTAACTCTTTTGGCCTGATATTCGAAGCCACCTCAAATAATTCAATATCAACTATCGGCCCATCATCTACCTTATTCGTCATAATATGAGCTGTTGCTCCATATTGTTTTACATTATCGTAAACTGCCCAATGATGTGGATCTCTACCTGGATAATCAGGTGATGCTGCATGTATGTTATACGCACCACCCACATATCTATCTAAAATATATTGAGGTACAATTATTGATGTCCCAAATGAAACCAATATATGACCATTAGCAAGTATAAGAGATTGTAAATCTCTTACGAAAATACAACGGTTAATCCCCAAGTTATTCAAAGCTCTTAATACATACTCATCATCAAGTGATGTTAAAAATACAATTCCATATACCCCAAACCCAAGAGGGTGAAAATTTTCATCACTATAATACTTTATTATACAATTTTCATCCTCAAATTCCACCATCCCAAAAGTAGCTTGTTCTATTTCACTTATTTTTTTCACGATTATTAACCCAAGTCAAATTATGATAAACTTCAAAGATATTATTATTGACTATGTTTAGATTTCATAGCCATTCATTTAAATTTATATATTGGTTTTGTAACCAAGTAAAAAAACAATAAATATCAATCTTATAGCAATTTAACCAGTTTTTACAAATTAATATAATTTTCAATGTAAATAAAAAAATACTATGCTATCTAAAAATCACTATACTAAAAAGTAAAATATTTAAAAGTAATAGAAAATATTTTATAATTTTTGTCTTGATCAAAATAAAAATTTGTTTTAGATAAGATCAACCACCCCTTTTTGAAATTCAATTAATGGTCGTCTTATAATTTTTTTCATAATGTCATTATTTGCAACAATATGATTGTAATCTCCTGTTAATTGGTTATAAATAGGCTGTTTACCTAAAAAATCTCCTAATATTTCAGCAATGTCACGTAAATAAAATATATTTGGGCCAGCTACATTGATTGTTGTTCCGTTGTTTATCAATAAACACTCTCTTATTAACTCAACCACATCACTTACATGAACTGGATTTATTAGCAATCCTTTCTCACCTTGTAAGTTTATAGGATTTCCATTTTTTATATTTTTTATAAGACGAGGCAATAACATTGAACTACGCTGGTTTTTACCATAAATAAAAAAAGGGCGTAATATATAAACTGACATTAACTCCGAGTAGGATTTAACTAAATTTTCAGCGATATATTTAGATGTAAAATAAAAACTTAACTCACCTGATGATATGTTTATTTGCATATCTTCTTTAAAAGGTTCTAATGCTGTTCCGTAAACTCCACCAGTAGAAGTATAAATAAAATGAGTTGCACCCGATTTTTGTGCATAATCTAATAATAAAGATGTTGACTTAACATTAACATTAAAAATATCTAATGCCTGTAGTGGAAAATCACGGGCATAATTTGACTGAGCAAGATGAATAATACCATCTATTTCTTTAGGTAAACAAGTAGTAAAAAAATCACTAGTTAAATCAGCTTCAAAATAGGTTACATCTTGGATAAAATTATCTGGAATTGAACGAACCAAAGCATAAATTTTATATTGCTTAGACAAGGTTTCAACAATATACTTGCCAACTAAACCGCTTGCACCTGTAACTAAAAAACTTTTTTTAACCATATTTAATCCCGTTTAATTTTGACCTAACCATACTTCAATATTAAGTAAAGACCAAATTAATAAACGTCGATTATTAACTCCATTCAAATGCTCATTAATCAAAAAACGTACTGTATTAGGTTCCATAAAACTGTACAATCTTGCTTTTTTATCCAAAAGCGTCTTACGAACAAATTCAATACTTTCCCCCTTAAACCAACTAGCATCAGGAGCAGAAAAGCCTTGCTTGACTGCTGAACTAATATCACCTGGCAAATATTTTTTCATAACATCTCGCAAAATTTGCTTACCATCTTTTGTTTTTTCATAATATTTATTTGCTTTACCACTAACTTCATTTTCATTAATTCGCATTACCTGTTCTAAATTATTTAATTTAAGTCTAACTGGACATCGCATTGCAAAATCTACTAAATCATTATCAAGGAATGGAACTCTACTTTCAAGACTGTGTGCCATACTTAATTTATCTTCTACAATTAATATACCATGCAGAAAAGTTTTAGCCTCAAAATATAATGAGTGATTTATATAATCAACTGGACTATTCAAGTTTTGAGCATGATGATGGAATACATCTCTAAAAATATCCCTAGTGCAAACATCCTTAACATCTTCCCAAATCGGACTAAATATTTTTTTTATTTCATTATTTGGGATCAGACGCTGCCAAAATTTATAATATTTATCAATATAATGTTCAAAATCAGAATTAAATATTGCACGATAATATCGCCAAGGGTATCCTGCAAATAGCTCATCACCACCAACACCACTTAAGACAACCTTGACAAATTTACTAGCAAGTTGTGCTACATAAAAATTAGGATAACTTTGCCCTACCCTAGGCTCATCCAAATGCCAAGTAAGCTTAGATAAAACACGCTCCATATCACCAGATTTAAGAACCATTTCATAATGCTCTGTTTTAAAATGGTAAGACATATATTCAGCTTTAGAACGTTCATCTAGTGCACACTCCAAACCAGAAGCTGAATTAAGATCGAATCCACAAGTAAAAGTTTTCATATAAGGATATGATTTAGCAGCAATTGCAGTAATCGAACCACTATCTATACCACCACTAAGATAACTACCCAATTCTACATCAGTAACTAACTGTCTATTTACCGCCTGCGAAAATAATCTATCCAACTCTTGACGATAATCCTCATCACTAATTTTTTCTATAGATTCACAAAAATTAAAATCCCAATACTGAGTCAGATTAAGTTGTTTTATTTTGCTGTTAAAATTTAAAATACCATAATACCCTGCTGGCAAAATTCTTATATCTTCTAGTAACGTTTTATTGGTAAAAATATTTTGAAAAGTAAAATATTCTAACAGTGCTGGCTTATCAATTTTACGTTTAAACATTGAATTAGACGTTATAGCTTTTTGTTCTGATCCAAAAGCGAATATATTACCTTGTTGACTATAATAAATTGGCTTAATACCATAACGATCTCTTGCTAAAATAAGAGAGCGTTCACAACGGTCCCAAAAAGCTAATGCGAACATTCCATTAAAACGAGTAAATGCATCAGTACCCCAAGCACAAATAGCATTTAATACCACTTCACTATCAGTTTGAGATCGAAATAAATACCCAAGAGCCTGTAATTCAACTCGCAGCTCACGAAAATTATATATCTCACCATTATAACTAAGAACGTAACGGTTATTGGCCGAAATAATAGGCTGATTACCAGCTGAAGATAAGTCGATAATTGCTAGCCGTCGATGCCCAATAGCAACATTATCTTCAACCCACAATCCTTCGCAATCTGGACCGCGATGAACAATTGCATCTGTCATGCGTTTAAGTATAACAGACGAAGCTGGTGCACCACTAAGATCAATATAACCAGCTATTCCACACATTAAATTTCTCTTTAATTTAAATTAACTTTTATAAGCTTTAATATAAAGCCCATGGCGATGTAGGTCACCTTTAGGAGATTCATAAATATCACTCCCAAATATACAAAAACCTAAAGATTCAAGAGCGCCTACTATTTCATAATATCTAAAATGATGGAAATGAACTATATCTGTTATCAAATCTGCTTTATCTACCCAAATGTAAGTGCAAATATAGAGCACACCACCTTTTTTTAGAACCTTTCTTGCTTCGGCCAACGCTCTCCGCCAATCTAAAATATGATCCAGACTGGTATTAAAAACAACATTATCAAAGGTTTCTGCTAAAAATGGTAAATATTCTCCAACACCAATTATTCGAAAAGGCGAAGGCCTAATACAAAAACAATCTAGCCCAATATAATCTACAGTAACAGGTAGTAAACTAGCACCTAATACAGGATCATCACACCCAATATCTAAAGTTAAACCATTAGCTTCAGATAAGAAATTTGACATTCTAAAAAAATGTAGTTGTGAAGAAGTTTCATTAGGATTAGAGTTAATTTCTCCTGACTGTTTGACACTAGCGAAAAGAAAATACTGTAAAAATGGATCTGAGTATAAACTAAATGGAACTTGTAATCTATCCACAAAATAAGGATGTAGTTTTGTTGGTATTAGTATAGGTAATTGATCTCGTATATCATATTGATTTAATCCATCACTCAACATTAATTTAGATTCACTAATTTTTAATGGCAAACCTGTATCAGGTGAGGCAATATATGATAAAACTTCATTAAACAATACAGAATTAGCATGAGGTCTAGATTTAAGTTCATACGATGAAATAGACCTGGAATCTTTTTTAATATTCAAGACGATCTCCTTTTAGTGCCATTGCTTGACGCCATTCAATTAATTTTTTTAACCCATCTTCTAATCTAATATTATACTGAAAATCAATTTCATTCATTGCCTTCTCAACTGCTCCAATCCTATTCTGAACAAATTGCCTTGCATCATCTTTACTGTATGGCTTATAAATTACCATCAAAGTCGACTCTGTCAACAATAAAATAAGATCACATAGCTTCTTGACAGTCGTTTGAACACCGGTACCAACATTATAAAAACCAAAAGAAATATTTGATTTCAACGCAATTAAATTAGCACGTGCAACATCTTCAACATAAATAAAATCGTAAGCCTGACTACCGTCACCATTAACTAAAGGTGGCTCTTTGCTATCTATTTTATTTAACATAACAGGAATAACCCCTGAATAAACAGCATGCTGATCTTGACCAGGACCATAAACATTCATATAACGTAATCCTATAATTTCCAAACCATAACGGTCGTGAAAAGCAGTGCACATTGCCTCACCAGAAATTTTAGTTGCACCATAAAAATTTTTATTATTGAATGGATGGGTTTCTGTCATTGGCACTTCTACGGCATCTCCATATACTGAAGCGCTAGAAGAATAAATCAGTTTTTTTACTTTATGTTTAACACATGCTTCTAATACATTAAATGTTCCTGCAACATTAACATCAAACGCTGTTCTTGGAAAATCTTTGCAATGCAATAACCACATTGCTGCTAAATGAAAAACGTAGTCCATCCCATCGAAGGCTTTATCAAGAACATCAAGTTCTCTAATGTCTCCACCATAAGGAAACACACTGCACCTAGAATCTTGTAAACAATCGTTGATATTTGACATCTTGCCGCGAACAAAATTATCAAAAATAATAATTTCACTTACATTTGTTTTTAATAACTCTCTAACAACAAATCCACCAATAAAACCAGCCCCGCCTATTACTAACACGCGTTTCCCATTAATATCCATAAGTATTACCTCTTATAAATTACTGCTAAAAGAATTAACTATAAATTTTGAAAAACTAAAGGCACTCGTAAACGCTGGTGAAACTGCATTTAATACATGGGTCTCATTTTCTGATTTACTTACAATAAAGTCCATTACTAATTCGCGTTTATGTTTGTCTAATAGTTGCGCCCGTATTCCTACTTTTGAACTTTTAACTAAATCACTAGCTTTAATATTGGGCACTAAAGCACGCGCTGATGCAACAAAACAAGCTTTAATAAAACGAGGGATTTCTTGATGAGCATAATAACGGAAACCTTGCTTATTTGCCAAATATTGTTGACTTACTTCATAAAAAGTATCTATCGCATCTTTAATATTTACTCCCTTCATTCTACTATAATTTTCACGCCCTAAAACTGGAATGGCACTTGGACCAACATATAACTTACCTTCTAAGCTTTTAGTAAAATGTACGCCTAAAAACGGAACATTCATATCAGGTACAGGATAAATTAAATGGTTAATTTGAATCGATGAGTTTGGTACTTGTTCATAATAAACTCCCTTAAACGGGATCATGACATATCTGTCTTCAACTCCACATAAAACAGCAACCCTATCAGCATATAATCCTGCTGCATTAAATAAATGACCATAAGAAATTGATGCTTTCCCAACTACCAATTTTCTTTTCTTAAGATCGATGCCTGTAAATTGGCTATTAAAGAAAAAAGTCACATTTTTATTTATAAGTTCATGATAAATATGCAACAAAATAATTTTTGGATTAATAACCGATGTATCTGGAGAAAACAAAATATCCTCTGTAGCGCTATTTACATAAGGCTCAATTTTTTTTAATTCGCATTGTTTAATCTTTTCAACCTTTGCACCATTATTAAGAGCACGGTTATATAACAGATCTATAATTTTATTATCAGTTGGCTTTTGTGAGACTATTAACTTACCAATACGATTTATCGGCAAATTATTCTCATAACAATAAGCCGCCATCTCCCTTGCCCCATCCAAGCAAAATTTAGCTTTTAAGCTCCCTTCTTTGTAATAAATCCCAGAATGTAGCACACCACTATTTCTACCACTAGCATGTAACCCTATTTCATTTTCTTTTTCCAATATTGCTATAGTGGCTTTCGGTTGTTGTCTGATAAGTTCTCTTGCGATACTTAAACCAATAATACCTGCACCAACGATAATATAATCAAAGCAATATAATTTATTTAACATAAAATTTTTACTATCTTCTCAGCTGCTGTACCATCACCATATAATTTATCAAAATTAAGAGATTGCACAACAAGTTCCTCACCTACTATCTTATCTAATGAAAATGGTTTTTCAGTAGGACATAATATATTCCATCCTGATTTAACAGACTCAATCCACTCTGTCTCTGAGCGTAAGGTGATGCATGGAACTTGATTATAATAAGCTTCTTTCTGAACTCCCCCTGAATCAGTAACTATAAATTTGGCACTTCGCTCAATAGCTAACATATCAAGATAACCAATTGGTTCAATAATAGTAATATTTCCTCGAAGCGAAGACATTATTTGTAATTTATTTAAAGCTTCACGCGTTCTAGGATGTAAAGGAAAAATAATTTCGATATCTTTACTTAACTCGATAAAAGCATTGCAAATGTTTTTCAATCGCATTGCATCATCAGTATTTTCTGCACGATGAATTGTTGCCAGGCAATATTGATTTTTCTTTAAATTTAATTTATCAACTATTGTTTCTCTTTTAGAATTATATTCATTATAGTAAATGGTGGCATCATACATAACATCACCAACATTGAATATTTGTTCAGGATTAATTCCTTCCTTTATCAACTGTTCATAGCTATTGACAGTTGGAGCAAATAATAATGAGCTTAGATGATCAGTCATTATACGATTAATTTCTTCAGGCATTTTACGATTAAAAGATCGCAATCCAGCCTCAACGTGTGCTACAGAAATATTAAGCTTTGCTGCTGCTAAAGACCCGGCTAGAGTTGAGTTTGTATCCCCATAAACAAGTACTATATCAGGTTTTTCCTTGATTAAAACCGACTCAATTTCAGATAACATATGGCCTGTTTGTTTACCATGTGAACCAGAACCAATGTTTAAATTATAACTAGGTTTAGGGATGGAAAGCTCTTCAAAAAATTGACCAGACATATTATTATCATAATGCTGGCCTGTATGTATAATAATCTCATCGATTCCTGCTGTGGATGCAATAACTCTTGAAACTGTTGCTGCCTTAATAAATTGAGGTCTTGCTCCAACAATTGTACATAATTTCATTAAATTTCCTGTCAAAACTTTACTACAATAGATACATAATTAGAAAGAATACTTAATCACCTGAGCTTTCACAACATATCGAATTATCAATATACTTGATATACAAATCACCAGTTTTCTCACATAGAGCTTTAACTGAACCATCACTTTGAATTTTAAAATAAAGGCGCTCACCAAATCGGCTCATCCAACCAATCTGCTTAGCTGGAACGCCAACCACCAACGCATAAGCAGGTACATCTTGGTTAACTACAGCGCCAGCACCAATAAAAGCATATTCTCCAATTGTTACACCACACACTATTGTAGAATTAGCCCCTAAAGTTACTCCACGTTTAACTAAAGTACTACGATATTCATCCTTCCGAGAAACTGCTGATCGTGGATTATAAACATTAGTAAAAACCATGCTCGGTCCACAAAATACATCATCTTCTAAAGTTACATTATCATATACCGAAACGTTGTTTTGGATCTTTACGTTGTTACCTATAATAACCTTATTACCTACGTAAACATTTTGTCCCAAACTACAATGTTCACCAATACAAGCACCACTACTCACATGCACCCAGTGCCAAATACGTGTATTAGCTCCAATTTTTGCACCTTCATCAACAATGGCTGTTTCATGAGCTTCATACATTATCTTCATAACTCCAAAGGCAAATTAACTGTAACGTTATCTCGTGCTGAACGGTAAGCTGCAATTAAAAGTTCTAGTGAAGTTAACCCTTCACGCCCATCAACTAAAGGAGCAGATACTCCATGAATACTCTTAATTACATTATCGTAATAAAGTGGATGGCCAAAGCCATACACAGATGTTGTCTGGTAATTTGCTTGTTTAATTTGCTCATCTTCTGGCTGCGAATCAGAAAATTCCCAATGTTGAATTTCATTTACTGCAAGTCCACCAATACGTACTGTTCCCTTTTCTCCTAAAATAGTAATAGAACCTTCATAATTTTTAGGATAGGAAAGCATAGTAACGCTAACGGAACCCATTGCCCCACTGCGCCAACGAATATTCATAACCCCTGTATCTTCAGCTTCAATCCGTCGGTCTAAAGTCCCCATCATTGCTTGCACAGATTGAACTGGGCCAAGTAACCAATGAATCAAATCAATATAGTGACTAGCTTGGTTCATAAAAGCTCCACCATCAAGCTCCCAGGTACCGCGCCAAACACCTTGATCGTAATAATCTTGAGGACGAGTCCAAAATACATTGATATTAGACATATATATTTTACCAAACCGGCCTTGGTCAATAGCTTTCTTTACTAATTGCAAAGTTGTATTTAAACGATTTTGTTTAACTACAAATAGCCTTAAATTAGCTTCATCACAGGCCTTAACCATATTTAAACCATCTTGCCAACGCGTAGCCATTGGCTTTTCAGTTAAGACATGACGCCCTGATTTAGCAATATTAATTGTTTGTGAAGGGTGAAGACCACTAGGAGTGCAAAGTACCACAAGATCCGCATTAGAAAATTGCAAAAGTTCATTTAAATTACTATATCCATCCACACCATTCGCTTCACTTGCAATTTTCAATGAATTTTCATCAATATCGCAAACTGCACTTAAATTTAAATATTCATTATGCTCTTTAATTGCCTTAAAATGATTTTGTGCAATTCTTCCACAACCTACTAATGCTATATTTATCTTACGATCTTTAATGTACCAAGGAGTAATGTTGCTCATATTAGGCGCTCACAATATTTTCTTGAATAAATTCTCTAAATGCCCCACGTGTATCAATGATTAGTTTTGCGTAGTTTGCAATTAAACTATAATCAAAAGCATTATGCGCTGTTGCCAACACTACACAGTCATATTCATTTAATATTTCAGCATTAAGATCTACGCTATGCAAATCAAAATGATGAGCTCTCATTGCTGGAAAAAAAGGAACATGAGGATCGGAATAAGAGACTATGGCACCTTTATCTTGCAAAATTTCCATAATTTCAATCGATGGAGATTCACGTACATCATCAATATCGCACTTATAAGCTAAACCTAAAATTAAAATTTTACTGTTTTTAATTGAACATTCTCTTTTATTCAATGCATCTGATAATTTAGATACAATCCAATGTGGCATGCTATTATTAATTTCCCCTGCCAACTCAATAAAACGAGTATGCATTCCATATTCACGGGCTTTCCATGTAAGATAAAATGGATCTATTGGGATACAATGCCCACCAATTCCAGGTCCTGGATAATAAGGAACAAAACCAAATGGCTTTGTAGCTGCAGCATCAATAACTTCATGAATATCTATATCCATTTTATCTGCTAGGATCTTCATTTCATTAACTAAGCCAATATTTACAGAGCGATGAATATTTTCTAATAACTTAGTCATCTCAGCTACTTTTAAAGATGATACTGGAACTACTTTATCTATTACTGCCGAATACAGAGCAACTCCTGCTTCCAAACAGTTCTTCGTATCCCCACCACAAACTTTAGGAATACTAGAGGTTGAAAAATTGGCATTACCAGGATCTTCTCTTTCAGGGGAAAAAACCAAAAATATATCTTGGCCTATTTTAAAACCCATGCTTTCAATTCTAGGTTTTAATTCTTCTTCAGTGGTTCCAGGATATGTAGTACTTTCTAAAGATATTAACTGACCTGCTCTTAAATTTGGTAACAAGGTATCTGTTGTTTTAATGACATAACTTAAATCAGGTTCACGATATTTATTTAAGGGGGTAGGAACACAAAGAATAATCGCATCAACTTCACGACAGGAAGCAAAATCTGGAGTTGCCATAATTAAATGTTTTACTTTAGCAATTCTCTCACTAGAAATATGCTTAATATATGATTTACTCTGATTTAATAACTGTGTTTTATTTTCATCAACATCAATACCAACTACTCTACATCCAACTTCAGCAAATCTTAGCATCAATGGCAAACCAACATAACCAAGCCCAACTATTCCAATGACTATTTCTTTATTATTAATTTTTTCTATAAAACTATTTAACATTGTTGCTACACCCCTGTATTTGCAATATCTTTTTTTATTTTTCCATCAGTAAATTATTCTAAATCTAAGATTTAAGGCTATTTAAGAAAATGATTACTTTTAACATATATTTTTTATAATAATTTTTCATTTACTTCAATTGTGTAGTTCTTTTTACATAAATTATATTCAATTAAAATTTATATTGTTGTTTCCTCTACCTGTGAAATTAATACCTCATTTAACGCTACTGAAACCATTTCTTGTTCAGCAAAAGTTAAATATGGATGCATAGGAATACTCATTACCCTACGTGCTGCAGCCTCAGTATTTGGGAAATTTTGTGTATCAGAATATAACTTTTTAAATATCGGCTGTTCATGTAATCCTAAAGGATAATGTACGGCAGTTGGGACTTTAAGATCTTGTAATTTTTGTTGAACTTGCTCACGATTCTCAACCTCAATAGTATATTGTGCGAATACACTAGTATTAACATCTTTAATTTTTTGTTTCTTAACATAACCAGGGAGTAATTGTTTATACCTAGCAGCCACTTGCTGCCTCAGATCGACTTCTTCATTAAAAATCGCTAATTTTTCTAATAAAATCGCAGCTTGTATAGTATCCATACGTCCATTTATCCCTAAACTTGTATGATAATATCTCTTTGACTGACCATGAATTCTAATCTCTTGCATGCGTTTATTAAGTTCTGCATCATTAGTAAAACACGCGCCGCCATCACCATAACAACCAAGTGGTTTTGAAGGGAAGAAACTGGTACATCCTATGGTTGTTAAACCACATGATTTACGACCATTATATGTTGCACCAAAACTTTGTGCCGCATCTTCTATAACTGGTAAGTTATATTTTTTAGCTATAGCGTTAATTTCGTCAAAATCGGCACACTGGCCATATAGACTAACAGGCATTATTGCTTTAGTTTTTGGAGTAATAGCCGCCTCAATAAGATTTGGATCAATATTATAAGTATCCTTATCAATGTCGACAAATACAGGCTTTGCTCCTAGTAAAGATATAACTTCAGCGGTTGCAAAAAAACTAAATGGCGTAGTAATGACCTCATCACCGTGGCCCACATCTAATGCCATTAATGCAATTAAAAGTGCATCAGTACCGCTTGATAAGGCTAATGCAT
>Ga0247840_10008445_pt1 | contig 13810 bp, 20 predicted proteins | sample LaCruzMarch2015__FD_192404 | JGI IMG/M metagenome (GOLD analysis project Ga0247840, IMG submission 192404) | Freshwater microbial communities from meromictic Lake La Cruz, Castile-La Mancha, Spain - LaCruzMarch2015_17m | ecosystem: Environmental > Aquatic > Freshwater > Lake | place: Spain...
CGTTCCGCCCCCTCCCGCATCCGTCGCCGTTCCGCCCCCTCCCGCATCGTTCGCGGCCCCTCCGCCGCCTCCTCCGCGCGCCGCGTAAACACACAACCTCCCACTCAAACCCACAAGGCAGACCCCAAACCCACAAGGCAGACCGATGCAGCATGAACGTAAGATCCTGAACGTTCGCAACCCGCTCAAGCCCGTGCCTGAGCGGCTCCCGTGCCGCCTGACGCGGGATGAGAAGTACACGAAGATCGAGCACCGCCTGGCGCTGGAGCGCACGAGCGACGAGCTCAACGGCGAGATCGAGCAGTTCAAAGCGAAGGCCAAGGTGGCCATCGCGGAGAAGAAGGAGCAGCTCGGCCAGGTCCAGGAGGAGATGCGCTCCCTCCGCGAGCAGGTGGTCAACGGCGAAGAGGTCCGCCTCGTCGACTGCTACCTGCTCGAGGACCTGGTCGAGGGCGCGCTTTACACGTACCGAATCGACACCGGCGAAGTCGTGAGCCGCAAGGACATGAACCCCGACGAGCTCGCCCGCTTGCGGTCGCAGCTCCCGCTCGAGGAGCCCGTCCAGAAGGAGGTCGACATCTCGGGCAACATCCTGCGCGTGACCCGCTTCGACTCCGACATCCAGGGTGACGACCTGTCGACGGACTCACTCCTCAATGTGCCCGAGGGCTATGGCGAAGAGAACGACGACGAGCACGAGCACACCTTCGACGACGGAGAGTGCGCGGTCTGCGGTGAGCCCGAGCCCGAGACTCAGCCCACCAAGCCGGTGCGCCGCAAGCGCAGCGGCAAGGGCGTAGGCGACGAGACGGCGCATATCCGCGCGGCCGAGGCTTACTGACCATGGGCCGCCTCATCCTCGACGTGGTCATTCCCGGCGACCCGCGCGGCTACCAGCGCCCTGGCGTGCGGGTCATCGTGCCCAAGGGTGGACGCCCCTTCGCCTCGCTCTACGAGCAGGAGGAGACGCGCACCTGGCGTACGGTGGCGAGCGACTACCTAGCGCGGGCCGCTCAGGGTGTGAGGGTCGAGGACGAGGCGTGCCAGGTGCATATTGAGGCCGTGGGCAAGCGCCCCATGGCGACCCCGAAGCGGGCCGGGCGCGGTCGTCTCTGGCGGACCACGAAGCCGGACGCCGACAACGTCGCGAAAGCCGTCTGCGACAGCATCGTCCAGGCGGGCGTGCTCCGCGACGACACCCTCGTCGGCCGTCTCATCGTCGACTCGCTCATCGCGGCGGACGGAGAGGCGCCCCACGTCCGCGTGCGTATCGAGGGGCTTGAGCCGCTCGCGTTGGCCCCCTGGCCTGACGCGCGGGCGAAGGCCGATCCCAACCCCACACTGCCCTTGGCGCCGACCCGCTGAGGGCAGTGCCTCCGCGTGCCAGCGCGCGGGGCGGCAAAAGCGTCGGCGGTGCTCGGAAGGTCCGGACGCCGTCGGCGCAGCTGGTGCCCAAACACACACGAGAGGACGACCGATGACCCAAGACGCCGAGCAGCTTGCAGCGATGATCTACGCGACCCGAGACGCGAAGTGCTTAGGGGCGCGACGTCGGGTCATGGGTGGTCGCCATAGCACCGTGACGAGCCGGACGAACATGCCAGACCTCGTCTATCGCCTGCGGAAGTGGCGCGTGCTCTGGACGGAGACGCGGGCGCGGGCGGCCTGTCAGGAGCTGGCCGACGAGGGCGTGCTTGTGCGGCTAGAGGGCGGCTGGGTGGTCGCTGACTACGACCTGCTCGAAGACGTCGCCAAGCTCTGCCACGACCCCTGGGTGTCGACGGAGCCGGCAGAGGTGACGCCGTGACCCTCGACATCATCGAGCAGCGCGCCAAGGCCCTTGGCTGGCCTATCAGCCACAGGTCAAACGCCTTCGATGGCCAGCTCCTGCGGGTCGAGACGCCCTCGGGCTACGTCTCCTATGGCACCGACGCGGACGGCGAGGTCGGCATATTCGACCGGGAGACCAGCATCAGCCCATGTCGTCACGACCTGGCCGCCCTGGAATCGCCTGAGCAGCCATCGACGCAGACGGGCGAGGTGGACGGCCTCCGCGAGGCCATGAGGCGCATCTGCGAAATTGCGCACCATCAAAGCACTGGCCCCGGACGCCCTGACGACCTCTGGCGCATTCGTGAAATTACCGTGGAGCACATATGACCATCAAAGACATCATCGACTGGCTGCGCAATGAGGTCCTCAAGCAAGAGGCAGCCGCCAAGCACTACGCCTCGATAGAGGGCCGAGGACGAGCCCGCGGCCTCGTGAGAAGCGAGCGCCATAAGCAGCGCGCAAAGGCCCACAACAAGACCATCGGAATGCTGGAGGCCCTGGAGTCGCCCGAGCCTGTGCGGCCTGTGGTCGACCCGGTGATGGGGCTGTTGCCGTGCCCGTTCTGCGGGTCGGCGGCCTCCTATCGAGTCGACGAGGACGACTCAGTGACAGTGTGGTGCGACTCGCTCTGGTGTGGCGCGGAGGTGTCTGATTGCTATCAGCCAGAGGAGGCCAAAGCCGCCTGGAACCGAAGGACCCCATGTGCAAGCTGCGGGGGTGGGACTTCGTGCGACATGGGCATACAGGCGCGGTCTACGATGGCCAGGGCCGCTGGCTTGCCCAAATCCGCGCGAGGGCATCTGGTCAGGAACGGCTTCAAACGTCGCACTACTCACCCGCCCCCGCCTGACACGAGGGAGCCTGGGGTCCCGGCAAGGGCCCCAGGAAGCCGCTCGACATTGGGGCGCGGGAGCAATCACGCGCTTCAATGGGGCCAGCCCGCTCCAGAGGAGCAGTGGGCTGGAAAGACTCCGCTGTGGAGGCGGGGTCGTGCCGAGCGGCACACGAGATACCTACACCCCGGCGCCCGGCCGGTCAGCTGACGGGGACTGAGACGTCACCGGAGCCGCCGCAGGTGGGGCAGGGATTCACAGGGCAGCCCACACGGCCAGGACCACCCCGAGGGTGACCGCGGCCGTTGTGGGGATGATGAAGCTCGGCCGCTCATACCAGCTAGGCGGCTCGACGAGTGCGCGGGCGAGCTCGCGCGTCTTCGCGTGGGCGACCCGCTCCGCTGCGAGGATGGCGTCGGTTTCGGCTCGGTCGATGGCCCGGAGCTTCTGCTCGGCCTCGAGGTCGGCCTGCGCCTGGTCGCGCTCAGCCTCGGTCTTCTGCAAGGAAGCCCGGTCTTCAAGCAGGGCGCGGACGAAAGCGGACGGGTTCAGCTCGCCGCCGTAGGTCGCCCGCTTGCCGCGCTCGAGGTAGCAGGGCACCTCGCCGTCGGCCTCGGTGCAGGCATCGGGGCGGGCGGCACGGGCGATGGACGCGACCGCCACCGATAGCCAGAGGGCCACGAACAGGCCGAGCAGGACGCGGGCGCGCTTCACGGGAGCCTGCCCTGCGACCGCATCTCCTCGAACACCCGCCGCGACTCCGAAGTCACCGCCCCGGTCTCGCGATGCTCCTCACGCACGCGTTCGAGCGCGGCCTCGGCGGCCTGGATGTCCACCCGCGCCTTGACCTCATGCCGAGCCCGCTCGGCCTCGACCGCGGCACGCTCACCCGCCGCCTTCTGGCGCGCCTCGGCTTCGGCCTTCGCGCGGTCGGTCTCGATGTCGCCGAGGTCTTCTTCGAGGTCTTGGCGTGCCTCGGCCCGCTGGCGTCCCTTGCGCTCGGTGAGCGCCCACCACACGGCTACGATAGCCGTGAGTAGCCACGCCCAACGTGCCTTCAGCCACGCGCCAGCACGGGCAAGCCAGGTCATTCGCCGTCCCTCCATCCGCGCCCGGCCTTTCGGTATTCGGCGATGAGCCAGAGGAGCAGCGACTGGACGAAGTACGCCTGCGGCTCGTCGCCGAGCTTGCCGTTGATCGACTCTTCGACGTTCTGCAGGACGTGCACGCATTCATGCGCCATCACGCCCACGACCTCCTCCCAAGTGCTCTTGTCGCACTGGTCCCCGAAGCAGATGAAAATGCGGTCCTCGTGACCTTCGCAAGTCGCCGATGTGACCTGTCCGCCCTGCTGCGCGTAGGACTCACCCGCGATGCCGACGTCGCGCATTACTGCGTCCCAGTCTGCCCGGGTCGGCACAAAGAAGATGCGCACCGGGTAGTGGTGCGTCGCGAAGGGGATGCACTTGGGATTGCGTTTCATTCCGAGTCCTTCGAACTATCCGGTTTTTCCGGAGAGTTGCCGAAGCGCCCGAACACCCGCCGCCCAGCCGCCAAAGCAGCCGGCCCGAGCTCGACCACGGCAAGCCCAGCGACGAGACCACCGGGCCACGAGTCCCACCCAAAGACCCAGCCCCCGAGCAGGACGCCGAGACACGAGGTCAGGGCGAGCAGAGCCCAGCGACGAGGGCGAACCTCGGGCGCTTCCCAGAGGGTCACGCGCAACGAGTAGCCCGCCAGCGCGAGGCCGACCACGAGGGTGATCCACCATACCGAGTCGCTCATGGCCGCACCTCCCGTCGCAGCGCTCTGACCTCGCCCTTGAGCTCGGCGAGACCCTGAAGAATGAGTGAGCTAACCTCCAAATGGTGCTTGGCGTTCTGCTCGAGCGTGACGAGTCGCTTTTCGTGGTCTTCGAGCTGGGTCGTGAAGATGGCCCTGGCCGCACCCTCGCCGAGCAGGAAGCCCACGCCAGTGCCGATCGCGCCGATCGCGATGAGTGCGGCGAACCACATCGCTCTGGCTGCTGTGAGCCACTTAATCAGACGGTCCATCACCTGCCTCCATCGAGCCCGGCGAATAGCCGCAGCTCCGTCTCGGTCCCGCGAAACCAATTGCGATCGCAGTCGGCCAGCGTCGTCTTGTCGGCCTTGGTGACGCCGTCGACCCGGCCCTTGCCCGTCCACTGCACGATGTCCCACTGCCACGACACGCCCTTGATGGGGCGCGGCTCCATGGCCAGCGAGCGAGCCTCGGCGTCGGGCTTGTCAGCCTGGCTGTAGTCGATGGTCCAGAGCGGATACGTCGCCAGCTCGGCCATGAGCGGCCCGCCCTTGGGCAGATAGCCCGCCGCGAACGAGGGGCCGGTGTAGACCAGCGGGATACGGCCGGTGTCGGCGTGGACGCGCTTGAGCCAGCGCAGAGCCCACTCGGCGAGCTCGCTTGAGGGGCGACGGTGGTAGATCGTCTTGCCGACCGCGTCCTTTTTGCCCGTCGAGCACCACTCGAGGTCGAGCACCGGCGGCAGGGTGCCGCGCCCGAAGTCGCCCGACCGATTGGCGAAGTGCTCAGCCTGCGCCTCGGGGTTGTCGAGCTCCCAGCGGGCGAAGTGGTAGGGCCCGACCAGCAGGCCCGCGACGGTCGCCCAGCTCGCCTGCTCCTCATAGGTCGGCGAGACGTAGCGCTCGCCCTCGGTCGACTTGATGAAGGCGAAGCGGTTGCCCGCGGCTGCGACCTTCTGCCAGTTGATGTGGGGTTGCCACGCGGAGACGTCGATTCCGGGGATACGTTGCGTCATGTCGGCACCGCCTCCCACGGTGGTCTCGACGGCCCCACCGCCATCCTGTCGATAGCGCCCAACTGCTCAGCCACGCCGGTGGTCACGCGGTAGGTCAAAAAGCCCATGCCAAAGGCGCGCGCCTCAGTGTTGGGCACCTCTGCGTCAGTGATGCTGGCCTGCCAGAGCAGGGTCCCGGCGTCGTTCGAGACGGAAAACCGCACCGTGTTGTTGGCCGTGTAGTCGACGTCGAAGGTGTACCAAGTATCGGCGGTCAGGGTGACCGATGTGCTCGTCTCGACCGCCGTGCCGTTGGCCCGCACGCGCCCCTTTGCCACACCGCCGGTGCCGTCGAGGAAGATCATGGCGCAGTCGGTCGGGGCGGTTGTGGCGACGCTATCCATGAACCCTGCCCGGAAATTGTACGTCTTGGCGAAGGTGCCGACTGGAGGCATCCGAAAGACGGTGCGGCACGCGAGACCAGACTGGCCGCGAAAGCGGGTGAGGTCCGTGGCCCACCGATACCCAGAGCTAGAGCTGCCAGAGGCCGCAGACATGCGGATGACGCCCTGGTGGGCAGCGTCGAGGTCGCCCGTCGCGAGGGTAGCGCTGTTCGTTCCCGAGGTGATTGCCACGCCGACAAACGGCATATTGTCAGTGGTCTGATAGAAGTCCGCTGATATCCACCGTGCTTGCGCGAGGGTCAGAGCAGTGCCGGCCGGGCCCTGGGGGCCGACCGAGCCTGTGTCGACCACCACCGTGGATGTCGGGCCCTCGGCCACGATGACCTCGGTCGACGAGCTCTGTACCTCGAGAGTCATCGAGACGCCGGCCTCAGTCACGATGACAGTCGTACTCATGAGGTTGTGACCTCGACAGAGATCGAGGCCTTGCCCTCGACCCGTCGCTGCACATCAGTCACGTCGGCCGCGTCGTAGAGCTCGACGTCGTACCAGCAGACGACAAGGTCGCCGTGGCCCTTGGTGCGGTCCCGCTCGCCGAAGTTGTAGCCTACCAGGGCGGCCGGAAGGCACTCAACTCTCCAGTGACCGTCGCTGTGGTCGACAACCGTGACAGTCAGCGTGCCTACAAGCGCAGTCGCGCCCGGAGTCGTGCGAATCTGGCCACGACCAGACAGGCCTGTGGTCACGATAGGGTCGCCGTCTGAATCGCGCAGCTTGAAGTCGAAGAACTCATAGGAGCCCTGTCGGATGGTCCAGTCATATCGGGCGACTCCGCTCATGACCATGGCTCCGGGGGTGCGAGTAGTTCGCGCACGGTGGCTGGGTCGGTGCCAAGGTCCTCGACGCCATCGGGCAACACGTCGACCGTGACCCGCACCTTGGCCACCGTGCGCCCGTCGATGAGCGTCGAGCCGTAGACCGGGTCGTAATGCGCGACCCCATCGCGCTGGTCGTCTGGGACTGCGAGATAGCGGGCGATCATAGGGCCACCAGATCGGCCTCGACAAGGCCGACAGACACCAGCGGAGCGGTGCCGACGAGGGGAAGGATGGGGCCGCTTCCAGCCCCGCGCAGACCGGATGCCGTGGCGTACCAGACGATGTCGGAGCCAAAGGCTTTGCGGGCGTCAGCGCCGGCCGCATAGGCCTGGAGTTGGGCGTTGGTCGGGACCGTCTTTAGGAGCACCGTCGCGACCCAGCCGATCGCGTAGTAGGTCCCGGCGTAGGGGACGAAGAGGTGGTCGGTCGCGCACCCGATGATGAGGTCCTCAGGTGCCGAATCTTCCGCCGCTGCCTGGTCAGCGAAGGTCCATCGGATCGTACCATCGGAGCCGATGATGCGGCCTCGTGCCGTGTTGGCGGTGAGGTCGCGGGCGACCGCGTAGGTCGCCGCCGTGTTGACGGCCACCAAAGCGTCAGTGTCGGAGCGCCGGCCGTAGTTGCCTCCCGCTGCGGCAGTCGCGCCGTGGATCGTGTAGTATTGGAGGCCGACGCGTCGCCGCCCGCAGACGTCCGAGAGATTGGCGCCCGCTGGCGAGGTGTTGCCCGGCACCGACAGGTGGCTGATGTAGTTGTCGGGCCCGCTGTTGACCGTCGCCGCCACCTTCGTGACCATGGCGTATTGGGTCGTGTAGCCCGCCAGCGCGCCGTCCGAATAGAGGCGGTCCGCCACGCCGTCGAGCGGGAGGTAGTCCCGCTCAGGGACTGCCCCGCCCAACAGGAGCATGCGACGGGCCAGGTCCATCAGGCGTCCTTGTGGGCGATCTCGACCGTGAGAGGCCCGCCCGCGTCGCCGCCCGCAGACGACGAAAGCGACAGCGTGATGGCGTCGCCCTTGCGCAGCGTGAGGAGGTCGGTCTCGCTCGTGAGCGTCATCGTCGTGAGCGCCTTGGCTGCGGGCGTCTCGAGGTTGTACGCCCCGCTCAGGAGGTTGTTCCCGTTCTTGTCGAGAACCGACAGGGTGATCGTGCCGCCCGTGAACTGGACGAGGCTTTCGATCTTGATGCCCGTGATGGTCATCGCGTTGACGACGGTGAGCGTCTGCGTTGCCACCGCGCCAGCCGTGAATGCACCGCGCGCCGTGATGTAGCGAGTGACTGCGGCCGGGTCATCCTTGCGCGCCTTCATGCCGCCCTTCTGGCCAGCGTTGCGCAGGTAGCAGCGGCCCTGGAGGCTCCACGAGCCCGCCGTCGAGGCCTCGGGGTTGTAAACGATGAGGCCCTCGACAGGGCCCTCGATGGGCTCTGCATTGCCCGCCGCCACCGTCTGGTAGCGCGTGCCGCGGAGGCCCGTCACAGAGTACCCGATGCGCAGCGCGACGGTTCCATTGTTCCGAAAGACGGCCTGCTCGAGCGCATGCTCCGGGTCGTCGTCGCCGCGCCACCCGATCAGGTAATAGGCCCCGGCCGTGTGGCTCGTGACGGCCCTCGTGTAGTTCTCGGAAATGATGTCCATCTCGCTGCCTCCAAACACGTGGTCTCAGCCTGCACACGGAAGTCAAGCGTCAGGTTCGACGCTCCCAAATGGGCCGCCACCACACGCCCGCGATGCCGAATTCCCCGCTGACCTCGTCGATGTCGACCCTCACGCCGATGTTCTGGAAGTCCCATACCGTCGTCGCCGAGACCGTCAGTGCGCGCCCAGACTCGGGACCCTCGGAGGCGTCGATAGGCCCGCCTGTCTCGACCCACTCCGTGAGCTGGGGAGAGGGGCGGTTGATGCTCCGTAGATAGGTGCCGGTCGCGTCGGTCGAGCAGGTGAGCTTGGCCCGCCCGATGCCCCATACGAGCAGGGCAACGTCCATCTCCTCGATGCCGGGCGGCACCCTGCACGGGATGACGATGAAGCCCGAGCCGGTGGCCCGGTGGTACATGCCGCAAGCCCTGTCCCGGCGCCCCCACCCCGCCATCATGTCGTGATGGCGATGGGCGATGGTTGCCACGAGGTTGACCTCGGCGATGACGGGGTCGACGAAGGCCGCGAGTTCCTCGCGAGCGACGAAGCTGTGGACCTGGTCTTGACGTACCGGCATCAGCTACCTCGGAAGATCTGGAAGCTGCGGATCGCCGCGCTGTTGCCGACGCCCGAGATGATGCTGGCGTAGACCTGCGAGGGGGATTCGGGGACGCGGAGGGTCGTCGTGTACCAGCCGTCGGCCGCCGCCGAAAACTGCCAGCGCGTCGAGGCGCCAACACCTATCTCGACGGTCGCCGTCCCGCCGCTGCGCGTGACGTAGGCGTCAAGCGTGCACTGCTGAGAGCCCACAAGCGGCATCGGCATCGCGAGCCGCCCGACCGTTTGCCATCTTGCCGAATTGTCTGCACCCCATGCCTCGGAGGTCTTGCCGCTGATAGCCACTGCCGTGTCGCTGACCCGCGAGGTCAGACAGAAGGGCCGGTCTCGAGCGACGAGAACGACGCCGTTGTAGAGGTCCTCAACGACCCGAGACGGGACCTGCGCATTGGCGGCGCCCCACACGGCAGACTTGACGTCGACCCAGCCCGACACGTCCACGCCCGTGACCGGCGTCAGGTAGGCCTGGACTGCACCGATGTCCATCGAATGGCCGCCCGTCGTGACGCGCACTGAGATGGCACACTCCGAGTCGGCTGCCGTCGGCGTCACGTTGACCGTGTACCAAGCGAACGAGGTCGTATTGATGGTGACGTCGGCGCTGTTCGCGTCGCTCAGGATGCGGACCGTGCCGGTGCCCGTCGTGGCCCGCGCATAGACGCGAAGGCGGATAGGATGCAGGGCCGCGTTCTTGCGGGCCATGAAATGCACGCGCTGGGCGTGCGTCGTCGATGTGACGTTGAACCGCAGATACTGGTCGATGAACGGAGGCGCGTAGCTGAATTGCACCTCTTGATGGTTTTCGATGATGACCGGCCAGTCGGTGTCATTGGCCTGGAACCGCTGCGAGATGGTGAGGGGCGGGACGTAGGCCAAGGGTCACCTCCAAGCGCGGTCGGAACGGACGTAGAGGTATCGGCGCTGCCGCGTGTTGGCGTTGGCGTAGACGGGGAAAGTCACGATGAGGCCGGCCGCTGGAGTCACGACGGATAGGCTGGCGTCGAGGTTCAGGACGTCGTAGCTCGGGTTCGTCGTGTCGATGCTCGTGATGCCGACCTCTTCGTAGTCGGTGTCTTCCGAGCCAGGGAGGTACACCGCCACCTCGTCGCCGGCCTGGAAGCGACCGACCGAGCCCTTGCTCATGCGCAGCACGGAGGCCGATGGAGCAGCTGTCACCTCGGCCGATGGGCAGAGATAGAGCGGCCCGCTGTACTGTCCTTCGAGGAGCACCGTCGCCTTCAGGGTGTCGTCGTAATCACTGCGCGCCGCGCCGATCACGCGGCCGGTGATAGAGGCGGGGCCCCACTCGGCGGATGTCCACGAGTAGACCTGCGGATGGGCGGCGGTGAGCTCGACGGCGTCGCCCTCCTGAACGGTCGACCACGGCGGGAGCGAGAGCTTGGCGGCTTGTTGGCCATCAGTGAGGGGGAGCAGGGAGGCGCCGTAGTCGAGGGCCAGATAGTCCGGCAGGCCGGGCGCTGCGATGTCCCAATCGACCTTGCCTTGGGCCGCCGCTCGAGCGGAGTCGCGCACCACGATGGTGATGCCGTCTCTGCCGGGATAGCCAGTGTCGATTCGGATGTGGTTGGGGGCTTCAAGCTGCTCGACGTCCTGTACGCCATCAAGGAGGAGATCGCCCTTGGCTATCTCAGTCGCCGACGGGTCGTCGATAATGTCGGTCGAGACCAGCGAGAGCTTGATTTCGCCCGTGTCCATCAGCCGCTGGACGACGCACGACCTACGCAGGGCAAGGTGCCCGCCGATGCTTTCCGCGATGTCGATCTCGTCGGCCACGACAAGGTCGAGCGACGTGAAGACGTAGCCGACCCAGGCCGCCTCGTCAATGTAGTCATCCGGGATCCCGAGACCAAACCCGAAAGCGAGGTCGTCATAGGCGCCGCGTGGCCCGCCCGTCTGGCCGGAGCTTTGCCAGAGGCTAAAGAGGGTGATCGGCAGGTTGCTGTCGGGCACGCCCGAGACCACGCCGATGGTTGCGCCCGTCGCCCACGGGTTGACTCGGGTCCCGCCGACGCCACGACGAAGCAGTCGAAAGGCCGTAAAGCGCCCATTCCACCCGGTGTCGATGCCATCGTATTCGGCCACCTCGATGACGCCGTCCACCTCCATCACGAGCATGCCCGACGAGGGCACGGAGGCCGGCGTGTAGTCCGCCGACGGCTCGAGTTCCACGACTACCCAGCCGATGATAACGAGGCCCCAATCGGCAGCCGTCGGCTTGAACGCCAGATGATTGCGGACAAAGCCGGACGTCGTCGCAGCGCTCTCTTCCGAGTTGGTGAGGAACCAGGCTGGCGATTGAATCGCGACCTCGGCATTGGTCGTGCCTGCCAGGCGCACGTCGACGCGCACCCGCTCGCCATTGGGCCGCACCACAACATCATCGCTGCCAGCCACCGCATTCAGGTTCGTGCCGACGATGGCGCACCAGTCGGCCAGGGTGCCCACGCCAGTCCGCAGAGGACTGCCGGTGACGTCGAGCCCGCCGCCCACCTCATAGACCTTCAGGGCGTCGGTCGGGGTGTAGTAGACCAGGGGCATACCCGACGAGTCCATCGCCGATGGGCCCTTGATGGTCGCGCCCACCTTGCCGCCTGCGAGCCTCACCAGGGCCGAGCATCGAAGCTCCATGCCCGCGGTCGTCGGCACGGGCTGCTCTGCGATGTAGCCCCGCCACTCCTGCCAGCAGTAGTCGCCCAGCGTGCACCAGTCGGTGCCGAGGTAGCGACCCTCTGGCGAGACGACATGCACCCAGATGGTGACGAAGCGGCCGACCCAATAGATGGGCGTGTCGGTGACCTCGCGGAAGCCGCTCACGCTGTTGGCGCTGTGGTAGTGGGTGAAGCCGTTGACGCCGCGGGTGATGCTCGTAAAGCTCGTGCCCGTCGTGCCGCTGTAGGCGCACCGCTCGCGCCCGATGTAGAAGGAGCCCGGCGAGGGGAAGCCGCTCGCATCGTCGACTACGAAGGTGGTCGTCGCCGGGTCGCTGACGGTCGTTGTCAGGGTCGCTCGCATCGTCGGTTTGGCGAACAGGGCGGCCGTCAAACCCTCGTCGACAAGCTCCTGTCGACCGAGGGTGATGGTCTTGTCGGAGGCCGCCGCGAAGCCTGCCTTGCGGTCGCAGTCCTGCTGGGTGGTCACGCCGTCGCGGACCGCCAGCGCATAGCTCATCGTGTAGGTTGCGGGGGCTGCCGCGACGGTCCCGGTGACCGTGCGCATGACGCGCTCGGCGAACAGGTTGGGGATGCCTTCGACCTGGAAGCAACGCACAAGGCTGTAGCCCTTCTGGAGCAGGTCGCGCCTCATCACGCCCCCTCGGTCGCGAGCGTGAACTGCACCACCGCTGTCCGCTGGTGAGCCGGGTCCAGCCAGGTGACACGATCGAGGCCGAGCACGTAGCCTGTGATCACACCACCCGGCTGGGCCGGACCGATGGCCGTCAGCTCATCGAGAGCGACAGCCGTAAGCTTGCCGCGCAGACACCAGCCCGTCATCAGCGCTTGGAGCGCCCAGCGGGCCATCGTCGCGCGGACTGACCAGAGCCTTGCGGCCCCGTAGACATAGCCCTGTCGCTTGCGGTGACGGTCGAGGATGGAGCCGCCGTCGGTGGCTACGTCGACCTCAGACCATGAACAGGAGAGCAGGGGGATGCCGCCGGGAGGGACGAAGCGGGATGGCTGCGGGTCAACATTGGTCCACGAGTCATCAATGGTGCCCGCCTCGACGCCGAAGCCCATGAGCCATCCGAGACGGTCGTGCCAATCGATGGTGTAGGCGCCTGCGACGTCGTTGAATTGCAGGCGTCCATCGGTGCCGACCGTGAAGCAACCTGCTGCGGTGGCTCCGTCAATTTGCGCCTTGATGTCTGCCATCAGCAGGTCCCATCTGACGTATCCACTCGTTGCAGTGAGATCGATGGCGCCTTGCAGTTCGGTCCGCCGATACCCCACCACCGACGTGTCGACCCACGAATAGAGCCACCCCCTCGCCGTCGGCCACGCCTGGGGAATCTCCATCGGAATCCCCTCCTCGACGTAGACGCTCACTCCGTCGCCCCGGACCTCCATCATGCCCGACCGCAGGAGCCGCGACACCGGCACGCGCCGGAACCGCTCGACAAACACCCGCCCGAGCATCCGAGTCCCAGCCCACACGTCCCACTCGCCAGCGAGCAGCTCGGCGGCCCAGGCGTCAGCGTAGCCCGTCCAGAGTGAGAGGCTCGCGCGGGTCACCTGCTCAGGGCCAGACCACGCCATGAGGCCGTCGGCCGCTGCACTGCCCTCAGACTGCCAGGGCGCCGCGAGGTCGAGCGCTAGCCCCTCCTCCGGGACATAGGCCCCGGTGTAGGCGCCCGCCGCCGTGTAGGTTGAGGCGCCTGTGTAGGTGCCCGTCCAGACGGTGCGGGTCTGCGTCGTGCCGGTCGCCGAGAGGGTGAAGACCGCCGAGCCCGAGAGGGTCAGGACGCCAGTCGCCGAGATGGTCAGCGATAGCGTGAGAGCCGTGCCCGTCGCTGCCAGGCTGGCGACGTAGACCTCGGGGATGACCCGCGCCATGAAGCTCACGACCGACTCGCGCTGACGAGGCGTGACCGTGTAGGCGCTGTCGATGACGAGCGAGCCCGTCCAGCCTGAGAGCACCTGTCCGAGAGCGTCCATTATGCGCCCTCTCTCTGCCGGTAGCCGCTGCGGTCGCGGCGCGCCATGACCTGATTGACGGCCTGGCGGACCTGCTGGCGGTCGGTGACCAGGGTCGAGAAATTGAACACGGTGGTTCCGCCGCCACCGCCCGAGCCAGTGATTTGCCCGTTCTGCGATG
>Ga0247840_10008446_pt1 | contig 13809 bp, 14 predicted proteins | sample LaCruzMarch2015__FD_192404 | JGI IMG/M metagenome (GOLD analysis project Ga0247840, IMG submission 192404) | Freshwater microbial communities from meromictic Lake La Cruz, Castile-La Mancha, Spain - LaCruzMarch2015_17m | ecosystem: Environmental > Aquatic > Freshwater > Lake | place: Spain...
CAAGCCCATGTACGAAATGATACAAAAAAAACGCCAGTGGCAGCGAAAAGGCATGGCGTGGTTCTTTGTATCGGATGGCCTGCTGAATGGCGGCGAGGATGGAAAGAGCCGCGTATAAAACCATCACCGCAACAAATGGAATTCCAATGAGTCTGGGGTAAATAGGTCCAAAAGTAATGCCGCCTAAAAAACCGAGCGTAAAAAAGCCGGTAATCGCGTGCCTCCAGGCAAACGCGTATGGAGCCAAATACCACATGTAGGCATTATAAGGAGCTTCTAGAAAAAACTGCTTGCGGTAAAAAGCACTTAAACTCGGTTGATTGAAGTAATGAATTTGAATATCCGGGTTGCGAAAAATCCTTCCACCCGCTGCAATAATACGGCGATTAAACTCATAATCTTGAGCGCGAACAAGTCTTTCATCGAGCCAACCAATTTGATCAAACAATTTCCGGCGGTAGAAACCGTAGGGAACGGTGTCGGCCCAATCCTCTTCTGCCCCTGTTCGAAAGCCAGAGTCACCAACGCCAAATTTGTGTGTGGTTAGTGCTTGAACTAGATAAGCTTGGTAGCGGCATCCACCTGCTTCAGTAATAAAAATGCCACCCGTATTATCCGCTTTAGTCCGCTTTGACGTCTCAATGCAATGAAGTAAGTAGTCTGATGGATACCTAGCGTGTGCGTCAAGCCTGAGGATCCATTCTCCTTTAGACCTTTTTACCCCTAAGTTGATAGCTGTAGATTGAATACCATGAATATTTTGAAAAGTCTTTATTATTTTATATTTTTTTGTATATTGTTTAAGAATAGAATGCGTTTTATCCGTTGACAATCCATCCAAAACAAGAACTTCGAATTGCACATTCTTAGGCCTTTGAAATGAAATTACAGAATCAAGACAATTTGCTATGTATCTCTCTTCATTTTTAACAGGAATTAATATACTAACCAGTGGCATACTTTTAAAATAAACTGACTTTTTTTTTCGAAATAAACAAAAAAAGAAAAATCGAAAATATAACTGGTTCGAAAGGGTTTAAACAGATTAATGGATCATCTGTGAAGATTCGCAATGGACCGTAAGCAAAAGCGAACGCCATTAACCAGCTACAATGCGGATATTTATAAAAAACTTTGACCAAGCATTTTTTGATTACTAGGAAAAAAAAGAAGGTTGCAAAAAAACCAATTTTCAACGGAAAGATTAGGAACAGTGTCGCGAAAAGCCCAATCGAGCTTCCACCACGTCCCGGTGGCCCTAATGCCTCGTTCCAAAAATGATGATTAAAATAGCCGGCGATTGATTTATCACGATCATCTTTAAAAGATCTATGATTATACATTAACAATTTATATCTGTCAATAATACTTAAAAGATAAACCTGGTGAATTTCTTCTATCTCTTGATTTCGTTCTGAGGCGCGCAACCAAATGACGCTACTAAAATGATAGAGATGGGTACTAAACCGGTCCACCAAATACTCCTTTGAAAAATAATTTTTAAAAGAAAGCAAGCCATCTTGGCCGCTTTTGATGAAGAGTCCAAAAACAAATAAAGCAGAAAATAATAAAATACTTAACAAAACTAATACAATATTTTTAAAAGTTTTATTAAATTTTTTTTTGATCGTTCTTTGAGAAAACAAGCTTTTTAAAATCGGATAAATTAAAGAAACGGCTGAGTTAATTCCATTTATGGTTGATATAGTTAAAAAGGCTAAAATATTTTGTAATTTAACTAAACGGCTTTTTGCAAGGAAAAGGGCCCAAATTAGAAGCATGTTACAATAATAAAATATCTCAAATAAAATTTGAGCAACTACTTTTTGTAAATTAAAACTAGGCAACTCTGACATTTTTCCGAAGTAGCGACTACCTGCTAACCCAAGCGAATAATAAGTAAAAATAACACAACAAAAAGAAACGATAAAAAATACTAAATAATTTTTCCGTATTTCTAAGTGAGACTGGTCTATTACGATTTTTCTGTTACAAAGAAATAAGGGTAAAATCGCTGTTAAAATCATGCAAAAAAACAAAAATGAAAAGTTTTCACTTTCAAAATACATGTACGAGGGCTCTTTGACGTAAAAATGAGAAAAGTAAGGAAATAAATATTCTATAAGTAAAAAAGCTATGATAACCTTATTGGCTGAGTTTATTTTTATAAAAGGCATTGCGAATGACCTCTGTTATGATGAGTAAAATTAAGCCGCAAGTAAGGTTTTTCGGAATAAAAAAAGCGAGTCCGCAAAAGAAACACAAAATTAGTATGTCTGTTTTTAAAAGATTGGTTTCTTTTTTTTGATAAAAAAGTATATCTCTTTTTGTACTGTTTACATTAAGCAGAAATTCGCTAGCTATGATAAGCGGGAAATAAAAAAATACGGATTCACCTACTAAATTTATTTTGAATAAAATTAACCCACCTATAAAAACAGAAAAGCTAGATAAAGCAAGATTTATATAAAAACTACTGTCTATTATTGAATAGCCACCAGTGTCCTGTAAAATTTTCCAGCGCTTTTTTATTAAAAAAAAGCTAAAAATGTATAGCGATTGTAACGCACAAACACTAAAAAGAAGATGTAGGTTGTTTATATTTTCATTCCCGAATTCAATTAAAAGTATGTTTTTGGGAAGCGCAAGGGAAGAACCGACTAAACCAATTAAGCAAGGTTTCCAGTTTAACTGTAGTTGCGAAAAAACTTTTTGAAAATTGTTTTTTAAATTATTTACTGTTTTAAAAATATAACACTTATCGAATATGATGATATATAGCAATATTAAGGCTGTCGGCGTTAGTAAAATAATGAAAAGTATAAGGTCTTTATTATTGCTGTTGCCTAAAAATACTAAAGGCGAAAATGCGAGATAAAGTAAAGACCGAGAAATTTGGATTATGGACCATTTATTATAACTTTTATTTGAAACTAAAAATCTTTGAACTTCATCGTATGTTCTTTCAACAACTAAAATAAGTAAGCATGGAATGAGGACATATACACTTATATTTTTTTGATATGAAACAAAGCAGAGGCTTACTCCTCCTAAAAACAATCCGACAAGTAATCGTAAAAAATATTCTTCTTTAAAAACCGAGTTAACGGACCTGCTAAAGTAATAATTATAAAAAATTTTACCACTGTCTAGCGCGCTTATGATCATCCCTATACTTAGGGCAATTAAAATCTCGCTTGCAAAATTTGCTTGGGATTTTGTCCATATTTTACTGATTAAAAAAAGAATCCCAGTCTTTGTAAGTGCTGCAAGAATCCTGGCGAAAAAAAACAAGGATTTAAATCAAGGGAATTGTTATGAACCCCTAAGGCAAGTTGATAATTTAGGCTAGCTTTTCAGTTATCTTGGGATCCCCGCAGTAAAGAGTGAGTGCATATCGCGCACCTGCACCAATAGGCCTACCACGGTGCAGAGCTGAAACATCGGCCATAACAAGATCTCCTGGTCTCGCAAGAAAAACATGCGATTGACCACAAAATGATTGGATATCTTTTCCTTCATTAGCCGTAAACCGGTATTGGCCTGGTTTCTTTAACCCATTAAGCTCCAGCTTTAACCGCGTCAAGTTTTTTCTTGTTTGCAAAATAATCTCAAGAGGACCATTACACTCATTAACTTCTGTTAAAAAAATAAAAGCCTTAAATTGAAGGGAAAATGGTGAATCCATATGCCATCCCCCGCCAGATCCTTCGTTATTTTCTTTGTGTAGAAGCTTTGCAGCGAGAACACACTTATCAGCTTTCAATCGACCCGTATATATTTTCCTTACTTCATCAATAAAAGGATCGTTATAAAATTTATTAAATATAGAATTATGCGTTTCTGCACGGAAAAACCTGTGATCCGAGCCAACTGAATCAACCCAAGAATTTCTGATATGCTTCCCTTGACACAGAATATCAATTTCTTTGATAGCCTGATTAACTTTTTCCAAATCCCAATACTTTTCTCGGGAAAAAAAACCACTCTTATTAATTTCCTTCGCGGCTTTAAGGGCATCAATGCAAGAACTCTGCGTTTGCGCTCTTAACAAGGCCCTCCTTGGAATTTCGACAAGGGATTTTGCTATTGCGAACATGTCGAATTTATAAATGTAAGAAGCTCATCAGTCAACACTTCTTCATTTTTACCCATGTCCCATAATTTAGCCATCTTACGTTTTACTTCTTGACTAAACATTAAGGGCGCGTGATGACGACACCAAAATAAGGACTTAATGCCGAAATCCGATGCCTCGTGAACTACTGACGAATTTTCTGTTATGTGTAAATTAGCTTTACTTAGGATCTTGGAAAGGGGGCAGGAGCCTTTTTGTATAGAAATAAATCTATTTTTTTTTGCGTAATCAAAAAATGAGTGGTCAGAAAACTTTTGATAAATATTTTCTTTATCCATTGGATGCATTCTTATGACAAGTTTTGTATTTTTCAGTTTTTTCATTATATTCGTCACTTTAATTGGAACTTTTGTAGCCCACTGTAAGGTCAATAAGATAATTGGCCTTTCGTTGTTCTTAAATATTCTTTTCTTAATAGGACGACCTATTTTTATAATTTTAAACTTTTTTCGAAAGTGAAATTTTAAATATTGCAAAACAGCCTCCGAATAAACTATGAACCCAGTTGGTATGAACTGCGAATTAAGCTTTAGGCAGTTTTTTTTGTATGCAAAATGATGGCAAGTAATCGACCCATGCTGAACATCCCATACTTTTTTTTGTTGAGTACGAAAGGAAAGAACAAAAGGCAAAATTGTTCTGTCGTAGTAGCAAACTGTAATCAACTCAGAATAGCCTTGGATGTATTGACTAATTATGCTCGATGCAATCTTAGTATAAATAAATAAATATAGAAAGCGTATAATACTTGGATATTTCATATAACTGCCAAGCACTTTTGAGTAGCGTGTTTCGATGGAACCATAGTTTTTGCATTGCGTTAACAGGAAGAATAAATTTTTGGAGTCGTTTTTATTCCATAAGATGCATGACTTTAATGCGGCATGTAGATATGATTTTCTATTTAGATTGAATAAAACTTTTGTTTTCTTATTATAAGTTAGATAGTCATATTTTTTTTTAGGCCTATTTTTTAGGAAACATTCTATTTCTTCGTTGATGTAGCGGCCTTTTACCTTTGTTTTTCGATGTGCCGGATTTATTAGGATTAACGCTTTTTGCATTTTTTAATGTATTTTAGCATGAAAGGCGTGCCTTTTTTTAAGTCTCGGTTTACTCTCTTTCCTATACATTCGAAATAATGTTTTGGCTTAATTCCGAGACCTGGACGTATGCTTCGGATATTTTTTTCTGTTAGCCTATCTCCTTTTTTAATATCTGTGATCACATATATAGATCTCCGAAAAATTATGGAAGACCTTTCGGCTTCAGTCGGACCAACAAAGACTTTTCCTAGAGATTGCCAAGCCCGACCTGTTTCTTCAACAAGTTGTTTCATTTCCTCAGGTTCCATTGAAAAAGCGCTGTCCACTCCTCCATCCGAACGCTTCAGGGTGAAATGCTTCTCGATCACGGTAGCCCCGAGGGCAACGCTGGAAATGGCTGCTCCAATTCCAAGAGTATGATCGGAAAGTCCAATTTCACACCCATATCGATCCCGAAGATAGGGTATCGTGAGAAGGTTGCTATTTTCAGGGGTAGCGGGATACGTACTCGTGCATTTGAGCAGGGTCAAATCCTTACAGCCCGCTTTCCGAGCCACATCCACAGATTCATCCAACTCTTTCTCAGTGGCCATCCCGGTCGAAATAATTAGCGGCTTACCAGTCGCCGCCACACGCTGGATCAAGGGAATGTCAGTATTTTCGAAAGAGGCGATTTTATAGGCCGGTGATCCCAATTTTTCTAAAAAGTCCACCGATGTTTCATCAAAAGGGGTGGAAAATAGCGTTATACCCTCTTTCTTTGCATGCTCGAAAAGGGGCTTATGCCATTCATACGGTGTTTGAGCCTCTTTATAGAGGTCATAAAGCTTATACCCATTCCATAACCCGCCTTTGATGATGAAATCAGGCAGTTCGCAGTCAATTGTCATGGTATCAGCGGTATAAGTTTGGATTTTGACTGCATCCGCCCCACACTTCTTTGCAGCCGTAATTGTTGCTAAAGCACGATCTAAAGAACCGTTATGATTAGCAGAGATTTCTGCGATTATAAAAGGAGGCTTATTTGGGTTGCCTAATTTCAATATATACCTCAAAGATAATTATTGTAAAAATATAAAATAGCTTTTTTTTACCGAGCGGACAGGCGAAGATGTATAAGGTCTGATTTGCAAGTTCCAATTTTTTGTTGTGCAAAACCAAGAGATATTAAAACATTCAATGACTTTAAATTATCTTTTTTGACCCTGGCAATGACAATCTGGTTGTGATGGTCTCGACGAAACCATCTTAGTGCTTTTTCAAGCATGGCTTTTGCAAGGCCCATACCACGGTATCGGGGTGCTACCGTAAAATGAATTTCCCATTTGTTTTTTAGCTTTGGTAGACGGGTGAATCTTATAATACCTATACGAACTTTACCTTTTTTTAAGCAGATAAGTGCAGGATTTTTATATCGACTATTTAAGATTCCACTGAACCATAATTTGTGTCGCCAGTATTTTATAAGTCTTGGATTTAAAGAACTACCCCTCGTTTCACGATCATTTGTCCATTTAAACAAAATGGACTGATCGAGTCTTTGAATCGATCTTATGTAGAGTTTATTCTTTATCGGCAAAGCATTTCCACTAAACGACTGACTTTTTTATCTTGAGCGTTAATTTTTCGAAAGCACTTTTTTGCAGCTTCAGGATCAGCCTGAAATGCGATTCTTAAAATATTCATCCAGTTCAGATTATTTTTTGTGCGCACTTTTTCAATCTTGTCTATTATTTTTATATAATTTTTAATATTTTTCATTTTTTAAGAAAAACCTTGCGATTTTTATCTATATTCTTGGTTAGGATGTCTTACAACTATGCTGCTTTGCTCTAGTGCTTTTTTTGCTTCATTAGGTGTACATTCAGTGAAATGAAATATACTCGCTGCTGCCACCGCTGATGCCCTTCCATTTTGTATAACATCAATCATATGCTGATAATTGCCAGCTCCGCCTGAGGCAATGACGGGAATTTTTACTTCATCCACGACACAGCGAGTCAACTCTACATCGTATCCGGTGAAGGTTCCGTCGCGATCAATTGAGGTCAGAAGGATTTCGCCCGCCCCTAAGGCCTCGACCTCTCGAGCGAATTCCACCGGATCTAGTCCTGTAGGTTTTGTCCCGGAATGCGTGTAAACCTCGTAACGACCATCGGTCCGCTTTTTGAAATCGATAGAAACTACAATACACTGAGAGCCAAATAGGCGTGCGCCTTCTGCAATTAAATTGGGCTTTGCAACAGCCGCAGAGTTTATCGCAACTTTGTCAGCACCTACCTGTAACAGTAGGCGGATGTCATCGATCTTTGTGATGCCCCCTCCAACCGTTAGTGGCATAAAGCACTCGTCGGCGAAATCGTCTACAAGCCGGAAGTCGGGTGTGCGTTCCTCCTGCGTAGCTGTAATATCCAACACGACGAGTTCATCAACCTCGCGTAAATTGTATACCTTTACCTGTTGCATTATGCTGCCTACACGACGCCAACTATCGAATCCCACTCCTTTGACAAGAGTTAGGTTTTTGTAAAGCATCGTTGGCATAACTCGAAGTTTGAGCATGAATATCACCCCTCAGAAGGCCAAGAAGTTCTTAAGAATCTGGAAACCAGCCTTCTGACTTTTCTCGGGGTGAAACTGGACCCCAAAAATATTTTCTCTAGCGACTGCAGAGGCGAATCCTCCACAGTATGGCGTTGTCATCAAGATGTCTGCCGGGTTATTTGCGGCAAAGTGATAACTGTGGACAAAGTAAAAGTCCTTACCCGCTTCGATTCCGTTTAACAACGTTGAGGCTTTAACTGGCTCCACACTATTCCACCCCATGTGAGGAACCTTTTCGTCTGAGGAAGAAGTGATGAACCGGATGACCTTACCATTGATCCAACCAAGGCCTGGGGTATCGACAGGTTCTGTACCAAGCGTCGCCAGAAACTGCATTCCAAGGCAAATGCCCAGAAATGGCACCTTTTTTACTCTTACCTGCTCGTTAAGCTCATCTTCATAACCTCGCATCCGAAGGTTTTTCATTCCGACCGCGAAGGAGCCAACTCCTGGGAGAATTATATGAGTTGCAGTCCGAAGATCCTTTGGAGTCTCCGTCACGAGTGGTTTTCCGCCGCAGTATTCTACGGCTCGTGCAACAGAGTCTAAATTGCCAGCTCCATAATCAACGATTCCTACCAAAGGCATAATGACTAATCCGGATATTTAGTCGATGTTATCATCATTGACTTTAGACAAATTTCCATTTCGATCCTTGACTAAGTTGCCACGCGAGTCGCATTTAAAAATTTTTTTGTTTGTGAAACGGTCGCAGATGCGAATAAATTCGTCGAGTTCGAGGTCTATCTTCTTTAGCACGTCTTGTATCGGGCACCCAAGGTAAGTCCATGGGAACTTTCCATCTCTTTGTTTGACGATAACGATCGCCTGTTCTCGAGTCAGTCGACCCCGTCGCAGATGGAGACAAGCTAGGTCCGTCACCCGGCAAAACCCAAATTTCAGATACTTGAAGTAATCGTGGATACCGGTTTGGATATTATCGATGTTCTCATAGTTGACCAGCGAGCCCTCGATCGCTTTTGGAAAAGTCTCAAAGCCATAAGCTTGAGCAACGAGAGCGTTTTGATAGCCGTCCCAAGGAAAATAATGCCCCATAAAGATCCCTGTTACACCAACGCGCTTGAGGTCATCGTCCGTGGGATAAGCAAACTGAATTAGATCTTTTGCGGTGAGCCCCTCCTGCCCAATCATGTCAGTTACCCGAAGACCGAGGAGGCCACCGAATTCCTCGAGCCAGCGCCGCGTTAGGACGTTATTTTCAGCGTCAGCGGCCGGGCCTCCGTATTCGTTCTGAGAGTTCTCGCCCCAGATCATCAAAGGAATTTGGAATTGAACGGCAATTCGCGGAGGAATTGTAAAAATAGTCAAGTGCTCCGGCCAAGAAATATCACCCACCTCTCGCAAACCAATCCTGTTGGCCTTGGCGCGGACGATTGGGTTAATAGTAACTTCGACATAGTCGACGCCTAGTCGCTTAAGATTTTCAATGTTTCGCCTTCCGACATCGGAAAGCTGGCAGGTTGTGGCCGTCACACAAAGCGGGTTGTAACCGAGCTCAAGAAGTTTAACAACTTGGTAAGTGCTGTCCTTACCGCCGCTCACCGGAACCATGCAATCATAGTTACTACCGTCCTGCGACCGATAGCGATCGAGAATTGTCATGAACTCAACCTTACGCTTGTTCCAGTCGACAGATTTGCGGCTCTCAAATGAGCGGCAGGCGTTGCAGATACCCTCCCCGTCAACCTTGAGGTCTGGCTTGGTTTCCGGCATCACGCATCGGCGACAATACCTTATGAAACGCAATTCCATAATTACCTACCTCCTCAAAGAGCGGTGATTTTGATCCACTGCCACTCGAACACAACATTTCCAGCTATTTGCTTATCGCCGATAACTCTCGTTACAGCGGATTGCCGTTCGCTAAAATCCGTGAATTCCTTGTTGATATTCGTTTCCTCGAACTTGTCTTTTATCAGTTCAACGCTGAAGTTCCCTTGTTGCCTTATGATGCTTTCTAGTAGGCTAAAGCTATAGGTGTTTTGGTGAACAAAATTCGTCGGGTTGCCGCTGGCATCGAAGTCGTCTGTATAGAGGAACTTATTTAAATAGGTCCTGTCGCTGATAAGGGTCCGGATGAAAAGGTGTTTCTTTGTTACTTTAAGAAGATTTCTTATTGGTATCCGAAAATCTGGGAGGTGTAGAAGGACGTTGCAGCAGAATACAATATCCGATCTGAGGGAGGAATCCTTCAAATTAAAGATATCACCATGCTCGAACCGAGTATTGGTGTTTTTTTTGAAATGCTGCCGCGCGAAATCAATGTACTTGGCTGTTGCATCGACTCCTGTATAAAATAAATTCATATCAAGACGCGTTAGTCCATTATAGTAGTGACCCGCAGCACAACCAACATCGAGAATTGTCATCCCAGGCCTGTAAACTTGGCCGACGAGCTCGACAAGCTGCTTAGTTGACTCCATTTCAGGGAGCTCCCCCGTGACGCGCTTATAAGTACGCATCTCAACTTTATCGTCGTTATTCCAAATACGCCACGCCTCATTTTTAATAGAATCAGTCATGATAAATAATTTGGCAGAATTAATTACTCCATTTTTAAATTTGAGTTAATAAGCTTTGCCCAAGGATATTTTTTTAGAAGGCTGATGATGTCATCAATGTTGAAAAATCGTGTAGAACCATGGAGTTGTTCATAAATAAAGCAAGCTAAGGCATAATCCGCCTCCCAGTCAACAGTCAACCTGAGCCCTTCGTACTCAGGCTTCCCTAAATCTAAGGTGCAAACAGTGAAATCTGTCGGATTTCTATTCATATGGAGAGTGACGTGCTCCAGTTCATCACTGAGAATCACGGTGCGCTTCAGGCGTTCCAAAGCCGAAAAGGAAATGACCTCTAAATTCATTCCCAAAGGGAGGCCGATAGTCTTGGTGTAATCGGCTTCACACTTTTCATGGGTTTCCAGACAGGCATCCAGAATAGCAGGGTCGATGAATGGGTTATCAGCCGTGAGGCGGACAATCTGCCCAAGTCCATGGAGGATCGCGGCCTCGTGGAACCTATCAAGAACGTCGTCCTCACTTCCGCGAAGTACCTCGGCACCTGCCGAACGGGCGACGGAGACAACCTCCTCATTCTCGGGACGATCCGAGGTCGCAACTATCACTGCTTTGATCCCCGGAACATTTCCCACCCGAAGGACGATGTTCTCGATAATCGATATTCCGGACCCATACGGCAGGCTGAGCAGGACTTTCCCTGGGAACCTACGAGACATAACCCTTGCTTGGATAATGGCACCTATTTTTCCGGGTCTCACCACGATGTCCAGCCCCCATCTACAACTAAGTTATGCCCAGTGACGTAGCTGGACGCACGCGAGCTAAGGAATACGAATGCGCCCTGCAGTTCTTCTGGGCGCCCGATCCTCCCTAATGGCGTCTTGGCACCGAGCGCAGCGACGAATTCGGCATTTGCCTGGGTCTCCTTAGAAGGGAAGGCGCCTGGGGTCACGCAATTAACATTAATCCCGTAAGGGCCGAGGAGGGCGGCATAGTAGCGTGTAATTTGAATGACGGCGGCTTTAGCGGCGCCGTAGTGAGGAGGGCTCTGCTGTTGGGGAAACTTCTCATAGATCGAAAAGTTTGGCGATACGAGCCCGTATATCGAGGCAACGTTGATGATCCGGCTGTCTGGCTGCTTTTTGAGGTGAGGAATCGAGGCGCGAATGCCCCTATGCACTGTGCCGAGCGTGCCGTCAAGGCTGTAGGCCCAGTCATCGTCGGAGATTGCTTCAGGATTTAAGCCGCGGCAATAGAACGCGTTATTGATGACAACGTTGAGTCCACCCGCAATTTTCGCCACAGCCTCGAACGCCGTTACGATGCTTGGAGATTGCTTGAGGTCACACTCAACAAAGTGGACAGATTGATCGCCTAGAGTTGCTTCAAACCGTTCGCGATTTTGACCTAGCACAAAGACCCGCCCCCCATGCGATGCCAATCCTTTTGCGATCGCCACGCCAAGCCAGCCGTAACCCCCTGTTAAAGCAATCACTCGTCCTTCAAGTGAAAAAAGCTCGGATTTCACGGTGCTGCCTTTGGCCAATTTAATGGCAGGAGGATCGACTCGTCTCGTAGGCCTAGCTCACATAGTTCCTCGACTACCGGAGCACATACGGAGCATCCCTCGAAGGCATCAAGATTCTGCTGAAGGTGCTCGACACTATCAACGCCGATTACCACCCGATCAATAGCTGGCTCAAGCACCCCGATGGCCAAAAGCACGGTAGAAAGCGGCACACATAGCCGCCGTGAGATCTCCCTTAAACGCTCGATGCGTGACGCAATGGGCAGGAAATGAGCCGGCAAGCTGCGCGGAGGCATAAAGAAGATTCCCTGCAGAAAAAGGGATCGTGCATGGATCTCAATGCCGGCGTCACGAAGCATTGGGAACAAAATCTTGAAGCGAGTATCAAAGACATTATACGGCACCTGGACGAGTTCTATTTCGAGCCCGCGCTCGAGAAGATCTTCGAGCTCGGAGGGCAGATAAACAGATACGCCTATTTTTGAAACCACACCAGAATCGCGCAAGCGGCACAGCTGCGCCCAGTTGGCAGGGGTAGCAAAAAACTTGGTGGTGTCATGCACCAAAACTCCGCGAAGCCGATCCACCTGCAGAAAGGCGAGACTGTCCCGGAGCGATCGATCAACTGTGCGAGGAGACTGAGCAGTTGGATCGATCTTGGTAATGACATGAAAGTCTTGCATGCCGCAATTACCGAGGACTCGTTCCGAGTCACCATACCCAGAAGCTGTGTCGATCGTATCTATTCCGCACGAGCGCGCCAGTGCGATAATGCGACTTACTTCCTCTGCCGTTATTTTACCGTGTGGATTATTAATGCCATATTTAAGTCCAAATTGAGCCGAGCCTAATCCAATTTTGCTGCTCAACTTTTTCATTGAAGCAATAATTTAGGCCGTTGCGCAGAAGTTCGTTTTAAAGCTTTCCTAAGCTCCCTAATTGCCCTTAAGGCGGCATTATGCCGCATCATCGGGTATATCGGTAAGCTAATTTCACGTTGTGCAAACTTTTCTGCCAAGGGACACGGAAGGAAGGTTTTTCGCAAATTCCTTTGATAGAATTGAAACTGGGGAACAGAAAGGTAATGAAGATTTGCCAGCACTCCTGCACGGCGGAGTCGACCCATGAGCCTGTTCCTCAAAGACTCATTACCTCGGATACAAACTGGATAAAGATGCCAAGAAGATCGGGCTCCGGCTGTTTGACGGGGAAGGTCCAGATCCAGCGGACTTAACCATTTGGTATAAAGGGCGGCTAATTTTTCTCTTTTCTTTTGGAAAGCTTTAATTTTTTTAAGCTGGCTTCGGCCCAAAGCAGCCTGAATATCCGTCATCCGGTAATGATTCCCCAGCTCTAGCTTTTCATAGTACCACGGCTGCCTTCGGTCTGACTGACGATACCGGGGATCCCGGCTGATCCCATGGGTTCGTAACCGGCAAAGCTTTTCGTAAAGGGAGGATGAGTTTGTGGTAATTATTCCGCCTTCCCCTGTGGTAATAATTTTCACAGCATGAAAGCTAAAAACGCACAAATCAGACCATTTGCAGGATCCAACTTTTTCACCCCTTAGTTCGGCTCCAGTAGCATGGGCCGCGTCCTCCACAACCTTAAATCCATAACGCTTCCTTAGTCTATTTAGGAACTCCATATCCACCGGATTCCCGGCAAAATGAACGGGCGCCACGACTTTTGGTAAGCGATTTTTTCGAGACGCCTGCTTCAATCGATCCTCCAACAAAGCCAGATCCATGTTGTAGGTACCCCATTCGATATCGATAAAATCGATGCTGGCACCACACCGCAGGGCCGCATCAGCAGTGGCACAAAAGGTGTTGGGGGAAGTCCACCAGAGATCTCCCGGCCCCATACCTAAAACCATCGCTGAAAGATGCAGGCCAGCGGTAGCTGAACTGCAGGCAACCGCGTACTTGGCACCGCAAAACCTTGCAAATT
>Ga0247840_10008452_pt1 | contig 13802 bp, 11 predicted proteins | sample LaCruzMarch2015__FD_192404 | JGI IMG/M metagenome (GOLD analysis project Ga0247840, IMG submission 192404) | Freshwater microbial communities from meromictic Lake La Cruz, Castile-La Mancha, Spain - LaCruzMarch2015_17m | ecosystem: Environmental > Aquatic > Freshwater > Lake | place: Spain...
TACTTACGGCAAAGTTCCCGCTTTACATTGGGCGATTCGGACTTTTTTTTAAAAGCTCATCTTTTATCTCCAGATACAAAGCCTGTTTTGCGATTATACGACGCAAACGCTCATTTTCTTTCTCAAGTTCACGCACATGAGGATCTACTTTACGGTATTGTGGAACCAATCCATCTGAACCTTTATGATCAAATGCACTCTTCCATTTATAATACAAACTTCTCGCTAACTGATACTTACGCAACACTAGCTCAATACCATTTTGGTCCGCTTCACTCAATATCTGAAGCTTCTCTGCTAAACTGAATTTTCTTCTGATTTTACTCATAATTCCACAAAATTAATGTCCTAAATTGATTCTACAAAATAGTCCAGTTAATTAGGGGGCTAAGACACTAATACGACCCCGCAAATATAAATAAAAAAAGCGAAACCCCGCATGTATGGGGATTTCGCTTCAGTAACATCTATGCTTAATGGTTTTTACATTACCTCAAGGCCTCCAAATCATCAGTGCTTTATTTTTTAGCTATGGAGTAGCGTAATATTTGTAGAAAGCCCAACCCCACGAAATCAACAAAGGTGCGGAGCACCGAAATATAATCCTACAAAAAAACAAATTCAATGTTCCGGTGCTCCGCACCTCAATAATGATTGTTGTATCGATTTTCTACAAATAGAAACGGTGCGCTACACCTTAAAGCTCTGTTCGGCGTAGTCTCCATACTACGCCGGATTAGAAACAAGGCACAGTGCCGAACCTTTTGCTTTTTTGGGCTACGCCAAGCTGAGCTGGCTTTTAACCCGACGAAGTGAAGGACACTTCGCCGAACCATTTACATTTTACAGCCTAAGCCGAGAAAGGTTATAAATTATTTTTCTTTTTTTGGTGAGGGAGGCGGTTGTACATTCATATTTGTAAAACTAGGTTTTGGCTTATTAGAGCTATATCCTTTTACTTCAACGATATTTTTTTTAGATACTGGTTTTTCCTTGTTCATTTTCTTCGTCATTTAAATTTTTATTAATGGCTAATTCGATAATAATTTCAGTTTTATTTAAAGATAAAAAAAATTTAGGTACTGAATACAAAAAAGTAGAATCATCATATGTATAAACATTTACATCTGATAAAAGTATTTCAGAAACATTTTCTGATTCTGAAAAAGATTCTACCCAACCCGAATAAGTTTTATTGTTTTTAATATCTCTCAAATATACAAATTCTATATCTTTTCTATTTAAAAAAGCTGTAAATAAATTTTCTTCACCAAATTTATTTGTTACTCTAAACTTGTTAGCTAAAACATTGATAATTCTTTGATTTTGAATGTATGAAATAAAAAAAGCTATAAGTATTGAAAATATCATCGAAAATCCAATTTCTTTATAAGGAATCTTCTTTGTATCAGATAAACTATTCCAAATTGTTAAATCAGCAATAAAAAAAAGGTTGAAGGATATTAGATTTATTATATTAATTACTATTTGAAGAGATAAGTATGAAAAGAAACCAAATAGTATAGAAAAGAGAATAAAGTTAAAACTGTTCCATTTTTCATGAACAATTAATTTCCCAAATATTATTGTAGAGATTGCACCCGGAATTAAAATTAATATAAGTTTTATTGTTAGCTCAGACATGACGAATTGATTTCTGATTGACTTAAATTTTTAAAATTTGATGTGATAACATATCAATGTGATTTTTAAAACATTTGTTGATTTCCTCAAGAGTAGATAATGCTATATCGTAATCATTTATATTTAAAGCAATATGGGCATGATTAATAGTATTATCACTGGTACATTTTATGTGCAAATGTGGACTCCTTTTATATTTACCATGTGTTAGATCATTGTCTGTGGGATCTGTGTGGAGTAAAATATACTCCTTATCATTCACACTTAAATATAAATGGAAGTATATCCTATTCAATACATAATTCTGTTTTGGTCCACTTACTTTATCCCAAATTTCATAGTAACTTGCTCGAAACAATGGATTGACAGTTTTAAACCGTTCTTTAATTTCTGAATTAAAATCAAATTGATTCAGATTGATTATTCTAGAGTTATCAGTAACGCAAAAAACAATTTTGTTATTACCTGCTGGTACTCTTTGTGGATGAATACTAGGGTTTGCAGATATTGCCTTAATATAACCCTTTATCTGTTTCACTCTAGTTGTATTTAAATCAGATTCTGCTACTAGAATATTTTTTACACTCATATTTTAGGATAATCCGAGAAGTTCCATTTCGCTTTGAGTCAATTGATACAATTTACAAGAAATCTTATTAATTTCCATCTCTAATGTCATTTTTTTGAAATCATCTTTTTCAATCATTCTGCGCTTAACTGTCATAATCATTTTTGATACTAATGTTGAATTTTCAAGAAACGTTGGGTCTGGTACAGGTGTTGTTTTTAGTACATTAAGATGAAATATATTGTACCCACTTGATTGTTTATGAGATTGGAGCGATAAAGCCCAGTAACAAGGAGTTGAGTTTAAGATACCAAGAAAATAATATAATAAGTTGATATCTGCATTTTCTTCCTTCAATGTAAAAAATGGTGATCGAGAAGTTATAAATTGACCATCAATATCTAAGGAAAATTTGGGGAATATTGAGACATATGGAGCAACAATCTTGGGTGCATTCACATATGCTGGTCTAATCGGAGAATGTAGTTTCCACCAAGTAAGTTTACCATTACTAACGTCTGCTCTGTCTTCTGTTAAAGATTGCTTATTCTGTTTTAAATATTCCCATGTTTGAGGGTATTTAGATGACAATTCTTCTTCAGACATAATTTTGTCATCGTAAAATGGATAAAATATTAAACCTTCATTTTTAACTGCGCTTATGTATGAGCTTATCTTTTTATCAGGTAAATATGCTTTATAAATTGAACGTTCTTCCTTACTTACTGACTTTGAATCTCTAATGAAAATCTTATCTTTACCAGTAACAATTCCTTGATTTACCTTTAAAAAAGTATCTATTGATTTATTCTTTTTTATTTTATTTAGTAATCCAAATTCTAATTTGTTTAGCAAAAACCAGTCACCATCCGTAGTAAAGTAATTATCTGCTTTATATATTTGATAATCATTCAATTCAGCTTCATTACCAATCAATAATTGATTCAACGCCTCACCAACGGAAGCCCTACATTTTAATAGCCAAGAAAATGAATTTATGTGATTCGTACTAGAGTTTTTTCTGAAAATTAATAATATTGTATAAGTGCCAACCTTTTCAAAAACATTTATTGCAGATAAATCAGCTATAAACTCTATAGTGCAATTCTGTAAAAGGTAGTTTCTAAGTTTTTTTGAACTTTCAGAAATTAAAAAATTATGTGGTAGCACAAATAGACCTAAACCATTTGGATTTAATAAATCAATGGATAGTTTAATGAATGCCTGATAAATATCAATTTTCCCATTATTTAGTCCTTTGAGGATCGATTTATATTTATCAGTTACAACTACTTCCTTGTTATCAAGGTTAATATATGGTGGGTTTGATATGATCACATCAAATAATTCATTTTTTTCAATGCTGGCTTCCATTATTTCTAAAGAATCACCCTCAATTACATTGGGTTTTGAGAATGATTTATTAAAAACGTATTGCAATAAAGTTAATGATAAATTGGTAGACAAGCATGCATTGGGGTCAATATCTATTGCAGTAAGATTACTAAATAATTTATTAATATTTAAATCAGTTTCATTAGAGATTCGTTGTTCAATTTGTGTTTCAATTAACGTACGAAGAAAAATTCCTGACCCTACAGCCGGCTCAAGTATTTTTAAATCGTCGAATTCTTTCTCTGTATAAGACTTACATAAATATTTTGCAAAGAACCGTGCAATATACTCTGGAGTATAATAAGCACCATTTTCTTTATTTATTCTTTCTATTGGAATTGGATATAAATCAAAAAGATTTGTTTGTGTATCAAGATTTTTGGTGACGCTTAAAACAGAAACATACTTTTGGTATATTCTACTTAAAGCTTGTTTTGTCATAATTGAAAAATCATATTTAAATCTGTTAGATTCATTTTCATAAAAACTATTAAAATATCTCTTAAGATCAAGTATGTTGATAGAATTAAATAAATTAATCCTTAATTTATCGACAATATATTCTGGAATAATCACATCCAATTTTTGCTCAACTGTAGAAATTACTTCTGAAATGTTTTTGCACAAGTTGGCATTCAATACTTCAATGAAGATTTTAGAATTACTTTCAATCTCATTAGATCTTTTTTTGCTATCTTCTATTGAACGTAAAAAAATTGTTGAATTAAATAAATGTGAAAGCGATACTAAGTCGATGTTATTTCCTAGATCAGATGATATTATACGTTTCCAAAGTGATATATTCTCAATTAAGACATCATCTAATGCCTTTACATTTGAATTCGGCTTTTTCTCTATCACCTCATAAAACGTTGATACGCTTAAAGCTTCTGACTCATTATCTTTTTCAATCTTTCGAGTTTCAATTTTTCTTTTTTCACTATTCAGAATGAAATAATAATTTATATATCTAGAATCAATTGTTATGTGCCAATTTACTAAATTATTGTACGAAAGGGATAAAAGATTTTCTTCCTCTATGGATGTTAGATCCTCATTTCTTCCTTTTAAGAAAGATATAATTGCTGAGTTTTGTAAGCCATGTTCGACAACTAAATAACCATTTGATTTTTCAACAGCAGATGGTTCAATAAAATAGCTTGGACTCCAACCCAACTGCTTTGCAAAATCTAAAACCAGATGTTTAGAATCTTCAACATTTGTATTAGAAGTAAGTTTGCTGTGAATGTTTGCTATATTATTCATAAAAAATACAGTTGTATTAATTTATTTATTGTGTTTATTATTTAAAATACAAACATACTAAAAAAAAACGATTAATGAAAAGGAAAATATTGTTTCAATTCTCCATTAAATCCCCTCATAACTTTTCTTCCCATTAATAACCCTCATTCGCATCACCTCTTTCCGATTATTCCCTGAGGCTCGGTAGCTAACGTGAACCCAAGCAGGTTGGGTGGCGATGCCACCTTCCCATATCAGTTGGTGGTAGGGTAAAAACTAATTATTAAGAATCAAATAATATGACATACGAAATTCTATGCAATTTTTTCTGATTTATCCTCCCAATGGTTCTTCATAAAATCGTGTACAGTAAGTCGGTGTACTCCCAGTATTCGCCCGATTGCACTTTTCGAAATCTTTTTATCCAAAAGGGCTTTTATCTCTTTTTCTTTCCCTGTGAGTTTCACCGTTTTCGATTTACTTCCTTTCGGACGACCCAATATAACACCTTCAGCCCTTTTGCGAGCCAATGCCTCTTTGGTGCGTTGCGAAATTAGATTACGTTCTATTTCGGCTGACAGACCAAAGGCAAAAGCAAGAACTTTGGAGCTAATGTCGCTACCCAAACGATAGTTATCTTTTATTGTCCATACTTGAATGTCTCGTTTCATACACTGATTAAGCACTTCCATAATCATAAACAATGTTCTACCTAAACGGGAAAGTTCAGCACAAATAAGAATATCATCCTTTCTCATTTTTTTTAGTAGTTTACCTAGTTTTCGCTTGTCCACTTCTATTGTACCCGAAATCGTTTCTTCAATCCACTTATCAACAATAAGAATTTGCTTTTCACAAAAGCGATTTATTTCATAGCGCTGATTCTCGACAGTTTGTTTGTCGGTACTTACTCTAATGTAACCGTAAATCATATCTTTCTTTTTTATTTAAATTTATGGTACAAATGTAAGCTAAGCAGATTAGAAAAAGTTATCGGATTTAAACGACCTATTTTACGCGGCAGGGACATAAAACGGTATGGATATGATTACGCCGATTTATGGCTAATAAATACCCATAATGGAATAAAAGAAAAGGGTGTAAAACCCATACAAATAGATGATTATCCTGCTATAAAAGCTCATCTTGATAAATATTGGAAAGAACTTTCAAAGCGAGCTGATAAAGGTGATACTCCCTATAACCTAAGAAATTGTGCATATATGGAGGATTTTTCTAAACAAAAAATCATATATCCGGAGATAACTAAATTTATAAATTTCTATTTAGACAATGAATCATTCGTTTGTAACAATAAGTGCTTTATAATAACAGGGAAACACATGTCATATCTTACAGGATTTTTCAACTCTTCATTATTTAAGTTTTGCTTTTTAGACAATTTTCCAGAATTATTAGGGGGCACAAGAGAATTGAGAAAATTTTTTCTTGATAAGATACCTGTAAAACAAGTTTCTAAAGAAATCAATACAGACTTTGAAATATTATTAAAACGACTACAGCAAGCTAAAGATAACAAAACATCAACTAAATCTATTGAAAAAGAAATTGATAATAAAATATTTGATCTATATCATCTAACTATTGAAGAAAGGGAAACAATAGGTTTTATTCAGATTCAATAAAATTACCTAGTATAGCAGCTACAGAGTTCTCAATTTCATTAATTTCTTCATTTGAAAAATCATATAATTTATAAACCCAATCATTTATTATTCTAGTACTTATTTCTTTGCTTATCAAATTACTAACTTCTAAATTTATTTCTGTATTTGGCAACAACAACGGGATATTTTGAAAATAATCAGTAAAGATTTTAAAACCAGTTTCATCAAACGAATAAATATAGTATCTAAAAAGATAGCCTAACAAAGTTGAGTTTAAAATTAGCCATAAGTATTCTAAATTATCACCAACAATGAAATAGCAATCATTACCAAAATGAAAATTGTTATTGTAGTCTAATGCAAAACGAGGAAAATTAAGTTGATTGCTTTTTGCAATTCTCATGATACCAGGATATATGATTTTTTGTTTAGAAAAATCCTCCCAATAACCTATACTATCCTGTGTTTCGAACCATTTATTATTGGTTTTTTTGCGTGCTCCTGCTTCCCCTGTTTGTTTAAGTCTGTCATAGCCGAAAGTCAAAAGGTGCTGTTTTACAGCAGGATACTGCTCAATATCAATTTTCAGGCTCGGAAATGTCGCAATAATGTATAAATCGGCAAAATCATAGCCATATCTCTTGATATCACGTCCCCTGAGAACTGGTCGTATAATTTCGTCAGATTTGGGGTCAGCGGCTATAAGCTCTGCTCTTTTTTCTCCACTGATTATAAATGCTTCATTGTACCCCGTTAAAACACCCCTATAGATATTAATATCCCAATCTTTAAGAGGGGTACCCACACGTTCAACCTTCTCTTTAATGCGTTGCTCAATACCACTCAAAACTGTCCATGACTTATCACTGTAATTGCTTGTTGATGAATTTAGCTGTATGTAACCGCTCATATTTTCTATACAACTCTCTTTTACCACACACGATTGCGTAGCACCAGTGTAAGAAGCTTTGTTGAATAAAAGGATATTGACATCCACCGTAGCTTCGTCGAAAATGCTTTGTCCGCTAAAGTCAATCAGTACCTGTGGGTTGGTTTTCTCTACAAAGTATTTGCGGGTTTTTTCGCCGTATCCGGCACGCATCCATTTGTTGGAGGTAATATAGGATAGATAATAATTTTCTTTTAACAGCTTGTTGCCCAACTCATAAAATAAACAATAGATATCGCCTGTACGCTCGTAGGTATCAAAGTTCATTTGTTGGTAGGCTTCGGCCATTTCGCCCAGTTTTTGCAACTGAATATAAGGTGGATTGCCAATAATGGCATGAAAACCTTCGAAATCGCCATTGTCGTTCAATACCTCCGGAAACTCCAATCGCCATTCAATGGCATTTTCGTATATCTTATTACTCTTTATTTCGTCAATTGTCTTTTCGAGTTTGGCTAATTCGGTTTTCTTTTGAGTGATTTCTTTTTGGTAAGCTTTTTCCTCTTTGGCACTGCGTTCGAACAGCGAAGGCGATTCCAAAAGAATCAGATCCTTTTGTAGTTTCAGCAGGTTGACACTGTTTTTGTCATGTTTGCTTATTTCGGTTTTCAGACTGCGTTTTATGGTTTCCACCAATCGGTGCATTTCGCGTTTTTCGTCTTTGCTCTCGGCATTGCGGTAACGGTTTACAGCATTCCGGTATTGCTCAACGGTATATCCTCCGGCTTTAAGGGCAGCACTCAGTCCTTCGTCCAATCCAAAACGGCTAATCAATGAGTTACCACATTTAATATTAATGTCGATATTCGGCAGGGTTTCGAGCTCGGTTGTACCTGCTTTGTAATAGGCATTTTTTAATAATTCAATCCACAAACGCAACTGGCAAATCTTAACCGAATTGGGGTTTAAGTCCACACCAAACAAGCTATTTTCGATAATCGTCTGCTTTTCGTGGAAGAGGGTTTCCTGTATGCGCTGACTTTCGTGATTGCCCGGAATGTACGAAAAAAAGTCCTCATCGTTTTCCGAAACAGTGAGTTCATCGTTTACAACCGTTACTTTGTAGCCTTTTAGTTTTTTTCCTTGTCGGTCGCACAATACGCCCAACTCGCTTTTCAGGGCTATCATTTCGTTCAGAGCCGAAACCAAAAAATGGCCCGAACCCACCGCCGGATCGCACAGCCTGACACTATTGATAATGGTATTCGCTTCGGCTATATTTTCTACTTTATTATGCAGATCAACCAGCGTTTCGCAGTTCCATCCTTTTACTTCGTTGAAGCGTTGAATAACAGTTCGCGAAAGGGTTTCGTGGCACATATACATGGTAATAAAGCTTGGGGTAAAGAACGAACCATCTTTATAACCGTTTATCTTTTCGAAAATTAACCCAAGTACCGATGCCGAAATCAGCATTTTGTTTTCTTCCTGAATTCCCTCTGTACTTTCGCTGCTAAAATCGTATGCATCCAGAAAGCGGAACAGGTATTCGATGGGTGATAATTCACTGAAGTTTACCTTGTCCTTTTTGCTTTTTAATACCGACTTTGCAAAAAGTTTTACAGGCTTACTATCCTGCAAATTGCCTATGGTTATAGTAGTTTGTTCCAGTTCTGTTGGTTCAAACAAAGAACTATTCAGATAAGGCACATGCGCATATTTGGTTTTGGCTTCGCCTTTTCTTTCGGAGGCTTTACGTGCCAATACCTGAAAAAACAGTTCATCCAAATCGTCGAAACTTTTGATATGTTCTGTTGTAAGAAAACGGTATGCCTTATCGCCCGAATGATATTTAGCCAACTGCGCTTCGAGCAGTTTGAGAAACAAAATACGGTTTACCCAGGTTATGGAAAGATCGAGCGATACATTAAACAGTTTATCATCCACTGTCGTACCCGGAGCAAAAACCCGATGGACTCTTTCCAGTTTATCCATCGCGTCAATCTTATTCATGGCGTTTTCTATCAACGAACCGGCATCCCTTGCGGATGCTTTTTTACGATCGATAATGCTTTTGCCCCCCTCTTTGGTTTCTTCGAGACCTATAATGTGCAATAATTCAGCGTAAAAGTCTTTGTTAAGGGTATTGCTGTCGTTGGCAAAAGGCAACTTTAATAAATGAGTGGGAGAAAAAACCTTGTATAGTTGTACCAACAAACGGTCGTCGGCTTTATCGGCATTTCGTAGTGGCTTTTGGAAATCGGCTAAATTAAAACAGGTACAATTGATATCCTGTTTCACTTTTTGTATGGCAGGTGCTGCAATCTCTTTGTAAAAGAAATCGGTGTTTTTGCTGCTTAGCTTCCCCGCCTCAAACTCCACAAAATTACTGACCAGTTCTTTGTTTTCGTAAAACAGTTTTTCGAAAGTCTGAGCATCGAAGATATACCATTCGTAAATATTGGTAACTACCAGATAACGCAGTTTGAAGTTTTTCTGTGTTTTGCGTTCGCGCAGGTAATAAAGCACCAATTCCTGAAACGATTTGACATTGATATTGTCTTTGCTAATCATTTCCGCCTTATTGCTAGGCTTCTTGGCTTCAATCAACACACCAACGGGTGAATTTGGCTCTTTACCATTATGAATCACCAAATCCGTCCGATCTTTGGTGTTCAGATAATGGTTGTTTCTATAATAAACCGCATTCAGAAACTCAATCACCTGATTTTTGTGATGTTCTTCCGACTCTTTTTCGTTTATCCTGTCCAGCAACTGAATAAGTTCCTGCTTAAATAGTTCAATTTCTTCACGACTTGGTTTTAACTTCAGGAATGCCGGATTAAGCGATTTACGAATGGAAGTGGTGAGGAGTTGCATAGGGGAGGATATTAAAGGTTTTTTGTGTTATTTAAGAATTCTAAAAGAGTTGATCAACTAAGTATATCAGATCCTATTTCAATATTTGTTATTTGGTGTAATTCTACGTTAGTACAAACAATACCTTCCTGATTAAATAACACTATATTAGTTCCGTCTTTTCGTAATGAACTATTAAATTGTATGCCATCAACTTTAGTAATGTATCGAATAAATTCACAAATAAATTGAGTCGGAATATATTCCAGTTCAGAATCATATCGCCGTAATGGCTTTGATAAATCAACACTTATAGCCCGACGTAAAAGTTGTCCTGTAACAAACTGAATCATATTGTCGGTATGATTAAATGTACTCTGATTATTTGTAAAATCGACAATCTTTAATTGAGTGCCTTCCTGAATTTGAAACTCGCCAACTGTAATATTGTCTAGATAAGAAGCTCTGGTCTCATAAAGGGTAGTTTTGGGGTCTGTACTCAAATATAGATAAGGAATTCCCTGTGGGTTAGCTCTTCCTGCTGTTGTTTTATCAACCGGAGGAGATAGCATTTCAATGGGTTTATATGAATCGGTTTGCCCATCTCCATTTATTCTTGCTCTATATAGCATAGTAGAGCCGTCAATTAGATAAGAATCATTAAACAAACTGTCCCACCCTAATTCAATCATTTCGTCAATATCAGTCAAGTATCTTCGTCGCCATTTCAAATCTTCTTTCAATTTGCTCCAATACGAAACGCTCTCCTCAATCTGATCAATGTAAGAAACCTTTACATTGATTCCACTATGAATTATTGACTCAGCAATTTCCTCTGGTAAAGCAAGTTCAAATATTATTTGGTTATTCAAAATCTTTTCGCAAACATCATTGGATGAGAATAGTTCCCAATCACGCTCAATTATATAAATTAACTCATGTTCGCTCTTTTCATCATATTTAAAAACAGACAAAAATGCTATGAAATACTCCAACAGTTCACTTAATTCCAATAAATGTCCTTTTTCAGCACAACACTCACAGCTACCTTCTTCAGTTGATCTTGCCTGAATAAAGCTTATTATCTCCTGGTCTTGGAAACATTTATCGCAAATTTTCATGTTGTTATGCCTGAATAGTTAATATGTTATTAATTAACTCTAAATGGCTTTTAATAGAGAGTTTCTTCAACACTCCAAGTCCGGGATATTGTTCGGTTTTAAAATACCTGTTTAGCTCTTCAAGTGCATTATTTGTGTACGGAAGTTCATCGAAAAATTGAATGGCTTTTATTGCTGCTTCTGCAAATTTTCCTTGAATATTGGAATTATCATCGTTTGTGTCTGACACAAAATGTCTAATCCATATCTCTTTATTTTTCTGATAGGTAAAATGAATGGCTAATGCTTTGGGTAGCATCCCCCCTTCTATATATTCGCTAGACAACACGGTATAATCCGAAAAACCAGCAAAATTATCCTCGTTATAGTAGAATACCTCTTCCGAAAATTGTTCTTCAGGGATATTTTCATAATCACTGTTTCGTTTTTGGGCATTGAACTTATCATCAATACGTATGGCTTCTTTCTGAAGCCTGCTTAGTTCTCTTTTAAACGAACGATTATTATCAGCAAACACAACTTTCATAACCTGATTCATCTCCAGTAATTGTTTAAAAGCAAGTTGATTTGTATCGACACTCTCATCGCATATAAGCATAACTGAGATATAGTTCTTCTCATTTATATGTTCGGAGATACGTTTCGAATTGCGATAATCTACAATATATGCTGGTGTCCATATTGCTTCTGAGAGAACTTCATCCAGTTCAGCTAAAACAGTTTCAAATTTCCCTACCAATTCGCCCTTTTTAGGATTTATAATAAATGCAAATGGCACTTTTACTTCATTGAGTTTTTTGATAGCCAGTTTCATGCTATTAAAACTGCTTTTAACTGGTTCTATTATCGGAAACACATGACAAGTTCCGGCATAATTTGTTGCAAACTCTCTAAGAGCAAGTAGTTCAAACTGCTTTCCGCGAAGATATGGATAATACATAGTTTTTTTAGATAGATATAGTTTGACTTAAAAGTTGGTTCAGTTCCGTATAATCTTTGGGTTGGATGTGCATACTTAAACACACCTGACGTATTTCTTTGTAATAGTTTTTCAAAAATGCAGTATTCGATTTCCGTTTTTTGAGTTCGTTGATAAAGAGTTGATGAAGTTCGGTTGCCGGTATTTCACGCATTAAATCTTTACAAGCATGAAACATTTGGAATGTGCTGACATCTGGCAAATTGCCGTAATACGTGCTAATAATATTCTTGTATTCGTCAGTTCTCAAACTGCGCATCAATATATCAGAATCAATTTCATTCTCAATTTCAGCTTTCCGCACTTCTGTCATTTTAAATGCTCTTCCTTGCTTTTCAATAGCAATAAGCCCGCTTTTAGTATCCCTGTTTAAATACTTATCAACCAGCGATTCATGCGTTACAATATAACTTTCTTTAAAAATTGTTCTGTAATCAGCCAACTGTCCATTGAGGCGTTTGTCGGTATCAAGTTCTGTTTTTATCTCAAAAGCCTTACTTGTACCATTAAACATTACCATATCTGCCACGGAATTACCAACTTTAAATTCATTGATAACTACGGTATTGTGTGTTCCGTATTTTTTTAGCAAAAGTTCGTTGATAATTTCATTTTTATAAACATACTCACAGCGGTATTCTTTTACAAGTATGCTATAAATATAAGAAAGATATTCCGAATAAGTATTGAATTTCTTTCCGATATTGTGTTGATCGTATCGTTCAACTTTTTTTGAAATGAATCCTACATCATCCGTTTTTAATAACTGAGCAAACGCAGCACCTGAAAAGATACTAGCGTAGCTTCTCATGCGGTCTTTATTATATATCTGATTGCTCATTATTTAGTTGCGTAAGTTTATTAAGGTTGAACTGTTTTGCAAAAATAAGATATTATTCTTAATAAAAGAACGACGATGGAATATATATTTATGAATATATGAAGTAAGCCCGCAAATTTAGGCTATAAAATATAATACACACAACAATTTCGTATAAAATTACATTAGTGATCGACTATCCATTATCAACTGTCAACAGTCAATTATCTTTTGTCACCGCAAATATAAACAAAAATAGCCAATCTTTCGAAAGGCTATTTTTATTCAGTTGTCTGTCGACCGTTGTCAGTCTACTTAAATCAATTCTTTTTTACCGTTTCGAGTATTTTTTTATCAATCTCTACAGTAAATTTTGTGCGCAATTTAGCAATCCATTCTTTTTCAAGATATTCTTGGTAATCGGCTGTAACTAAGCCACGTACATCTGTGTAATCTTCAGGGAGTGTTTTGAGCATTTTTCCACTTACAAATACGAATGGATAATCCTTGTCAGCTTCAACCATCGCTTTTGATTTGAAAGCCAATTTGTCAACTTGTTTGTTATCGCCTTGAACAAAAATGTTTTTCTCAATTTTCACATGTTGAATGCTGTCGTTCAAGCGAGTGCGTAAGTATTTGTCAATAGAATCGTTG
>Ga0247840_10008455_pt1 | contig 13797 bp, 13 predicted proteins | sample LaCruzMarch2015__FD_192404 | JGI IMG/M metagenome (GOLD analysis project Ga0247840, IMG submission 192404) | Freshwater microbial communities from meromictic Lake La Cruz, Castile-La Mancha, Spain - LaCruzMarch2015_17m | ecosystem: Environmental > Aquatic > Freshwater > Lake | place: Spain...
TATACCATCGGATACAAGATGCACAAGCCAGCTTGGTGCATTTAGGTATGTAAGTATAAAATTAAAAGCATTTGTTATATGTATATCAAAAAAATTACGTACCGAATCCGAAAGAAATAACGACCATTGCCCAAAGGTTATTGCAAAAACACTATACATTACCATTAAAAATATTGGAATTGCAAGAAATTTATGAAGCAGCACCTTATCAACATTATCACTTATCGTGGGCTTACCTGTGTCTTTTTTCTTATAAGCATCACGAGCAGCCTCGTTTGCAAGGTTATATCTTTGTGCCGATGTATGGCACGGTTTCTTACAATTAGAACAGCTTGTAGGCTTGTTACCAACTAATACAGCCTGCACAGCAGCTTCTATTAAATTATCAAGGTTATCGCCCTTGCTTGCACTAATTGGAATGAACGGTATCCCAAGCCGTCTTTCAAGCTTTGCAACATCAATTTCCTCACCACTACGCAAAACAACGTCCATCATATTAAGAGCAACTACAACAGGAATATCAAGGTCTAAAAGCTGTGTTGTCAAAAAAAGGTTTCTCTCCAAATTTGTCGCATCAACCACATTTATTACTGCATTCGGCACACCACTTTTTATATAATCACGAGCAATTTTTTGCTCTGGTGATGAAGGCCTCAAGGAATATGTCCCAGGAAGGTCGATAATTGTTATTTTAGTATTTTTAATTGTTCCCTCTTTTTTCTCCACAGTAACCCCAGGCCAGTTGCCAACATACTGCCTGCTGCCTGTTAATTCGTTAAAAACCGTGCTTTTCCCCGAGTTAGGGTTTCCAACTAACGCAAATATGTACTCCATTTAAGCTCCATTCCTGCTATCGTGCGAAATGAATTCGCCCTTGCAGGAACAAAAAATTTCGGTCGAAATTTTTTGTGGGCTTAAATTCAATCTATTGCACGTGCAAATCATTTTTTTCACAAGTTCAAAAAAATTGCACTTGTGCATTATAGGTTTTCAGAAATTTTCAATTTCCAAAAAACTATACCACCTCAATTAATGCTGAATCTGCCTTACGTAGTGCAATTTGGCAACCTCGTACCTTTATTAAAATTGGGTCGCCAAGTGGTGCAGTCCTTATAACCTCTACACCACAGCCATCAGTAAGCCCAAGGTCTGTTAAGCGTTCATACAGTCTTTTCTCAGCAGTTAGGTTTATTATAGTGGCTTTGTCACCCACCTTTAAGTCAGCAATCGTTTTCATATTACCCTCTATTCATATAATTATATACCATAATCAAGCTATCCCCATTTGTTAAAAACCTCTTTGGCCAGAAATATCCCTCGCTACCGACAATTAGCTTTAAGCCCCTTGCAAGTGCAATATATCCATATAAATTTGGCGACATATCAGCCTCGTCTATAAATGACATTTTAAAAATCCCTTGAAGCTCTGCTACATTTTTATAACCAACAGCACGAATAAAATATTTAACTGCTTGCTCACGAGTAACAGGACTCTCAGGGGCAATTTCATCCCTACTCATCACGCCATTTGTTATAAATGAATTGTATAGCATATCAAGCTCTACATCTGTTAGAGTGCCAAATTTTTCATAAATAGGCATTCGAATTGTAGAGATTGATGAAAGAAGCTTTATATAATCCTTTTGCTTTATATCATCACTAAGCGTAACGTCCCCCTCGGACACAAATATATCAATATCTGCAAGAGCAGTTACTTGTTTTTGTGAATAATGCGTGCCCAAATCAACATACGCAAGACGTTGACGTTTTTTTGCTGGTGTGCCATCATAGGCTAAAATTTCACCTGTTTTTGCATCAATAATGCCTGTGGACGATGCTTTGGTAGTGTAAACTGGAACAATTTTCACATCATCAATTTTCATAAATTTAAGCTCTAACCCTACATTTTTGAAAAAGCTTTCATACGCCAAGGCTTTTGTCAAAGCTTCCTCTACCTTTGGAAATTCGACATTATCCCACGCAAAGGATATTGAATTTATGTTGCCCGCACTATCTATAACAAAATGCACACCATTACTTTTATATGGCACTGCATTAACCTGCCTTTCGTACAAAACAACAAACGAATCATTAACCTTTGCTATTTGTGGCATAGAAAAACTAGCATAATAGCTTTGCATATATTTTTTAACATATTCTATAGCAATGTTTTTTGCCACTTCTTCTGTTATAGTGCCTGTATCAACCCTCACCTTTGACCTTAAAAATGCTTTTAGTTCCTTCGTTTTTGCATCTAAGATAACCTCAATAAAATCCTCGTCACTTTTTGCAAATTTAAGGGTTATTAAATACTGTCCATCATTATTTTTATAATATAGTGCCTGCAAAATTATATAATCATCATCAATTTTTAGCTCTGGCACGTCACGAGCATACAGCTGTGCCTCGCCACCTGTCATAAGCCCAGACACATCTGCACTATCTCCTGGCGAAGAAGCAACAGATTTTTGATACATTTCCTGTATATCAAAATAACCATCTGTGCCTATGTATTTTTGTGTGCTTATTGCATTCCCTGTTACTGCATCAATAGCACCACTTTTTGGAGTGGTGTAAACAAGGTATGGAATTACCATTTCACTTACTATTTTTTTATTATAGCGAAGTTCAATTCCTATATTTTCTATGAATTTCTGCTGTGCTAATTTATCGTCTATAACATTTTTCGCAGACGAAAAAATTGCATCCATATTAAAATTTCGGTTATAACGAGTCACCTTGCCAGTTTGGGCATCAACCCAAACAAATACAGTATCCCCATCATAATTTATGCTATCCACACGCCTGACAAACCTTACATTATATCCAGAAGGATTACCGCTATCATAAACAGTTGTCGGCGTTGCCGTGTCTAACTGACCAATTATATCATTAGCAACCAGCACAACAAATGCAACTGCTGTTTGAGTTGCCTCTATTTTACTAATCTTAGGCAGGCGTTTAACATTATTAATTTTATTTTGCCAAGCGCTTGAAAAACTAATAATAGTTCCATTTTCATCAGCAGTTACATTTACTGGTGGCTTGTTTTCCCCACTCCACGATAGCGACCACAATGTTTTTCCATTCAAAATATTGCTACTGCTCTGAAATGTATCCAAGTCTTCTGGTATTTCTATTTCAATCTTTATCTTATCTATAACAGAATTAGGTAAATTATCCATAGCAAATACGCTTATTGGCAAGCATAAGAATAATAAAATTATAATTAGTTTTTTCACAGCGTATCACCTCTATATTATATAATATTACATTTTCTTTAAAAACACAAGTACAATAAAGTATGTTCCAGCACAATAAAGTGCGATGGTTGCACCTGCTGATGTGTTTAAATAGTATGAAGTAAACAGCCCAACCACACCACATACAAGCGAAATTACAACCGAAACAACTGTATATTGACGCATATTTTGTGACAGCATTCGAGAAGTGGCAGCAGGCAATATAAATAATGAATTTATTATTAAAAGTCCAACCCATTTTATCGAAAGAGTTACAACAAGTGCAATTAGTGTTGTGAAAACAATATCTGCTGTGCGTGTGCTTATCCCTCTGCTAATAGCAAAGGTTGGGCTTGCACTTACGATTAATAGGGTGTTAAACATCATAGCCCATGCCAAAACAACAACAATTAAAAGACCAAAAAGCATTACAAGCTCTGTTCCAGTTATGCTTAAAAGGTCTCCTATTAGCAAATTAGAATATTTATTAAAGCCACCCCCAGATAACAAAACAATTCCAAGTGCAACAGCAGTTGACGAAAATACACCTATTGTCGTATCCATAGCAGCCTTTTGATTATGCTTAATAAAAACTATTCCTATGGCAAAAATAACTGCAAAAAGCACCATAGATATATCTGTATTCCTCATACCAAAAAATACTCCAAGCCCAACGCCTGTTAATGCGCTGTGACCTAATGCGTCAGAGAAAAACGACATTTTATTATTAACTATCATTGTTCCAAGTAGCCCCAAAATTGGTGTAACAAGAAGCACAGCAAGTAGGGCATTTTTCATAAATATATAGCCTGTCCACTCGAATGGCAAAAGGTCGATTATACCATACCAAGCATTTAGCATATCCCTTCACCTGCCCCAAAAAGCTCGTTAAACCCCTTGCCAGAAAACACCTGCTTTGGTGTGCCATTTGCAACTATTTTTTTGTTAAGTAGCACCACTCTATCTGCATAAGCTGATACCTGTGCAAAATTATGAGAGATTATTATTATTGATAAATCGTAATTTTTGCGAAGGTTTGAAAGGATTTTCCAAAAAAGCTCTATTCCATTTTTATCAACCCCTGAAACTGGCTCATCAAGTAACAGTAAATTTGGAACAGGCATAAGTGCAAGCCCTAAAAATACACGTTGAAGCTCGCCCCCTGAAAGCTGAGATAGCTTGCGGTCTATAACATTTTCTGCATCTACCTGTTTAAGTGCAGACATTATTTCTGTACGCTTGTCCTTTGAACGCACAAAACAAACAGGGGCAGATTTAAGGCAGGATAAAAACAAATCAGAAACACTAACTGGGGAATCTCCATCGAAAGATAAATGCTGTGGAACATAGCCAATTATTGGCCTCTTATTACCAGTTTCACCAACAAATTCAAGGCTCCCACTATATTTACGCTCGCCAATTATAGATTTAAGCAGGGTGCTTTTACCTGCACCATTTGGGCCTATTATTGCTGTTAATTCCCCACAATGCAGGTGTAAATTAACATCGTCTAATATGCTTGTTGCTTTATCTGTAATTGTTAAATTTTCAATTTTTGTACAGCATAACCTGCCACATTGTTTTCCACAATTTGTCATTTTTTATTCACCTAATGCCTCAATTAATGTTAATAAATTCTTTTCCATTGTCTTTATATATTCATCTGCATTTGCACTATTTTCACCAGTTACAACTGGGTCGAGTAGATATAGCTTTGCACCAGTTTCATTTGCAATAACCTTTGCTGCAGATGATGAATACTGTGGCTCTGCGAATAGCACCTTTATGTTCGCCCCTTTAACTATATCAATAGTTTCTTTAAGCTGAGCCGACGTTGGCTCTTCCCCTGGTTCACGCTCAATTACAGCTTTTATATTTAGCCCATACGCCTGTGCATAGTAAGGAAAAGCCTCGTGAAAGGTTATTATATCCTTATTTTTTAGCTTTTCTACTTCTTTTATGGTTTTGTTATCCAAAACGGTTATCTGTTTTATATAATTCTCTGAATTCTGCATATATTTATTCTCATTTTGTTTATCAATGCTACGAAGCTCTTTGGTCAAATTTTTCACCATTTGAATTGCATTTTTTGGTGATAACCAAATATGAGGATTTTCCTCTATTACTTCAATATTTTTTGATAAATCTATAATTTTAAGGTTAGGTAGCCCTTTTGTTATCTTTTCTAAAAAGCTCTCCATTCCAAGCCCATTTATAACGAAAACATCTGCCTTTTCAAGCGTTTTCATATCCTCTGGCAGCAGGGTATAATCGTGCAAGCACCCTGTTTGTGGCTTTGTCATATTTTGTATTGTAACGCCACCTGTTTCACCAACCACAGCCTTTGTAAGTAGCATTACTGGATAGAAGGATGTCACTATTTTTAGGTTAGATGTATTAACATCCCTTGCAGGAACACAGCCATACAACATTAATGATACAATTATAAGCAGTCCAAGAATTTTACGCATTATTTCACTCTCCATAAGTTAAATTATATATCTTTTTCGTTAATAAATCAATAGTGCATTGACAATACCAAATATTAGGTGTAAAATTAATTAAAAATAAATATGAGGTGATTATTTTGAAAAAAGAACTACCAGCATGGATATTAATTCTTTTATCATTCGGTCTTAATTTGTATCTATACCCAAGATTGCCAGCAAGAGTACCAACACATTGGAATTTCGAGGGCACAATTGATGCCTACAGCCCTAAGCTTTATGCTTCTCTTTTAATGCCGTCTATAATGATTATAATATACCTACTTATAACTTTTTTGCCGAAATATGACCCAAAAGGCAATAAATTTATAAATTCCGAAAAAACATATTTTTATATTAGGCTTGCTTTTGTGGTATTCTTTGCAATAATGAATGTAATAATGATGTATGCCTCGCTTGGCAATGAAGTCAGAATGAACGTGGTTATGCCTGCTCTAATTGGTATTTTGTTCGTTTTAATTGGCATTTGGATGCCTAAAATGGAACAGAATTATTTTGTTGGTTTTCGCACACCATGGGCGTTGGAAAATGAAATAGTATGGAAAAAAACTCAAAGGGCTGGTGGTATTGCATTTATAATTTGTGGCGTATGTATGCTCCCTATTTCAATATGGGGTAGCGTTTGGATGCTATTAACTATTATTTTTGCAACCATACTAATTCCTTTTGTTTATTCATATTTGGAGTATAAAAAATTATAACTCAACAAACAAAAATGCCATTCCAAAGCGGAATGGCATTTTTTCTGTTAATTTAGTTTTATTTTTGTCCTAAGTTTGCTACGCCTCTATCTGTGCTAACCTTTGCCTGAGCTGCCGCAAGGCGAGCGATTGGCACACGGAATGGCGAGCATGAAACATAGTTAAGTCCCATTCTGTGGCAGAAATCAATTGAAGATGGGTCTCCACCATGCTCTCCACATATACCAAGCTTAATGTTTGGTCTTGCACTTCTTCCAAGGTCAACTGCCATTTTTATAAGCCTTCCAACACCTACTTGATCAAGGCGTGCAAATGGGTCTGCCTCAAATATTTTTTTCTCATAGTAATCATCAAGGAATTTACCTGCATCATCACGAGAAAAACCATAAGTCATTTGTGTTAAATCATTGGTGCCGAATGAGAAGAACTCTGCCTCGCCTGCAATTGCGTCTGCTGTAACTGCTGCACGAGGAACCTCTATCATTGTACCTACTAAATATTTCATATCAATGCCAGCTGCTGCTATAACTTCATCTGCTACACTTGTTACAATATTTTTAACATATTGTAATTCTTTAAGCTCTCCAACTAATGGAATCATAATTTCAGGAACAATAGTTTGACCTTTTTTAGATACATTAATCGCTGCTTCAATAATTGCACGAGCTTGCATTGCTGCAATTTCTGGATACGTTACAGCAAGACGGCAACCACGATGTCCAAGCATAGGGTTAAACTCGTGTAGGTCCTCTACTGTTTGCTTTAAATCCTCAAATGAAAGTGACATTTCCATTGAAAGTGCCTTTATATCATCATCAGCCTGTGGCAAGAATTCGTGTAGTGGTGGGTCTAAAAGCCTAATAGTTACTGGGAAACCGTCCATTGCTGTGAATAAGCCCTCAAAGTCACCTCTTTGCATTGGAAGTAGCTTTGCAAGCGCTCTTTCACGTTGGTCAACTGTTTTTGCAACTATCATTTCACGAACTACTGGCAGCCTATCTTCATCAAAGAACATATGCTCTGTACGGCAAAGGCCAATACCTTCGGCTCCAAAACCAACTGCAACCTGTGCATCACGAGGTGTGTCTGCATTTGCACGAACTTGAAGTGTGCGAATTTCGTCTGCCCAGCTCATAAATTTAGAGAAATCACCAGTTAGCTGTGCCTCCTCAGTCTTAATAGAGCCAAGGTAAACCTTACCTGTGCTACCTTCAAGAGATATAAAATCGCCCTCTTTTACTACTGTGCCTGCTACTGTAAATATTTTTTCTTCTTCGTTTACTCTTATTTCACCACAGCCTGCAACGCAACAACGTCCCATACCACGAGCAACAACTGCCGCATGAGAGGTCATACCACCACGAGCTGTTAAAATACCCTTTGCAGCGTCCATACCCTCGATGTCCTCTGGTGATGTTTCAAGGCGAACAAGAATTACAGGCTCGCCATTTTTAGCAGCTATAACCGCACTTTCAGCATTAAAGTAAACCCTGCCTGCTGCTGCCCCTGGTGAAGCTGGAAGCCCAGTAGCAAGTACTGATGTATTTTTAAGCTCCTGTTCTACAAATGTAGGGTGAAGAAGTGCATCAAGCTGTTTTGGATCAACATTTAATATAGCTTGTGCCTTGTCTATCATACCCTCTTCAACAAGGTCAACAGCTATTTTAATAGCCGCCTGTGCTGTTCTTTTTCCACTTCTTGTTTGTAGCATATATAATTTGCAATTTTCAATAGTAAATTCCATATCCTGCATATCACGGTAATGTGCTTCAAGCTTGTTTGCTATATCAACAAACTGAGCATATACATCTGGCATAATGTTATCAAGCTGAGAAATTGGTTGTGGCGTTCTGATACCTGCAACAACATCCTCGCCCTGTGCGTTCATAAGGAACTCTCCATATAGCTTTTTCTCGCCTGTTGATGGGTTACGAGTAAATGCAACACCTGTACCACTTTTTTCGCCCATATTACCAAATACCATTCCTTGAATATTAACAGCTGTACCCCAGCTTGCAGGAATGTCGTTCATTCTGCGGTAAATAACTGCTCTTGGGTTATCCCATGAACGAAATACTGCTTGAATTGCCTCTATTAATTGAACTTTTGGGTCTTGTGGGAATTCCTCGCCCTTTTTCTCTTTATAAAATTGTTTAAACCTTGCAACCATTGCTTTAAGGTCGTCGGCATCAAGCTCGGTGTCAAGCTCTACTCCCTTTGCTTCTTTTATTTCGTCTATAATACGCTCAAAATTGCTTTTTGAGAGCTCCATAACAACATCGGAAAACATTTGAACAAATCTGCGATAGCTATCATAAGCAAAGCGTGGGTTTCCTGTAAGTGCTGCAAGTCCTTCAACAACCTCGTCATTAAGCCCAAGGTTAAGGATTGTATCCATCATACCAGGCATTGAAGCCCTTGCTCCTGAACGAACTGATACTAAAAGTGGGTCTTTTACATCGCCAAATTTCTTGCCTAATAGCCTTTCTGTTTCTGCAAGCTGTTTGTCAATTTCTGCGATTATTTCCGGTGAAATAACCTTGCCATCATCATAATACTTTGTGCAAGCCTCGGTAGTAACCGTAAAACCCTGGGGAACTGGAAATCCAAGCTTAGTCATCTCAGCAAGGTTTGCACCCTTACCACCAAGCAGGTTTTTCATTGATGTATCACCTTCGCTAAAAAGATATACGAATTTTTTCGACATTGTTCATCCTCCTAAAAGTATATGGTTTTGTACTTTATGCCCTAATATTATATCATAAAAAATCAATATGTCAAAACTTTTATAATTTGTTAAATTTTTGATAGTCTCTTTAAGTATTTTAAGGAACGAAAATCCCTGCCTATATGGGTTATCACATAGCTTTCGGCAATACAAATAAGCTCGGCTGCAACCTCTGGTGACGCAGAAAAAGAGTAAATTTTCCTTGCATCACTATGCAAAATATGTTGCATAGCAGAAAGTGTTCCACCTTTAATTTCGCCAAAGCTATTTCCACATTCAGAGCAAAATACGCTTCCCTCATTTACAGAAAAGTGTTTAAGGTCAATACAATCATTCCCCCTGCCACAGCTTAAAACATTAGGCGAAAGCCCAGATAACGCCATAAGACGAAGCTCGAAGGTTGGCTTTACAAGGGTTAAATCCTCTTTTTTTGTGATTATGTAAAGTGTGTTAAGTGCAAGCTGGATTATTTCACTCATTCCATTTGAATCGGTTGCAATCTCGCAAAGCAGGTCACAAAAATACGTTGCAAGTGATAGCTTTTCAATATCAGTTCGAATATTATAAAAGGTTTCTATTGGCTCGGCAGAGGTTACACTCCCAAGCTGTTTGCCCTTTTTTATGATAAAATCTGTATAACAAAAAAGGGAGCAACCAGAGGTAAGCTTACTTTTATAGCTTCTCGCACGGTTTGCTCCTGCTTGTATTTTCCCATACTCATTGGTGAGGATAGTAATTATTTTATCACCCTCACCAACGTTGGTCTCTTTAATTATCAGTCCCTTTACTCTGGTCATCATCACGTTTTTCATCACCTGTTTTTGTGTTTTGAAGCTGATTATATGCCATAAAAGCATCTATGCTACCTGTTTTTTCAAAGTAGTTCCAAGTTAAATCTTTAAGCATAATCATAACCCCCTTGTGTTTATCTGATACCAATTCCAGTTTAAAAACTGGAATTGGGTGGCTGTTATTATCTTTTGCAATGGGGGGATATATATACTATGAAAGATTACCCAAAATCTAATATTTATTTCTCATCATAGCCAAAATTTTTAAGCTGCATATCGCTGTTTCTCCAATTTTCCTTAACCTTAACCCACAGCTCTAAAAACACTTTTGTCTGTGTAAACCTTTGCAAATCGTGACGCGCACTTGTTCCAATCTTTTTCAACATAGCACCACTTTTGCCAATTATTATAGCCTTATGCGAATCTCTCTCGCAATATATTGTTGCAGAAATTGAGGTTAATTCCTTTTTTTCGTCAAATTTCATATTCTCAATAACAACTGCAATTCCATAAGGAATTTCATCATTTAAAACTCGCATAAGCTTTTCACGAATAAGCTCGGAGCAAATTTGACGCTCTGGCTGGTCCGTTAATGTATCATCTGGGAAAAATTTAGGTCCTTCTGGAAGATATTTTTTAATTATTTCTACAAGCTCTTTCGTGCCATCTCCATTAAGTGCAGAAATCGGTATTATCTCGGTAAATTCTTTTAGCTTACTAAATCCATCAATAATTGGCAAAATTTGTGCCTTGCCTATTTTATCAACCTTATTTATTACAAGAAAAACAGTTTCTGCATTTATTCTTTCTAATATTGGTGCCTCACGCTCGATATTGCAATTTTCTGCATCTAACATATATAAAACTACGTCTGCCTCGCCTGTGCTTTGCTCTGCCTCTTTAACCATAAACTTGCCCAGCTTGTTTTTAGGCGAATGAATGCCCGGCGTGTCTATAAATATTAGCTGTGCATCCTCCCCAGTTACAACGCCTGTAATTTGTGTGCGAGTGGTTTGTGGCTTTGGCGATACAGCCGCTATTTTTTCGCCTAATATTTTATTAAGCAGGGTTGATTTCCCTACATTTGGCCGTCCTACTATTGAAATAAATCCTGATTTATACATTCTTTTTATCATTCCCCTTCACAAATAAGTACGATAATATTATCACTAATAACGAAATTACTATTTTAACTGGCGAACGAAACACATCATTTATTATAAAAAGCATTACAGTGGGCCTTAAAATTAAAAACAAAGCACACATAATTGCACATAACGTAGCAATTAAAACTGCCCCTGCGGCTACGTCCTTTGCCTTTTTAGCGAGGGCGTGAAATTCGTCTGTTATCATATCTACTATGGTCTCGACTGATGTATTTACCATCTCTGCCAAGATTACAACCGCAATTACAAGGGTTAGCATTATCATTTCAGCAGGCGTAAACTTATAATATGGCGATAGCAAATATATTATGGCTGCCACAGTTATATGTATTCGGAAATTACGCTCATTCGATATGCAATAAGCAACTCCCTCAAAGGCAAACTTAAAGCTTTTATATAATTTTTTATATACCATATACCTTTACCTCACTATTCCAAGCTGATTTAATATTTCCTCTTGTATGCCAAACATCTCGGTTTCTTCGTCTGGGTCCTCGTGGTCATAACCCATTAGATGTAGCATTGAGTGGGCTGTTAAAAAGGCAATCTCCCTGTTTATGCTGTGGTGATATTCCTGTGCTTGCTCGCTTGCCTTTTCAAGGGAAATCACAATATCCCCAAGCTCTTCCTCGTCAAAAAAACCCTCGTCATCGTATAGTGGAAACGACAAAACATCAGTTGCCACATCCTTTTCCCTATACTGCTTGTTAAGCTTTTGAATATTCTCGTTATCGGTAATTACGACACTAACCCCAAGAGGGGCTAAATCCTCGTATTCAAAGGTTTTGTCAATTACAAGACGAATAAGCTTGTCCATTTCTTCGGTAAAATCTAATTTATCCTGCTCATTTTGAATGTCTATCATTTGCTTTCTCTGCCTTTCTTACGTCCTCACGCTCATACGCTTTTACAATTAACTGTACAAGCGGATGGCGTACAACGTCTTTTTCGGTTAGTATACAAAATTCTATTGCATCTATGTTTTTCAGTATATGAATAACCTCTTTAAGTCCACTTTTTTTGCCGTCTGGCAGGTCAATCTGCGTTATATCCCCTGTTACTATTGCCCTTGAACCGAAACCAAGACGGGTTAAAAACATCTTCATTTGCTCTGGCGTGGTATTTTGTGCTTCATCAAGGATAATATAAGCATTGTCAAGCGTCCTGCCACGCATATATGCAAGTGGTGCAACCTCTATAATGCCACGCTCAACGTATTTTAAATAGGTTTCCACGCCTAACATATCGTGCAGGGCATCGTGCAAGGGTCGTAAATATGGGTCAACCTTGTTTTGCATATCACCAGGCAAAAACCCAAGCTTTTCACCTGCCTCAACAGCAGGACGAGTTATAATTAACCTATTTATATCTTTATTTTTAAGTGCAGTTACAGCCATAGCAACAGCTAAATATGTTTTACCAGTTCCAGCAGGGCCAATGCCAAAGGTTATAATGTTATTTCTTATTGCCTCGATGTATTTTTTCTGCCCAAGGGTTTTTGGCTTGATTGGTTTTCCTTTTGCAGTTATACAAACGCAATCCTTTCCCAAGGTATTTAATTTTTCCTCCATACCCTCATCTACGAGCGAGATAACGTATCTAACGCCCTGCTCGGTAATTTGCTCACCCTTTGCAGTTATGCCGATAAGTCCACCTATCACCCTTTGTGCCTTGTCTGCATTTTCCTCATCACCAGAAATTTTCAGTTGAGTTCCCCTATGCACTACCTTAACATTATAATGCTTTTCAACTATTTTCATATTTTCGTCAAAGCTTCCAAAAATATTTACTATTTGTTCAATCGTTTCCACTTCCAGGTTTTTGTCCACCATTATCATTTGTTTCCTCCCTTAGCACTTCCTGTTGTTTTCCAATACTTTGTATACATTCATAGGTTATAGTTAGTTTATTTTCGTGAACTACCTCTTGCTTATTAACAATTTGTATATCTTTAAGCTCGCTATCCATTTCGCCTTTAAGCTTTTCTATTGCCTGTTCATTTGTAAGTTCATTTTGCGTTACATTTTGCTCAAAATAATTATCGTAATGAAAAGAAATAGGTAGAATATTATCTTTCCCCAATGATAGTTTTTTTACATAACTTATTCTATCATAGTTTGTATAGTAAATTCTATCATTTATGAAAAATTTTATATAAAAATCGAAAATTTTTACAGAATGTTTGGATTTTGACCTTCCTGTGCGTGTTTTAACCTCTTCAAGCTGTGGCAAATCCACCGTTTTCTCGTGCCAAGTTTTGGCAATAACCTCAGCATCCGAGTGAACATACCTAATCCCTTCAATCTTGCTATCTAATGCACCACTAACCAATAATTGCCCCTCTCTCACTACATCACCTTTTTTTACTAATTGATGCCCATCCTTTGTATTTATGCTCTCGATTACTCCACCCATTGTGGCAACTATACTACAAGGCTGATTTTTCGGCAAAATATATGGCTTTGGCGTCCTTTCCTTAATTTCAATCATAGCACTTGTTCCCTTTATATTAATGCCTATCCACGCTATATCTGGCTCGGCAGTCATTACAATATTTTGAATATATTGTGTGTCGATTCCATTTTTCCACATTCCTGTTTTAAGCCCTGCATTTTTAAGCGAATTTGTTATTTGCTCGGCAGTCATTTTCTCTATGCCCTGA